>VFQQ010000418.1_pt1 | contig 87382 bp, 151 predicted proteins | sample 3512341 | NCBI WGS metagenome assembly VFQQ01 (sample SAMN10412373, study PRJNA504923) | tailings metagenome | isolation source: Relicate 2 Philex TSF1 revegetated site | place: Philippines: Tuba, Benguet | collected 2017-08-29 | reverse complement strand
CCTAAACCCTAAACCCTAAACCCTAAACCCTAAACCCTAAACCCTAAACCCTAAACCCTAAAAAACCCTAAAACCTAAACCCTAAACCCTAAAAAACCAACCCTAATAACCCTAAAACCCTAAAAATAACACACGGTATGTTTCATGTCCTGCAGTTTGCATATTGTGCTGCTGTGATTTCATTCTCGGCCAGAGTTTTGTGCAGCCTCTTCTCCTAGCATGCCGCCAGACACCATGATTGTCCGTCTGCAGCTCTCATTATCAACCTCATGTCCTCACTGTTGCAAGGAATGTGCCGTGCAATGAATGCAACTGACTGTCAAAAATGATGAAGGAAGAACAGGGGGAAGCGAAGAAGGCAGTGCAGGGTGCACCCTGTCACAGCAAACGAGAAAGAACGGCGGCTTGGGAGAAACAATGTTAGAAAGCAAAAGCTGCCAGTTGGCGAATGCAGAGGGAACATGTAAAGAGCTGACAGAGTCCGGTGTTGCTGCTGTGCAAAGTGAAGCGGTCTCTGGCAGCATCACGCATGGTGCATCCAAGCTCAGGTTGGCGCTCAGCCGGCATAGGCAACGACCTTGCCGCTGCGCAGGGCCCGCCCAGCAGCCGGCGCGTCCTGCTGCTCGTGCGCCTTCTTAGCGGCTGCATGGCTGATGGTGGCGACCGCATCCCCCACACGCTGGGCGTGGCCGTTGGCATGGCCGTTGGCGTGGCTGTTCTCCTGCAGGCAGGATGAGACAGCGATGAGTCAGCCAAGAGATGCTGACGGCTGCGACAGATCAGGGGAAACAACAGCAGAGAGGCTGCTGCAGTGACAGCAGCACTCGCTATAACGCATGCGACAGCAGCAGCAAGGCAGACGATGGCAGGAGCGGAGTGCAGTCAGCCTGGCGGCGCCTGCAAGTTTTCAGCAGCCAAGACGGCTGCAGCAGACAACAGAGCACAGCAGCGCAGGAAACGCGCACAAGTAGCAGAACCAGCGAGCAGCAGCACCACAGCAGGCAGGTGAGCTGACAGCGACCCACCTGCTGAGGCTGCTTCTGCTGCTTCTGCTGCCGCTCCGCCGCCGTTTCCGCCGCGATGCGCGCCAGCGTCTGCAGCGCCTGGTCCTCCCGCCCCACAATGTGCTCCCAGGACTGCAGTAGAGGAGGAGGCGGGCAGTGAGGGGGGAAGGCACAGTAGAGAAAATGCACAGATGGTCCAGTGCAGCCCAGGCGGGACCTGTCATGGGGTTCACCAGCAGCACCAGCAAGGCAGCCAGGCACAACAAACCACTATGCAGCTCAGGAAGCCCTCTGCTACATGCGCACCTTGTGCATCTCCTTGATGGGCCGCAGCGCGCGCCACACCACGCTGTTGCACTTGAAGCCGCTGCCAAACCCAATCTGCCGGGACAGGCATGAGGGAGCGGGCATGGCAGACATGTGGCACTGGTGCCCGCAAACTGCAGAAGGTGGCGCTGCAGAACCTAGCAACAAACTTGCAGGCACGGCTGCAGCGAGGTTCTTGAACAGCTGCCAGCGGCCGCACCTGCCACACCACGTCGCCGCGGCGCACGCCCTGCACGCTCTCCACGAAGCCAAAGGAGTACCAGACCGTGCTGCTGCTGGTGTTGCCGTACCTATACGGGCATCAGGGTACGAAGCGAAGCAACGTGGGTTCAGGCCCAGGGCAGCAGCAGGCGTGGTGCGCTGCAACACAAGCTTGCTGTGGATTGCAGGCAGGGCTGTTTCCGAAGCAGCTGCCCATTGATGCAAAAGAGCGCACGCACCAGTGCAGCGTGTTGGCAGAGGGCGCCATCTGCGCGGGCGTCAGCTTCAGCTGCTTGCTCAGCCCCTCGACCACGCCGCGCCCGCCTGCAAAGCAAGCCGCAGAGGACCCAGCACTTGATGAGCGGGGACCACAAGGAAAGGGAGAGGAGAGCACATGCCTGCAGGAATGGTGCCTCAGCTGCTGCCGTGCCGTAGCCAACCAGGCCTGCCTGGCCCGCTGCCCTGCGCATTCCCCCGCCTCCGCTGCAACACACCGGCGTGCAGGCAGAAATGGTGGAAAGCCTCGCGGAAGTCGGGGATGTAGCGCTGCACACGCAGCCTGGCAAGGAAAGAAGGGGCGAGAGGATAGATTAGCCAAAGGTTAAGCGGAACCGGCAGGCAGACGGGCGGTGCATCAGCTGAACTTGCTTGAATGGCAGAATGCAGGCTGCCAGCTGACACACTGATTGCTGTTGGCAGGCCGCCTCGCCTGAGCACCTTGCGCGCCACCCAGTTTGCAGCAAACATCAGCTTCTCTGCAGCGGGCATGAGGCCTTGCAAACAATCAGCTGCTGGCAATGGTGCCCCCACTGACATTCCCTGAAAAAGCAGCAGCTGTGCCAGAGTTGCAGCAGAAAGCAGACAGGAAGCACATGAGCCTGGGGCCTGTCCCGCAGCACACACCTGACCAGGGCAGCACCAGCGGCCCCAGCCGCGTCATGTTGGTCTCCATCGCCTTGCTGGCCACGCCCACTGAGGCGAGAGGAAGCGGGAGATGGCTGCCGGGTGTCAGTGCAGCAACATGGCAGCGCATTCCTGGCGCCAGAAGGCCCAACCCAAATCCTGCGCCCCAGCCACCAGACCGCTGCCAGCCAGCTGCCAGCCCCCCACACCAAGCCAGCAAAGCAACATCTGCAGTATGACGCCGTCACTGCTGCCAGTCCCCTCCCACTACCACGCACCCAGGTCCTTGGACAGCTCCACGCCAATGAAGCCACGGTCGTCGGGCCTCTGGAACACGCACCTGGGGCGAGTGTTATAGACGGGGGGGCAGGACAGTGGGTTGGCAGGCGGGAAGTGGGCGGCAGGGGAGCAGCATGCCTCGCACAGCAGCAAGCAGGCAGTGCTATGTGCAGCAGGCATCAGCCACCACGATCCAGCCGCTCTGCCTGCAACCCACTGCTGGCATGCAAACACCAGCCAGCTCAACCCAACCCAGTCTCACTTGTAAGCGGTGTCGTCTGCGCCCAGGTGCACGCGCACCAGGTGCTCCAGCTGGTACTTGGACCGCCGAGCCTCGCTCCGCTTGTTGGTCAGCAGGATGGCGGCTGCGGGGCAGGCAGTGAAGTGGAGATGAGGCTTTCACGAATAAATCAGGGCAGGCTTGAGTACAGATGAACCCACATCACAGCAAGAGGGCGGCGCAGCCAGGCTATCTGCGGGTGAAGCCGGCTCGCAAGCCATCCCCAGATGCACTCTTGACATGCCCCACCGCTCGTACCTGAGCCCATGCGGAAGATGGTGTTGGGGATCAGCATGGAGCGCTCGTTGCCATGGTACCTGACGGGCAGGAGGCAAGCAAAGACGCATGCGTGATTGCAAACAGTTCAGTTCTGGTTGCCAGCTTGAAATGTCTATACCACCCTGCATCCTCCACTGCATGCCTTAGGCTGTGAAGGCTGGCAAGCACTTGCAGGCGCTTGCAGCTGCAGGCCTGGGCCCAGCCCTCCTTGCTCTGCCCCGCACCAGTTCTGCGTGATGTTCTCAGTGCTGACCACCAGCGCGTAGCCGCCCCGCCCCAGCTCCTGCAGGGGCGCAGCACAAACGTGGCAGGGGAGTGAGCCACCGCTAGCCAGCATTGCGCTGCAGCCCACGCGAATCAGAGCTCAGCAAACAGTCTTCAAAAACTCAAGCGCGCATTGCCACCAGGCACAGCTGCCCTGCGCACCCGCAGCAGCTTCTGCGCCAGATCGACAGCCAGGATGCCCGCAGAGCAGCCCATGCCGCCTGCACACGTCAAAGCAGCAGAGCAGCGAGAGCGGTGAGAAATGGTTGAGTGATCGACTTGCCTTTCCAGTGATGGCAGCAGCAGCGGCATCGCACAAGCAGCTGCATGTGCGCCCAACACCTGCACAGCCTGCCGCCAGCCCGCTGCTGCCTCACCCAGGTTGAAGGCCTCGACGTTAGACCGCATTTTGAAGTGGTTGATGATCATGGCGGCCAGCGAGGGCGTGGGGCAGAACAGCGAGCAGTTGGTCACTGCAGCGCGGTGAGCGGGCGGGGTGCATGGCAGTTGGCATGCAGGCAGCGGTTGGCAGCACGCTCTGCCATGCGGAGCTGCCACTGCGGGGACCCAAGCGTGCAACAACACATCACGGCCTATGCGGCACTCTCAATCGCACTTGCAGGCACTCGTGACGGCCGCCTGCCGCCCCCACTGCTGCCTCCCCCATCCCTGCAGCACGCACCCAGCACGTCAATCTGGCGCGGGTGCAGCCCTGTCTTGCGCAGCAGGTCGTCCACCGCCTTGAACATGACCAGCTCTGCCTCCTGGCGAGCCCAGTTCATGTCAAACTCGGGCGGGTCCAGGTGCAGGCCTGCGGCGGGGCAGCGGTGTGCGTCAGCAGCAGCAAAGTGCAATTGTCGCCGGCTCAGAGCAGCAAGGAACAGGGCTGCCCAATCAGCCGGCTGCTGTGCAGGATGCCACACTGAATAGTAGCAGCACCAAGCACCACAGCAGCTTCAGCACCGCAGCACCACAGCAGCTTTATCCCTGCAAGCACCACTGCTGGTGCAGCGCTTCCACCCCACTCTCCCGCCTCCGCTGCAGCCCCTGCTGCGCACCCGGCGGGAAGAAGGTTTCCTCGCTCAGCCCCGACTTGTGCAGGATGCGCTCCTGGAAGTCCATGGACTCGGCGTCAAAGAAGCCCGAGTCGCGGGAGCCGGTGATGAAGCGGTTGTACGTCACCATGTGCCGGTCCTCTGCAGCGGCAGGCCAGCGGGAATAGCGCTGCATGTTGTGGCAAGCGGCTGCAACATGCAAGAGGCTTAAGTGTGCAGCCAGACTGGCAGCTAGTCTGCAAAACTGGCGGGAAGGTGAAGCGATTGGATGCGTTCGTGAGGCAGTCGGCTGCAGCAGGCATGAACGGTGGCGCCAGGGGTAATGAGCACCTCAACGCGAATCATGCAAACAAGGCAGCAGCTGCAAGAGGTGAGCATCCAATTAGCTGCTGCCTGGCCTGCACCAGCACAGCGTTGCGACAACAGCACCTGCTGCCCTGCCTCCTTAAGCACACAGCACTGCTCTGCCCTGCAATCTGCACTCCCCTTGCCAGCCCCGCCCGCCGCCACACACCTGGGCGGTAGCACTCAAAATCGAGCAGGTAGGTGGGCGAGCGGCGGCGCCACACCAGCAGCCAGGCCAGCAGCGCGCCCGCCAACGCCACAGCGCCCGCAGCAGCCGCAGCCTGGGCAGTGCTGACCGCCGCCGGCAGCGGCACGGGCCGGTCCAGCCGGGATTGCAACGCCGGCAGCAGCTGGCCCGCAGCGTGCAGCTGAGACGCACGCATCTGCAGACAGGTTGGTAGGCCAGGCGCAACCCTGTTACCCTTGGGAGGCCGGGGGTTCGATCGGCAAGGCACCAACAGCTCGCCCAGCCCCACTGGTAGGCAGGCCGCCTCACCCCCACGGTGTAGGAGGCATAGGCGATCAGCGCCACCAGCGCATAATGCGTGCATGCAAACACGGTCTTGAGCAGGCGGGCCACCCAGCGGGGTGGGAAGTCTGCAGCAGCCCAGGCGCACGAAAAGTGGCGGCGGGTTAGCAGACGGCGACGAGCGGTTGGCGGGCGGCAGCGGCAGTGGGCAGGCGAGCAGGGCTGGGCGGGCCGCTCGGCCCAGGACCGCACAATTGGCACCGGCAGGAGTGGTTGCAAGCGGACAGGAGGCCCCACGTGGGGCAGGGGGTGGGTTCAAGCTGGTCGGCGCCAGACAGACGGGGAGCATCGCCGATGGCGTGATCAGACCATCCTCGCACCTGCTGCACGCCGGGGCCGGCCGCTGGCGTCCTCCCGACCCATAGCGCCTGTCTGCTCCCGTCCCACGAGCCCCTTGGGCGTTGGTCTTGAGCACTGCTGACGATGCTACGAGGAATGCAGCGCCTGGGTGAGTCCCAGTGCGCATCTCGCAGCACTGCGGACGTGGCCTGCATGGGAGCGCATTGCAGGTCGCTAGGCGGACGAGCAGCGGTCCAGCGACATTGGCAGCTTACCTTGAAACCTACCGTGCACCCTCTGGCCCCGTACGGCAGGCGCCCACGCCGCGCCCGTTCCAGCGCCTTTCGGCGGCCGCAAGCACTTGGATCAGTCTCGAGGCTCTCATTGGACGCAGCAGGTACCACGCTGGGGCCCGGCGCTGCCGGCAGGCCTGCCGCCTGCCACTCTTGCCGCCGCCGCTCCTGCCGCCGCTGCCTGTCACCCCTCCTGTCGCCCCTCACGCACTTCCTCCCTGCCCTTCGACTCACAGCACGGCGCTATGGCGGCGGGCGGGCTGAGGAACGAGGACTTCCGCAAGCTGCTGGCCACGCCGCGGCCAGGCGCTGGCGGTGGCGGCGGCGGTGGCGGCGGCGGCGGCGACAAGCAGAAGAAGGCCAAGAAGCCGGGGCGCAACTACCGGCCCGGCGGCAAGCCCGGCGCCAAGGAGGGAGAAGAGGATGAAGGCCCCCAGTACAGGTGCGGGAGGGATGGTTGCCAGTCTAGGAACGCTGTGAGCCTGCTGCTCAAGGGGCAGGAACAATGCATTGCGTGCTGCCGCTGCCCGCACTGTGCCTCGCTTGCTGCCAGCCTCAGCCACGCGCTTGGCACCTGCCTGCCTGCTGCCTACTCTGATTGCGCAGGGACCGCGCTGCCGAGCGGCGCAAGGGCCTGTCCACCGAGTTTGAGGGCGTGCCTGACGACCTGGTGGGGCTGCTGGAGGGCAAGGTGCGCTGCTCACCCTGCGTGCTGCTGCTGTGTGGAGCTGTCGTTGCGTGTGCGCAGACACAATGACGCTGGTATGTCATGTTGCGCTGGTGCCTCTGAATGCGTGTTTGACAATTCGAGGTCAGATTGGCTGCCGCTGCACCGCTCAGTTTACGCTGCTGCTGCCGCACCTGCTCCTCTCTGCTGTGCCCTGCCCCTGCTCGCTTCTGCATCTCGACTGCCTCTTCAACTGGCCCTCGGTATTAGTTACAGTGTGACTGGATAACTGCACTTGGCACCCTGCAAGGCCTTTTGCCCAATGACTGCCTAATGCCTCGCTGCATACTACGGCCTGCCCTCCCCACCGCCACCCCACCACAACAGGGCGACCTGCGCAACGTGTCCTACGAAGACTCCAAGTACTTGGGTGGGGACGTGGCACACACGCATCTTGTGAAGGGCCTCGACTTTGCGCTGCTGCACAAGGCGGGTGGTTGGGGCGGCGGAGGCTCGGGATTTGCAGCCCTGCAGCATATGGGGCTGTGATAGAGTGCACCACAGCACACACATCAGCTGGTCTCCACGGCCGTGCATTCGCCTCTGCTGTTGTGCTTGCGTTGTCGCTGCCCGCTGCTTGTGCTGCCGGCTGGCGGTTGCCTCTTCTGCTGTACTGTGCACGACTGCACCAGGCCCACCCTGACCGGCAGCACATGCGGTACCTCTCCTTCCCATGCAGGTGCGCGCGGAGCAGGAGGCCTCCAAGCGTGGAGCGGGCGGCGGCGAGTCGGATGAGGAGGAGGCGCCCGCTCTGGCCAAGCCGGTGGCGCTGCCGGGCGCGCCCACCACGCAGCCGGTGAGTGAGGGCCGCCGGGATGTCTTGTTACTGCAGGCAGTCGCAGGGAATAAAGGAATGAAAGTCTGGCAAGATGCGCCTGCATGATGGCATGCACAGACGGCTGCTGTGCAGCCGCTAGCAGCGAACACCTGCCCCATCACAAGTGTTGCTTGCTGCACCCCACGCCGTGCAGTCCACGTTCACCACGCCGCTGGGCCGCGCCGTGTACAGCTTCTTCTTCGACCCCAAGCAGCGCGGCGCGGGCGTGCCCGTGCACGAGCTCTTCCTGCCCAAGTGAGAGGAGTGGTGGGGTGAAGGCCTTGGCTGGTTTTGGCAGGTGGTCTGCCGCCTTGATGGAGGGTGCCACCAGCGCAGCGCAGCACAGTTGTGCGATGAGATTGTTGTGCTGCCGGTGCCTCCGCCGTGCTGCCTTTGCTTCACACACACGAGTGTTGCTCGATCCTCCCACCTGCAGGCGCACCGCATTTGTGTACGAGCTGGAAGACCCCGACGCCCCCGACGTGCCCACCACGCTGCGCCGCTCCAAGGACGACTGCCCCAAGGCGAGCGCATTTGCGCACTGTTAGCTTGTTTGTGTAATGCGATTCGCACTCGGTGCATGATGGCTGCAGGGCAGCTAGCGGACGACCAGTCTGGGCCCTCAGTGCCATCGATGCTTCGCAAGAGGCTCTCTGCTCTGATGCACCGGCGGCGGCTAGGATTGCACTGCAGCTGCCCCTTAACAGCCACTAAACCCCGCCCCTCTTGCAACCCCGCAGGTCAAGGAGATGGCCATGGGCGGGCTGGACAGCGGCGTGCTGGAGCGCATCGCCAAGATCATGAGCTACATGACGGTGGCGGGTGCGGCACCTGTTGGCTGATGCGGCCACTCGCTGCTTGCTGGATGGTATTGAGCCTAACTTACAAGCTACATGACGGTGGCGGGTGCGGCACCTGCTTGCTGATGCGGTCGATCGCTGCTTGCTGGGTAGCATTGAGCCTAACTTTAAGCTACACGACGGTGGCGGATGCGGCCCATGGGTTGTTGCTGCTGCGGTGCTGCTGCTGTTCCCAGTGGCCTGCGTTTGGTGCACGATGGTGGAAGGTGCGGCGCTTGGACAGTTGCCCCTGCTGTGCTTCTCCTTGAGGTGGGCGCTGCTGCGCGCCTGGCTAGCACGCGGTGGCGGAGGGTGCGGCCATTGGCTCATCGCCACTGTTTCTCAGCCTGCTGCTTTGTGCTGCGGCTCTCATGCATACGCTTCTGGCCGAGGCATCCTTCAGTCACTGACCTCTCTGTACCGGCCCACCCCCTCTCTTCCCTGCCCTCAGGCGGCGGCCGCAAGAAGCTGAAGCGGCGGGAGCGCGAGGCGCTGCTGCAGCAGCACGGCATTGCGCTGGCAGGGCAGCTCAAGGGCCAGGCGGGTGGGGAGCCGCAGGCCAGGAGCGGCCCTGCCGCCAACGGCAGCTCCGGACCCGCCAGCCAGGAGGGCGATGCAGCGGCGGCGGCAGCAGCGGCAGAGGGCGCGCCACCGCCGCCGCCTGCTGATGACGACGACGACATTTTCGGCGATGTGGGCACAGACTACGTTCCCACCATCAAGGACAAGGAGCGCATGCAGCAGAAGGCGGCGGCGGCAGCAGAGGCGGCGCGGCGCGGCGGCTACTTTGGAGGTGGGGAGGACCTGCACGCAGACCTGCCGCCGCTGCCCAAAGAGGGTGGGTGGGGCAGCGGAAGCTTGGGTGTTTGATGGCCTGGCAGCTGGTAGCGACGGCGTTTTCCACTGCGCGGACTCACTTGCAAGTTTGCTTTCTTCTCGGCCTGGCGTGCCTGCCTCCTGCAGGCCATTCTGGCAAGTGCGCTGCTGTGTGCTCAATTGCTGCCCGCATTCCAATGCTGCCCTGCTGACGCAGATGACGGCGTGCCACCCCCACCGCCACCGCCAGAGGACGGAGAAATCATGGAGCCCTCTGCAGGTGCAGTTTGTGCGAGCGTGCCTGCCTACTTGTTACCTGCCTGTGTGTTCTCTGCATTTTGCCTGCCGCAGCACATGCGCTGTTGCTGCAAGCCTGGTGTTTTGCAGCTGAAGTGGCACCATCCCCCCGCTGCCTGTGCAGGCCCGGCACGGCCGCCGGCTGGCTACGATGCTTCGGCTGCATACGGGGGTGAGTGCATTGTCTTCACAACACTGCGGGTGCTGGTTCATGCAAATACGCCATGCAAGATCGCGGCCCATGTTTGAAACTCTGGCTGCCTGTTGTACTCTGCCTCCTCGATCCACTGCTGACGTCTCAAACCTTGTTGCCTGTCACCCCCTCCTTGCCACCGCAGCGTACCCGGAGCCGGACTCGGCAGCAGCGCAGCAGGCGGTGGCCGAGGCGGTGCGGCAAGAGAAGGCGAAGGAGAAGCGGCGGGCGGCGGAGCTGCTGGCGTCTGCTGGCGGCGACGGTGAGGCTGGCCAGGGCGGTTGTCGGCACTGCTATGGCTTGTGGGTAATGGGGACTTGCAGCTACAGCATGCCTGGAACAATTCTGGGCAGGGAGCTGCTGGAACCTCAACACACGGTTTATGCGTTTGCTGGATGCTGCTACCACTCCAGCGCCTGCCCAACCCGTCGCACCATCCGTATCTATTCTCCTGCCCGCCAGATGCGTACGCCGAGTGCTACCCCTCCTACTACGACTATGGCACCATGATGGAGGACAGCGATGATGAGGGAGGCGAACCGCTGCAGGTGGGCTGCCAATGGGGGCAGAGCGCCGAGTGCGGTCAGTGCAGCGGTTGAGTGGCATGGCAGGCGGGCGGCCTGGCGGCATGTGCTGCCGTGCAGGACCGCAGTGTGCATGTCTGTTTGACTGGCAGGCGGCAGAAATGGGAAGACCTGCAGCAGCTGAGGCTAGCAGGGTTGTATCAATGCGTTCTCAGCGCTTCTGGGACTGCAGCTTACCCTGACACCATGGCGTCTCGCTGCCTCGCTTCCCCCTCCCGCTTCCGTGTGCCGCAGCAGCAGGCGCTGACGCGGCGCGACTTTGCCAACGAGGGGGACTGGGAGGAGTACCAGGCCTCGGGCATGGCGCCGCGCCAGCTGGAGGGGAAGGCCAAAGTGGTGAGAAGAGGCGGGAGGGCCGGGCAGGGCGGCAGCAGGCGGTGCTGTCAATGTGTGCTGGGCCTGTGTGTAGAATGCCACTGTTCATGCAGATTGGATGTGTACTTGCTTGCGTTGGCAGCTGGCTGCGCTACGTGCCTTTTCATGCCACATGCCTGCACTGGCCGCCGCTGAAGCTCTGCCTGCCTGGCGCCCCCGCCCACCTAACTACGCACGTGCAGCGCCAGCAGCAGAAGGATGCCAGCAAGGAGAAGAGCAAGATTGCGACACAGCTGGGCAAGGTGCGGCAGGGGTGGTCGCTGGCTGGTGGCAGGGCCCTGCAGTGGTTATTGGCTGGTCTGGTGTGCACCATGCCACCCTGCCTGGCGGCCGCGGCCTGCCCTACCCGTGCCACAGCTGCTGTGTGCCCCGATGATGGCGCGGATGTTGCTGCTGCTGTTGCTGTGGCATGCCTCGCTGGACCTAGCCATACTGCCCAGCCGGCGCCGGCCTGTTGTGCTCGTTGCAGCGCATCCCACCCACTCACACTGCTGTGCTGCCCTTCCTCTTTACTTCTCATTCTCCTGCAGATCCAGAAGATCATGGAGGAGAAGGGGTACGACCATGCTGCAGCGTTTGCCAGGCCGAGGCGCGAGCGTGGCGAGGGCGGCGAGGGCGGCGGCGGCGAGGGCGCAGGGCCCGCCGGCGCATTCACTAAGAAGCGCCGCATCTGAGCATGTCGGCGGGAATGGCAGCGCTGCTAGCGCTTGCATGTGCGGTGCCCCCGCCTGATCTTTGCTGCCCACTGCCCTGCCATTCCACAATGCAACAGTCAATGTTACACGCGTGTGTTTGGCACAACAGCGGGGGAGAATGCCAACGTGTGCACCTTGCATGCAGCAGTTGATAACAACAGCAGGAAAAAAAGAACGACTTAGCGGTCATTAGCGAGCATCAGCCGTCGGTATGTTAAGGAGGATACGCAGAGGGATCCGCTTGTGTTGCAGGTATCCAGTGCGTACAGCGGCAAAAGCCGAGTTATGCAGGTTTGGGTAAAGGGCTGTGTCAGAGCGGCAGGATGCACAGTTGAGGCTGAAGACAAGTGTGGCAGAATACATGGCGTTACTGACACTGCAGGCTAGGGGTTGCTGGTGCCGAGGGTTCTAACCGAGAAGAGGGGGGAGATGTCATGAGTCGTAGCAGGAGAGATGGGAGGGGAACGGCCAGACAGGCTGGCAGCACCGGACAGCATTGTACGTCTCAGTGTCAGTCCCAGAAGCAGTACAGCTGCGGGTGTTCAATCGAGCAGATTTGGAATGGCGTGGGCAGTTTTGAGTGCTGGAGTGTGGGAACTAGTCCACGTGAAAGGCTGCTGTCCGCAGGACAGGGGCATGGATGAAACATGAGAGGAAAAGGGAGGGAGGGAGAGAGAGAGGTACCCGCAAGCAGGCACTTCGCAAGTGGCCTGTAAGCGGGCGGCCGCGCTGAACCAGAGCTTCAAATGTGGTGCCTGTCAACATTCTCCACAACCACATGGAGATTGCCTGAGCTGGCGAGCCTGTCAGAGCACAGCTGGGGCATGTCCCAGATCTGCGGCGAGGCAGCAGCTGGGCTTGAATCCGGAGCAGTGGCTGCTGGGAGCGGCAGGCTCACGGCATTCCGCAGCGGGGCGGTGGGTGCAGCAGGCTGACCTACCGGGTGGTGCAGCTGCCGCACCTGGTGCTGCAGATCGTGGAGCTGCGCATGCTGCCACTGCTCCATCTGCTGAACATGTGCAGCATTGCCAGGCTCATCCTGCGGCAGGCTGTGCTGGTGGGTGGCCGGCGAGGCTGTGGCAGACCCGCCCGCGGCTGCTAAGCCTGCTGCACTGCTGCCGCCGGCTGTTGCAGCAGGTGACCCCGGCAGCAGGCCTGGGTAAGACAAGCCCAGTGCTGCGAGGTCTGCCAGCTGGCTGCCATTGAGGTGCCTGTCCAGACACACAGCTGCTGCTGCCGCATCTGCCTCCAGCTGGGCAGCTGACATGTGCAAGGACAAGCCCAGGCTGGCCGGGTTGGCCGGCTGCTGCCGATCAAGCTCCGAGACCGCCGAAAATGCTGCACGCAGCAGAGACAAAAGGAAGCAGAGGACTTTCTTATCAGACTTGAGTGGACGGCAACACCGCTCCAGCTGAAGACGGCAGAGCAGGTCCACAAATGTCAACAACCCGTGCACTTTGGTGACCACCTGAGCAAATTGATATTCAGGCGCATGCGTAGGCACTGCTCATTGCGGCTTTGCCAGGACAGAATGATCACCGTGCATCAAGTCGGATGCATCTGCGACGTCCAAAGCTGCCAGGAGCTCATCGTCTAGCACCAGACCCTCAAAGTTGCCCAAGCTCAAAGGGTCGTTGCTATCTGATGGCTGCTGCGCCAGCTGCTGCGCTGCATGGGCTGCAACAGGCTGATCTGGTACATACTGCTGTGGGGCTGGCACGGGGGGCAGCACAGGCGGGAGCGGCCAGAGCTGCTCCCCGGGCACGGGCCGAGATGCCGCCGTTGCCAGCGGCAGCAGGCTGCTCGGTGCACTGCTGCTGGCAGCCCTGACTGACATGGCGCGCTGCGGCGGCACCAGCCGTAGGCTGGTTGCAGCTGGGCGCTGCAGATGGGCGTGCGCTGGCCCTGCGCTCGGCGCGCCGCTCTGAGGCAGCAGCACTGCAGACAGGAGGGGGAGCTGCATGCTGCTAGCGGCTGCAAAGCTGCCTGCATTTCCGCTCAGCACAATCGAGGGCATCGGGGAGCTGCCTGCTGATAGCTGCCATGCCTCTGCGGCCGGAGCTGCGGCTGTTAGCCCTGCACCATTGGCTGCGCCCTCGCTCGCACCGCTGCTGACAGGCCAGCCCTGCAAGCTGAGGCCGGGGCTGCCGAGGCTGCTGCCACCCCTGCTGCTGGCCGCCAGCTGAGGCTGGGCAAGGGGCAGCTCGCCGGCCAGGCTGTCCGTGCTCCAGCCAAGGCTGCCCGAGTCTCGCAGCAAGGAGTGCCGCTTGCTCGCGCCCAGCTGGCCAGGCGTCTCCTCGGCCTCAGGGCTGCCCTGGCTAGCGCTGGACCGCCGCTTAATATGGCTCTTGCGGTGCACCGCCTGCCACTCGCCATCGCCGTGCCCAGGGCTGGCCTCACCGCTAGCACGCACAGATGCCGCAGCCCCTTTACGGCGCGCGCGGCCTGCAATGGAGGCAAAGAGTTAGAAAGCGTAGGAGATTAAGCACGAGGACTGCCTGTCAGGCTGCTAAGCTGCTGCTGTTTTAAGCTGTCTGCCCGTTGTAGGCGGGCGGGCCAGCGCTGCCTCATGGCCCCATGGCTATTAGCGCAACTTCAGCTCAGCATATGCAGATCGCTGTCAGCTCAAGACACCACTGTATATAGCAGGTTTCGTACAAACAGCAGTCAGCCAAGTCCAATGCAGCCAACCAGGCATATAAGATACCCCCTAAAAGCAGGCGGGTCGCACCAACACTAGTTGCAACGGTTTGGTGCGTCCCAGCCATGAGTAAACGCCGTCCAACCTCAAAACCTGGGTTCTACAACGCCAGCAACAATCAACTGTATGCCCCGCGCTGCAGAGCCCCGGCGGCGCACTCACGCTTGTCGAGGCTTGCTGCACACGAGCGGCGATCGCCCATGAACAGCTCGAGCGGCTGCAGCTTGGAGCACTGCTGGCAGAAGCGCATCACGCGCCCCTGTGCATCAGTGATGCTGTGCGCCTTGCCATGCTCCTCTGCGGCATGGGTGGGAGCGGCGGGTAGTGTGTTGGAGGTTTGGAGGCAGCAAGGGTCAGATATATGGGTGCGGCTGCATTGCCGCACAGACGCAGGGAGCTCGCCTGCAACAGCAGGCGCAGGAGCGAGGCACAGCATCCCGAACTCTGGCAGCATGCTTTGGGGGCAGCTGGCCATCAGGCCGCCAGCGCAAGGGGGCACGTGCGGCGGGAGGGCTGACGGACGGCGGCGCTTGCTCACCGCAGATTCGCACGCGGCGGTAGAACTGGGCCAGCCCCACGAGGTCGACACCGCAGCCTGGCACCTGCGAGCGGCAGATGTGGTGCAGGGGTGAGCCCGGCAGGCAGGCGGCGAGCTGCCAGGGCAACGCACGGACGACCCTAAGCCAACCGGTGCAGGACGGCCGCCGGCGCTCGGAGGGATGTGCGGACACGAGCCGGCGCACATGCCGCACGCATGTGCGCACTCCCAGGACCCGCCCGCACGCTTGCTTGGCAGAGGGAGGGCGGTGCGCTGCTTGTGTGCGGCGCGGCAGCTTCGCCCGGCGCGTCCTGCCCTGCATCCGGCTCCACAGCCTGCTCTGCGACCTCTACAGCCTGTCCATCCATCGGGGTGGCGCCGGGAGGGCCCTAAGCTGGGCAGTCCGCTTGTGCCGGGCTGGGGCACGCAGCTCGACGGCCCTCTGGCCGGGCTTCCACAGCGGATTCAATAGATGAGAGTGTTTGGTTAGTTTGTGACATCGCCGGTGCCTCGAGGAGGTGCAAGGAAGCTGCTGGAGAGCAGCACTGCAGCGCAGCGCGCAGGGATAAGGCCCCGCCGGATATCCAATACAGCCACCTCCCCAGCCTTGCAGACCGATTTCTTGCACACTTCCGCAGGCCCGCACTGCACCGAAGGTTGCAGTGAGCCATGATCAGGCAGTACAATCGTCTGAGCTGAGCGGCACCGGTTGGTTCAGCCCAGCGAGGCCCCGTTGTTAGCTGGCGCTAGTCGCCAGTGGGCGGCACATAAGGAACCAAAACGCGGCATGCTTCAGAACAAGCCGATCACTTGCGTGGCATGCACAGTGTACCACGTTGAAGGAAAGGCGCATGCAGGGGCCGAGGGAGGTATGCGATCAGGCCGACACAGGGCGACGCGGCGGGAAGCGGCGACGACGTGACCGCCGGCGGCGACGACACGACGGGTGCACGTGCATGCCTGGACCGGAAAGAAACGACGCATTGAAAAGCACGCAGACAGCACAGCTCGATTCGTGCAACTAATAATGATACGTATTTGGTCTGGAGATCCTGATGCAAAAGCCGAGAGACCCAGCTAATATGAACCGGAATGTGTCACCAGAAGGGCGGCAAGGCCTTGCCAACTGCGTAGGCATCGGCAGGCAGGCGGCACAGCACTGCAGCTGCTGGAAGCATGCTAGTCAGAAGCAGATGGAGAAGCATGACGGAAAGAATTGGTATTGCATGTTTGGTGGGCTGGGGCACTACGGTCAAGCAAATATTGGGCGGAGCATCGGCGAAAAGCGCATGTGCCCTCTCATGGCATGCCCTCCATCGCCAGGTTGCGTACAAGCAGCACCACTGCCGCTGCACCCGCCGCCAAGTTGCAGCCAACCCAGAACCAATCGGACAGGGGCGACGCCGGCTGTGCGGGTGCCTGCTGCTGCTGCTGCTGCTGCTGCGCTGCCTCTGCATCCTCCGCATCCTTTGCTGCCATGCGCGCCAGCATCAGGGTCAGCCGCTCTTGCTGATCAGGAGCCACGCCTTTGCAGACGCGCAGGCCCGCTGCAGCAGCAGCGGCGCTGCAGCCGGGGAGGTCATCCTTGCCGCTGGCTGCCGCCCTCAGCGTGATGCGGCTGCTGCCCTCAGCCGGCTGCGCGGCCAGCGCAATGGCCGGCAGAAGCAGGCGGGCAGTGCTGACCCAGCCGCGCTCAGCGCAGAATAGCGCCAGCGCACAAGCTAGCCGGCTGACACGCTGAACTGCTGCCGGCTGCAGGCGGGGGCCCTGCTCCGCAGCTTGCATGGCGAAGCCCAGGTGCAGCAGCAGGCTGGCGGCTTCGCTGGGCGGCAGGCCAGATAGCCCAGCCGCCAGCTCTGCGGCAGCCGCTTCTGCTGCCACAGGCAGGACCAACAGCGGCACAGCCCGCGAGAGCAGCGGTCCTGCGGCAGTGTGGTGCAAGAGGAGCAGGTGCAGGCAGGTTGGCTGCCAGCTAGAGTGTAAATGGTTTGCATACAAGGGTAATCCGCTGTAGGGCACATGTGGAAGCGTGCAACTTGCCCTGCCCGCCTGGCCCGAACCGCTCACCTGCCGACACCTCCAGCTCAAACAGCCCCCAGCCCTGGGCAGGAGCAGCAAGCTGCACCAGCAGCACATCTTCTCCAGGCGCCAAGCTGGCGGCTTCGAATGCCGCCCGTGCCGCCGTGGGCCCGTCTGAGCTGGCGGCAGCTGCTGGCCCGGCGGCACTGGGTGCCCACGCGCCGCCATCCTCGCTGTTGCTGCCGAAGCCGCTATCGGCCGCCGAGCGGCGGTAGGCTGGCTGAGGGGTGGAGGGCTCCTGCAGGCTGCCTGCTGCCGCGGTGGAGCGCCGCACACGCTGCACTGTCACCACCTGGTGCTGCCCGCGGCTGCGGCAGTGCAATGCCACGTGCGAGTCGGCTAGGACGTGCCCCACAAGCACCAGTTGGATGGGCTGGCTGCTGCCACCACTGCACAGCACAGGCGGCGTGACCAGGCGGGGCGCCGCCAGCAGTCGGTCAGCCGTGCTGCCTGGGCTGGTGGGCAACGGCTGCGCTTCGATCACGCCGCGCTGTGCATCGGCTGCCGCCAGCTGGCTGCCCGCTTGGACCTGCAGCGCAAGCAATCGGAACCTTGGGCTGTGAGCAGACGATGATGAAGCACCATGCTTTAGCCCGCCCCTCCAAACCGCTTGCATTAGCGGCAGGCTTCCATGCACGATCGAACACTGCCACCGCTGTTGAATAACCTACAGCACCGCCTGCCTCTCACCAGCAGCTTGCGCGCGTCGTCGGGTGTGCCGCTTGCTGCCTTCGCCTTGGCCACTGCCCCAGCCACAGAGGCTGCCAGCCCACTAGGGTGCTCTCTCTGCAGCCGCTCCAGCTCAACTGGCGACAGCAGGGCGGAAACGGTCAGGCAAAGGCAGCCGTGCCTCAGGCTGGCCTGCAGTGAAGAGGAAACAGGGCAGAAACCAGTGAGGCACGCAGCAGCAGAAAACACACACAGCAGAAAGCAACTAGCGCCAACAGCAGCGTTGCCACAGCCAAAGCCCTTGCCCAGCATACAAGACGTGCACCTGCAGCACCGTGGGCGTCAGCGCCATAGCCATCTGCAGCTGCGCATGCAGGTCAGCAGGCAGGTCGTCCGGGGTGGTGCCAAACAGCTGCAGCGGGGAAGGAGAGCGGCGTTTCAGTTAGCAAACGGCATGCGCAGACTGCCACACACATTGATAAATTGCATGCGGGGCTGAAGCTCTCGGCGTCTGGCCAGCACTGCTTGTGACGAGCAGAGCGGCGGCATACCCACCTTGATGCACAGAGTGACAAGTTGGTCGGCCCCCAGCAGGCCAGGCCAGCCTGGCAGCGCTGGCTGGGCCTGGTCCGGCTGTGAAACCGCCCGCGCAGCTGCATTGCTGCCTGCCGCATGTGGGGGCATGCGACAAGCCGGCAGCGCATCCTCAGGCCTTCGGCTGACACTGGCCCTGCTGTCATCTGTGCCATGAGGCTGCGCCACCGGTGCCAGCGAGCCGCCAAACGCAGTGTTGGCTGCGGGGGCTGCTGCCTGTGAGAGCATGCCGGTGGCCACCGGCCCAGTCGCCGCCATTGGCGGCAGGGGCCAGCTGCAGGGGTTGAGTGCTGATGATGTGAGAGGCTGCCCACCTCCCAGCCGGCTGAGGCCCGCGTGAGAGTCGCAGTCTGGCAGGAAGGGTGGCAGGCGAGACGGGATGGATCAGGGCGGTTGTCTCACACAGCGAGCCGTTGCTGACAGCCGGCTGAAGCACGCAAACCGCAGCTGCAGCAGTGGGGCACACAAGCCAGGCCGGGTCTGACTTGCTTGGCTGCTGAACACAGCCATGCAGGCTGTGATAGCAGTCCAGCAGGCAATGTGGTGCAATGCCGCTGTCAGCTTCCTCCAGCCACCGGCCCCAGCCACTGGCCACACGCACCAGCCAGCAGCACATCCGCCAGCTCCTCCGGACTGAGCTGCAGCAGCAAGTCAATCTCATCATCATCCGGCAAGCGAGAAGCAGGCGCTGACGGCAGCTCCAGCGGTCGGCTGAGTGGCCCAGCTGCCCCCGGCGCCGGCAGAGCACTCAGGTCGAACAGGGCACCGCTGCCGTGGCCACCCAGCAATGTAGCCGGCTGGTGCTGCGCTGCTGCTGCCGAGTGAAGCGGCTGCGGCGGCATGGCTTCATAGCCAAAAGCGGCGCCAACAGCACTAAAGGGCAGCCCAAGCGGCGGCAGCTGGGCAGCAGCAGGGACCGGGGCCTCAGCAGACATGCCGCCAAAGAGCACCGCCGACACATCTGGTGAGGATCCTATCACGCCCTCCCTGGCTGCGGGCCCAGCTGACCCGCCGGTGGGCGCCGCTGCTGCACCGCTGTCATCGCTGCCGCGCCGCCGGTAGGCGCCGCGCACACGTGTGCTGGGGCTGCCACGGCTGCGTGGCCCAAACTTGGACACGAGGGTGGACGGAAGCACGGACTGCTCACCGCTGCTGCCTGCGCTGCCGGTAGCGGAGCCGGAGCCCTGCTTGGTGGCCCGCCGCTTGGGCTGCCGCGCCGCCTCCTCCTCCTCCTCTTCCTCCCCCTCTTCCTCCTCTTCCTCGGTGTCGCTGGTAGCAGCCTTTCTGCGGACCGCGCTGGCCAGCGTGCGTCGCGCACGGCCTGCAGAATGGAGATCCACCCACGGGCGGGCGTGGTTTTCAAGCCGCCAACTTGGTGTGCACAGGAGGCCAGCGTGCATCCACTATCAACCAGCAGCAAATGCCGTGCAGTCTGCATGCTCACGTTTGTCAAGGCTCTCTGTGCATGAGCGGTGGCCGCCCGTAAACATCTCGAGCGGCTGCAGCTTGGAGCACTGCTGGCAGAAGCGCATCACGCGCCCACTGGCATCCGTGATGCTGTGCGCCTTGGCATGCGCCTCTGAAAGGGTGGGACAGAAAGCGGGAAGCTGGGATGAATGGGAAGAAGGGCACTCATGGCGCGTGAACGGCAGCATGGAGCAGTGGAGCCACAATCAAACTCTTCAACTGCTGGCAGGCTGTGCAACACAGCAGCCTGGACGTAGCGCTAGCAGGCGCGCATGGTGCCAGGGGACACTTAGGCGCCCCAGGGGCTAGACAACATGAAACGGCAGCAGCCGCGGAGCCAACTCACCGCAAATGCGCAGGCGCTGGTAGAAGGGGCGCAGCTCCTGCATGTCGGCATCACAGCCTTCCACCTGCAGGCAGGGGCGCAGTGAGCGGGGGCATGGCGGTGCGCCGCTCGTGGGTGGTAGGACCGGCGGCGGCGGCGCGGCGGCGCGGCGGCAGGCAACATGCGCAAGGCCTCTGCCGGCTCAGGCAAGGCTGTGCTCCTGACATGTTATCCGTCCGCAAGCCGGCCGCAGCACGCGCCTGACAGCGGACTTCCGTCCTTCTGCCCTCCCGCCGGCGCGCCGCGACCAGCTCCAGGTCATTCCAGTCGTAATCTCCGACTGACCAGCTCATAGCAGCAGCCGTGGGCCGAAAGGTGGGCCCAAGTGGGCGGTGGTGCGCCGAGCGGAGCCAGCTGAGGGTTTCAGCGCCCGGGGCGTGAGATACAAGCTGCCGGAAGGATTTCAATGCGACAGCAACGACTCACTACGTGCGGCATGGGTACGGAAGGGCTTTTGCTGCGGCGGCGCCCTCGTGTCAAGCATGCACACGGCTGCGGGGGTGGACAGCGTAGATGTCTTTGCCAGCCTGCGCTGTCTGCCAGCATTCCTCACAGGTGCGCAACGGAGGTGTGTACATGCCAGTGATCTGGTGCAACAGCTCAGCCGCAGGAGCACTCCGCCAGTCGAGGTGACCACTACCGGGAGAGGGAGCGGCAGCCAGCAGTCGCAGTGCCAACCCGCAGCTCCGCTTGTGCATGCGCTGCCAAGGTTAGATGCACCGTTGTCATCCCTTCCATGTACATCTGGCTGTCGTTGTGCAGCCCTCCGGCAGGCCACTTGATGCCTGGCCTGAGCACTGCTCCAGCCGTGGCGGGCCCAGCGCCGGCGGCGGTGGACCATACTCGCACCTGCAACCATCCTACCGCAATCTAACTGCTCTTGCAAGCTTCATGAATTCATCCACAATGTCGCAGTCGTGCACAGCGCCCTGCAGCGTCGGTGCGCCACCCGCTCGGCCGCTGAGGCGCGCGGCTGCCCCGATGGCGCTTGCTCACAGCTTTTGCATCGGGTATGTTCGTTGAATGTTTACACAAGTCGCTGCTGGCAGCTTTCCAGCCCAAGCCCGCCCACCCAACTCCGCGCTGGCGCGTCTCCTGGCCCCTGCAGGACGCAGACACGACCTGCAGCAGGCAGCATGTTTACTGCGTCACTCTCCAGGCGCAGCGCTGCAGGCCGATCCCCTGCCGCCGCCGCCGCCGCTGCCGACCTGCCGCTGGCGCCGCAGCAGCCGGTCATCAAGGTGTGCGGCGTGACCAATGCAGAGGACGCGGATGCAGCAGCAGCGGAAGGTGAGGCTGGTGCATGCCATTAGCAAATGCGCCTTGCATACTCCCTGTATGGGCACGGAAGCCGCCGCAGTGCTGCAGCGTGCAGCTGCCCAGCCAACCAACCCCACACGTCCTCCCCCCACCCCCGCTGCCCCAGGCGCGGGCCTGATCGGCATGATCCTGTGGCCCAAAGCCAAGCGCAGCATCACGCCCACCGTGGCGCGGCAGATTGGGGCGGTAGCACGGGCACGCGGCGCTGAGCCGGTGGCTGTGTTTGTTGATGAGGATGCGGCCACCATTGAGCGGTGAGCGGCAGGGTAAATGAATCGGCCCGGACTGCCTGCAGGCAGCACCCTGTTTGCTCAGCCTACATGTCGTCCTGCAGCGCCTGGCTGCTGCTGGGGGTGCACAGAACGCAGTGGCGCTCCAGCGGCTACCTGCTGCCACCTGGTAGTGCCCCAACCGCTCCTCCCACATCCTTTCAGCGTGTGCGATGAGGCCGGGGTGCGCATCGTGCAGCTGCACGGCGACGGCGCGCGGGCAGCACTGCCGCACTTGCCGGCCCACCTGGCAGCTGTGTACGTCATGCACGCCGATCCGGCGGGCCAGCTGCAGACGCCGCCGCCGCCGCCCGGCTGCCGGTGAGCGTTTGGGTTGCTGCAGAGCCCATTGTTATGGCCTGGTGCCGCTGCTGCGCTACTGGCCCAGCATGTGGGGGATGCGCAATGCTGTCGACAACACAGAAAACTTCATTACTCCGACTTTGGTTTTGCGGCTTTGGTTGTGCGACTTTGGCTTCGACTTTGGTTTTGCGGCTTTGGCTTTGCGACTTGGGCTTTGACTTTGGTTTTGTGACTTGGGCTTTGGTTTTGACTTTGGTTTTGCGACTTTGGTTTTGCTGCGGCCTTTGGTTTTGAGACTTTGGTTTTGCGACTTTGGTTTTTACTTTGGTTTCCTGACTTTGGTTTTGCGACGTGGGCTTTGGCTTTGACTTTGGTTTTGCAAGTTTGGTTTTGCTGCAACTTTGGTTTTGGACTTTGGTTTTGCTGCGGCCTTGGTTTTGCGACTTTGGTTTTGCGACTTTGGTTTTGACTTTGGTTTTGCGACTTGGGCTTTGGTGGTGTGACTTTGCTTCTGCGGCTTGGGCTTTGACTTTGGTTTTGTGACTTTGGTTTTGCAACTTTGGCGTTGACGTTGTGGTGTACATGAGATGCCGCCGCTGCACCTGCCAATCCCGTCTCCCAACAGCAATGGCAACGCCTGCCCATGCACCCACCCATGCAGGCAGCCGCACTGGATCATCGTGGACAGCCTGCAGGGCGGCAGCGGCCAGGCTTTTGACTGGCGGCAGCTGCGGCAGCAGGCGGCCGGCTTTGCGCCGCTCGCCACTCACGGCTGGCTGCTGGCAGGGGGCCTGACTGCTGACAGCGTGGCAGGTGAGGATGGCAAATGCCACCGCAAAACAATGGCAGGGTGAGGGCGGTGGTGTGATTTACTAGGCATCCAGACATGGGCCCTGCTGCATGTGTTTGCAGGTTCAGACCGCAGCACCCTTCAGTCCTTCCTCAACTGTCGCCCTACCCCCATCTGCGACCCTGCACTCCGCAGAGGCCATTGCAACTGCGGGCCCCACGGGAGTAGATGTGAGCAGCGGCGTGTGCGGTCCGGATGGCTTGAAGAAAGACCTGGGCAAGGTGCAGGCCTACTGCAGCCGAGCGGCAGCGGCTTTTGCAGCGGCGACGGCGGCGCGGTAGGCGGCATATTGAAGCACAGGAGGCAGCATTCCACACTCCACTGCCCTGCTTTGTGCTCACGCGGTTGCATTCAATGCAGACTTACACTTGATAAATGCGACAAAGAGACGCACACTATCACAAGCGTTCACATAAGGCAGTCAACCTGCCTCAGTCTTCTCGCTCTGTCGAGCGCAGCGGGCGCCGCTTGCCGCCCTCGCCGCCGCCTGCAAAGCCCTGCTGCTGCGTCACAAACACGGCCGCCATGATGACCATGAGAGCAGCCACGAGTGCGGAGAAGGGCAGCGCGCCGGGGTGGCGCACCTGCGGGATTGAAGGGGGGTGCGGTTTGGCGGGATCAGTGAGAGCACAGCATCACACAGAGCACGTAAGCAGTCTCGAGGCGACGTTCTCTGGGACAGCAAGCACACTGCATTACCTCTCTCAGCAAGGACCTCAGCAGAGATGCAAAGCAAGGAGAGCTGTAGCAGCGCACACCGTCGCACCTGCGCCCAGGCCCAGATGCCGTCGTGCGACACCAGCAGCACGTCTGTGTAGCCGTCAAAGTTGAAGTCGGCCAGCTGCGGCAGCAGTGCAGAGGGTTGGAGAGTGATGTGGTTGATGTAAATGCAGCGCTGGCAGCTGCACACCGCCCACAGCTGGCTACCAGGTGCTGCTTCCTAGCTGCTGACCCCTTGCGAATGCGCAGGGTCTGCAAGTGCCTCAGCACGAGGCAGCGGGGTGCCCTGCTGCGCACACAGCAGCGCCTACGCAGGCAGGCCACCCTGCCGTCCCATGCACGGCAAACATGCATGCTGCGCTGAGCTGCACCCACAACCCCAGCGGATCAATCCTCCTCGTCCCTCACCTGCAGCGGCATGGCGGGCTCGTCGGGCAGGTCCCAGGCGTCCACCTCCTCCCCGCCCTGGCTCATCACGACCGCTGAACCCTCGCCCGCTGCAGACGGGTGGGTGCCGAAGCGACAGGTGTGGTTGACCGAGCGCTGGGTGCTTGTGAGTGTGCCGACGCATGTGCAGGCTGGGTGTGCAGCCAGCGTGCGGCAGCGTTACCAGCCGCACACAGGCAGGCACTCGTCTTGATACATCGCATTGATACACTTGCATAGGTTCATGGCAAGCAGCAAATCCGCAATACACACTGCCCACCTGCCAGGATGACGGTCGGCACGGCGTGCGGGCGCAGCGGCATCGCGCGCAGCGTGGGCACAGCGTCTGGCACATCCTCGTCCTCAGCGGATTTCCAGCTCGTGCCCGCATTGTGCTGCGCCACGGGACAAGGGGGAGGGCAGCAAGGGAGGGCGAACGCGGTGAGGCTCGCAAGGGCTGGGCGATTCAAGCGCATGTCCGCCGGTGCCTCTGTCTCGTTCGGGGCAGCATATCGCTTCAGAAACTGCACTGATCACAACAACCTGGCGCACCTGCCACAGCATGTCTCCCGCTGAATCGTACGTGCTCAGCTCGCCCATGGAGTTGAGGAACACCACCATGCCTGCAAGTGCCACCCACGAAAATGGTCACTGTGATGATGCAAGGTATGCTGCCTGATTGACAGAGCACATCGGCACGCAGGCTGGCTGCCCTAGCTGGGGCCTGGGAGCAGGGTACAGCAGCAGGAGCAGCAGGCAGATTGCAAACAGCAAGCGACGCAACCACACCAGGCAGTCTCACCTTTCTGCCCCAGCCCCGCACGGTACTGCCCTGTCTTGCCGGGCTGTGGCAGGAAGATGGGCGGCGCCATCTGCAGCAGTAGAGCGGGAGCCGCAGGGTTGGTAGCAGCCGAGGCGCAAAGGAGGCCAGCAATACACTTGCCCACGGCAAACACATGAGAGGCCGGCCAAGCGTCAGCTTTAGGGCAGGGCCGTCGGCAGCGCACCGCCTCACAGCATTGCAAGGACAGCCCATCAGCAGGGATTGCATGATAGGCGACTAACCAAAGAAACGCACCTCGATTTCACGCAGCACCTCGGAGCGCTGAAGGTAGCGGGCGCGCCCCGGCCGGCAAACGGTGCCGTTGAACAGCGGGAAGCGGGCGGGGATGCCCGCTTTCACTGCAGGAAAGAAGGGGAGGGATTGTGTGTTGGCGTAAGGCTTACATGTCGAGGCCCTTGCGTTCTGTTGAAGGCGCACCGCAGGCACCGCAAGCAGGCCGGGGTGCTGCGCACTGAGAATGTAGGCCAAGCAGCGCACACCCCTGCATGAACGTAGTACACTGCTGCACCCACACATGGCAGCAGCCACCCCACCCATCGGCAGCACTCAGTGCGCGCCCGACATCCAACAACATCTGGCTGCTAACCAAGCTGCAGCGGTTGGTACCCGCAAACAAAAAGTGCGCACCCGACATCCAGCAGAAGCGTCCACGCTCGTGGCCCACATTGACCGACCCCTCCTCCAGCACATCCTCCAGGTCGCCGCCTGACAAAGAGAAACAACAAACAGGTTGTTGAGCAGTCCTTTTGAAGCTTATTGCATGGAGTCGTTGATTGATAAAGTGGGGAATGCTGCATACAGCGCGCGGCAATAGTTGGCAGCAGACACGCCCGGCTGCACCATCCGTAGCCATTTGCACACACCTGATGCCACCACATACTCGGGCACGCCGTCTCCATTTAGGTCCACGTGCAGGCCTGAACAGCAGGTCAGGGGCGGGAAGGCGCAGCTGCCTGGTTTGCAGCACAGCTCTGAGAGAATACACGGCGGCGCAGTAGACACGGCAGTGTGTGGCACGGTTGGCCAAGGGGCGGCTTGCAGGCAGCGCCGTGCGCCCAGACTCTGCAGCAGCACATGCGGGTGACCGGAAACCGGGCAGGCCTCGGTCACCACACCCCACCCAGCATCGTTTCGCCCCTGCTTACCGGGGGTGGGCAGGTGCAGGCGGCACACCGTGCGGCCGCTGAACAGGTGGATGGCCTCGATGCCGTCCTCTGCACAGCAGCAGCCGGCAATAAGCTGAGAAATACAACGCAGACACGTGGCAAATCCAGCAACTGTTCACGCAGCATGCAAAGGCGAGCTGAAGGCCCAAAGCAGCAGGCGCAGGGTGCAGCACATGCAAAGCAAGCGGGGCATGGGCTGAAAAGACAATGAAGCTCACCCAGGTGCGCCACCACCACGTTTGGAGGCAGCTGCTGCTGGCGCCGCGCGGCCCTGGGGCCGCTGCCCGCCTTGACCACCTGCTCAGAAGCACGGAGGGCGGCAACTTGGGGTGAACGTGGGCGAGTGCGACGAAGCCAGCGAAGCCATGTAGTTATTGTGCAAATTATTGTGCAACTAGTTGGGTAGCAAGCATGTGCGATGTACGCGCAACAACGCAGCGAGAATGCACACACTGGATGCAGACGAGCATTCCAAGCCAGCAAACAAAATTCCTCACCGCAGACACAACCTTGCCCACAGCGCCGCCCTTGTCGTCTGCTGCCGCCTTGCCAGCTCTTGGTGTGGCCTTGCCCTGCACTTCAGCTGAGCCGGCCTGTGCGTGCGCCGACAGCGCGGCAGCTGCAGCGTCAGTGCCGGCGGCGGCAGCGCCCTGCTTGGCAGGGGGCAGTGGGGAAACGAGGGAAACGAGGGGGAACTCAACTGGAGTTGGGGGCAGGCGTGGGGGTACCGTAGCCGGCAGTATCGCAGGCAGATTGCATGCCAGGCAGCAAAAGGCAGCGTGCTTTAACTCAATGTTGAACGGCACTCATGCAGCAGCAGCGCACTGCCCACTGCCCTTGCACAGCGCACACCCCCGTGCTGCTCACCTGTTTGGTTTTGAGGGCCCCCATCTTGCCCAGCTGCTGCTTCTGTGCCCCCGTGCCCGCCTTGGTCTTCTCAAACCGCATGGGCACGAGCTTGGTGTCGTACGGCGAGTGCCAGCTGTGTACAAGTCGGGAAGAAAGGAAGACGCAAAGGAACAAAGTAAGATGCCAGCAGCTGTGCAGCAGAGCAGCCTCTGTAGTCTGCAGGTGCGAGCGCACAGCTGGGCACAAGGGACAGCAATGCTGAGCGGCAGTTTGGGAGCTGCGCAGCAGTGCAAGGCTCAAGGCACACAACCCCCAACCACGAACAGCCGAATCCACCCTGCTGCAGAGTGGCCATGCTGGCAGCCTCAGCCCAGTTTGGACGCCGCACCTGTGCGGCAGCGCCGCCAGCACCGACAGGCGGTAGTCGCGGCAGGAGGCCTCGCCATAATGCCGCCCCTCCGACTGCAGTGGAATGAGTTGGGATATGTAATGAGGCGGAGCACACTGGGCGCAGCACGGCATACCAGAGCGGCACGCACCAGCAAGCACTGGCACACCTCAGCAGCAGTCTGCCAAGCGTGCACTCCTCACCTCTTCTGCCCTCATGTGCATCGAGTGCTGCGCCACAACCTCGTCCTGAAGCGCGCCCAAGTCCCGCAGGAAGTCCTTGGTCTGCGAAGACGGACAAAGAGAGGCAGATATCAAGCAGGGTGACAAGCACGCGTATGGCAGCGCCCTCAGGTCCCGCAGGAAGTCCTTGGACTGCGTAGAAGGACAGATGTGGCATGAACAGCCGTGAAACCAAAGTCAAAGCCGCAAAAGAAATCCGCAGCCCCCAGCAAAACCAAAGTCGCAGCAAAACCAGAGTCGCAAAACCAAAGTCTGCAAAACCAAAGTCTGCAAAACCAAAGTCTCAAAACCCAAGCCGCAGCAAAACCAAAGCCGCAACAAAGCCAAAGCCGCAAAACTAAAGCCGTAAAGTCAGAATCAACTCCACGCCACACACTGAAGCTCAAAAAGTCAACGCTGCCCGCCCCTGAGCGCCTCACCTCGTGCACCCAGCGCAGCGCGCCGGTGCCGCCCTCGAACCCAAAGTACGAAAAGTGGCGCGTCTCCTCGCCCAGCCCCTTGCGCTCCTGCGGGCAGGAAGGGTGAGACGGATGCAGATGTAAAGACCGGATGTGCAATAAGATAAATGCTTGTCGCTCCGCCCCGGCCCCACCTGGTTAGCGGCGCCACTCTTGCGGCCGTGCGCCCGGAAGCGCTCCAGCATCTCCTCCCTCACCCCCTCCTCCAGCTCGCTCTCTGCACAGCAGAAGGGGTGAACACGGTGAACTCAGGGCTGGTCTAGGGCCAGATGGTGATAAGCAGGGGCTGGCCGTTATGGACCAAAGCTCTCAGATGCGAAGCTGGCACCAGATGCACACATGGGCAGGGCTGCACGGACGGCAGCCGCCCATCAGAGGGCAATAAGCTTGGCATCAGCCGACATTACACACCACACCTCAACTCAAACAGCCACACACATCAACCACGCACCCAGCTCCTGACGCTGCGCCAGGGCCAGACGAACAGCCACACACTGCAGCATCTACTGTAAAACAGCCACTCATAAGCCACGCACCCAGCTCTTGGCGTTGCGCCAGGGTGAGCGGGACCACGGAGGCGCCCACCACCACCAGCCCTCGGTCCCCCTCCTCTTCGCCGCCGCTGCCCTTGCCCTGGCTGACGCGCTGGTCTGCAGAGAAACAGAGCAGGACGTAAGGTTTGTGCTGTTCAAGTGGCAAAGAGTGTGGCGAGCCACGAGCGAGGACCCTTCTGCCGGATGGACAGGAACCCATACACATGTGGTGCAGGACAGCGTGGTTTCAGCGGTCCCAACCAGGCTGCAACATACAACGGGGCTGTGGGCGCTCAAATGGACTGCCTGCTACAGGCACAGGCCCAACCTGCAGCAGGCAGCCGCACCTGAGATGTGGACGGCCACCTCGCGAATGCCACCATGGGGCGGGTAGCGCGGCTGCGGGGCAGGCAAATCATGGCATGGTGCAGGTTGTTGGACAGACATCGACTACAAAGACTGCGGAGCTTGCTGCAAGGCACATGGATCAGGGTGTTGAGAACCACGCAGCTGGGTACGCCCACCACCGTCAATGCGAAAGCACCCTTATTCATCAAACCCCAGCAAATGGCCGCGCCCAAAGACGCCTCACCGCCAGGTCCTCCCCCCACTCCCTCTGCAGTTCATGACTGGCCATGCGGCCGAACAACAAACAACAACCAAACAAGCGCCCTGCGGCCTCACTGCCAGGTCCTCCTCCCACTCCTTCTGCAGGTTGTGGTTCAGGCAGATGACCTTCAGGTCCTCCGTCACCAGCACAACCACCTGCAGGAGAGGCAAGGGGGGAGAGGCTCAGACACGAGGCGCGAACACTTATGCTCGGCAAGCAGAAGGCGGTGGGGAAAGAGCCGGCAGGATGCTGGGTGCCGCCTCCACAATTTTGTCCATTTGTCGCGGTGCACGCACCGGCAGCGCACGACCAGGCGCCACCACTGGCACACATGAAACCACGAAGTCCAGACATCCCTGCCACTCACACAAACACTTTTCCCACCCCAACCAAATCCGACCCGCCAACTCCTCGCCTGCTTGCGCGGCGCACGGACGAGTTCCTTGGGCGGGGGCGTGAGGTATCCGCTGCGCAGCGCCGCGATGCGCATCTTGCCGGTGATGTCCAGCTGCACCTGGGACAGCAGCTGCGCACAGGCACAGCAGGGGACGCGCAGAACACAGCTGAGGCTAAGGGCGGAGACCCGCAGGCAAGCGTCACTCTGCACCAGCAGCCCTCACGTCACAGCAACTTGCTTGCCTGGCTGCAGCTGTGTCCAAGCTGAACTTCAACCCCTTGCCATGCCCATACCGCCCCACCGCTGCCCTGCACGCACCTCCGCCTGTGCAAAGCCGTCCCCAAACTTGCGGGGCGCCAGCAGGCGCAGCAGGCCATCGGGCGTGGCGGTCAGCACCTCAGGCTTGCCGTCGCCGTTCAGGTCCGTCTGTAGGGCGATGAATCATGGAGTAAAGTTGTTGAAAGGGTTCATTCAGCTGGCCAGAGACAGAGGCAGCGGAGCAGCAAACATGCTACAGAGTGCGACGGAGGTGGCTACCCCGCTCAACACTGCTGCTCGTTGCACGGCGGCAGCGAAAGGAGGGCGTCCGGCAACCCAACACCGCAGCATGTGGCAGCAGGCCGCCACTCCTGTGCGGGTGGCGGTGGCACATTGCGCTAGGGCAGAAGCACAGGCACAAGCGGGTAACCAGCAGCCACGCACCACGAGCGGCGGCGGCACAGCATGCGGGTGCTCCTGCAGCTCATGCTCGCCCTGGGGCGCCTGGTCAAACTCGTGGTACCTGCAAAAACGCGCAGCGCTGCTTAGTACACGTGTGCAGCAGCATACAATGGCTCCGCAGGGCAGTCACACCGCAGCGCGCTCGCAGCGCAGCAGCACAGCCCCCAATCCCGGCCGCCCTGCGCTCACCAGGCCTTCTTGAATTGGTAGGGCCCCTCGCGCTGCAGGGACAGCCACAGGGCGCCGACCGACAGCAGCAGGATGCCGAAGTCGCGCTTCAGCATGGCGGCGGACGGCGGCGGTGGCGGGAGGGCTGGACGCCTGGCAGGGTTGCGGAGTGCTTGGGGCGCCTCAGGCGATCATTAATGTCAGGCTGGCAGGCATAGGCGGAGCGCAGAACGCCCAAGGCAGTCGACTGCAGGGAATGGATTGATACGGAGGGCTGCGAGCCTGGCGCTGCTCTTAGCGTGAGCTGACAATATGCACTGATGTTCGGCAGGGTGATGGCCCCAAAGGCTCACGGCCCGCCCCATGCAAGTTGCAATGCGCGGCCACCCGTGCTGTTTCCGCACGCGAGAGTGCTCAGCGTAACGTGCGAAGCCTTCTTACATGATCGCGCACCGGCAGGGCTGCGCAGGAGCCGTCGCTCCGCAACCACCCGCGTGCACCCACCCACCCCTCTCTGCTAGCAGCCCAATGCGGGCTGGCCGGCTTCTGCGATCATGTGCTAGCATTGTGGGTATTCAGCAGCACGCCCAGTGCATGTGGTGGCAGCGTGAGCGGCGGTGACATGTCGCGACACGGCCCAACAGGCCGTGCTGCTCACCAGCTCAAGCAGACGACCAGCTTGAGTGATTTTTCGATCGTCTGACAGTGGGAGTGTAGGTTCAATCGGCAATCCAGCAGGCTGCATTGCAATCCGCAGGCTGACGCGGGCGGCTCTCGTTTCGCTGCTTCCATATCACTGTGCAATACACTTCTCCTTCACGTGTCCCCGTTCGCCGTCAGGGTGGACAGGATGAGCCACACATGCAGGCCTGTAGCGGCTGTGACGTAGTAGTGCAATAGATGCTGTAGGGAAGGGTGACAGGGAACGACAGCATGCCTTCAGCTGTGCGAGGCGAGGGCAATGTTCTGCCACAAGGCAGCGCACAGCACCCGCTGCCGCATGTGACACTCGGCAAATGCACCCAACCGCAGCAAGCGTGGCAGGCATTGCATGCTCACATGATCGGTAAACCCGGTCCACCTGCGGGCAGCGAAGGGCAGGCAGGAGGATAGGGTGGGACAGAGCGGTGGCAACAAATAAGCACTTCACAGCCGAATTGGCACCACGTCACGCAAAGTAGAACGCCCACCCAACCACACCATGTTTTTTCCTTCCCATCCTCGCCCCAGCTTGGCCTGGCGCGGCGCACCTGCTGTGCCCGCCATTGCGCAGGAAGGAGAAGGCGCCAGCCAGGTACAGAGAGAGCTCGGCCACCATTGTCACGCTGGCCAGCTTGCGCCAGTACAGCAGGACTGCTCACGGATGGCAGTGCAGGGGCGTAACAGAGGGGCAGCGTGAGGGCGGCAGAGACACTATTTACGCACAGGCAGTGTGTGAGCATTTCGGCTGCATGTGCCCAACCGCAGCACCTCGGCAGTGCGGCTTAGCCCACAGGCTCACCCGCAACAGCGCCTCCGCCCACAAAGCCAGCCACGCGGGGCGTTGGCGGCAGGAAAGCAGCCACAAGCAGGCCGGCAGTGACCCAGATCATTGGGGTGGGGACGTGCCCATGCTCCTGGGCCTGCAAGCAATTGCAACAGCAGGGACAGGAAGGTAGGGTGAGACGCGAACACCAAGTGCATGGCAGCAGCGGGAGCAAGAGTGCAGGGTGGAGGCGGGATGGACCGACAACTTGGGAAGTTGGTTGCGCTAAGCAGGGCTGCAGCAGGTGGCTGTGCCAGGCGAGGCACCACCCCACGAGTCAATCTAGCGCATGCGACGCAGCTCACGGCGCTGTGATGTACCAATGCACAGGTGCACACCCCAGCAGCAGCATTGCCTCACCATCAGCGCTGTGATGGGCGTTCCTACAATGGTTGCCACAATGCCGATGTGATCCGCCTTCTCCTGCGCAGCAGTAGGTTGTACACAGGCCAGCGGTGCAGGCAGGTTGCCTCTGCCCGGCATCCAAACAAAGCACACCCTGCAAGCGCCAATTTGCCAGCTGATGCAACCAAGCCCACCAGCGCATGGCTAGTTCTGCAGGCAATCAACCAACTTGCCAGTGAGTGACTATCGGGGTACACGTGAGTCAGCGCAGAGCACAGGTGCGTGGCGGCGGCACAGCAGCAGAAGAGCGCCAGCGAGGGGCCGCCCGGTGCTAGGCCTGGGCGCAAGTTAAGGGCAGAAGTCACACTGCTGTGTACAGAATCGGTCACAACTGCAGTGTTCTGAGGTGGTTTTTCATTCCTTTCATTCCAAAGAAACCACCTGTCCATGAACTGAACCACAAACCCAGCATGATCAGGCATCCATCCACTGCACTTGCCTGCAGCCGCCAGCGCTCCCAGCAGCAGCAGCGCCGCGCCGGGCACAGCGTGGCTCCAAAAGTTTATGCGCTCATAGCGGTCGTGGAACACGCAGTGCCACCTGCAGGCAGCAGAGGGTGTAGCGAGCTGGCAGCTTGTACAAGACAAGCCCAGCGCACTGGTGCCAAACCTGTCGGTGATGGGCAGGCAGAGCACCATGCGCTACCCAGCCCAGCTTGATCAAAACAGTCACCCCGCCGCTGCATGTTTTGCTACGGCACAGCTTGCAAGGGGCCTGCTTGCTCGCACAGCACCGGGTGACGCATTCCCTGCAGTGCCCTGCTCACCAAGGAGTGTGTGGGAAGGCTCCGGCGGGTGCGCCCGCCGGCCTGCACGAATAATGGAGCAGCAGGCAGGGCAGCGCTGGACAGTACCGTACCAACACCCGAGCGTGCAAGCTGTCTGCAGGCAGGCAAAGCAGGGCAGTGTGGTACTCCAGCGCAGCAGCACAGCAGGCTTAGCTCAGAAGCGGCGCCACAGCCCTTGTGCAGGCAGCAGGCTGTTCACGGCAGCAGCTTAGCAGGTCTCGAAGCAACGCAGCACCGCGAACCAGGCTGGGCGTTGCAGCAGCAGCACACGCCACACACCTGCAGGCCACCAGGCGGCCCGTGGCGGCATCATACAGCTCACGCCAGTGCGCCGCCTGCACGGCAGTACACTTTAGTCACATAATGATGCAATCTAGAGTAACGTGACACTGGAACAGATTGGCCCGCAGCCGCGGGAGGGAGCACTGGGCGAACCCGCCGCCGAAAACCGAAACCGCCTGTGGCACATGGCTGCAGAAAGCAACGGCAGGGTGGATGCTCGCAGCAGGCGCCCATCTCCCACCTTGGTGTGCGCCTGCGCTGTGTGCTGATGATGCCCATCCCCCATGTGTGCGACGCCCTGCTGCTTGTGCCGCTTGATCGCCGAGCGAGTGAGCGCCATTGCAGGCGGCGGCGAAACGGCAGGCGGCGGCAGCGGCGCGCCGGCGGCTTGCTTTCAGCCTGCGATGGTCTGCCAGCCGCACTGGGGAGCTGATGGAAGCTTACTCTGGCTGCTCAGGCGGATTGCAGGCGCCGCTCAGGCTGAGCGCAGGAGGGTTTGGTGCGAGGTGCCTTTTCAGAGGGCTGTGCGCTCGAGATCAGAGTTCTGTGCTGTCAATGGTACTCGTGATCGCCCTGCTGCCTTTGTTGCAGAGCTGCCCTGGCCGTCTTGTGTGCGCTTGTGCAGAGCTCGCTGTTTAGGCCCCGGGGTGTACGATCAGATGCTGCAGGAGTGAAATTGCATGCTGCTGGCATCCCTCTAAGGCTTGCAGGCTGCAGTGCTGCACCGCTGCTGCCGTGCCCGCCGCGCCGCCTTCAACAACACTGGCCGCTGTCCCTTTATGCCTACCTCCTTTCTATCCCTGCGTCAGGCGCCGTTTGGCCAGATGGGGTTACAAGGGAGAGAGTGATGCAAAAGCGTGATCAGCTGAGGAAAAAACAGGCTGCGCTCGTGCGCTGTTGTGTGAGATGGGAGCACGGGACCTGAGCGGAGCAAGCCGGTAACAGCAAGCGGTGGTATGGCAGGGGCAAGTGAACAAATGCTGGGAGCTGAGCCAGCGCGGTATGGTAGGGAGGAAGGGAACAAATCGAGCAACAATGCGGGACCATGGGAGGAAGTTAGGGAGGGATCCAAGCGGCGGGCTGGGCGCGCCCTCCTTGTGTCAGTGCTTGCCGGCAAAAGCTGACGGCCCACAGCAGGGTCGAAACGCAAGCAAGCGGGGAGGCAATCTGTGCAGGAATGGAATCAGGGCATCAGGCCTGCCCCGCAGCCCCCGGCAGATGGCCGGAGGGGTGCCGCGGCAATCGGGTCACGAGTCCGGAGGCCAATCTGGCCCGGGAAAAAGCAGACGAGAAAAGGAGATGCATGGCACTACGGGCAAAAACGATGGAGGGGGATGGGGTGGGTAGCACATCTGTGCACGAATCGAGATCGAGGGAGGTATGTTCAAGACGCGGGGGCGGCTGGGGCCGGGCCGCGCCTGGTTCTTCCCTTGCTCCCATCTGGCGCTGAAAAGGGCGGCCGCACATGGGTGCGGGGCGCGGATGGGAAGGGACATTCGGGGTGGCATTGGGTTGGCGGCGGACTGATGCTGCAGTTCCTGGTGCTGCTGCTGACGGGGGCACGGAGAGGAAGCAAGTAATGAAACAAGGTTTGGCTGCCTAGGTCTGGTGGAAGCGCCTGGGTGCGGCGCTGCTCCTAAGGACGGTGCTGCCACGGGGGATGGTCACCGGGTGGCAGGCTGCCGGCGGCGGCCACTAACTGGTGCGGCGGCAGCAGAGAGGGGTCACGAGTCGCCCTACGCCTCGCTGGCAGTCTTGGCAGAGTCGCTGAGCTTGCAGCTGTCGCTCAGCTTGTCGCTGCCGTTCTTGACGCTGCCGACAGGCACTGCCGGGATGCCCGCCCACACTGCAGGGAGTAGAGGGGAGGGGATGCGGGGGAGGTGAGTGTGAGCCGATGATTGCACAGGCTCCGTTGCCAACAGGGCAGAGGGGAACGCAAGCCTTGTGTGCTGCACGACCCAATAAATGACCCACAAGGTGGTCACTGAGCTAACCAACTACCCCAGCCGGACACACAACCCCAAACCCACCTGATCCCGCGGGCACGGTGTCATTCTTCATCACTAGCGACATGTCGCCCAGGACGCAGCCGTCCTCCAGCACCGCGCCCGGCAGCACGGCGGAGCAGCTGCCAATGGTCACGCGCTTGCCCAGGCTGCGGCAGAGGGTGGGGGAGGGAGTAGGGGAAGGTGAGCGAGAGGTGGGCAAGTTGGCTGGAGCGACGCGGCCGGAAAAAGCTGGGCACAATCCGGCCGGCACGAGGCGGGGGCATGGCGGCAGCAAGCAGCTGCAGGGCCAGAGAAGGTGCTCCCAAAGGTGCAAAGTGCTCACGTGACCCAGCCCATCTTGACCGCGCGGTTCTCCACCGTGTGGCCCATGAGGAACGCCTGCTCGTTGATGACTGCGGGGGGAGGGGCAGGGTGGGAGGGCAGCAGAGCGGGTGAGGCAGGGCCAGGCAGGCGGAGGGTTGGGGGAAGTGCAGTTGTAACCAAGCCAAGAAGACAGGCACGCCGCAGCAGCAGCAAGTCACTCTGCCTTGTGCCCAGCAGCGCTGCTCTCCTCTGCAGATGATGCATGCTCATTCACTGCTGGTGCCCTCACCGCAGCCGTCGCCAATGGTGACCATGTCGAGCTCGGCGCAGTTGCAGCCCAGGGCGCACACGCCCTTGCCGACCTTGGCGCCCATGGACCGCAAGTACCAGTTGAACATGGGGGAGCCCATGATGGGGCGGACTGCAGCGCAGAGGGGTGGGTGGGTGGGTGGGGCAGAGAGAGTCAGCGAGTGAATGGGAGCTGAGGCGGTTGTTCTAGCAACACTCGTGCGCAGCACAGCTCGCCACGCGGCCCAGCTGGCAGGTGCAGCAAGTCAAGTCATGCACAGTAAACGTAGCAGCGCTCACAGTCGTCGTAGATGTATCCCAGGATGCACAGCAGCTGCCAGGCGCCGGCGCGGAAGCCGTACAGCGGGTGCGCGCCATTGGAGTTGGGCAGTAGCAGCCTGCGGGGGCGGGAGGGGAAGAAGTGGGGGACGGGCTGGTGAGCAAGCAGCAGTCGGCATGCGCGCAGACTGGAACACCGAGTAGTCTTCCTGCAGTAATGCTCTCTCATCACTTCACACCCAGCACCAGACTCACAGCTTGACCAGCGCCATGTAGATGAGCAGCAGCAGGTTGGTCAGAATCGAGCCCACAGGCAGCGCCGCCAGCGCCAGCAGCGGGCCGCCGTAGTAGAGGCCAGTCAGCAGGCAGATGATCATGGGCAGCTCGTGCACCGAGGCTGCAGAGGTGGCGGTGGGTGGGTGAGGTGGTGAGGCGCAGGCTACGGGGAAAGAGTCCATATAGGTCACATGGCCATGACTGCCGCATCGCCTCGCAGCACCTTCGCACTGCCCATCACTCGTCCATGCCGCTCACCCGTGAGGGGCACGAAGATGAGGGTGCCGATCCAGTAGAGCACGTTGGCGCGCCAGTAGATCCAGGCGCTGACATGCTTGGGATTGTGCGCCTTGGGGTCCTCCAGCTCGGCCGCCGACTCCAGATCCTTGCCAGGCACCAGCACCACCTCGCCCTGCGGGGGAGGGAGAGATGGGGAGGGAGGGTGGGGTTGAGCCGGGTGTGGGCGTCTGGACAAGAGGTGGATGTGGCATGAGCCTGTGTGACCGGCGCTCTGCCAAACGCCTGCCCCTGCGTTCCACCAAGGATGCGCACCTGTGTGATGGAGTGGGGCGGCACCTGCGCGCCGGGGCGGCCCACAGAGTAGACACCCAGCACCGCCTCGGGGTACACAACGGTGCCGGGCAGCAGCACGTTCTCGTTGGTTACCGCGCAGCTGTTCTTCAGCTCCACCGGCTGGCTGCGGGCCTCTGCAGGGCGGTACAGGGGAGGGCATGGCAGGGGTGGGTGAGTTGGCAAGCTGAGGGTGTGCGCCGCAGGGGTGGCAGTGCAGCAAGCTGGGTGCAGAAACATGCATACCGCAGAAACATGCACAGCGCGGAGCGCAGCCCAGCACAGCCAGAGCAGCGTAGCGAAGCAGTGAACACTCACCAGTGCTGCACACCACGGTGACGGCGGAGCAGACCGACACGTAGTCGCCAATGGTCAGCTGGTCGGGCTCCTGGCACACAAACTTCTCGCCCAGCCACGCCTGGGAGGCAGAGGGTAGGCAGTGGGAGGTGTGGAGTGAGATGATGCGACGCAGTGGGGCAGTTACTCGCGGCGCAAGCTGTGCAAGCAGCCAAGCAGGAGGGGGCGCCAGCAAAGCCTCCCCCATGCCCACTGTGTGTGCCTCTCACCTGCTTGCCAACCTTGGCGCCCTGCAGCCGCAGGTACGTGTTGAATGCCGCCGTGCCGGTCCAGGGGTCGGAGGAGGTGCGGTACATGGGCAGGTCCTGAGAGACCAGGGCAGTGGAGGAGTGAAAGGCAGGAGAGTTGAATGGATGTTGGCAGCAGATCTCAAGAGGAGGCAATGGGCCGCAAGCGCTGCAAGGAGGCCACAGCTTGGGCCATCCAGAGCGCCACTGCAGGGCAGCCCCGCCTCACCATGAGCATCTTCCACAGGTGGTTGTTGAAGCGCCAGAGCAGGTCGGTGCGGCGGCACTTCTCGGCCGTCATGCGGCCCACCAGCAGCCACTTGAGCACCAGCACCAGCACCAGGTACACCTGGCCTGCAGGGGAGGAAGGCAGTGGAGCAGAGGGGAAGGGCGGTCAGCTAGAAGCAGCAGCAGCTGGGATGCAGCAGCAGACGCAGGCAGAGTTAGGGCTGAGAGCCAAGCACCAGCGCCACAAACAAACACACCCAGCAGTGTGCAGCAGCGGGCGCACCTGCCAGGAAGAGCGCGGTGGGGAAGATGGTGATGGAGATGACCTCGCTGACGTAGATGTCGGTGCAGCTGGTGGGGGTGATGATGCTGGTGGTCACGCCTGCAGAGCAGAGGGCGGGGAGGAAGGAGAAAGGGATGGGCGAGTGTGTGAGTGGGATGTGGGGGAATCCTTAGGCGGCATGAGCTGCCACGCAAGCGGAACATTGTGTGCGAACTAACGCACAGCAGCAGCCGCTCCGGCAGTGCATACAAGTGCAGAGCATCTCAGCAGAAACGTGGCAGCAGAGCCGGCAGCAGCAGCGCACCGGTGGTGGAGTTGGTCTCCAGGGTCACCACGTTCCAGCTCTGTGCGCTCACGCCCACGGTGGCCCAGCAGCGCATGGCGCCCTTGAACAGGTCAATCCTGGGGGGCGGAAAGCAGGGGCGGGCGGTGGCAGGTTGGGTGAGCACCCCTATCACACAGGCGGCAGTGTGTGACGTCGGCGTAGGCGAGCAAACAGATGGGCAGGCTCACCGCCACATGTGCATGTGATCCACTGCTACTCCCACACCATCACGCTCACCACTCCAGGCCGGCCAGCTCGCGCCACAGGAAGGCCACGGGCACTGCCGCTCCCAGCCAGGCAAAGGTGAAGATTGTGGTCATGATGAAGGAGGCCAGCAGCTGCAGCACAATGGGCAGCTGCTTGTGCGAGGTGCGCAGCTCGTTGCCGTTGATGGGCTCCGTCATGTCCAGCAGCGACTTGGGGTAGGTGGTGGCGGTGGAGGGCTGCGGGGGGCGGCGGAGGAGCGTGGCGGTTGAGCACAAGGCGGCAGGCGGACTTGCTGGCAGCCGGCCTGGAACTGTCAGTCCGCAGCTGAACAGGTCTACTGCCTGCCTGCTTTCTTGCATGCCGCATGTCCTTCAAGAGAAATCATTCATTCCATAAGCACAAGCCACCTTGCAACCACAACCTTGCTCACCTTGACGACGCCGCCGTCGGGCAGGTCGGTGCCGGGGCCCACCGAGGTCTGGGAGCCCAGCGTGCAGTCGCGCCCAATCTTGACGGGGGCAAAGGTGATGGTGCCGGGCTCGCCCTCCGCGTCGCCGGCGGCCACAGACGAGGCGTTGATGAAGCAGTTGCCCTCCACCTGCAGACAGAATACAAGTGGATGCAGGGTGGGTGAAGGGATGCAGCAGAGACAGCACTGTACAGCCATTAGAGGGATTCGACAGCTGCCGTCTGCTGCCGTACCACAGCAACTCTAGCTGAGCAGCCCAGCTGCGCCCCCTGCAGCAGCTACGCACCACGGTGTCGTCGCCAATGGTGATCAGGTCCCAGTCGCCCACGGTGATGCTCTCCAGGATCACCTGCAGGCAACAAATGGCGGGCAGCAGCGTGCGCTGGTGAGCCAGTGCCTTGCAGACGCTGGTATGGCGGGCGCTGGCGGGCGCAGGTGTAAGCTGCGGCGCAAGCCAGCCAAAAGCAAACTGTGCAGACCGGCAGGCCCGTGCGCTCACCCGCTTGCCAATCTTGGCGCCCATGCAGCGGAAGAAGAAGTTGCAAATCTCGGTGCCCTTGAACAGTGGCAGCACGATGGACGCCAGCTGCAGCCAGTAAGCAGGGGTGGGGTGGGGAGGTGAGCAAGGGGCAGGCAGGTGCGCTGTGGGGAAGCTTGCAGCAGCGGCAGGTGCGCCTCCTCCTCTTGACATGGCAACCATGGCAAGCAACAAAGGAAGGGGGCTGGGGCCCAATCACCCACCTGGCCGTACACGGCGCGCATGGTCCACCAGCGCACATACTGCCAACCCCACAGCGCATAGGTGCCGGGCTTGAGGCGCCACAGGATGATCCACTTGAGCAGCACAGTGAGGACCTGGGCAGGGAAGGGAGGGGAGGCGGAGCGATTGGCAGGCAAGCGGAACGCGCTTCTTGCACACCAGCAGTGACCCACATCCCCTCAAACAGTGCTCCTTCTGCACTTCCCTAGTGCCCTCCCCCGCCTCCCACACTCGTCCCCTCACCATGAGGCCAAAGTAGAGGAGGAACATGACGGGCGCCATGAGCACGAGCACAGGGCCAAGCAGGAACTTGGTGTACGAGTAGAGGGAGAGGAGCGCAAAGGCGGGGGCCAGCGTGATGGCAAACTCCAGCAGGTGCGAGATGATGAAGCCCACCAGCTGCAGCAGGCCGCAGAACCAAATGGGGAAGGCCTGCGGGAGGGGGGTGGGGAGGCGGGAGGAGGGGGGGGGAGAGATGTGAGTGTTGAAGGCAGCAGCGCCGATGGGGTGATTGAACAGCAGCAGAAGGCGGAGGAGCACACACTTGCAGGTGGTGGGCAGCAGGGCCAGCAGCAGGCGTGGCAGCAAGCATGCACTTGTGGCCCTTGCGCCTCATCCCGCAGTAACTCTAGTAACTAATCCGCACCTTGCCCTTGACCACGCCGCCGTGCGGGCCACCATAGGTGCCCTCAGAGCCTGGCGCTCCGTCGTCAGAGCCCTCGCCAATCTCGCGCGACTTGGCTCCCTTGCGGTGCACAATGGGCCGGATGTGCTTGGCCATGCCGGCAATGGTGCGCGACTGGAAGATAACCAGGCCTGTGAGAATGGAGGGGGAGGGGGCGGGAGGGGGCAGTCAGTCACAACAGCCAGGCACAACGATCGGCTGCATCCCTGCAAGCAGCAGCAGCAGCCAATGACATGGAAACCGCACTGGCAGCAAAGCGCAGCAGCACAAACAGCCCAGCACTCACTGGGGATGTCAATGCCCAGCTCCTTGCGCACGTCCGAGTTGATGCGGCCCGCCAGCAGCGAGTTGCCGCCCAGCTCGAAAAAGTCGTCGCCGGTGCTGCAGGGGGTTGTGGGGCGAGGGTTGGACTCAGTAAGTGGGTGAGTGCGGGATTGAGAGGGAACGGTGCACTGAAGCCAACCAATGTGAGGCGAGCCGGCTGCAGCCCCTTGCACCCTGTCGCCCTGCCTCCCAACCTCTCCTCCCCGCCCGCCCAGCCTGCACTGCACTCCAGTGGCAGCCTCACCCGATGCCCTGCTCCCCCGCGGCGCCCAGCGCGTCCTTCCAGATGCGGGCCAGAGCCGACTCCAGCTCGTCGGCGGGCGCGGTGTAGATGCGGGCGGCGGCAATGGCGTTCCAGTCGGGCTCCGGCAGCGACTTGAGGTCGGCCTTGCCGTTGGGCAGCTGCAGGAGGGGGGTTGAGGTCGGCGGCCAAGCTGATGGTAGCACACAGGACTGGAGCAGAGCTTTGGAGGCGGTGCGTGCGTGCGCCCAACCAGGCATGCAGCCCCATCTTGTGAAAACGAATGCATGTAGCCCTAACAACCATGCCAGCCCAGCGCCCGCTCACCAGGCGGATGTCCTCCAGCGGCAGCACCACGGTGGGCACCATGGCGGGGACGAGGCACACGTCGCGCGCCTCGTGTGCCACCTCGTCGCCCCTGCTAGGCTCCGGCACCACATAGCCCGCGATGCGGTAGTTGCCGGTACGCTGGTCCTTCCAGGCCACGGCGGCGGCGCGCGCCACGCCGGGGGTGGCTGCCAGGGCGGCCTCAATCTCCGCCAGCTCGATGCGCACACCGTTCACCTTGACCTGTGGCGGGGAGCAAGAGGTGGGTTGGGGTGAAGGGTGAGTGCCAGCAGTGGAGGCAGCAGCCAGTGTAGGCGACGGCAGAGCATAACATCAGCAGCCAGCCAAGCTTGCAAGCAGCATCCAAGAGAGCTGCCATGCATTGCAGTAATCCCTTCCTGCTCCCACCTGGCGATCGATGCGGCCCAGGAACTCCAGCTGGCCGTCGGCGCCCCAGCGCACCAGGTCACCTGCGGGCAGGGGGTGGGGCAGTGGGCGGCGCTGAGCAGCCAGTAGCGGCTGGGCTGCAGCTGCTGTGGTCTGCCTGCAGGCTGCGCAGCTGCTGCCAGCACTGGCAGCAGCGCAGCACAGCCACAGCACAGCACAACATGCACAGCACATCCTCTCTCACCGGTGTGGTAGACCTTCTGGTAGTGCAGCCGGATCTCGGGCGGCAGGTCGGCGGTGGTGTCATAAAAGGGGTTGGGCACAAACTTGTCGGCCGTGAGGTCGGGGCGGCCGCGGTAGCCGCGACCCAGGCGGGGGCCGCTCAGCAGCAGCTCGCCGGGCTCGCCCAAGCCGCACATCTGGGGGTAGGGAGGGAGGCAGAGGAGGCAGGTGGGGGTCAGTGGCACTGGTAAAGTAAACCAGCTGCTGGCTCTGTGGTGTAGCCTGCAGAGCACCGCAGCAGAGCAAGCTGCTCTTCCGCCACCGCAGCTGCGCTGCCACACCCAGCCCCCCACCCCAAACCCAGCAGGCAGCGCGCACCCGCGGCACAAACTTCTCGCCGCCCTCCGGCTCGCCGTCCTCCCCGGGGTAGGTGGAGATGTAGCAGTGCACGTTGTGGTCGGGGCGGCCCAGGGGCACGCGGTCGGCGCCGCGCGGGATGGCGCCCGTGATAACCTGTGATAGAAGGGGTGGGAAGCGGTGCATGGGGGCGGTTAAGTCACAAGAGCTGCCAGCTTTTGCCGCCACTGTGGGCGGTTAAGCCACAAGTGCTGCAACATCACCACATGCATTCACCCGCTGCTTGGACCCACTCCAAGCTGCCCACAAGCCCCAAATCCTGTCCACCCTGGTTTGCCGCACCTGCACCGTGACCTCGGTGGGTCCGTACGTGTTCCACACCATCTCGCAGTTGGGCAGGGCGTCGTACACGGAGTTGGCCAGCGCCACGGACAGCGCCTCTCCGCCGGTGAGGAAGCGGCGGATGCGCAGCTGGCCGGCCTGGCCCAGGGGCGCCAGGTCGCGCACATACTGGGTGGCCAGCGAAGGCACCACCTCCAGGATGGTGATGCCGTGGTCGCGGCACAGGTGCGCCATGTAGGCGGGGTCTGTGCATAGGGAGAGGGGGAGGGGAGGAGGGGCCATAGCATAGAGTATGGAGAAAGAAAGGGCAGGTGGCACAGGCAGGCGCTGGGAGCAGCATACTGGGAGGTGGTGGGCGCTCAGCAGCCAGCTGCACAGCCAGCTGCAGCCTGCTGCCATGCAGCCAAGCTGCGGAAAACAGCACCTGCAGGCCCCCTGCGGCTCAGCCCTCCCTCACCGACGTGGCCCTCGGGCTTGGGGATGACGAGGCAGCCGCCCACCACCAGGCAGCCGTAGAGGTAGAGGACATAGGGGTCGAAGCACACCGTGGTATTCAGGCAGAACACGTCGTCGGGGCCTGCAGGCGGGGTGGGTGGCAGTGGGGGCACAGGTGAGGGACAGAGCCAGGCATGCATGTGGCGCAGCAGCGGTCTTGGCCTGCTGTGCCGTGCCTTCCAGAGCATCTGATCAACAGCACACTGAGGGCGCCTTTCAACAGCACAAACTGAGCGCACCCAGGTCCATCTTCTCCACAAAGAAGGCAATCAGGTCGCGCAGGCCGCCATGGCTGATCTCCACGCCCTTGGGCCGGCCCTGCAGGGTGAAATTCAAGGGACATGAGTGAAGCAATAATCAATGCAGGTGAGGCAGAGGGCAGGGCTGCGGGTGCGATGCCTGGCATGTGCCAAGGCGGCTGAGCGCGCTTGGCGCCAAACGCCCCAGTCTGCGCCAGCTGCGCCCTCGGCTGCTGCCGCCAGCAGCCTGCACTGCACTCACACACCACACAGAAGCAACCAGTCCAACCTATACTCCACCCACCGTGGAGCCCGAGGTGAACATGCAGTAGGCGAGGTCGCGGTCGCTGAGCTGGATGGCGGGCGCCGCCGGCTTCTTGCTGCCGCCCTTGGCCGCGCTGGCCATGATGTCCTCCATCAGAATGATGGTGGGCGGCGCGCGGCCCGTCTCCGCGGCGGCGGCCGCTGCCAGGTCGCGCGCCTTGGTGGCTAGGGCTGACTGGGTGATCAGCACGGGGGTGGCCGCATCCGCCAGGTAGCCAGACAGGCGGTCCGACTGGTACGAGGGGTCCAGGGGCACGTAGGCGCCACCAGACTGCGGGGGACAGGGTGTGGGGTTAAGAGCAGGGGGAGGGTCGGCGGATGTGCGCGGGCCGACGCCTTTAGCAGGCAGCGGGGGCCATGCACAGCAGGCACTGCAGAGATGTCAAGGAATAGAGGGGGTGGGCGCAGTTGCATGGCACGCAGCAAGCAGCACCAGCAGGACAGAGGGCATCGGGCTCGCGCCTGCACCCCCCGCGCTCAGCCCAGCCTCAGACGGAGAGAGCCTGATAAAGAGCGCACCTTGAGCACGCCAAACATGCCAATCACCACCGCCGGCGAGCGGTCCACCAGGATGCCCACGGCTGCAGGCAGGCGGAAGGGGTCAGTGCCTACAATCAGCAGGCGGCGGCGGCAGCAGTGCAGTGCTGGCAAAACCGGCACCGGGGGCCCGCTGGCCTCACGCTGTGTGCAGCTCGTGCGCTGGCCGGATCTCTCCCACTTGCGCAAACCAGACCACTGTTGCACCTGACCTGAGGCCTGCGGCAATCAGCCTGCAAACAAACAGATCGGTGCGCTCACCAATGTCGCGGGTGACGCCCAGCTTGGACAGCGCGGCTGCCAGCGTGTCGACGGCCTCCGCCACCTCCCGGTACGTGAGCGACACGCCAGTTGCATCGTCCACTAGGCACACGGCGTCGGGGCGGGCGGCCGCTACTGCATCAAACTGCTCGTGCAGCAGAGCACCCTGCAGGTAGAAAGAGGGGGTTGGGCGGGGTTGGGCGCGGCGGCGCATGCGAGCGCATTCTCCGGTTCGCGGCGCTTCCCGTACCCTGGCCCCAGTGCGCTGGCAGGCCAGGCAGGGGCTATGCAGCACTGCCAATTGGCCACAGCCATCCTCCAAGGCTCTGGGCAGCTGTGATCGAGCTGCCAAGCTGCGCCCACTTGCCTGCAAGAACTGCGGGCGGTACTCGCCGCGGCACCACTCAACGGGGATGGCCGGCGGCGCGTCCACCGCCACCATGGGCGGTTGGTTCATGGCTGAGGGTCACCGCCGAAGCTGCCGCGCGGGCGCGATCTGGGCGGGGAGGGCGTGGGGAGGAGAAGTTGGCAACGCGCATCTGCCACTGCCACCCCCAGATACCCCGTTCGGCGGCCCCGGGAGGCCTGCCCAGCCTCTGCACGCTGTCAGAGAGGGTCTGGGGCCGCCGCAGGGGCACCAGGTTTCCCCCCAGACGGGTGGCCGAGCCAACAGCATGGGCGGCATCTCGGCGGCAGGGGTCCCCGCGCACCTGCAAGCGGCTGCAACCCCCGCTCCAGCGCCGAACCAACGCTGTGCGGGTCTCTCCGCCTGGGGCTGTGAGCGGCGGCTGATAGGGGCTGGTGCAGAGGTCCCGCCCTGAAGCTCCCCCGACGCCTCCAGAGGCCCCGCGTTGGTGGGTGATAGGAGACAGGTGAGATTGGCGCGCTGAGTGCGCAATCGGCGTCCATAGCGTTGGCCGAGCGGCGCCTAGCAGGCACAGCAGGGTGCATCCGCTTTGCTTCGGCAGACGCGCCGACTGGCCCGCGCGGCCCACCAAACAGAAGCGGGAACAGACCCAATGCCGAATGGCAAGGTGTCGGGCCGCGCAGCGCCGTCTGCTGGCGGCACGCCGGCGGCCAAGCCAACTCGGCGGTTCCTCAACCAACGGCACCAGCCTGCCCGCCCAGCCCTGGGGCTGGGGTTTGGCCCACCAGGCCAGCCCAGCGCCACATAATAGGTATGTTCTATCATCCCAGCCGTGTGACCATTCAGTAGCGCACCCTGCGAGGGCGCATGGCCCGCCGTTGCGGCGGCGCCCTGGCCGACGGGGCACACGCTGCCAGGGCAATGGCCACACCCCTGGGCCAAGGGTTGCCCAGCCAGCCACACATGCACTCCCCGGCTGTGCACGTGCATTGCATGTGACATTCACATCGCTGGCTGCACCACCCAATCGCCGGGTCTGTGTGCGACTGACCCGCAGACCGACGGCTGCGCCATGGGGTGGCAGCCGCCTCGTACCAGCCGGGAGGGAGCAGGGCAGCAAGCAATGGCCAATGGCCCTGCAACACCTGACATCCAAGCTCAAAACCTGACTCAGTACACAAAGGATCTCACCAGGCTGCCAGCCGCAGCACTGTTTGTCCAGGGTTGGATCCGCCTCTCGGGTGCGTGGAAGGTAGCGCTACGGGGGGGCGCAGCTGCAACCCTGCATCAGCCCTCTCGGCCACATGACCCATGCTGCACTGCATGCCCGGTGCCGGCGGCGTAGCAGCTGCAAATTTACCAGCTGCACAGCAGTACAAGTGCAAGAATGACAGTGAAAGTACAGGGGTACACCGCCGCGCCAGCGGCACGCTTGCGCCTGCTCACGGCGCCGGCGCCGCTGCCGCTGGCGCCGCCGCTGGCCGCCGAGCACGGAAGCTGCCGCCGCCTGCCACGCTGCTGCTGCTGGGCGAGAATGGGAAGAGGCCGTGCTGCTGCAGGCACTTCTTCATTGCTGCCACCTGCTTGTCGCATGTGCTGTACGGCTCTCGCCCCTTGGAGTTCACCACCCGCTGCGAGTACAAGGGGGGGAGGGAGCCCAGTAGGATGAGTGCAGCGGCGGGTCGAGTGTGTGGCATGCATGGTGCAGCATGCTGTTCGTGCGGAAGCCGCCAGCAGGAAGCGCTGCAGTGCAGGCAAGCCAGGGCAGGCAGGGGAGGCGGGCCGTCAACTGCAACCTGCGGCAACTCAGCCGCACCTGGAAGCACTTTTGATGCTCGGCTGCTGCCTCGGGGCACACCACCTCCGCATGGCAGTGCACCACCTGCAGAAATAAACGAGCGATGTTATACAACATGTTAGTGATCTGCTGGCTGCATGCTGAAGCCGTCGGCAAACCCAACGCTCTCGGCAGTGCTGCCTGCCGCCGCCGCCTGCCACTGCCGCTGCCGCTGGAGACCCAACCCTGCGGGAACGCCCTGCTGGGCCCACCTGGGTTTCAAGGCTGCTGCAGATTGACTGGTTGGTGGCATTGCTGCGCAAACAGTGCTCAAGTGTGCCGAGCGCCAGGCCGCAGCGCCTGCGAGTGGGCGGGTTGCAACCACGATTTAGTTGACGATTTCTACAGGAGGTTTGCCGTGCAGCCGCAGCGGGAAAGCGGCCTCACCTGTGGCACCGCTCCCGCTGCTCCTGTGTAAGCGGCTGTGGGCGGCTGGAGAAGGGCCACATGGCTGCTGAGGGTGAAGGAGTGTAATGAAGGCGCGATCGCCATTGCAAGCGCACTGTGGTGCAGCAAGCGGCGGCGCTTCGGTGTGCAATGCCGCAGTGCCCTGCTCCATGACATAGATAAGAGCAGCCAGCATGTTTTACTGTTGAGATGATCATTCACTGCTGCACTAGGAGCATTGCTCCACTTGCTGCCCAAGCGGCCTGGCTGATGTGCGTTACAGTGCGTGGCGGTGGGCAGCCGGCGGCGGCAGCGGCGGTGGTGAGAAGAAGTGTTGGGGGGAGGGAACCGAATGCGGCAGAAGAAGGCGGACAAAGAACTGGGCTGCAGGCCGCCGCCGCCACCGCTGGTTGCCCACTGAGAGAGAAGGTTGAGGTTTGGTGCGCCCGGCACCCGGCGCACTGCTCTTCGTTGTGGGCTGCACTCATGTGCATGCTGCCAGGGCACTTGCAGGCTGGGCGCACTGCTGAGCTCAGCCCAGCAGCGCGCTGCCGCAATGCCGCGCGGCCAATCAGGCTGCATGCCCAGCCTCTCACAGGCCGTCCTTGGACTCGTTCAGCAGGTCGGCAATGTCGGTGCGCACGGTGTAGGGGTTGTTGGGGGCCCACCAGGAGGGCGGCGCAGGGCCGGAACCGTTGCTGCCCGCGCCGTTGCCGCCCGCGCCCGCCGCTGCAAGCTCCCGGGTGCGCTGCGCCTTGAGGTACTCGGCTGCCTGCTCGCTCAGGTCCTGCAGGCCCTTGGTCTGTTGGTTGGGAGGAGGAGGGGGGCAGGGGGAGGAGAGGCGGGTGAGGAGTGCAAGAGAGTGGGGTGGGGTGAGGAGTGCGAGAGGGCTGCAAAGGGGCACTCCAGACCCGCAAGGGGTCTGGATGCGCACGGCACAGCGGGCCGGCGCCAGCAACACATGACCGCACAGGAGCAGCCCGGCGCTGAGCAGCCGCGGGAGCAGCACAGCACTGGGCAGCAGCAAGCAGCACAGCGCCCGAGCAGCGGCAGCAGCCCGGCACTGGGCGGCAAGGCAAGGCACCGCAAGCAGAGCTGCAGCAGCCCCAAAGAGAGGGTGCAGCAAGCGCTCTCACGTCTTTGCCGGGCCAGTTGAGGCCGCCGTCCTTGTTCCAGCCGTAGCCCTCGGTGTCGGTGTCATCGAAGCGCTTTACGCCTGCAAGCATCGCGTAGTTGGGTAGAGCAGAGGGAGGTTGAGGGGCAGCGTGGTTGGTAAAGCAGAGGGGCTGAGGCCGGCCGGCAGGCGGGCGGGCAGGCAAGATACCCGTTGGCCAGCCAGCAAGACCAGGCAGGCAACAGCTCGAGTACTGGCACTGTTGATGCATTGCGCACCCTCCCGCTCCAGCAGGGCACAGACCTCCCATCATGCCCTCCTACCCAGAGCAGCCAAGACCTGGCATATCGCTGCAACACAGTGTAAGATATTCCCTATTCCTTTCACCGCGCACCTTCCCGCTCCAGCAGTGCGCGGACCTCCGCCCCCGTCATGCTCTCCTGCTCCATCAGCTCCTTGGCCAGGGCGGTGAGCGCGTTGTAGTTGGTGGCCAGGCCGTAATAAGCCTTGGCCTCTGCCGCCTCAACCAGCTGCATTGGTGCAGGCACAGTGCAGGAGGGCAGACATTGATGTCAAAGCCTGACCATGACGGGTACACATCTCGAAATCAGGCTGTGGCAATCGCAGCATGCGCGCGTTGCCTGTGCAGCTGTCAATGAGCAGAAGCGGCTGCACAGCCGGGCAATGTGCGCCAAAGGAGCGCCACACAGTAGCTGCTGTCACCACAATACACAGCACCACTGCTCTACAAAGCGAACGCAGCAGGCGCACCTCCTCCACCTCCTCATAAGCGATTACCGCCAGCTCAGTGGAGATGTTGGCCACGGCGCGCCTGCATAGAAAACCAATACGTGGCACACCATGAAATGAAAGGTCAAAAGGATAAGAGGTTGCAGCAGCGTGGTAAGCGGGGCAAAGAGATGTTGGCAACGGCGCGCCTGCACACATGGTCAGCGAGAATGACACACGTCAGTGGGCGAAGAGGTGAACTTAGCCGCGCCGGGATGGCTGGCGGGCTGCCCCCGCTGCTTCCAGTGCTTCTAGTCACAGCGTACTGCTTCTCAGCAGCAGGCAACACTTGTCTAGGCTCCTGCAAGCCACGCGCTCTTTGGCGCCTGTTTGGCCCCCTCCAACACAGCCAAGCCGATCCAGGCAATATCAAATGCTCCCAGCTGCCACTCACCCCGCGCTCTTCAGGTACGTCTCACCGGCGCTGAAACTCTCCCATCATCCCCATCAAACCGTCATTCCACGCTGCTCAGCCCCACAGCTGTAGCTAGCTCAGCCTCACCCCGCGCTCTTCAGGTACGTCTCCTCGTTGGTCATCAGCGACACCGGGCCCAGCCGCTTGCTGCAGGGGCCAAGGGGATGGCGGAGGGAACTCAAGAGCGGGGCATACATTGCCAGCCGCTTGCTGGAAAAGGAAGCAAAAAACACGGCACAGGAGAAGGAGAAGGCCAGCCGTCTGGGGCACATTTCAGCCGTGATAGCAAATGCCACAACTGCGCAACACACACTGCACCTGAAGCCGCAGCGGAAGATCATTTCGCGCGCGATGCGGTTGGCGGTGGCCAGGTCGGAAGAGCCTGCGGGCGGGTGTTGGGACGGAGGTGTAGCGGTGAGTGTGTACAGGCGGGGTGATGCAGGCGGGGTGATGCAGGTGGCAGCTCCCGAGCTAGCAAAGAGCATAGGCAGGGGTGCACAGAAGTGGCCACCAGGGCGGGCTGGTACCGCAGCCTGCTTCACTTTGTGCTTCAACCTAAGCAGCAGGTGGGCTGATGTAGGGAACAAACTGCACCCACCCGCGGTGGGCACGTTGCCCTCCCCCAGCACGCGCACTGGCAATGTCTCAGAAAAGACGGTACATGCAAAGGCAACAAAAAGAGACAGCACCCACCTGCGGTGGACACGTTGCCCTCCCCCAGCACCAGCCGCTCGGCGCAGCGACCCGCCATGGACACCACCTGCGGGCAGGCGGAGGCAGGCAGAGGGCAAGTGGGTTTGTGGCAGGAGCGGGGACCAAGGGGCCGGCGGTGCTTCAACGCAGCAGCCCTGCAGCTGCTCATCTCTGTGTGTGAGGCCGGTTCGCCGCCGGGCTGGCCAGAGCTAGCTGATGCCACCAAGCAGCCGGGAGCACGGAGCGAGCCGACAGAACCGAGCAGCGCACTGGCACACCACAACAGCCCAACAATGGGCCTCACCATGCGTGCCTCCATGTAGCCCTTGGTCACGATGCGGCTCTCCAGCGCCTCCTCCTGCAGACATTGAAAGCCAACCCCTGCAAACTCAACCCCCGCAAAGTCAACCCCTGCTCAAGTCCACCCCTTGCAAAGTCAACCCCTTGCAAACTCAACCCCTGCAAACTCAACCCCTGCAAACTCAACCCCTGGAAGTCCGCAGCAGAAGCGCACCCGTGGCAGGAAGTACGTGTAGCCGCTGGCCGCGCCACCGGGGCAGACCGACACGCGCTGGATCTCGTCAAACTGGGGGGTCAGGTAGCCCATGAGCGCGCGGCCCGCCTCGTACACTGCAGCGGTTGGATGGGTGGGAGCAGGTTGGCAGCACAAACATCAGTGGCATGCCCATAATGCCAATCCTGCGACGTTGCGAGCATTGCCGAGTATTGCCGCAAAGTAGTGTTCAAACCTTGAGAAGTTCGTCGAACGACGGCTCACCCGCGATGCTGCGGCGCATGGGCATGGGCACCAGCTCGTTGTCGCCGCCCGCCACGCCCCGCCCGCCGCGCTGCATCTGCATTCAGGGAATGTGGGCAGGCAGGAAGGGATAATCAATGACAGCGAGGAGGCAGACAGGAAGGCGGCAGAGATAGGCTGGACAGCAGACAGGGCAGCGCGGCAACACCGCCCTCCGGACGCCCTCAACGGTTCAGCCAGCCAAATGAGAGGGGTACACACCTTGTCACGCTGGATCTTCTCCAGCGCCTCGAACGCCTCGCAATATTAAGCAGTATTATTAACCTTAGATAACAAACACCAACGCACCTTGTCGCGCTGGATCTTCTCCAGCGCCTCAAACACCTCCTCCTCTTACCCTTGGCCAGTTGAATAATAACAACAAAAACGCACCTTGTCGCGCTGGATCTTCTCCAGCGCCTCAAACACCTCCTTCTCGCTGATGTACGGCTGCTGCTGGCGCACCGCAAGGATGGCTGCGGGGAGCGACAGGGGCGATGGAGGGGTAAGGGAAGCAGGGGAGGGGCGGGGAGAATTGGGCGGCGTCAGCATCGGGGGGAGCGAAGCAGGGGTTGCACCAGCCAGCTTGCAGGCTGGGCAGGGGTGCATGCTCGTGCTCACCTGACAGCGCGTAACAGACTGGCAGCTGAGCAGGCTTATGAGTCAAACGTCCTCGAAACAGATGCACTAAACAAGCAGACACAAATGTGCACCCACCCGACTGGTTCATCAGGTTCATCAGCTGCGCGCCCGTGAAGCCGGCGGTGGCGCGGGAGATCTTGTGGAAATCTGCAGCAGGGGCCGTACAAACATACACCAGCCCAGTTGCAATCGATGCCAGCTTAAGGGAAGCCCGATGCAGCTAGCAGCGGCGGGACAAGTGCAATGCCCTTGTTGTCAAGCCAATGCTGCCATGAACACGCCTCTGCCTAGTGTCGATTGCTCAATGAATGAATGGAAAGCTCACCCAGGTTGGGGTCCACCTTCTTGTCGCGGGCGTGCACCTTGAGGATGCCCACGCGGCCCTGCAAGGCAGCAAGCAGACAGCAGCAAAGTGATTGAAGCGGGGTGAATTGAACTGGGCGGCGCCTCCAGGATGCCCACGCGGCCCTGCGATGTGCAGCACAGACGTGGGTCACACCATGGTGCAAAACACCACCAGCCACCTGGTGCATTTCCAGCGTCCGCAGCCAAAAGGGCAGCCAGTCATGTGCAGCGCACCTCCACGTTGGGCAGCGGCAGGTGCACGATGCGGTCGAAGCGGCCGGGGCGCGTCAGCGCCTTGTCCAGCGCCGAGGGCCGGTTGGTGGCCGCCATGACCACCACGCCCGTGTTGTCCTCAAACCCGTCCATCTCTGTGGGAGGTGAGGCATTCAAGAAGAGTGGTTGAAGTGATTATCCAGCGGCGAGGGTTAGTTGGTGGCAGCCAATCACTTCAGCTCACTGACCCGGGCTGTTTGGCTCCCTAAACCAGAATCACCACCAGGAACAACACCACAGTACCCACCCGTCAGCAGCTGGTTGATGGTGTGCACCGACTCGTCGTTGCCGCCGCCGCCAAAGGAGCGCGCCTTGCCCACGCCGTCAAACTCGTCGATGAACAGGATGCAGGGGGCCTGCGGAGTCAGGAGCGAATGCAACATCGGCATGACAAACTACGAAGGAAAGGCTGGCCTGCACTGTCAAATTCGTAGATGAACAGGATGCAGGGGGCCTGCGGCGGTTCAGAGCATGGGGTGCGATCGCAACACAAAAGCAGGGCAGCAAGCTGCACACCTATCCACCCAAAGGCAGCCCTTGCGTCCTTGCAACCAGCAGAAACCCAAGCTCGCACTCACGTTCTTGCGGGCCTGCTGGAACATGTCGCGCACGCGGCTCGCGCCCACGCCCGTGAACATCTCCATGAACTCCGTGCCGGCTGCGCTCGATGAACAAGGGACAGGACGTGAAGGCCATGCCACAATCAAGCTGGGCTGCTGCACTGCGCCTGCAAACACAAGCATGACACAGCGTGCCGGCAGCAGCAGCCTGCCATGCGGCCTCCACTGAGTCCGCCAATGAGTGCAGGTTTGAAGAGCAACAACAGGCTAAGAGCGCACCGATGGAGAAGAAGGGCACGCCCGCCTCGCCCGCCACCGCCTTAGCCAGCAGCGTCTTGCCGGTACCTGGGGGAGGAGTGGTTGACAGGAGCATATCCTTGGTGCACAAATCTCATCAGACAGAAGCCCAAACAACGATGGCCCCCAAGCGTGCTGCAGTTGGAGCAGATTGATTGGCAAGGGCCAGGACGCACGGCATGAAAGGGGCCGGCTCACCCAGCATGGCAGCATTACTGGACCGCACAGCCAGCACAGGTGGCAGAGCACAGATGGCAGCAACAGCATGGTGAGATGTAGCCAGCCAGCGCGCACCTGGTGCGCCCACCAGCAGCACGCCGGCAGGGGAGCGAGCGCCGAGGGTGAGGAAGCGCTGGGGGTCGCGCAGGAAGGACACGATTTCCATAATCTCCTCCTTGACCTGCGAATACTCATTATGAAACACAAAAGCATGTACAATTGTTTTCATGTGCCCAGCAGTCAGGAAGGACACAACGAAGCAGTCGCTGTCATGCTGCTTTGCCATGCCTGCCATGTTGCAGCCCATGCCAGCACAGGAAATGCATCCCCCCAGTCAAAGATGCGAGCCGCACCTGGTCGATGCCGGCAATGTCCTTGAAGGTCACCGTGGCGTCCTTGGCCTGCACATGGGCAGTGAGGAGCGGGCGGGGTGGGAGGGGTGGGTGAGCGGCAGCAGTGCCATGCAGGGTCGGCATGGCACGGCATGTCGCGCCGCATGCCTGCACATGGCATGGCATGGCGCTGCATGGCATGGCATGGGCGTGGCATGGGGTGACACACATGGCATGGCGTGGCATGATGCAGCATGGCGTCGCATGCTGAGATGGTACATGGATTGGGCATGGCATGTCACAGCACTGGATGAGGAGCTGATGCTTAGGGCATGGTACGGCATGGCGCGGCCTGAACAGCAGCATGAGGCACTGAGGCAACCAGATACGGGATACCGGAGAGATACGGGCCACCGAATAGTATAGCAGCAACAGCGCACAGCCTGCAGCCTTTCAGAGACTCTCTTCCGACTTCAATTCAACCCTGATAAACACAGGAAAAGCAAGCCGGCGTGCCTTGATGACCTCCAGCTTGGCGCCGCCAAAGATCTTGTCCCTCTTCTTCTTGCGCCCCAGCCTGCAGCAGGAGTCACAAAGCGCCGTGAATGGAGGGAAGGTAGGATTGCGGATACAGGGCCGCTACCCTTAGAAACCACACTGCAGCAAGGCGGATGGGCAGGCAGGCACTCCATGCCCAGCAATGAGCGCAATGGCATGGCATGGCATGGCATGGCATGGCATGGCATGCCTCCCCCAGCCCCACTGGGCCCTGCGCCCTTGCTGCCCGGGTCTCACCGGAACGCAAACTTGATCAGCAGGAAGGAGAAGAAGATTGGGAAGACGAGGCGCGCCACGGCGTGCAGCATGGGCATGACCGGGTTCACGGGCGTGTCCTCGATGAACACGCTGCGAAGTAAGCAGCATCAAACAAGACGTGAGTCAAAATGCAGGCATGTCATGGGCTGCGAGGCATGGGCACGACGCACCCGCTGCGCAATGGAAATGGACGAATGCATGCAGCAAGCCATGAGACGTGCAGCGGGTCTGGGCATGCGCTGCATTGGGACATGGAACCAACTTCATGCCAGTGCGCAATGTGGCACTCAAGGGCCCAAAAGCGTTCTTTTCCAGGACACCCCAAAGAAGCGCCCTGTGCCAGTCTCTCACCCGTGCTCCAGCATATGGTCATAAAGGTCCGGGTCGAAGGGCAGCCCCACCTTCTCTGCAACGCACAATAACGAAGTGCCACAGCAGCAGGTGACAAGGGTCAGCAGGCAGGTCTGGCGGGCGCAGCACGGCAGGCCTGCGCAGCACAGCCGCGTGCTCTGCCCATGCCGGCCTCAAGCAGCCGATGTCGTCCTGCCACTGCGCTAGGGGGATGTAAAATGAACCGATCCCGTCGCAGCTCACCAGTGCGCACACCGCCGGGAGCGTTGGCCTTGGTTGTCACGTAAATGGTGCGGCGGTCATGTGAGTAGCGGGCCTGTGGGCGGCATAGGCACGGGCCAGGAGGGGTAAGAGCACGGGTGCGGCACGTGCATGCAGCTAACGGCGCCGTGGCTGCATTGTGTCTGCTGCGCGAGCAACCAGCAGAAACGCCGCAGCTCCCCTCCAAAACCGAAAGCCACGCGCCAGCCTGCGCAGGGCAGCCGGAAGCAACAGCAGAACCCCCAACCACAGCCGCCGCCACACGGCGCAGGCAAGCAGTTTATTGCTCGGCTCTCACATGGTCGATCTTGCGCTCCCGGACCAGGTTCCAAAACTGGGTGTACGTCATCTCACGCAGCTTATCCGGCCGCCTGCATTTGGAGGGGCAGAGTGGAGGGGAGGCACGGTGGCAGCGATGAGTCGGCAGAGCGGCCAGGCAAGAGCAGGTTTCGTTAAGGTCAAAGGTGTGGCGTGCGTCGAAGAAACAGCCGAGCCAGCTGGCAGCAGTGCTGCGCGCCAGGCGGTGACCACGCCCAAAGTTGTTGCATTGAGGCGGCAAGCTGCAAGCACTGCAACTCAAGTCACAGCAACACGCACCAGGCGGTGACCACGCCAAAGTTGTCGTTCCTGGCAAACTCCTCGGCGCTGGGGATGGTGGTGGGGTCGGGCACCGTGGACTTGGTGGGGTCCTTCACCAGCTTGCCGCCCTTGGACGTGCCTGCAACAATGGATGAATTTAAGATGTAAGTTTGGGGCAGATTTGCAAAAGCACAATACGTGGACTTGGTGGGGTCCTTCACCAGCGACCCGCCCTTGCTTGTGCAACAGCAGTGCAGGGAGGGAGCAGCCATGCAAGCCAGTGGGTCGCCTGCCCAGCGCAGGGGGCAGAACGTGCATTCAGCACACTCAAAAGCAGACGTGGCCAGCTGCCGGCAAGCTGCAGCCCATGTGGTGCCCCACGGAGGCTGCCAGCCAGCTCTCACCCAGCTGACGCTTGAGCAGCTTGGCGGCCTGTTGCACCAGCTTAATTTGCACGAAAGCTGCAGAACACGCACGAAAGCTGCAAAACAACCCGTCAAAGACAAGCCAGCTCTCACCCAGCTGGCGCTTGAGCAGCTTGGCGGCCTCGTCGCTCATCTTCTCATCCGCAAAGCGAGTGACCGCTGCATTGGACTGCGCGGCCGCCTCCTCGGGAGACATCCAGGACACCTGCAGGGGACGGCAACAGATGTGCACCGTGAGCAGCAAGCCTTGAACACACCCCCATCAACCATGTCCACCGACCTGCGGCGGCAGCAGCGGTTGATAATTGCTGCAGCGACAGTGGCCAAACAGGCCTCAGCATGCTGCATCATGCTGCACTGCAGCATTTGTGGTGGTTCCCATGGCTCAGACCAACAAGCAGCTGCGGCAAGCAGCAGCAGTTAAGCCAGCAGCAGGCAGCTGCGAGAGCCCAAGCAGATGCAGGCGTGCAGTGAGCAAGGCTGCACTGCTGCACCAGGCACCACTGCATGCCCGCAAGAATTGCCTGCCCTCCAAGCCACCCCAACCACCAAACTGCCATCCAACACCGTTCCACCCAGCCCTGCCCCAGCCCAAACGCACCGCGCCCTTCTCCACAACCAAGCCGTTCTTCTCAGCCGCCTTCTTGCTGCCGCTCTTGCTGCCGCCCTCCTTAGCTGCCAGCAGGATGCCGGTGTCGCGCCAGCCGCGCTGCTGCCGCTCCGCCGCCTGGTCCGCCTCCTGCTGCTCGGCCGACTGCATTGCCGCTGCTGCAGGCGGCGGCGGCATGGTCGGCGGCGGAACGCCACTGCCTGCACCTCCCAGCGTCGCTGCTGCTGCCGGGCGTGCCGCCACAAGCAGGGCGGCTGCGCTCAGCGCTGCGCCGGCAAAGGCACGCTGCAGCCACGCCGCAGGCCAGGCCGCGGGCGGCGATGGGCTGCTGCGCGGCGGCGGCGGCGGCGGTGGTGGAGGGCCGCTGCCAAAGCTGCTGCTGCTGCTGCTGCTGCTGCTGCTGCACCGGGCTATGAGTGTGGAGCGCCGGCCACGCAGCTGCATCGCCGGTTGGCGGCACGCGAGCGGCCAGCGGCACTGGAGCGGCAGCGCCGCCGCTGCCGCTGCCAGGGGCTGCGCCGCGCCGGCAGCGCCTAGTCTGCTGCTGCTGAAGTTGGCATGCCGCCTAGAGGGCTGCCAGCCAGCGGACAGCGCCAGGGGCGCGGGCCGCAGCAAGAGGCCCTGCATACTGCGGCTGGGGGTGGCCGGTGCGGCCTCTGCCGAGACTCACGCTACCTGGTCTATGTCCGAAAGCAAATGTGACAGCCGCAAGCCGCGAAGCGTGACCACTGGGAGAGGGCCGGGTCAGAACGCACGCATGGAGCGGCGTGGGCGGTGCCTGCGCACGGCGATGGCGGCGATGGGCAACGCACGTCGGCCTGCATGTGCCAGGGAGGGCAACCGAGCACCTCTGATCGGGATGCCACGCTGTCAGCCATCAAGAGCTTGGAGCCATGCTACCGCGCCGCGCTTGCCTTGCACGCATCGTGGAGACCACGGAGAGTTGACGGGAAGCGCCAGCAGCCGCTGCAGCCGTTCAGCAGACGCCCAGCAGCGCTATGGCAGCCCTCCTCGCCAGCAGCAGCGCCGCGGCGCTCAGCAGCAGGTCCTGCGTGGCCCAGCGGCCCTTTGCAGCAGCGGCACGCCTGCCGGCCCGCCCAGCGGCGCGGCCGATGCAGGTCGTGGCGGCCAAGCCCACCAAGGCCCAGGAGTTCCGGTGAGAATTGGTTGAGCATGTCGCCACATGTGCATGAGCAGCGCTTGCACCGCCAGGGCGGGGCCTGAGAAGCGGGCGGCCCTGTGGGGCAAGCCCTGCACTCGCTTGCAGGCCGCTGTGTTGTGGAGGCCGCTTGGAGCAGCGTGTGGGATCGTTAGGACCCGCCTCTGGCTGCGCCAGCGCTCGCTTTGTGGCTGCCGGCGCCACCCGCCCGCGTCTCGCCGCCTCCCGCCCTGCGAGTCACCCTGCCTCTGTTTCCTGCTGCCTGGCCCTGTCCCAGCGGCATGAGCAACGATGAGATCGAGGAAGCGGTGCAGCAGTGCAAGCGTGACATGTTCACCATGCGCATCAAGTTTGCCAAGCGCGAGGTGCGCACACATCGGCGGTTGCGCCGAGGCTGGGACGCCTGCTGCGGGCCAGCGATGTGCCCCACACCTGGCGCTATGTGGTAGTCTGTGCTGCAACAGCAGCCTGCGGCACTTGCATGTGCTGCCAGTGCAGCCGCAGTGAAGCCTCAGCTGGCAGCCTGCATGCCACGTGGTCTGCTGTTGCTCCAGTGGATGCAGCTGCGCGCTGCTGCCACATGCCACCCGTGCCTCACGCTGCTGCTCCCCTTGCTCGCTCGCTCACCTGCCTTCAGGAGTGGAAGCCCAGCGACTACAAGGCGCTGAAGCGCAAGGTGGCGCAGCTGCTGACCGTCCGCCGCGAGCGCGAGGTGCGGCCGCTGGGCCATGCCAGCCAATGAGCTGATGGGCGCTCTGGCTGGATGCTGGGCGGCCAGCGGTTGGGGCCCGGCCAGCACGGAGCAACACTGCGGGTGGCTGTGGCATGCAATGCCTTTGCATAGCTTGTGCCTTCAGCCAGCCAGTCACCGCCCACAGCCCCGCGCCTCACGTTCTCCCAACCTGTCCTGCTCCCTCCCCTGCCACCCCTGTTTGTGGCTGCAGCTGGCGCAGGGCATTGACCGCCGCGCGTCCAAGGCCGCCGAGAACCGCCGCCTGGTGGAGGCTGGCCTGGGCAAGTTCGCCAGCTGAGCACGCCAGCTCAGCACAGCAGCCGGCTGGGGCGCCGCGGCAGCACGGCGCATTGCCAGCAGCCGCAGCGCCCGCGCCTCGTGCACGCCCTCCCTCCCCTGACTCCACCCCTGCAGCTCTTTTTTCCCTTGCTTTCAAAATATTCAGAGTGTAACTGGTTAGCCGTCACAGATCAGGGGTGGTGTTCCAGTCGGTCAAGTGGTGGAATATTGGCGGTTAGGTCAGTCAGTACATCATATGTGTCTGTCACGCTCAAGGTCACGCCCTGCGCCCACGCTGCCCTCCCCAGGCAGCCCCCATGCCGCTGCTGCTGGCGGCCCCTGCCACCCCCACAGCTGCCGGTGCTCCCGCAGGCTTGAGATTCAGGGCTCGTCGCGGCGACAGCACGCCTGCCGTCGGCATCGGCTGCTGCTGCCGCCGCAGCGCAGCAGCCTGCCTTGCCACCGGCGAAGCCGCTGGTCCTGCTTGCCCTGCTGCCGCCTTGGGGCTCCAGCCATCCCTTCCGTGCTGCTGCTGCTGCTGCTGCTGCTGCCGCCGCGCTCCGCCTTGCAGTTGCCTGCCGACAGGGCTGGCGGCCATGCCTGTGCTTGACGGTGAGTGTGGCGGCGAGGCAGCTGCCGCCAGGCGGTGCGGCGCTGGTGACCCCTTCCAGCCAGCCTGGGTGCCTGCTCCGCGCGTGGGCGATGTGGGGCTTATGGGGCCTGCTCCTCCAACAGCAGGGCTGCGCGGTGGCGACCCCACCTGTCCTGCCAGGGACCCCCTGGCCCCAGGGCTGCCGCCCACTTGCTTCCCAGCAGGTGAGCGCTGCAGTGCCGCAAGGTATGGGGGCGGCTGCCCTGCCATCCCTGGGCTGCGCAGCTGCTGATCAAAGGCAGGCTGCTGTACTGCAGGAGGCGGGCCCGCAGCCCGTGCATGGCCACCTGCCTTGCTGCCTCCAACCACTGCTGCTGGCTCCCGCTCCCGCTCCCGCTGCCTGGCGGCTGCTGCATGCCTGGGTGGGCCATAGCTGAGGCTGTCCTCCGGCCCCAGTGGCTGGCGGCGGCTGCGGTGGTCAGAGTCGTCTAGCGCACCCCGCCGCTGCGACTGCATTCCCACCAGCCTGCTGCCACTCATGGCAGCAGCAGCTGCTGCCGCCGCTGCCACAGATGCCACAGATGCAGGCGCAGCGGTGCGGGGCTGGCCCGGCAGCGGCTGGCCCAGCAGGGGCCCTGCCCTGACGCTAATGGTGGCGGCATGCCGCAGCTGCGGCCGATGCTTGTCCTCCAGCATAGGCAGATGCTCCCCCGGCTCTAAGCTGCCGGCATGATGGTGAGCATGCTGCGGCACATGCGCCTGCTGCTGCTGTGGTGGCAGCGGCAGCGAGTGCCCCTGCTGGCGCCAGGGGCCTAATGAGGAGCCTGCCCCGCCATCCCGAGGGGTGAGGCCCAGCCCTGTGCCTCCCAGGGATATCTGCAGGTCCCCCATGGTGGATGCGCGCCGGTCGGCGTGCCCAGAGTCTGTGCCTCCACCCGCCCGTGGCTGCAGCTGCTGTGACTGCCGCAACAGGTGTCTGCCCCGTCCTGCTGCTGCTGCAGCGGCAGGTGGAGCGTGGGCCACTCGTGCCGCCTGAGCTAGCTCAGCAGAAGACAGCGACTCTGCTAGGGCAGCAGGTGTGGGCGAGAGGCGGTGGTGCGCCCCTGCGCCCAGGCCCGACCGCCATGGCTGCGGCTGAGGTGGCTGCTGCGCCTGCTGCGATGCCTGCTGCGATGCCTGCTGCCGAGCCGGCGCCCCCACAAGCCGGCTGCTTGGTGACGGCTGCAGGTGGCTGCCCCTCCCATCCCGCTGCTGCGTGGTGGGCCTGTGGGCAGGGATGTGCTGCGCCTGCTCTGGCTCCCCAGCCTCGCTGGCGGCGGTGCCGCGCTCCTGCAGCTTGCGCCGCTTGCGCATGGCCAGCATGCGCTGCTGCAGCTCCTCCCGTGCCCGTTCCTGCACACAGGGAGCACACCCCAGCTGTGGACTCGTCAAGTCGTGCCAGCTGACAGATACATCCTGCATGCAAGCACTCTAAGAAATACATTTGCAACAGCCTGGCAGCTCTATGTGCTGAGCCTGCCAACTGCGACCCACCTGCGCCACTTTGAACTCAGGTGTCAGCCATGACTGCTTGTCCGCAAAGTAGGGCATGGCCAGCAGCTGAGCGGCAGAGGGGCGGCATGCGGGGTCCACCTGCACGGCAGGCAGGAGGGGGAGGCAGGCTCTGGCGACTTGTATGGCAGCGCGCCACGCCAGGCAGGTCACGTTTTCCTCACACCTGTCAACAAGCTTCACAGGAGCCCAACACCGAAGAACATCTCAGGAAAGTGGCGCACCCCATACAACATCAGCACCTATGCGTGCCGACCCGTATCCCACCTGCAGGCACGCCTCCAGCACCTCCATCAGCTGCGGCGAGAAGCGTGGGAAGCGGCGGCGCAGCGGCTCCACCTGCGAGGGCTGCGGCAGCGCCATGCCGCTGTACCTGCAGGCCGGCAAGTGGGTAGGCAGCAGGAATGATTGCATCAGCGCATAGTCAAATAGCAATCAATCACACGACGGAAGTGCAGTTGCAATCGCAGCAGCATGTGCACCTGGTAACTGCACCGGCTCTGGTGAACACCACCTGCAAATGTGGTTGCCTCAGCCCCACACTCACGCTGGGTGGTGGCGCAGGCACTCCATCTGCTGTTCGCCCAGGCGGCCAAAGCACTTGAGAATGAGGAATAGCTGATCCATGTCCGACTCCCCTGGGAACAGGGGCAGCCGCGTCACCAGCTCCGCCAGCAGGCAGCCTGCGCATGGGGAGCGAGATGCAGGGCAGGAGTGGGCATTCATGACCAGGCACTGGATGAGAAGAGCCAAGCTGTGGTCCCGCGGGTGGTACTCAGCCTCATTCGGTCATCCCGCCAACCCACATCCAGCAGCCACAGCACACCAGCGCACCTATTGCCCAGATGTCCACCTCCGGCCCGGTGTACTGCCCTTCTCCAACCAGCAGCTCGGGGGAGCGGTACCAGCGTGTGGCCACGTACTTGGTGTACCGCTGCCCCGGCTGGCTGCCGGCCCCCGAGTCACCAGGCACCATGCTGCGTGCAAACCCAAAGTCACTATGGGCACAGAGGGCGGAGGAAGCGCATGCACCCGCAGAGTCAGTGTGTTGCAGTACACACAGGTAGGAGAGGGCAGCTGTGTGCGTTTGCATTGCGTTGCATGCATGGAGGAGGTGGTCGGTCGAGATCAGCAGTGGCAGGCTCCGCTTACTTTGCCATGCAGCAGCAGCAGGAGCAACATGAGCAGCCGGCGCCGCACCACAGCTTGAGGATGCCCGCCGAGTTGAGCAGGATGTTCTCGGGCTTGATGTCTCGGTGGATCACACGCTTGGCTGCATAGAACGTGGAGAAAAGGCGGGGCAGCTGGGCTGCCGCTACACCTGCGGCAGGCAGCAGCAGCCCAGCACAAGGCAGGCAGCACTAACGCATGCAGCGTGATTTCCTCACGCCGCCTCCTATTCAGCCCACCCACCATGCATGTAGTGCACCGCCTGCAGCAGCTGCCACATGTAGCGCTTGACCGCCGCCTCGGGCAGGCCGGAGGGATTGCGCTCCAGGTCCTCCAGAACTGCAGCGGCAGGAAACGTGAACACCTGGCATCAGCTGACTGACATGATAAGCAGCCTGTGCACCATTGCAGCTATGCATGCATGCAGCGCCCTCACTAAGTGCAACTGTGCGGCACAGCTGGTGGAACCCTGCCTTGAAGGGAAGCTGGCGGCTCCCTGCCCACTGCCCGCACCCGTCTTCTCCAGGTACTCGAAGCACAGGTACAGCTTGCCGCCCTGGCGGAACACGTCCAGCAGCGTTACAATGTGCTCGTGGCTCAGCTGCAGACAGAGGCGAGGGTGGCGGCGCGCAAGCGGCGGTGGATGGCAGAAGCGCGCTGACCACTCGGGGCAGCAGGCTTGAGGTGCACAGCAAGCTTCTCCTTTGTACACCAGCAGCACCCACCTCGCGCAGCAGCTTGACCTCACGCAGCGCGGTCTTCCGCACCTGTGCTCAGAGATCAGAGTTGGCAAAGCGATGGGCATGTTGCACACGGAGGCGCATGGCAACCACTGGCAGCCTGCACCCGCTGGGTGCTGAGCAACCTGCCGCCCAAGCATTTCCAGTCACGCAGCGGCAGCGCCGCACCTCCGCGGCGTCCATGTTCTCGCCATCGATGCGGATCTTGAACTTTTTGATCGCTACAATCTCGCCCGACTCGCGGTTGCGGCACTTGAGCACCTGCACATGAGGGGGCGGCATAGAGGCACGGTGCCACACTAAGCAGCTCGGGGCGCGGCTGCATGCCGTCCAAGCTGCTGGCTTGTGCTGTGCATTTGCATCATTGCAATTTTCGACACGCATCGTGGGCTGCTCCGCTGCAGCAGGGGTAGCCAGCATGGCACCCCACGTGCAGCGCCCGGGCGCCTTCCCAACTCCGCGTGCACCGTGCCAAATGTGCCCTGCATGGCGGAGGGCAAGGCAGCAGCTGAGCTCAAGGTTGACCAATTGGATCTGTCAAACATGCAGCGGCAGGCTGTCGCACAGGCTGGCAGCTTTGACAGTGCAGCAGGCGGGCGGCCGCGGCAGAGTGGCCGCTGAGCGGCCGGCGGCCGGCGGCGGCGCGGCGGCCGTGGGGCAAGCGGCGCACCTCGCCGATCTGCCCCAGGTTCTCATAGGCCTGCTAGGCGCAGCGGGAGGCGGGTGCCGGGGCGGGGCAGGCGGTCAGAAGGTCGCAGGAGGTAGATAGACGGGAGAGGAGGGGGCGCGGCCTTGGAGCACCGGCCTCACCTCCATGGCGATCTGGGACACGGTAAGCGGCCTCTCGGCGGCCTCCGGCGCGCCTTTGAAGGGCGGGTCTTAACGGGCTGCCTGGACACGGCCCCTCAGGCCGCCATGGCTGGTGGTATGAGGCCGAAGCGATGCAAATCGATTGGCAGAGGGTGCATCCAGGCGGCAGAGGGCCCAGACAGAGAGCCAGCGAATCAGCTGAGCTGGCAACCCGACTCGCGCCTTGCGACCTCGGCGCACTTCACACGACTGCTACACCGCCCTAGATCTGATCGGGGCCGCCCTCACACCCTGCCTGCGATGTCGAGCCCCCGGAGCTGCGCCTAGCGGTCCTCTGGCACTTGCAAGCAGCGCAGCAGCGCGAGCATGGGCTCCCCAGCTAAGCGCCGCTGCGGCGGCTGCCCCCACTTGGCCCAGCTGTGGGGCTCGCGCCGCGCGCTGTCCCAGCTGCAGCGCTCGCTGCTGGCCCACTTCCAGGAGCGCAAGGTGCGGCGGATGGGCGCGCCCGGGCGGTCCCGAGGCCCCCAATTGTGCCCCTTGCCGCTGCCGCCTGCCTGCCGCCGCTGCCTGCACCACTGCCGCCCGGCCGCCGCGTGCTGCAACCCGACGTCGTTGGCCTCTGCGCAGGCGGCCGACGAACCGCTGATGCCTCTGGGAGATGGCGCCATGTGCCTGGCGTGCAGCATCCGGGCCGAGTCGCCGCAGGCGCACCCCGAGGCGGGCCGCCTGGGCTGCCCAGGTGCGCCGCCGCAGCTGCCTCCGTGGAATCTGTGCAGCTGGTTGGGGTGGCATGCACAAGTGCAAAGCATGCATGCTGCTCACTTTGGATGGCACCGCCGCAGCTGCCGCAGCACCCGCCAGCCCCAACTCAATGGCCCGCACAACCACCTTCCACACTCCCACTCCACCCCTGCACCTGCCTCCAGGCCCGCCCGTGCTGCTGGACCTGCGCACCGGCGAGCTGTACTGCACCGCCTGCGCTGACTACGTCTTTGACCGCGGCTTTGACCTGGCGCTCCAGACGGCCATGGCGGCCGCCAAGAACGGCGGCAGCCGAGGCGCCAGCGGCGCCAGCGGTGCCGATGCCTCTGGCTCCGACGCCACGGCCGCCGCCGCCGCTGCGCCGCCCGAGGGCGCGCCGCAGCGCGGCGGCGCGCCGCCGGAGCTGCAGGCGGCGGCTGAGCTGTCGCGCGCGCTGGCGGAGGGCGGCTTCCGCCCGCTGGCCGCCGATGGCTTCCCGGCGGGCCTGCGCGGCCTGAACAACCTGGGCAACACCTGCTTCATGAACAGCGTGCTGCAGGTGGGAGTTGGGAGGTGGGACTGCCGATGGGGGCGTTTTTGAGTCTAAAGGGACGGCTGTGCAGGTCATGAGCCGCCAAGCACAGTTGCGCTCAGCTGCAGCCCTTCTGCCCACCGCCTCCGCCTCCCCTCCACCCACCCCATTTCCCACACTCCTCCACCCCCTTCCAGGCCATCCTGCACGCCCCCCTGCTGCGCAACCACTACCTGCTGAACCGCCACTCCAAGGCGGGCTGCTCCATCACCGCAGACGGCGGCTACTGCGTCAACTGCGAGCTGGTGGGTGGCGGGCTGGTGGGGTGGGTGTTCGCTGAGCTGGCAGCTTGGCAGGTGGGTGCTGGCCAGGTCGAGGCGGCTACTGCGTCAACTGCGAGCTGGCAAATGCAGCCTGGTTTGCCGCAATGAGTAGCGCAGCTGCCTCCCAGTCCGCTTACCTGCTCATCTGCTGCCCCCTTTTCTCCCACTGGACGGCCAGTTCTATCTCGCCTTATCAACATTACCCTGGTTGTGCCCCTTCTCGTCTCCCGCAGGACGGCGTCTTCTCGGCCTCCTACTCCGGCCGGCGCAGCGGCTACAGCCCCGCCCAGTTCCTGCACACCTGGTGGATGCTGGCAGGTGCGCATTGATCTGATCTGCCCCTTGGTTGTTTGCAGCCTCCTCCACTCCTGCAGGCACAAGCTTTGCAATGCTGGTTATCCTTTCACTGCCCCTGGCCTTGCAGCTGCAGCGCTGCTGGGTTGCGGCCAGAGCCCGGCAGCTCGCTGTCTGGCATCAGGCTTTACCAGTGCAGCCCTGCCACCCTGTCAACTAGCCCTGCCGTTCATGTGTTTCATTCATCCCCTGCAGGGGGCGGGCTGGCGGGGTACCAGCAGCAGGATGCGCACGAGTTCTTTTGCTTTGTGCTGGAGATGATGGCGGCCACCGCAGGGCCTGGTGAGCTGGCTTGTTGAACTTTTGGCGAAATGAGCTGATGCTGTTGTGCTGCAAATTCTGGCGGCAACTGAAGGGCTTGGAGACTTTGGGATAGTTTAGCTGTGCATCTTGCAGCACAATTGGATGGGAGCACAGCCTACTGCAGACCATGCTGCCCCATTCCCAACCCATTCCCCACATCTGCCCACTTGTCCGCCACCGCACCCGCCCTGCCCCGCAGACAACATCACCCAGCGCGTGTTTGGCGGCACCCTGCGCTCTGACCTGGTCTGCGCCTGCTGCGGCCACATCAGCACCTCGCACGAGCAGTTCTCACACCTCTCGCTCGACATCCCGCCGCCGCAACAGGTGGGGTGTGGGGTTTGTGGACTTCGTGCTTGCATGGCTGTGTGGGGCCCGCTGGTCTGCTCGGGCAGTGTCAAAGGCGGCCCTCTTGCAACCGCGTGACTGGCACGACAGTGTAAAGCAGCGTACAGCACCTGAAGTTGTCTCCATCACACTCAACCCACCCCACGCGCAGCTGATCGCGCCCACCATCCTGCCGCGGCCCACCGGCGGCGGCGGCTCCCAAGCCACTGCAGCAGCAGCTGCCGCCGCTGCCGCCGCCCCCGCCGCTGCTGCTGCTGCCGCTGCCGCCAAGGCAGCCTCGGCGCCGGCGCCCCGCAGCCACAAGAAGGGCGCCAGCGGCAGCAAGGCAGATGGCAAGACCAAGCTTGTGGGTGCAGCCAAGGCTTCGCACGAGCGCGCTCTCGCTCGCAAAGCGGCCGAGGCGGCGGCAGCAGCAGGGACGGCGGGCCTGGCTGCAGCCTCTGACATGCAGTCAATGTTAGAGGCTGGGGGCAGCCAGCCCATGCCAGGGCTGGTGGCTCGGCCCCAGGGCGCGCCGCCGCCGGCGCTGCAGCAGCGCGCGCAGCAGAACGGCAGTGGCGCGGACAACAGCAGCGAGGGCGACGCAGCAGACCTGTGTGCCTCAGACTCAAGTGAGCAGAGGGTGGAGTGTTAGCCTGCACGAGGCATGCAGGCTGTGTTGCATCAGGGCTGCCATGGTGTTTGTCCAACTTGAGCCAAGGAGTGTATGCTGTGCATGTTGTGCAGCCTGCAAGCTGCCGGGGACCCGCCCAAGCTAAGCTTTGCTGCCGTTCTCTGTCCAACAAATCAATCCCACCCCGCTTACCACCCGCTCATTGCAGTGAGCCTGGGCGCATCAGTAGGCGCCGCCGGCGGCATGCTGATACAGAGCGGCCTGGAGGCAGCCAGCGGCATTGGCGCGCACGGCTCGGTGCTGGGGATGGGCGCCGACGATGCACAGGTGCGGGGTCATGGGGGCAGGTGCTGAAATGGTGTTGTGTTGCAGTTGCTGATGTTGCCGATCAGCACCGCACTGTTGAACAAGCTTGCTTGGCTCCTCCAGCACAGTCAGGCAACCGCACGTGCGGGTTCAACTGTCCTCCCTGCACGCTTCCAGTGCGCAGGACACACTCTGCTCGCCGCGGCACCGCATGAATGGAGGGCAGGGGCTGGGGCCTGCTGCTGGAGGTGCAGCAGCAGGGGCACCTCCCACCTGGTGGCCCAAGCCGCCACCTCAGCAACAGCAGCAGCAGCAGCAGCAGGCGGGCAGGCCAGCAGCAGCCGCGCCTGGGCGGCCGCCCATCCCACCCAGCATGCGTTCTGGGCGAGGGGCGCCTGTGGGTGCTGCGGGGGCAGCCAAGCAGGCCGGCGGCAGGCAGGGAGCGGCGCCAGGGCCGGCGCTCGATCCGCAGCAGGCGGCAGGGCGACAGGACGACAGCGGTTCGCCGGACCTGGAGACGACCGCCATGCAGATGGATGTGTCTGGCCTCTCAGTCTCAGCCTTAGATCCCTCGGTGGCCCCGCCTGGCTTGCCATTTGCAGGGGCAGCTGGGCTGCCCCCGCCGCTGGGCTCAGCTCAGCAGCAGCAGCAGGACGCGCTTGCCGCGGCAACCAACGTGCCGGGCACTCAGGATGCTGCGGGCGCGGCGGCGGGCGCGGCGGCGGCCGCCCTGCCGCCACAGCTGGCAGGTTATTACCGCTGGCCGGGCGCCTCTCTGCTGGGCTGCCTCAACCGCTTCACGCATGCCGAGCAGCTGGGTGCTGGGGAGCGCTGGACGTGCGAGAGGTGTGGGCCGGGTGGGAGGGGGGGTGTTGGTTGGTGCGATCGCGGGTGCTGCACGTGTCAGGTTGGCCTGAGCTTGGTTATAGGCTGGTCAATTGCACTGCATGCAGCCATGCAACCGTCAATGTCTGCTCCGCTGCCCGCTGCGCATCTGCCGTTCCGCCACTGCCCACATGTGGATCGGCCCTGTGTTTCGCCGCGCAGGTGCCTGAGCAGCGCGCACGCGGTGAAGCAGCTGAGCCTGCGCCACCTGCCGCCGCTGCTGGTGTTCCACGCCAAGCGGTTTGAGCACGCGGGCGGGCTGCGCGCGGTGGCCAAGAAGCTGGACACATACCTGTCCTTCCCCCTCAGGTGGGTGGGTGCACACTTGTAGGTGCAGCTGCAGCTGGTTGGCCAGGTTTGGGTGCAGTTTTGCACCTGTCCTTCCCCCTCAGGTAGGCGGGTGCACACATGCGATTGAACTCATGTGGGTGCAGTTGGGAAGCAATGTGTGGACGTGGCGCCCGCCTGCCACCTGCCTGCTACGTTCTGTTTGTTTGGTCAAAATGCTGGTGGTTTTGAGCCCCACACCTTTGGCTTGTAATACAGCCTCGGTTTGCTTTGTCCGTCCCCCATTCCCCACCTGGCAGCGACCTGGACATGCGGCCCTACCTGGCATCCGCCGTGCTGCGCAGCCGCTTCCGCCTGCTGCCGTCGCCGCCCGCGCCCGCACTGGCCGCCAAGGCCCGGCGCGCCTCCACAGGCCAGCTGGCGCCGCAGCAAGCAGACCGCCAGCAGCAGCAGCAGCAGCGGTCGCCGGCGAGTGAGGGCGGCCTGGCCCGCGGCCGCAGCGGCGCACCGCCAAGCGGCAGCGCGGCCGCAGCGGCAGATGGCAGCATGGATGGTGGGGCGGAGGCGGCCAATGGCGTGTCACCAGATCCCGGCCAGTACCTGTATGACTTGTATGCTGTGGTCTGCCACCGCGGCAGCTTCCAGGCGAGTGCCACGCGTGGGCTGCGGGGTGGCTGGGCTGGGGGCTGGCTGGGTGGTGGCCCGGCAGGCGACAGCTCTGCCCAGTGGTGCCCATGCCTCCAGCTGCCCGGACATCCTCCCCTTGACTGCATGTGCAGCTGATTTGTGTGTGCATCTCCTTACCTGCTCCTGAATGCAGGGCGGCCACTACGTGGCTTACGTGCGAGCAGCCGACCGGCGCTGGTACCTGTGTGACGACGCCTGGGTCACCGCATGTGAGCTTTTTGCTGGCGTGTAGGGCGCTGCTGCCGCCACCGCCGCCGCCGCTGCTGCTGCTGCTGCTATGCAAGGTCATGTCAATCAGCCTGTGTGGTCCAGACGGGAGGACGGGCAGCCGCCTTGTGTGAGCATGGCTGCACTTCAGGCCTTTGGGTTATTGCCGTCAGTGTGCTGGCGCGCAGAGACCTGGCCTGTCAGTTCGATCCCCCTGTGCCTGACAAAATTGCTCTCCTTGCTGTCCTCCTGCGCGCAGCGGACGAGGAGGCGGTGCGCAACTGCCAGGCCTACATGCTCTTCTACTCGCAGAAGCAGCTGCTGGAGGGGCGGTGATGCAGTGACTCGGTGGAGCATTGGACTGTTGCCTCTGCTCTTGTGCCGGGCTCTGCACGGCTGTGGCCCCCGCAAGGAACAGCCACCCGCATCCTGCACTCGGCTGAGCGGCAGCAGCAGCAGCTCAACTGATGCCCCATGTTCAGCCAGCGCACCCTTGCTCAAGGCATGCTGCAAAATGTACACTAGAACGAATGATCCCTGCCATACACGTTGTCTTGCATGTATATGTGAAGTCAGCAGACGCAGGAAGTGAGGCTCAGGATGCTCAACAGAAGACTCGGACACCACGCTGTGAGCGGCAGCAGTGGCAGCAGCGGGAAGCGGGATAAGAGCTCTGCCGCGCTGGTGGGCAGCTGTTCAGCTTCGAGACTGAGTCAGTGCGGGTCCGATCGCCTCGCAGGTGCAACAGGCAGCGCAGGTGAGAGCCCCAGCGCCGGCGACTGGCTCTGTGAAGCGGGGGCCTCGCTCGGGCGTGACGTTGCACTCTGGTGGATTTCGAGACGCGTGAGAGCTTGCCGCCCGTCTTTCTGGCGAGTGCTACCGCGGTTGCCGCCGCCGCTGCCGCTCAAGGCCGGGCGGAAGCGGGCCTCAGAGCAGCCGCAGCCCAGCTGCCCTGTCAATGGATACTCTCCCACATCCACACCCATGTGTGCAGGCATGCTGCTGTCATTCCTTGCCAGCCCCAATGGCCGCGCATGGCTGACGACCGTGGGCGGCGCGGTGGGTGCTGCTGTCCCGCTGAGCAAACTTGGCAATAAGAAAGCTGCCTTGCCCACCTGCCTGGCTGCGTTTTATAGCTTGGTTGTCGGCCCATGCCCTACAGCACTCCATCCATGCGCCGCAGATCGCCTACCTGGGCTTCTGCGGAGTGGTCGGCAAGCTGCGCCTGCTGCCGTCTGTCCTGGCGCGCAAGCTGATGCACATCGGTAAGCTGGGGGACGCACTACTAAGGGGGCGAATGGGCCGGCTTGTGGCATCCTCAGAACTAAACAAGAAACTCACCTCGTCTTCGTGCAGGCACCGGGCCAATCTACATGCTCTGCTGGCCGCTGTACACAGCAGCCCCCACCAGCCGCTGGCTGGCTGCCTCTGTCGTCGTGGCGGCAGGCCTCCAGTTTGCGCTGGTGGGCAGCGGCGCTGTGCGCAGCGAGGCGCTCGTGGCAGGCGTCAGCGTGCGTGGGCGAGCAGCTGGCAGGAGGAAGGCTTGGGGAGAGCTCTGATGCCACTGTCATTGCACAGCCTGCCGGGTGCCCCTGCCCGTTTGACCCTGCATTGCGTGCCTGTCGCCACACGGGGCCGATTGAGTGCGCTCCCTCCGGGCGTGTGTTCACTCCACCCCCACCGCCCCTCTCGCCATTCATTGCCGCAGCGTACGGGGCGGCGAGAGGAGCTGCTGCGCGGGCCGCTGTATTACGCCATTGCTCACGTGGCGGTCACGCTGGCCCTGTGGCGCGGCAGCCCCGCCGGCGTGCTCGCCCTGGCCATGCTTTGCGGCGGCGACGGTCTAGCAGGTGGGGGGTTATTTATGCTGCTGCGGAAAGCGGTCTTGAGGTGTGCCATTGGGATTACTTCAAGCACAGCAGGCTTGACATTTTGTTGTTGCGGCTGGGAGATTCGCTTGGTGCCGTTGCTACCGATCCACATCTCCTGCCTGCTGTATGTCTCACTGTTTTGCAGAGGTGGTGGGGCGGTCAGCCGGCAGCCGCACGCCACGCCTGCCACACAACCCATCCAAGACCTGGGCAGGCAGCTTAGCCTGCTGGGCCGGTGGGGCAGCCACAGCGCTGCCGCTGCTGCTGCACTTCCGCGCCTGCGGCATGTTTGATGCAGCGCTTGCAGCAGGCGGCCCAGCAGCAGCAGCGCTCAGCGGATGGCGCTTGGCGGCAAAGGTGGGGCTGTGCAGCGGCATAGGAGCGGCAGTGGAGTCGCTGCCACTGGGAGAGGCGGACAACTTTGCTGTGCCGGCGGCTACAGCGCTGGCCGCTCGCTTCTACTTTGGCGGCTAGCAGGCTGGTATGCAGAACGGCTTTTCAACGAGTACGGCTTTTCACCCAGTGCAATGTACCTGTGATTCCGCCTGGTGCTGCGCCTCGGTACTCAATGATTGACGTAACATCGTGTTCAAGGGTCACTGCAAGGTTTATGCCAGTGCGTTGGGGCATTGAGACAAGAGATCCATTGAGACAAGAGATGGTGAGGCGTGTGGCAGGCAGGCAGCCAGGCCAGCCTGGGGCCACACAACTTGCAAGAGAGGAGGGGCACACTTCTTAAAAGAGAGAGGGGAAGGCGCAGTTAGGATGACGCGTCAAGGCACAAGCGAGGTGTGAGCGTTCAGTGTGCTAGCAGCCCATGAAAGCGGGCAAACGTGGCTGCATGAGACATTTGGGTTCAACTCAACAGGTGGCAGCCTCTTCGAGGGGCAGCCGCTTAAAATCAAAGCAGAACGCAGGTGGGGTTGGGAGAAGCAACAAACTGGACGGGTGTTTGGTTGGTGTCATCGGACGAATACTGGAGAGGCGTTGAAAAAGTATACACAGGTCATAACACACTGGGGGTCCGACAGACACAGAATGGACAGGCGGAGGCAAGGCGCTCCGCCTTAGTATAGTTGCGACCAAGATGGGCAGCAGGGCTGGCCGGTGGGAACAGGGGCTGCAGACAAGTTTCGCTAGTGCTAGGCAAGAGCGGCCGGATGGAGGTGGAAAGCATGATCAGGCAAGAGTCAGGAAGCAAGCAAACAGGGGGTGCAGTTGGGCTGCCACAGTGACTGACTGGCAGGGCCCGGCAAACAAGATACACAAAATTGACGCACATTGCTGATAAGGTTTGCTCAGGTTTGGTCAGTGCGCCTGCCACCATGCGGTTCACGGCTGCACACCGCTGCCGGTGGTGACGAGCCGGCCTGAGAAGCACCAAGGCTGCGGCACAGCACTGCTGGCCTCTGCTGGTGGGGGGCACGGTGCTGCCGAGCCGGGTGCCGCCAGGTGATTGGCTGCATCACCAGCCAGGCTGCAGGGCGGCATCACTGCAGCAGGCACAGCAGGTGGAGCGTGCCCCATCACAGAATGGCCCACCACAGCTGTGGCGCCTCCCACGGAAGCTCCACCAGCAGCGCTGTGAGGCACGCTGCTGCTGTGAGGCATGCTGCCCCATGCCACAGCTGTCCAGCTTGCGGCGCCTGCAAACCCTGGCTGCGGCTGCTGCTGCTGCTGCTGCAACGGCACTGCGGGCGGTGCGTGCATGCCCGGCCAAAAGCCTGCCGGCAGGCTGCTGGGACCCTGCGGGAGGGGCGGCGCTTGCTGCAGCATCTGCTGTGCCTGCTGCGCTGCAAGCGGCGCGAGGCAGGGGCTGTGCTGCAGGGGCTGCGCAGCCAAGGGCCCTGCAACCAGAGGGCCGCACAGCCAGCTGCTGCTACTGCTCAGCGGAGGGCCGAAGTGGTCTGGCAGGAGCGGCTCCTCAAACCGCAGCAGTGCCTCAATCTCTGCCTCCAAGCTGCCCGAAATTTCAAGGCTGCACCCGTGGCCGCCAGCTAGCCCAAACGCGCCTGCTGCATGCCACGTCGCAGGCACCGCCCCAAGCAGCACGCTGTCTGGGCGAGGTGGCGGCACCGCAGGAATGGCTGCCATCTGCTGGAACCCATGGCCTGATGACTGCCACTGATTGGTGCATGCTTCTGCGGATGTTGGCTGCGGCTGGGCTGCAGGCCAACCGGGAGGCTGGAGCAGAGCTGCCAATTCGCTGCCCAATGCTGCCTGCCTGGGGGCCGCGCTGCCCAGGCTGCCATACTCCTGCTGCTGCGGTTGCTGGGCTGCAGTGGCCTGAAGCTGGGGCGGGTTGCTCTGCCGCTGCTGCGCTGCAGCTGTTGAGGGTAGCGAGCTGGGCAGGCCTGCCTGGTGCGCGCGCTGCTGTGCTGGCCGCCGCCGCCGCCGCTGCTGCTGCTGCTGCGCGTGCTGCTGCGCGTGCTGCTGCTTCTTTTGGCTGGGTTGCTTGGGCGCTGCAGATGGCTTGCGCGGCCGCTGCTTCCCTGGCTCACCCTGACGGGTTGCCTTTGCTGGCTGTGCCGCTGTGTTGCGCTGGCTGGCCGCGGCAGCCCCGCTGCGTGCCCGCTGGCAGTGCCGCTTGCCGTTTGGCGGCTGGCTGCCTGGCGGCTGCGCCCGCTTGCGCGCCTGCTGCCCCCCCTCAGATCCGTGCTTGCGCTTGCCTGCCTGCTGCTGCTCATCGTCCGACTGCTGCCGCTTGAGGCGCCGCCGCTCCTGGTGCCGGCCCAGGCTGGCGCGGCAGCTGTGCCGCTCTTCGTCAAATTCATCCAGCAAGTGGAACTTGGAGCACTGCAATGTTGTTGGAAGCAGGGGCATGAGCAGGTCACTCAGGGCAGGGCAAGCACGGCCGCAGGGCAGCCATCGTCTTGGCACATGCGCTGCCGGCCAGGTTGGGCAGTCGCCTCCACTGACCCTGTCACAACTAGCAATGCGCCAGTCACCTGCTGGCAGAAGCGTTGCGGCAACCCCTCCAGCACCAAGGACGGCACTTGCGCGTGGGTTCTACACACTCGGTATTCTGGGGCAGGGGACGGCGGGGAACGAGGCATATGTTTAGGTGCAATAGATTCGGCCGCCATCTGCATCTGCTATGCACCAGCCACTGCCCATCGGCAACTCCACCAAGCCTCACAAACTTGCTGACTCACTCCAGTGGAAGCCGTGAGTGAGCTGGACAGGGCAGCCGGGCACCCGACAGGCCCGAGGCGGGCCGGCAGGCCGAGCGGGTGCGCGGCTGGCGCCGCTGGCGCTGGCGCCGGCGCCGGCGGCCGGACTGCTCAGTGAGCTGCTGGGCAGGGCCTGGTCGGGCGACATCTGGCCACCTCCTGCGAGAGGCGTATCAGTCAGGAAGTTAGGCAGAGAACGAGTGGCTGAGGGCCGGCACCACAGCAGCATACATCGGGCGGCGCCCAACAGTTCGCCCGCCGCACCGCCGGCGGAGGCACAGCCGGCGCCAGGGATGGGGGCCGCCCTGCGGCCAACATGCCGCTGCGCAGTCTCCCACAAACCAGTCTGGCCAGCTCATCGGGCGTATGGCCTCACCAGGCGAGGGCTGGCCGACCTCGGCAAGCGTGCGGGCCACGCTGGTCCCCGCCGTCCTCTGCTTTCGGTTCTTCGACCTATACAACGTGCTGGTGGGGCAGCTTGTAGGCGGCGGAGACGCCGGTGCCACCGATATGCGCTCCCACGCGCGTGCAGGGGCGCGCTCAGGGCGCCATCTGGGCTTCTGTGTATGTGGGACCGAGGAGGAAGCGTGCCAACGTTGGGCGTACGTCAGGTGATCTGGTTAGGGCCTCCTGAAGCCGGCAGGCGGTCCCGCCACCCATGCCGCCCCTTTGCAACATAAACCAGGCCAATCCTGGATCTAGTGAACGGTTTGCACCCACAAAACGCAGCAGGGAGCCGCAAAACTGGTTTGTGGCTGGTTTGTAGGCAGGCAGGGGCAGCGCCCCCTCGCTGGCCCACGCCGTTGCCGCCGGCCCCCCACCTACCGCAGCCAAAACGTGCCAAACGCTTGCAGCTTCGATTGCAGTGGTTGTGCAGCCAAGGCACCTCATCCATACACCATACGAGGGCTGGCACCTGCTGCTCCCCAATCTTCTGGCTGCTGCTGCTGCTGCTGCTGCTGCTGCTGGGGCGCCTCTGGTGGCCCCTGCCTCCCGCCCCCTGCCGCTCCCGCAGTTGCAGTGCCGCCGGCAGCGCCGGCCGCTGCTTCTGCCGCTGCGCCGCCTTCCGAGCTGCCGCTGGTTGCGCTGCTGCAGCAGGCGCTTCCGCTGGGCACCTCGACAAGCAGCAGGTCTTCATCGGTGCCAAAGCACTTGCGAGCCGCTTCCAGGCGCTGAGCTGGCACCCACAGGCGTGCCCTGCGGGACAGCCAGGGGACAGTAGGCCGAGGGCAGACGTTTGCTGGGTGGAGCAGGCAGCCAGGGGTGCTGGGTGCGCTTGCACGTCGACTGACAGCCCAGCGTATGATGTGCAGCAGGGTGCTAGTGCAACCTACGATCCACCAACTCACTGCATCCCACACCCACCTTTCGCTTGCGGGGTCTCGGTACTCAAACTCATCGCTCCGTGCATCGTATCCCACCAGCACAACATAGTGCCCCAAGTAGCCCATCGGCGACCCCGGGCAGCTGTCAGCTGCAGAGGCGTGGAACAGGGCAGCATCCTGCTGCGGCAGTGCCTCGTCCGCTGCTGCTGGCCCTGGCCCTGCCGCTGCCTCGTCCGCTGCTGCTGGCCCTGGCCCTGCCGCTGCCGCTGCCGCAGCATGCTGGCCTGGGCTGGTGATGCGGGCGGCTGGTGGCATGGGCACGCCGCACCGCTGTGGGCTGGCGCTCGCTGCCTGCCCTGCTTCCTGCCGCGGCTGGGGTGCTGCTTCCCCTGGTTCCAATTCTGCTGCAGGGATTGCTGCCAATGCTGCTGCAGGGATTGCTGCTCCTGCTGGTGCCACCTCATCCTTCCCTGCTGCCACTGCTGCCGCTGCACCGCCGCCACTGCTGGCGGGGCCAGCTACGCCGTGCGCCGCGTCGCCACTGCTCCTGCCCACGCCCGCTCCAGCGCACTGCCCCGCCTCCCAGTTGCTGTGCTGCGCTGCGGTCGCGCTGCCCAGTGTGATCTTGTCAACCAGCACCAGCGGCAAGCAGCTGCCGCCCAGCACCAGCGCCTTTAGGTCGGCCAGCGGCAGCGAGCGCTCGTGCACGGGGATGCCGGACGCGGGTGCGGCCTGCAGGGCGCGGGTGGGCAGGCGGGCAGGCGGAGTTTAGTGGAACGAGGACAGCCTTGGCCAGTTGGTGAGGGGGAGGCACGCCGCCATGGGCTGCAACCGCATCAATCAATCCAGGCACACCGCAAGTAGAGTGGCAGCAGCGCACCCGGAACAGCGACTCCACGCGGCTGCTGTCGCTGGGCATGTGCTCCGCATAAAAGCGCTCCCCGCTGTAGGCCTGCCGGAGGGTGGGCCAGCATGGCACGCGGCTGGGCATGGCGGTTGCTGGGTTGAGTGGCAGATAGCATTCCAGGTGGATAGTGGCTGGTAGCAGCCAAGGGCAACCGCCTTCGCTGGCCGGCAGGCGCAGAGCGAGGCTGCTCTGCTGCTTGGCACCCTGAAAGCAGGCCCCTTATCCCACCTACCTGGTTGGCGCCTATTGTGACTGTCAGCATCTGCACACGTGCTCCGCAGGCCGCCAGCAGGTGCGCCAAGTCGATCGTCCAGATGCTTTGCGTGGAACACAGCTGCAGAGGGAAGGGTGTGGGAGGGGTGGTGCTGATGGGGGGAAGGGCTGAACACTGGGCGGACCCTGTGATGAGGGCAGTGCTCAAGCACAGTGGCGGCGGCACCAGCCAAGCTCTTCTCAGCGCACTAAACATAGCAGTAATGGTGGCCCAGCCGCTAGTCTAGCCGCCGCCGCTGTTCAAAGGTACGCCGCTGCCCTGCCACTTGCACACCCACCTGCTGCAGCGTGGCCATGTTGTGCTGCCGCATGCCCAGGGCGCGCAGGATCATCAGTACGCACGCCAGGCCGCAGTCCCTGGGAGGAAGAGGATCGAATGTGTCACAGGAAGCAGCAGATTAACCAGCCTGCTGCACAGTGGGGGTCGGTGCTCGTGACGGCAAGAGTTGGGGCAGCGGCGGCCGCGGTGCTGCAATGCTTGCGGCAGGCAGGCAGCAGCGTCGCGCGCCACTTGCTTGGAATCATAGCTGCGTTCAATACCCTCATTCCCAACACTCACCAGTTGTGGACCTGCTGGAAGTGGGGCACTCGGTGCGAGAAGGCTGGCGGCAGCTCGGGCGGCGGTGGCGGCGGCGGCGGCGGCGGCCCTATGGCTGCACGTTCGACAGTGTCTGCTGCTGCTGCATCGCGCTCTGCGTCGCTTGAGGTCACGCCCAGGGCGCTGCAGGCCTGCCCCTCTGGCCTCCTGCCTCCCGCTGCCATACCGGCGCTCGGCACGGTTGCAGGGCTGCGGGAGCACGATCAGAGGCACACGAGAATTGCAGCGCGCGAAACAGGCAGCCACAAAGCCCCGTTTGGGCGCAGCACGGCTGTCGTGGCGGCAGCACGGCGGCTGGAGCCTGGCGAGTCCCGATCGCCCGCACACTGCCGCGCACTGCACTGGCGTTTGGGCGCGACAGGCCGTCCAGCACGCAGCGTTTGAAGCCTCCCGGGCAGCAGCTCTGCTCGGCCACTGCTGCAGCGCCGCCGGCGATTGGAGGCGACCCATCGCCCACTGCACAGCCCTTGTGCAAAGCGGGAGCGCGCGAAACAATGGCCGCCCTGCAGGCCATCGTCGCCGGCGATGCCGCTGCCTTTGAGCAGCTGTGCGCCATGCTGATGAGCTCGCAGAACGAGCAGCGGTCGCAGGTGCGTTGGGGGTAGCGGACATGCGCCGCCGTGCAGCCATGGCGGCGGCGGCGGCTGCCGCCGGCGGGTGGGCGCTGCTGGTGTGCAGGTGCCCAGCGCTGCAGCTTGGCGGCGGGTGGCGCGGCCATGCAATGTTGCTCAGATGCACAAGCGGCATGCGTTTGTCTAGTCGCTGCACCAGCTGAGTGCCATGCACTGCCGTGGGGCCTGCGGCCTCGAGCCGTCCCGCAACCGACCGGGTTGGCGCTGCACCTGCTGCCTGCACACCTTTCTGCTGCCTTCCCCCTCATCAGGCCGAGGCTGTGTTTGCGGAGCTGAAGCAGCACCCAGACGCGTGCGCACAGCAGCTGGTTCGCACGCTGCGCACGTCGCCCAGCCTGGAGGCCCGTGCGCTGTGCGCTGTGCTGCTCCGCAAGGTGCGCTGTGTTGTTGGGTGGCGTGAAGCCTGAAATTGTTTGTTCCTCAGTTGTGAGTCTGGAGGCACGCGCGTCGTGCGCTGTGCTGCTCCGCAAGGTGAGCTTTGTTCAGTTGTGTTGATGCACGTTTTTGTTGTCCATCATCCAGCCTGGAGTCCCGCGCGCTGTGTGCTGTGCTTCTCCGCAAGTTGCACTTCGGTGAAAGTGTGGGTAGAGCTGCAAGTGGGAAGAGCACATGCAGCAGGGGCGGCGATCGGTTGCGGCCCGGTCGCTGTGCAGTGCAGGCATGTTGGCTGTGCGCGTGCTACGCCCCTCAGCTGTCCTTCTGTGCACATCACCCTTGGATGCTGGGTGCCAGTGCATTTGAGTTGTTTGCATCCGTGTCTTGTGCAGGTGCTGACGCGCGACGACGCTTCCATCTGGCCCGGCATGAGCGCTCCGGCGAAGCAGGCGGTGAAGAGCGAGATGCTGGCGTGCATCAAGGAGGAGCAGCAGCGGGGGGTGACCAAGAAGGTGGGTGGGTTTGTGCAGGCTTGTTTGCTATTGCTGAGCTTGAGCAGCTGCATCACGGAGCAGCAGCAGCGGGGGGTGACCAAGGTGGGTGGATTTGTGCTGGGTGTGTGGCTGATAAGCCAGCTGCAGTTGCACATGCGGCGATGCTGGCCTGCTGATTGCTGGTTGCTTTGAGCATTGAACGCATGGCCCGCTGGTCTGTGGCTGCGTGTCTGAGCTGGCAGGGGGCATCCTTCACTGTGCATGTTGCTTCGGTTGCTGATGTCGCTGGGCGCTAATCACCCCTTTGCAGGTCTGCGACTGCGCGTCAGAGCTGGCTGCGGGCATCCCACGCTGTACACATTTGCTTTGGATGCTTATTTTACTGGGTGTTTGCTCTATTCTGTCTGCACAGGTCTGTGACTGCGTGTCGGAGCTGGCTGCGGGGATCATCGAGGACCAGGGATGGCCGGAGCTGCTGCCCTTCATCTTCCAATGCGTGCAGTCGGGTGCGCTGCAGCATTGTGCTTTGACTGGCAAATGCATTTTGAGTTGCATTGTGCTGGCTTTAGGAGCTGCTGGTGGGGCGACTTGCCGTGGCCGAGTTTGCCGAGGCGTCTGCATTTGTAAAGTGTCCTTTGCCCTCTGTGCTTTCTTGCACTTACATCACTTACACTTCCGCAGGCGAGCCACGGCTGATGGAGAGTGCGCTGCTCATTTTTGCGGCGCTGGCGCGGTACGTGATGGGCGTCCTCACGCAGCACATGGGCACCCTGCACGGCCTGCTGCAGGTGAGGGTCATTTGGCTATTTGTTGCTGCATTTTAGCATGTGCGTTTGTGGGTGGCTGGCGCAGCACATGGGCCTGCTGCACGGCCTGCTGCAGGTGAGCTTGATTGTCCTGTGGGGTTTGATTTGGTTGCTAGGCAGTGGGATGGGCGTGCCGTCGCAGCACATGGGCACGCTGCACGGCCTGCTGCAGCTCTGTAGCTGCAATGCTGGTTGCAAGGTGCTCTGGATCTGGCAGCGTCTTGTTTGTGGGTGTGGTTTTGGGTTGCTCTGAAATGCACATTCCACATCCTGGTCCCGCCCCAACATGCTTCCATTTGCTTTCCACCACAGCAATGCCTGGGGCACAACGTGAGCGATGTGCGGCTGGCGGCCATGAAGGCCACCTGCGTGTTCATTTCGGAGCTGGAGAGCGCGGAGGAGCGCGACAAGTTCCAGGTGCGGCGATTGCTAGTTGGAAGGACAGGTTCTGTGGAATGTTAATGGGGGTGTTTTGCTCGGAGGAACACCCGGCCTGCTGCCATTTCCGCCCGCCGCCTGTCCCAAGTGCTGCTGCTCCCAGCTCCCGCCATTCGAGGCGTTGCATGCCCACTGCTGCTCTCCCTCCCAACTCCCGCCGCTCCGCAGGCTATCCTGCCCGCCCTGCTGGCCTGCATTGGCCGCGCGCTGAATGAGGGTGACGAGACGGCGGCGCAGGTGGGGAGCTTAGACGCGCCACACAGTCTGTGCTACGGTCTTGTAGATGTGCTGGTGCAAGCGGAGAGCCTGTGATGCCGCCTTTTGGATAGCATGGCATTGCTTCTTCGAGGACATGTGTCGCTGCCAGCCAACCTGCGCTGGCGCCCACCTGCAGCTAGCCCACACATTCCGCCTGTTCATTCAATGTTTGCAGGAGGCAATTGAGATGTTCATCGAGATTGCGGAGGCGCACCCGCGCTTCCTGCGCAAGCAGCTGCCCGAGGTGGTGGGGGCCATGCTCCAGGTACGGGGCCGAAGCGCTTTCCATTGTTGCAGTGATTCATTGTTTGCCATTGCTGCACGTTCGGGGCTTGCTGTTGTGTTTGCAGCCAGCTGAGGTGGTGGGGGGCCATGCTGCAGGTGCGCTTGGGTCGTCGTCACTTAAACAGCATGGCTCGCTGGCCGCCTTTGTCCAATGCAGGTTGCCGAGTCGGACCAGCTGGAGGGCGTGCGATGCCTGCCTGCCTTCACGCTTCCCACCTCAACCTGACTAGCTCCTCCATTCCATTATTGCTGCACACTACAGATTGCGGAATCTGACCAGCTGGAGGAGGGGGTGCGCTGCCTGGCCGCTGAGTTCCTGGTCACGCTGTGCGAGGCGCGCGAAAAGGCGCCTGGCATGATGCGCAAGCTGCCGCAGGTAGACCATGTTTTTCCAGTTCGTGTTTTTTCCAGTTCGGTATGTTGGTTTGTTTGAGATGTTGGGCGTGCATGCACCGCAGAAAGGCGCCCGGCATGATGCGCAAGCTGCCGCAGGTGGGTACCTCAGGAGTAGAAACTGCGGGTGCTGGAGTTGCCCTAGGGGAAGCAGCAGAAGCAGCCGCACATGTTGTTGCTGCAGTGGATTGCCCATTGCTTGGAAGGGTGCCCTCTTCCCTGCCCGTGCAGTTTGCCGGCCGCCCGTTCACACATGCCTGGTCGCAACCCGAGCGTGTCATCTGCTGCCTTCCCTGCATGACCTGTTCATTGTCCGCAGTTTGCCGACCGCCTGTTCAAGTGGCGGTGGTCATTTTATGTTTACGCGTCTCCCCGCTGAAAATACTTCCAAACTCTATTGTTTCTGCTGCAGTTTGCCGACCGCCTGTTCAAGTGCCTGGTCATGTTCCTGCTGGATGTCGAGGACGACCAGCAGTGGCACGCCGCCGAGGACGAGAAGCACGAGCACGAAGGTGGGGCAGGCTGCTGTTGGTTGCGAGCAGGAGTGCCCAGACCATGTGCCGAACATTTGAGCATGCTGAACAACAACTTATTCCTCGCGCCCTTTTGCTTGTCGTCTGTAGGCGAGGGCGAACTGTTTGACTTTGGCCAGGAGTGCCTGGACCGCATCGCGCTCTCGCTGGGGGCCAACACCGTGGCGGCGGCCGCCGGCGCGCTGCTGCCGGTGCGTCTGGCTGGGGGGTGGCAGGGGTACCTGGTGCCACAGAGGGCAAGTCGGGGTAGCCGGACAGGCAGGCAGCTAGCTGGCCGGATGGGTTCATGAGTCGCCGCACCCTGAGCCTCAACTTGGGTACTGCTGCCCCCCTTGCTCCGCAGGTGCTGATGGCGGATGGGGACTGGAAGAAGCGGCACGCCGCGCTCATCACCATCGCCCAGGTGCGGGGCTTGTTGAGTATACGGCAGGTTGGGCGTGCTGTACTGGCATGCAGCCTGTGTGGCGGCGGGCTATCCACTCTTGTTCACTCTGCCCACTCTTGTTCATCCTGCCTGCTGCCCATCCATCCACTCACTTCTCTCCACCCTGTCGCTCCTGCTCACAGATCGCCGAGGGCTGCGTCAAGGTCTTCCTCAAGCAGACCGACGCGCTGACCACGCTGTGCCTGCAGGCAAGCGCTGCGCGCCCTGCTGCGCTTTGACAGGGGATGGCTGCTCTTGCCGGACAGCTGGCTGGGTCATTTGCATCTCTTTTATTGCACCGCCACTACTTGCTGCTGGCCACAGCCCCCCTTGCTGACCGCTCTGCGCTGCTTCAACCCCTTCAACTCTGCTGCAGGGTGTGGCGGATGCGCACCCCAAGGTTCGCTGGGCGTCTTGCCAGGCGCTGGGCCAGCTGAGCACGGACCTCGGACCCGACCTGCAGGCAGGTGTTTTTGGTTGACGTGTGTTCGCTGCTGCGTGTTTTGTTACCCAGTCTGTAGGCGCCGACCTGCAGGCGAGTGCGAGAGGGGCAGCAGGGCGGGTGCTGTGAGGGTGCAGTGCACTTGAGCAGGGTTGCGGCAGTGCGGGAACACATAAGCCATTGCCTGGTGGGATTCTGTTCATCAAACCCTCTTCGGCCGCTCAATGCCATTTTACTGCGATCTGCAGGAGGAGCAGCACGCCAAGATCCTGCCGGCAGTGATGGGCCTGATGGACGACTTTGCCAACCCGCGCGTCCAGGCGCATGCCTGCGCCGCCGTGGTCAACTTTGCAGGTGCGCTGTGCTGTGCTGTGCTATGGCTGGTGCTGCGCTGTGATGTGATGTGCTTGCTGTGCGCGTCCAGGCGCACGCCTGCGCCGCCGTGGTCAACTTTGCGGGTGCGCTGTGCTGTGCTGTGCTATGCTGTGCATGTTGTGTTGTTGGGGATTGCATGCGATGCCATTCTGCACTTGCGGCGGCGCATTTCAACACCTATGCCTGCGCCGCCGTGGTCAACTTTGCGGGTGCGCTGGCACTGCTCTGCGCTAAGCTGCAATGTACATGTTGTGCAGTGCTGTGCGGCGCTGTGTTGGCTGCGCATGCTAATTGCACCTCCTGGCCGTTCTCTTACCAGCCCCACCAGCGAACTTCACCTTCCCTTCCGTCCTGTGCAGAGGCGTCTGACCAGGACACCATCGCACCCTACCTGGACGCCCTGATCGGCAAGCTGCTGGCCCTGCTGCAGCGCGGCCGCCGCAACGTGCAGGTACGGGGGTTGCCTGGCAGCTACTCATGGTTGCAATCACAGTGCAGGGCTGATGGCGCAGCAACAGCAGTGCACTGCACCTGTGTCCTGTTTCCCTGGCAGCCCTGCACTGCGCAGCACACCCCTGCATAGGCGCCTTTACCGCCTGTCTGCCAATGCTCCCCCAATTTTGCAGGAAGCGGCGCTGACCGCCATCGCCGCCGTGGCTGACACCGCTGAGGTGCGCTGTGCACGCTGCGGTCGCGCCTGCCTGCACGGCAGGGCATGCATTTCTGGTTGGCGCTTGCCTGCCCCCAGTATGGAGGGCCCCCGTTGCATAACCCCAGTCCTCCCGCGCCCTGGCTGCGTCTGCTTCCTTCCAGGGCCATCAAACTAAGTCTATCCACCCCCTTTCCTGCCCTCTTCAATCAATCAGGAGTACTTCATCAAGTACTACGACTCATGCATGCCGCTCATGACCTCCATCCTCACGCACGCCTCGGGTGCGCTTACAAGTGGCGTGCTTGTGCCCTGGTTGCCTGCGGTCTGGATTTGGTAAGGAGCCGCATCTGCTCCATGGGCGCCGACCACTCACCGACCCCCACTCCCGCCCCCACTCACTTACCCCCTCTCACCACCCCCTACCCATCCTGTCTCCCCGCAGGCAAGGAGATGCAGCTGCTGTTGCTCAACCCCGCAAAAAAGTACCTCTTAAATTCCCATCTTCCAATGATTTATTTGCGCAGGCAAGGAGATGCAGCTGCTGCGGGCCAAGGCGCTGGAGTGCGTCAGCCTGGTGGGGCTGGCCGTGGGCAAGGAGCGCTTCGGGTGAGCGATGAATTGTTATTTCATCCGGAAGATAGTTCGGCAGCTGCAGGCTGTGTTTCAGGTCAGCAACGCAGTGTACAGACATGCAGCTTTGGGCATTTGTAGCCATGGCACCAGACGCGGCTGGTGCATACCTTGCCTTCATGTGTCTCTGACCGCCCCTGCCTCCACTCCTCTCCCTCACAGCAACGACGCCAAGGGCGTGATGCAGTACATGCAGCAGGTGCAGGCGGCGGGCATCGACAACGACGACCCGCTCTCCTCGTACATGCTGCAGGTGGGTGGGGATAAAAGCTGCTGCAATGCCAAAATGCTGGTTTGAGGGTGGCAAGCTTTGGTGCCCATCTTAGCTGTCTCACATTCCCATGCTGTGAGGAATCACATCCTCCCTATCCCTCCTCCCTTTCCAGGCCGGCGCTCGCATTTGCAAGACCCTGGGCCAGGATTTCCTGCCCTACATGCCCCTCGTCATGCCGCCGCTGCTGGCCGCCGCGCAGCTCAAGCCGGACGTGGTTGTGAGGTGAGGCAGGGATTACATACACTCAAGTGCTCATCCGTGTTGTTGGCAATCCTGCTAGCGACCGCGCTGCTCAAGCCCGACGTGGTTGTGAGGTGAGCAAGAGGGGGGATCACGAGAAGCAAGCGGTTGACATCATGCACAACAGTGCAGCATGACCAGCGGGGAAGGCATGGGACCCTGCCACGGCATGCAGGGCCAGACTGGCTGCCGCCTGCGCGCCACAAACCCGCGATGCCCTCCGGCCTTGACTCTGCTTATGTGTTGTGTTCTGATTACCTCGCTGCAGCGACAACCTGGATGGAGAGGAGGAGGAGGACGATGATGGCGAGGTGAGGGGGAGCGCATGACATGACATGTTTGTGGAGCCTCAGTGGAGCAGGACAGCTGATGGTCTTATGCAGCTACTGAAATCACTTCAACGGCATGCCTGCCACCCTTCACCCGCAGACGGAGACGTTCATCGTGGGCGGCAAGCGCGTCAGCCTGCACACCTCGGTGCTGGACGAGAAGGCCACGGGTGCGGCCCTGGTCATTCTGCTTCACGTGCTGCTCAGGAGCACTGTGTGTCCTCTTGGCTGTGCTTCGATTGGGTGCACAGGCTGGCGTGTGCAAGCAGTCTGGCCACAGGCGTGCCTCTTGCTGGCGCTGCTGCGTGCAGCCAGAGGCAGCCTTCTTTCCGGCACTTTCAGGCACCCGCCATCCTAACCCTCCGTATGTCTCCCCACCTTGCAGCCTGCAACCTGACCTGCTGCCACTGTTTCTTGCTGCCTGCCTCCTTTCCCACCCCTAGCCCCACTGCATCTCTCCCCCACAGCCTGCAACATGATCTGCTGCTACGCCGACGAGCTGAAGGAGGGCTTCTACCCCTACGTGGAGCAGGTGGGGGGCTGGCTTGTTGTGAATCATTGACATTTTAATGCGGTTTGGGAACAGGTAGCGACGAGCTGAAGGAGGGCTTCTACCCCTACGTGGAGCATTTGGGCTGGTGATGTTGGAGCAGAGTACTGGGGCGGGTGATTTTGTGCCTGTGTGGTGGTCAGTCAGACGCGCGGGTGGGTTCAGCCCTGTTGGAGCAGGGGCAGGTGCAGGGGGCAGTGGTACCAGGACTGCATCGCACATGCTACAGCTGGCATCCTGATTCCGGCTGGTTCTCTGGCGGGTCCTGTGCTGCAGGTCACTCAGATCATGGTCCCCTTGCTCAAGTTTCCTTCTCCAATCTGTCCCGACTGCAAGCTTCCCTCCAACCACTCTCTTCTTGGTTTATATCCACTGGCCGCAGGTCACCCAGATCATGGTCCCCCTGCTCAAGTTTTACTTCAACGAGGACGTGCGCGCCTCGGCCGCCCAGGTGCGCTGTTGCATTGATATCTATCTCTTAATGGCGGATTTGCCTTAATGATGGCGTGCGCGCCTCGGCGGCACAGGTGCGCTGCTGGTTTCGTTCCTGGTTGTAAGTAGTTCTGACTCAACGAGGACGTGCGCGCCTTGGCGGCGCAGGTGCGCGTAGGTGGTTTGGAGGCGGAACGAAGGTGTCTGTTTTACAGTCACACAGTGTGGATATCTGCAGCGCAAATGAGCAGCGCAGCAAAGCATTGTGCATTGCCTTACAGTGGTCACCCACCCTCCTTGCCCGCCGCACAACGCTCCCTCCCTACCACAACCGCAGGCGCTGCCGGAGATGCTGCGCAGCGCCGAAGGGCATGGGCCTGTTTTTCTTACGTCACCCTTCGTCCCTTCTATGCTTTCCCCTCCCCTCTGAAGGCGCTGCCCGAGATGCTGCGCAGCGCGAGCCTGGCGGCGCAGAAGGGCATGGGGCCCGACGAGGCGTACGTGCGCAACATGCTGGGCTTTGTGTGGGGGCCGCTGCTGGACGCGATTCCCAAGGTGAGCGCCGACTGGGTGCACGCTGCAGGGCGTTCAAGACGCGACAGCGGCCGGGCAGTCGCCGCAGCTTTGGACACGCTGCCGTGCCTGCCGCAGGCCCAGGCGCATTGAGGCGCAGGCCGGCTTCTTGCCTGTTGTATGTACCCTCATTTTCATTCCGCATTCTCCCTGCAGGAGCCGGACATGGAGATCCTGGTGAACCTGCTGTTTTACATCCCTTTTAAACAAAAATCAACTCCTTCTGCTTGTGATTTCTTCACCGCAGGAGCCGGACATGGAGATCCTGGTGAACCTGCTGGAGGCGGGTGAGTGCCTGCCTGCCAAAAGTGGCCCCGGGTTGTGCAACAGCGATGTGCAAGGCTGAGTATGTGGAGGTGCATGCGCTGAGTGCGGTTGACTGCTTGCCTGGCATGCGCCCAGCGCTTCACCCACCCTGTTGCATTCCACCCGGCATGCATGCTGCTGCGGCCCACCCACCCATGCCATGTCCATTCCTGCCCCGCAGCTGACGAGATCATCGACATTGTGGACGGCCCCAAGATGCTGGCGGTGGAGCAGGTGGGCGCCTGGGCGGGCCGTGCACTCAGCGCCCCTGCCTCCCACAACGCCGGCACCGCGCTGCTTATTCCGCTCGCCATCAGTGGAGCGGCGCTGCTCGCCGACGCCTGCAGCTCCGCCGCCTCATTCAACCCACAAAAGTGTCTTCAATTCCGCTCACTGCCGCAGCTGGCCACGCTGTTTGCCAAGTTTGCGGGCGTGCTCGAAGAGTACGAGGAGCGGCGGGCGGAGCGCATGCAGCGCATGCAGTCGGAGGTAGGATTTGGGGGCGGTTCTGTGCGGGTTGTGTGGTCCTTCTGCAAGGCCTTTTGATGCCGAGGAGCAGAAGGGAAGAGCACCGTGCACTCGTCGTGTCGGCCGCCCTGTACCTTTTGGCTGCCGGTCACCGCTACCATGCCACAGGGTGGTCACACTGTGCAGCCGTTTTGCCAAC
>VFQQ010000417.1_pt1 | contig 87469 bp, 153 predicted proteins | sample 3512341 | NCBI WGS metagenome assembly VFQQ01 (sample SAMN10412373, study PRJNA504923) | tailings metagenome | isolation source: Relicate 2 Philex TSF1 revegetated site | place: Philippines: Tuba, Benguet | collected 2017-08-29 | reverse complement strand
TCTCTCTGTTACAATCACCGTGCGTGTATGAGCCTCAGTGGTGGCTCCGGACACGGGGCTGAAGGTCAGCCAACCTGACTCAGGGGGACAACACTTGTGGCATTGCTACCAAACGTTTCTCGCTCCTCCCTCCCGCAGCGTCAACCTGACCAACGCAATACTGGGCGCGGGCATGCTGGCATTCCCTCGCGCGTTTGCCGGCTTGGGACTGCTTGGAGGCGGCGCCATGACGGTGGCTGTGGCTATAATGACGTACGCCAGCATCGCCGTCATGCTGCGGTGAGGCAGACGCAGCAAGGAAGTGGGTGACAGCTCGCTGTGCAAGCGTGCAAGCTTGCAAGCAGTTGGATCATGCATGGCACTTGCATCTGCAAGCTGTATGCTGGTTCTGCTGGTGCTGCTGTCACATCGCTGCGGGCGGACGCATGTGCTTTGACAATGTTCAAAGCAACATTTGACCGCCGTCCTGACCCGAGCCATCAGTCCGGCTGCCCCTTTGCTCTCATCCCCACAGGCCCACGGAGCGCACGCGCAAGCTGACCTATGCCACTGTGATGGAGCACGAGTGGGGCCACTGGGCGGGCGTGGCAGTGCGCTTCTCAATAGTGGTCGGCTCGGCCGGCTTCCTTGTGCTGTACTTGATCGTCCTTGCAGACCTGCTAGTAGGTGCGCGCAGTGGCGCGCGGGGGCAAACACTCGGTGGCCTGGGGGGCTTGCACTCAGCTGGCAATCTTCAGCTGCTGAATGAAGTGGGACCCGTGGCCGGCCAGGGCGCATGAGCGGCGGCTGGCAGAGGGCGGCTGGCTGCACCTGCTCTAAGCCTAAGCCTGCCCTGCTCTGCTGTGCTCTCCGCCATGTAGGCAGCGAAGAGTATAGCGGCATCATTCCCGACCTCTGGCCGCAGGCGGGCACAGCTGCTTGCATTTGCACTGCCGCCTGCAACGTTGCGCTGCTGCTGCGCTTGCTGACGCTGCTCAGGCTTCCTTGGAATGTGTGGCACGGCAGAGTGGCTCGGCCCAAGCCGCAGGTCCCGGCCATGATCCATCCTCTTCGCCCCATTGTGTTTGCATGTTGCAGCTGCCCGACCCGCTGCCGTGGTACCTGGGGCGCACTGCCATGCTCACTTGGGCGACTCTGCTGGTAGCACCCGCGCTGTGTGAGCTGGGGTTTGGACAGGGTAGCAGTGCACGTTGGGCGAAAGCTATTGCTGTTCAGTGATCAGTCTGCAAGGCTGTTAGATGTAAAGGCAGAGTGCCAAGCAGCGCATGTGCCACAGCAATTGAGTGAGCTTCATGCCTGCTAGCTTACCGGACAGAGCAACCTGCTTTCTCCTGCCGCAGGCCCCAAGACGCTGGGCGGCGTTGCCCCCATCAGCATATTCAAGATTGGCTGCTCCTTCCTGTGTGTCGCCGCCTGCGTCGCGCTCGCCATCATCCTAGCAGTGCAAGGCACGTGGCGCTTTACAGTGCAGTGGGTTTGCTGCGGTGCGGCGTAGCAGGGCCTGACACTTTTTTCACCTCGGCTTCTGGGATGGCTTGGCAACACCCTTGCTCTTTGACAGGCTGTGACCCTGTTACCATTCTCCAACGGCGCTGCAGGCCAGCTGCCGGCGATCCACCTGCTGCCCGACCCCTCCTTCTTCGGAGACAGCTTTTGGGAGCGCCTGAAAAATGTGGTAGCGGTCGTACCAGTCATCATGACAGCCTTTGTGTGCCAAATGAGCATACACCCACTGGTGTCCGACCTGCACGACTACACACCCCGCCGCATGCGAACGGTGAGCCCACCGCTGCCGGTCACATTTAGCAACTGTGGATTGGGTACTGTAGATGCCATCCCTTTGGCGATGGATGCTTACTTGAGCGCCCGGCTGTGGCAGGATGTGCCAACAGCAGTGAGTTAGTGCGCTGGTGTCTTGACGGCCGTCCCCCCTTCTACCTGCAGGCGGTGGGCTGGAGCATGGTGCTCAGCGGCACAACGTACGCCACCATCGGCGTCAGCGGCTTCATGGTGTTTGGTGTGGCGGTGCAGGTGCGAAGATGCCTGGTTGGTGGGGGCGGGCAGCCTTTTTCGGCCTGGTGCACGTGACATGAGCCTCGTCGACAAGGCGCTGCTGCTCTGTGGAAGTCTTGCCGCAATGAGAAAATGCATCCCAGCACCACCCGGCCACACGTCGCATGTCCTGAATGTCGCACGTCATCACCCGCTGCTGCCCCGCTTGCACCACCGCCATGCAGGGCGACGTGCTGTCCAACCTGAACATTGACGATGTGGCCAAAATCATGGGCGGCAACGTGGGGGCGGCCATGGCCTTTGTGGCCACAGTCAAGGTGGGGCAGCGGGTGGCATACCGCAAGCCTTAATCAGCGACAGGCAGGCTGGTGATGGCACCAGGCTGTGCAGCAGGTGCACTGGCAGTTGCTGCAGCTGGGACGACCAGCTGTCGATGCTCAGCTGCTGCCCGGTGCCGCCCTGCCGCCTAGACTCTGCCCGCTCATGTCCCTGCTGCCTGCGCTGGCCCTCCCACATTGCCTCTGCCCGCGTCCCCCCTTCCCATCCTGCCCAGGTTGCCATGGCGATCTCCATGGTCCTCTCCTTCCCCATCACCATCTGGCCGATGCGTGAGGACATCATCGAAATGCTGGCCCACTCGTTGGGCAGCTCCACACAGCTCTCCCCTACAGCTTACTACCTGCTTACATACACCTCCCTTCTGGCCATTTACTTGGTGGCAGTCGGCATCCAGTCGGCCTACTCGGTGCGCTGGCTGCGAGGGAAATCTGCTGTGTCCAGGCATGGGCAGCTTGTCAGCACAAAGCGGGGTTGCAGCGTGCGCGTGAGCACAGCAGCACAAGTGCAAACGGGCGCCCACCCAAGCCTTGATAATCTGTCACGATCAACAGCCTTGCTGCCGCTGCCCGGCCCCTGCCGCAGGTCGTGGGCATTGTGGGCGCCACGTGCGGGACCACAATGGGCTTCATTTTCCCTGGAATGCTGGCGCTGCGAGACCCGCAAGGCGGGGCGGCCTACAAGGCTTTCGGCTGGGGGCTGCTGGCGGCAGGCGCAGTGCTGTTTGCAGTGGGGGTCACCGCCTCCTAATGTCGCACCTGTTTTGGGCATGTTGGGAAGCAGCTGCACTACGACGTGCGCACGCCTTGCTTGCACCCGGCATGCAGTACAGCCACCATTGATAACTGTTTGTCCCCATTCTATATATGCCGCTTCATGCTCCTCCGCTGGTGTATAGTTGTGTGCCAACAATGGGCCTTACATGAACAGTCTGCATCCATCCCTTGCCTGGACTGCAGCACATGCCGCACACAATGATACCACCCTTGCCCTCCTTGGCTGCATCTGGCCAATGGCATTTTCCTCCTTGCCACAGACGCGTTTTTCAGGCAGTGCGCAACAGTTTTGACTGCAACAAGCTTGTAAAGCAATCCAATTCAGGCTGGTAATGTGCAGCCACTGCTCTTCAGCCGCTCACTGCTCTACAGCAATTCAGCCGCTCACTGCCCTACAGCAATTTTACCCGCTGCACGCTCTCCAGCTCGCTGCTCTCCAGGGCGGGCTCTCACTTGCCCTTGGACTTCACCTCCATCAGCGCCAGCGGGATGCCAAACTGCTCGGCCAGGAAAGCAGCCACCTGCTTGTGCAGGTCTCCCTGCAAAGCCAGCATTGGGACGAGAGGGGTCAGAAGACCGCAACATGCACCGAGCCTGGCATGTGAGCAAGTCCAAACACCCGACAGGTGGCAGATGTGCCGTCCCCATGCACCGCAGCAGTGCAGTCCACTCTAAATCAAAAGCCGAGCTTGCCTGCATCATGATTTCACAGTCCTTCTCGTCCTTGCCCGGCAGCTTGCTGACGCTGCAGGAGGTCTGGAACTTGCGCTGCAGCACCCCCGCCATCTCGTCCGCCGACAGCGCAAAGCTCTCCACGTGGCTCACCGCTGCGGCCAGGAGAGAGCAAAGTGCAAAAAACTAAAACTGGTGCACGGAGAGGAGCACAGCAGGGGAGCACAGCAGTTTAGGAATGCGCAAAGCTCTCCACGTGGCTCACCGCTGCGGCCAGGTGCAAGAACAACTCAGAGCGAGTTGTCAAGCCGCCTCATCCTGTTTTGGGTTCTATTTGCATTTATGAAACACGGTCCCTGCCACCAGCCAACTCCGACAAACTATGCACCTGTGATGTTGCGCCCAAACCGCCGCTCCCCCGAAATGACGATGGGCTTGACCTGGCCCTTGCGGACCACCTCCACATCACCCTGTTGCATGAAAGTGACAGTTGGCGGGAATGATGAGAACACAGAGACAGCGTGGTCTTGCATGCAGAGCATATCATACCCCACCACGCGCTGCTGGCTGGGCCGCCGAGGCAGTGGTAGGCAAGCACGGTAGCTGCCCTGTTGCAGGGCAAGCATTCAGCAGACGACACACTCGAGCGCACCTGCTGGCTGGGCCGCACGAGGCGGTGGTGCAGCTGCAGCTTGTCCAGCAGGCGCTTGCGCAGCGCCGCGGCCGGCACCTCGCTGCCCTCGCTCTCAGGCTCCTGCAGCAGGTGCCAGAGAGACTGACAAATAAAGTTGTGATTTGGGAGGGAAGGTGGTTACCTCTCATCGTGGCCACTGCAGCAGACGCACAAGGGAAAACAATCCGCACCTTCTTGTTGAAGAGCGAGCCAGCCAGAAGTCGGTCGAGCTTGATTGTGCGGCCATCGGAAGATGCCAGGCCTGCGCAGGTTGGGACAGCACGATGTGGCAGCTGCCCTCTAATGCGTGGGGCTGGCTTGAGATGACGTTTGAATGCAGCAATCTGTCGCAAAATGAGCAGACGCACACCGGCTGCAGCTCCAGTTTGGTCCAGACTCGGCACCTCGCCCAGCTTCAGCTAACAAGCATGCGCCCACCCCTCGCGCCAGCCACAACCTAGCCCACCTTGTGCCGCAGCATAAACAGCAAGGGCCTCCGCCACCTCGGCTTCGCTGTACAGCCGGTCCTTGTCCCGAGCACCAGCTTCGCCAAACACTGGCCGCAGCGAGCTAGGGGCGCGGAAGCAGTAGGTTATCTGGCGGCAGATGAACGGGGGCAGAGCAGGGGAGTGATCAAAGGAGGCAGGCGGGAAAGGCGGGGTGCACATGCTGCATGTCAAACAAGACTGGCTCTCAAAGCTGGCGCAATGCGACACAGCATCAACCCGCAACGCATGCCGGGAATCGGCCAGGGCAGCAGTCGGCACTGTCCGCCGATGTACCCAAAACTCGAAACTCACCTGCACCTTGCCGCTGCCGCCGCCGCTGCCGCTACTCCGCCCACCGCCGCTGCTGCCCGCTGCGCTGCCGTTGCCTGCGCCGGCTGCTGCCCCTGCTGCCTGCATGCCAGCAAAGCCGGTGTAGGCTGGGTGGCTGCGGTTGACCGCCGTGATGCTGCAGGTGGGCGGGCAAGTGGATGGCGGCAGTGACAGTCAATCAGAGCACCGTGCAGCAGACTTGCATCAGGAGGCCAGCGACAGGCACATGCTGAGGTTGGTGCTGACCTTCTGTACAACCCAAGGCAAGCTGCTCACCAGTCCTGCTTGCGCACCACCTTCTGAGTGATGACCTGCAGGCACAAGGTGTGACGGGCGCCAGGCAGGCGGCATGGTCAGCCAGCGCACAATGTTCGACTGCAGCAAGGTTACAGCTCAGTGCCGCCACCCCAGGTTGGCAGCAGTGCTCCATTTGCAAGGGCCGCTCGCAAGCACTGAGGCACCCGCGCCTTGCCTTGTCCTTCTCGAACTTGTCCAGCAGCTTGCTCAGCTTCTTATACTTGGAGGCCTTGATGTCCAGCATCACGCCTGGGGAGGGGTTAGCGAAAGGCACTTAAACAATCAGCCGAGCTTGGGCAGTTGAAGGGCACTCAAGTCGGCAGGCATGCTCTGTTGCACCACCATTTGCCATTGAAGCACCCATTGCCAGTGAACCAAATAATGACACTGGATGCGAGGCATGCACCCTGCGGCACGTGCAGGCGCTGCGCCCATTCCAGCCAACCTGCTTGCCGCAACAACCCCTGCAGGTCTCTGCCCACTCACCCTCAGGCTTGGCAGGCACCATGAACTTGGTGTAAAAGTCGCCGCCTTGAATGGGCAGGTCTGCATTTTTCAAGGCCTGCAGCCCCGCCAGCACTGCCGCTTCTAACAATGAGTCCATGTCTACTGCACCGCCGGCCGCCGCTGCTCCCGCTGCTGCACCTACTGCTTCGCTGCCCTCGGCGCCAGCAGCACCCCCCTCAGCATCTGTGCTGCTGCCGGCAGCCGCAAGGTGCAGGCCGCCCAGTTGCTCTGCTGCCTCTGCTGCACCTGCTGCTGCGCCTGCCGCGTCACCGCTGCCGCCCTCAACCCCTTCGCTGCCGGCCGCCGCTGCTGCCGCCTCGGCTGCGGCGATTGCTGCTTGCGTGGGGTAGATGCGGGCAGCTGTGAAGCCATCGTTTGGCGGGGCCTTGTCTCCCAGCTGCCACAGCAAATCTCCTGCAGTGGCATGTTGCGCAGAGAGGCAGATGTGTGCATCAGCAACCGTTAGGGTAGCAAGCAGAATCGCTCCACACCCGCTGTACAGCACAGCCGACTCAAGCAAGCTGCGTCAGTTCCATGGCAAAAGCAGACACTGCTTTCACACACTCAGCTGCCCAAAGCAGCACAGCTCAAGCACTGTGCAGAAGCGTGGAGCGCACCGTATGTGTGCAGCAGTGTCAAGCCGCGCCCCTTCATGCCCTCTCGCACAGCCTCAGCCTTGCTGACCGCCATCTTGCCCACTGCGGCACAGGCAGGGCAGCGCACATGCAGGTTGTTTGCTACGCAAAGGGTCCGCTGGTGCAGTTGGGGCAGCGAAGTGCTGCATCTGGATTGCAATGGAGCCTCCGCAGCTGATGCGTCCAGACCATGACAACAACATACGGCTCACTTCAGCAGCAAATATCCCAGCCAGCTCACCGGCGAATGGGATGGGGTTGCCAGGCACGCACAGGCTACGAGGGCTGCCCGCAAGGAAGTCCGGCAGCCCACCCTGCGGAGCAGCCAATGGACCAGGCACTAGAGTTAGGTGCATTGATAGCAAGCAAGCTCCCCCTAGTGCCCGGTAAAATAGTGCAGTGCAGATGACCTGCCTTGCCAGCAGCTGCCGTTTGCGCCATGCATGACTGTTCCAGCAGGCAACAGCAGGTGTACAATCAGTGTAGCAGCAGCCTACCTGCGGCACCAGCACTCCCTGCAGAAAGAGGTCTGCTCCTCCCAGCACCTTGCCGCTCACTTCGCTCCACGTGTGCAGCTGCGTCAGCAGCTGGGGCAGCACCGCCAGGGCATACACCTGCGGGAGAGGGAAGCGGGGTGCGATGCAGCACGGCTGAGTGTCAGCGCAGGTGAGGCAGCAGGCAGTGTCTGAACAGCCATCCAGGCGGCAGCCCTTTGTCAACAGCACGATACGCAACTGGCTACCTTGTGCCTCGCATCCACCCGATACAACCCACCCAACCCACCGTGGGCAGCAGGCCGCCGCGTCCATCCGGATCGAAGAACAGCGGGTTGCCGCCCTCCTGTGAATACACCACGCAGCGATTGGACAGCTTGGTCTGCACCAGCCCGCTCTTGCCGGGCAGCAGCAGGCCCAGCTGCTCCTCGCTGATGGCCGGAAAGGCCTGCGGGCAAGGGGTGGCGGACAACACAAGCATGACTGAAAGGTGCGCGAAACAGGCAGCAGTAGCAGTGGCGCTTTCCTGCGCATGTCCTTGGAAGTCAGTTGCTGATCCAGCAGCAGGATGAACAGGTGCGCCTGGCCAGTCCAAACCAGCAAGCCCGCACCTTGAGCACCGACTTGCGCAGCTCCTTGCCATCCTTGCCAGACAGCTGGTGCGTGGAGGACACGCTGATGTTCTTCTTGAACATGGCTGCGCCGGCGCTGTGGCAACGCAGCCGGTAGAGCAAAAGCGCGCCGCCTGCAGGCGACAAAGCAGCGGCGTCGGCAGAGTGTCGGCAGGCAGCGACGGCGGCGGCAGGTGCCCGCGGCGGCAAGCCAGATCGCAATGCAAATGGGCACTAAGTAATTGCTGCATCATCCCTCGATAGCAGGATGCCTCCTTGCCGCTCGCCTGGCGAAGGTCGTGAGCCGGCCTAAGCGCACACGCGCACGATGGGCTTGTGACGCTGCCAAAACTGATGCGCGTACCGTCGCAATGCTCGATTAGCGCAGTTGCTGCGCCTTGGAGGCTAAACAGGCCCATGCAAGCCGCATTTCGTCGCTAGGTGGCGAACGAGCCGCACGCACGCGATCGCGCATTGCGGGTGCTGTGCAAGCCAATCAGCTGCATTATACCACCTTGGCACCTCGCCTGGGGCAGCACAACTGCACTTCTCGACCGCCGAGTCGCCTGCGCTTCCCAGCGGCCGCACCCAAGCCGACTCTCAGACTCCAGCACTTGCCAGATCGCATTCAGGAGCAGAGCGTTCCCAGCAGCGGCCCCACCGCCTGCCGCCGCCGCCTGGTCCGCAACACCGGCCCTTCCTGACCTGAGCACAGCAGCGGCATGGCGCGCAAAAAGAAGGAGTGGGGTATCAAGTATGGCTGCCCCATCTACGGCCTGGCCTGGCCGCCTGGCGAGCACGTCTACATGTGCGGCGGCGGCGGCCACGGCATCGAAAACAAGTGAGCGGTTAGGTCGGCCTGTAGGGCGGCTGGCTTGTGCGACCAAAGAGCGATAGGTTGCTGTTGCTCAAAAGCTGAGCAGCTGTGGTTGACAAGGAAGGCAACTGATTGGTGCTTGTGATGCGCATGCCACGAATGCTGAGCAGCCCTTGCAAGCTGCACCTGTTTCTTGGTGCAGGGTCGTGGTGCTGAGCTGCCGGGACGGCGTGCAGAGCGAGGAGGTGACCAAGCTGAACACTGGTGAGCTTTGTTTGCGCTCGGCGCAGTACTGAGATGCAAGCAGTACAGGCTGGCAGTGTGCATGCGACGAGGGGTGCCTCGCATGCACTGTGCCCCTTCCGCTGCCTGCCGCTGCGTGGCTCGCCGTACAAGTACCTCTCAGGGCAGTCCTTCCCTCCCCGGCCGCCGCCGCTGCGCAGGCAAGGACGCGTCGTACCGCCTGCTGATGCACCCGTCTGGCCGCTCGCTGGTGTGCGGCATGAGCATCGGCGGGCTAGAGCGAGTGGACCTGCAGCCCAGCTCCAGTGGAGGGCCGCCGCAGCTCAGCCTGTCCCAAGGTGAGCCTGACGGGGCTCAGGCAGGCTGTGCAGGCCGTGCTGTGCTGCCCAGGCAGTTGCGGCTGGGAGGAAAACAAGCCGCCCTGCTGAGGTTGGTGCCGGTTTGCAGGAGCTTTTCGTCCGCTCAAAAATGAAAATAGCGGGAAACAGGCATGCCTCCTCTTCATGCACCTGCAGGCGAGTTCAAGGAGGCCACCCGCGGCATCGGCCCCGTCAAGGGCATGTCCTTCAGCAGCGACGGCCGGCAGCTGGCGCTGGGCGGCGAGGACGGCAGCATCGAGGTGTGGGAGTGGCCCGCCATGCGGCGGCGCTTGAGGTGAGGAGAGCACAGCACAGCAGCAGCAGCAGCAGCAGCAGCACAAAACAGCAGAGCGGGGACCTGCTGCTCTGCTCTTGGCTCTTGGATGGTTTAAGCGGCCCGCCTGCAACGCTGCCCTGCCCTGCTCCCATGCCGCAATCACCATGCTTACCATCTGCCTGTCCGCCCTCTAAACCTCCCCTGTTCCCAGGTGGGAGGCCTCGCAGAAAGCCATCCGCAACGTGGACTTCTCAGCGGCCCACGCAGACGGCGTGCTGATCAGCTGCGATGAAGCGGGGGCCTGCCGCCTGTGGGCAGCAGACAGCGGAGAGCTGATAGCGGAGCTGCAGGCGCCGGCGGGTGAGCTGGCGTGCCTGAATGTGCGCTGGGTGTTGCCGTACTGCAAAGCGCAGGCCCGCAGGGCTATGCTGCCGGTGCTTGCAGGAGAAAGTTTACAAGGGAAGTCCGCTGCTGTTCAGACACATGACGGCCAGGTAGCTGGCTGCCCAGATTGCTGAGCCACTGAGTGCCCTTGTGTGTCTATGTTACATCCCCGCAGACATGCCGCGCGCCACCTTCTTCCGCTGCCGCACGTGCCGCGAGGAGGAGGGGGGCGGTATCCTGCTGTACACGCCCATGAAGTGGAAGCGGGAGGGATGGATTGTCAAGTGGCGCCAGGTGGGCACCGGGAAGTGGCACCTGGGTGGGGTTGGAAGGCAGCTGTGGCAGGGGCACACCAAGTCTCGCAGAGCGCGCAGCAATGCGCGGGGTCAACCGCATCGCTCAGCCTGCCCGAGGACGGGGCACAGTCCGATACATGTACTCGCGCAGCTGCGCCTTGCTCATGCCATTTCTCACTGCTGCCCTTCCTTGCAGGACGAGGACGGCGCCATCCGCTGCGTAGACCGCAGCCGCAAAGCGGTGGCCCCTGCCCCCATCTGCGGCTTTGAGCTGTCTCGCAGCGGCGAGCTGATGGCAGCAGTCACGCCCGATGGTGCGCAGCTGGGCGGTCCGCTTAGCCGGACATGTGTGCTTGTGTCTCCATACACGCTACTCCCTGGCAGTGAGGCATGTGTTGCACCTGCACAAGGGACAGGCGCCCTCACGCCGTCGATTCGGTTTGCTCACCAGCTAGGACTCTCCGCCTGCTGCAGGCGACCAGCTTGTGATTGACGCGGACAGCCTGCGGGTGATCAAGCACGTGAAGGGAGCACACATGACTTTTGCCACTTCGGTGGCCTTCAGCCCTGACGAGCAGTACATCATTTCAGGCGGGTCCTGAAGCTGCCGTTGCTTGCCTATTGTCCCTGAACCAAATGCCAAGGCGCTGCTTGCTTCATCCGACAGAGTTGCCAAGCTGCATGCGGTTACGCGCGCCTGTGCGGCTGCTCCACCGCTCGGCTGGCCTCTCACCCAACCCCTGCTCAGTTGCCCGCCTCGCCACTCCTCCCTCCCTCCAGGCTCCTCTGACGCTTCGGCGGTGCTCACTCGGATAGGCCCCTCTCCCTCGGCCGCCGGCGGCACCGCAGGCCTGCTGCTCATGCTGCTGGCAGCTCTCATCGCAGTGCTGGCAGTGCTGGCCGGCCTGCTGCTGCACTTTGCACAGAGCCGGCCAGAGGAGCTGCGGCAGCTGCTGGCCCCACTGGCGCCCACGCTTGCGGCGGCGGCGGAAGCGCAGTGGCTGCCAGACCCCTTGCGCGGCTTCCTGCGGCAGCTCACATGACTGCTGGCGGCCTTGCGTTCTGCTGCCGCCGCTCACTTGCGGGTGCCCTGTGATAGTCACGCCCTCTTGAGGCAGGCGAAAGCGCCATGGATGGGCAAGCAGTGAGGATACGAGCGCTGGCCGGTGGCCGTGGGCAGGAAGTGCTGCAGGCACCCTGTGGCAGTGTGTGTGCCCCAACCATGAATGTGCAAGTGCAGTGGTGCTGGGATTGCTGCAACGACGCCACGGCTTTTTGTTGGCACTACAGACCGCAGATCATGCGCCCAAGCTCGTAGCGCCAGTCTGGCACGGCGGCGGGCAGCATGCCGCCGGCCGCTGACCCTGGGCCGCCACCAAATCTGGCCGCCGCCGGCGCCCAGCTGCTGCATCCCGCCCTCCCGGGCGTTCCTCACGCACGATAGCACGCACAGAATGGTTGGGTTGGAGGGGGCGCCTTCGCTGCAGGCCGCCGCACCGCTGGGCGGCGCCCCCGTCCTGCCTCTGAGCATCACCGTGTCATGTGAAGCCGCAGACTGCCGGGCACTGCTGCAGGCAAGTGGGCGTAGCCAGTGGCCGCCACAATCTGGCCTACGCGTTGTGGCGCCCAACCCTTGCGCCAGGGCTCTTTGGGGAGCAGCAGCGTGCTGAGGGCGTTGAGCGAGGCCAGAGGTTGGCTGCGGTCGAGGCAGGTGCCAAACTCCCGCCGCCGCCGCAACGCCTCAGACGCCGCGCCCGCCGCCGGTCTGCTCGTGCCCAACCTCGCTACCGATGCTTCCGCACCTCCTACCCCTCCTGCCGCAGGTGCCCATTCCCGAGGAGCTGCGGCTGCTGCGGCCGCCGTCGATCGTCATCCGATGTGGCGGCTGCAACCGGTGAGCGGCGCTCACAAGACACAACGAGATGCCAACTCTCCGCCGCTTGGCAGCTGTGCATCTCTCCATCTAGCCGTGCCATCCGACCCCAAATTTGCCAATTTAACTACTGCGCAGGATTCTGGGCGTTCCCATGATGCCAGACGCGTATGGGCCTGCTGGGCAGCCGGCCGCGGCACAGCCAGCTGCAACGGCGCCCCAAGCAGCGGCACCTGCCGGCAGCGGCAGCAGCCGCGGCGGCAGCGGGAGCGGCTCGCTGCAGCAGCAGCTTGCGCAGATTCATGCGCAGCAGGCGGCGGCGGAGGCCGCGGCGGCAGCGGCGGCGGCGCATGCAGCCGCCCTGCAGCAGGTGCAGCAGGCGCAGCAGCAGGCGCTGCAGGCACTGCAACAGCAAGTGCCACCGCAGTCGCAGCCCGCTCTGCCGCTCACTCCCGGCCAGCGGCCCCAGCTGCCCATCGCGCCGCTGCAGACCTCTGTGCGCCTGCCGCCACTCGCCCTGGGTTCAGCCCCGCCCTCCCTCAGCCCGCTGCCCTCCCTGGGCGAGCGGCAGGAGCAGGCGGGGCGGCAGCTGGAGCGGCCGCCTTCGGTGCTGCAGCTGGCGCAGCAGGCGCAGGCGGAAGCTCGGGCGCTGTCGATGGATATTGAGGTGCGGCAGGGGGAACAGCTGGCACCCCCAGCAAACGGACGGGCAGGTGGAGACGACGACCCTTTCATGGACTTGCTGTCTCAGCTTGATTTCGGCCCGCCGCCGCTCCCTGGCGGCCTGTCCGAGTGCGCCAAGGCGCCGGCAGCCGCAGGCCAAGGCGGGCAGACAACAGGCACGGCGGTGGGCAGCGCAGCAGCAGCGGCGGCGGCACAAGCGCCGGCTCTGGCCCTCCCTGCCTCCAAGTCGCTGCCCGGGAGCAGTGCCAGCGCAGCGGCGGCTGCTGCGGCGGCGGCAGCGGCTGAGGCTTCGGAGAGCGGGGTGTCCGCTGGGCTTCCGCAGGGCGGCACCAGCGGCGCAACCTCTGGGGAGCCGGCGTCCCCCCGCCCCAAGCGCCCTCCCACGGCGTACCAGCAGGTGTGATGCTCAGTTGCTTTATGTATAATCATTTCCCTGCTGCTTGGCATCTTTAGGCACCGATTGGTTGCGGCAGGTGTGTGGCGCGCTCAATCTACTGGCCTTCGATGTTGCAACCTTAGCAAACTTGTAGCATGTTTATCGTCCGCCCCCGAACCCGCCCGCAGTTTGTGAAGGATGAGTATCAGCGGCTGAAGGAGGCTCACCCCGGCATGCTGCGCTGCGAGGCCTTCCAGCGGGCGACCCAAGCGGTGAGAGCAGGCAGCCGCGGGGCGGGCAGCGGCGACGGCAGCAGCGGCGATGGCGGCAATGGCGGCGGCGGCAGGGACAGCGCGGCGCAGGCAGGCAGCGAGGGCGGCGGCGGCGGCAGCAAATACGCTGCAGCAGGGCAGGGCGGGCGGCAGCCGAGGGATGCTAGTGCGGGCCCTGCTGCACTGCTTGCCGCAGCACTTGGTGCACCTGCACCGCCGGCTGCTTTTGAGCATCAAATGCCAGAACCTGCACTTGCACAGGCACCTGCAGCATGGTTGCAGCCTGCATCAGGCACAGCACCTGTTGCATCCCCAGCTGCCTGCATGGAGGCCGCGCGGCTAGGAAGCATAGCTGCCACTCAGGGCGCTGCCGTAGCGGCCGTGGCCGCCGCGCTCGCCCCACCGCCATTTGCTTTCTGGCCCCAAGCTCCAGCCGGGCAGGCTGTGCCGCTGGCTAGCTACCAGCAGCTGCTGTACTCGCTCGTCCCTGGCGCTGGCGGCGCCCTGCCCGGGTTGCAGCCTCTCATGCACCCGCCTGCTGCATGCAACCCCTCGCTGCCGCCTCCCTTAGCACCTCTGCGGCTGCTGCAGCAGCCCGCCGGCTCTCAGGCTGCAGCAGGTCGGAGCGAGGCTCCGCCGGCATGCAGCGGCCCCTCTGCTGTGACGGCTGCTGGGCCGGCATTTGCACACAACGAGGGGCAGCCATTCACTCCGTCCGCCTTCCTGCGAGAGGAAGCACCCACCCCGATTCCTTCCAATTTTGCTACTCCCGTTTCCCAGGCTGCACCCTCCCCGGCTGCATCCCCTGCACCTGCGCTAGACCTCCCTAACCCTGTAGCTGTAGCACCCGCCGCCCCTGATGCATCTCCCATGCACCCCACCGAGGGCCCCAGTGCATCACTGCACAAGCAGGGCGCGCCCACGGTCAGGCTGTTGCCATCTGCTGCATTGTCTGCCATGCAATCCACTCACGCTGCTGCTTGTGTTGCCCTCCACGCCGCGATTTGATTGTTTTGCCGTCCATCCCCTGCAGTGGGCCAGTGCTCCGCAGAACAAGCGCCGCCGCTCTCAGGATGGCTCGGCCCAGGTGAGTTTGAGGGCCGTGCCGACTGGGGTTTGCAGGCGGGCGGCAGGGTGACTGACAACGAAGAAGCGGCGGCGCTGCGGCGGCCAGGGAGACACTGCCGTTGCTTGGAAGCATTGCTTGCCTGCGTCCTGGCATCCTTGCAGCTGTTGGACTGAAAAGGGCAGTTCTGCTGTGCCCGTTTGATTTGCCTGTCCGTTGCCAAACGGTCATATGCAGTGTACGGGTGTGGCAGCCACTCCCGCGGCCCCGGCAACGTCTTCGCCGGCAGCAGCTCTGCTGGCGGGCCACCAGCAGCCGGCGGGCCAGTTTTGAAGGCCCTGCCACGGCTCGCAGCCATTGGCAGCCAACAGTGCCCAAGCACCCCAAGCAGCGAGTAGTGTCGGTGAGCCGCATAGCTCCTCCCGAACAGCAGTCATTGCCCAGTCTCTCCACCTCCGAGCAGCCAGACCAGCGATCGCGAGATGATTCACTTCTCCTGCCTTCTTCGCTTGGGCCTTTTGGTACTCAAGAAGGTGCACGGCCACTTATGGCCCTCTGCCCGCATGACCCACCCAAATCCTCTATTCTACGTTTCCCTCGATTGCTCGTCCCTTTTGCTCATCCGTCCCGCCGGCACTTGCCGCACCAGGTTTCCTCGATCAGTCCTGCTTGCATGCCCGCACCTGGCTTTGTTGATCCGTTCCTCCTCTTGTTGATCTGTCCCCTCCCACAACAGCCTGAGAACCTGCACCGAACCGCACCAACCCCAAGCATGCTGAGCACATTTCCGCTCAGCACCCTTCCCTGGATGCCTACCCCCATTCCACTGCGGATTGCTACGCTCACACGATGGACTCCCCTCAATTTCAATGTGAGGGCCGTACTGCATTTCCCAGCCCCCTGGTCCCATGCATGCTCCTGTAACCGTCTGTGCGTTGCACGTGCGCATCAGCGCACTGGACACAAAATCAGCAAAGAGGTTGGGTAGGCGAGACGTGTGGTTGAGAGCTCAGCAGCAGGAGTGCGGGAGAATGCTGCGGGCAAGAGTAGTGTACATTGAGCAGGGAAAAAGGGGTCTGGAGACAAATAAAAAATCTGTAAGGGGCGTATCAGGGCGGTGCTTGCAGAAGGAGGAGGAGTAAACAGCAGCTGAAAGGCAATGCCAAGCTTCTATGCAGGCCCTTCTAAGACACAGGTCCCCCCTCAAGCGCAGGAGATGCCGCTGCTGCGTCACCTGCTGCCGCTGCCGCCACCGCCCCAGCCGCTGCCGCCGCGCCGGCAGCTTGCTCGAGGCTGCCGCTGCCACCAAGCGCTGCTGCTCCGGCGGCCACATCAGCTGCTGCACTGGCGGTCTCAACGAAGAAACCGGGCTCCATCAGGAACAGAGGGCTCATGCCCAGCAGGCAGCCGATTGCCACGCCCAGCGCCGCCCCCATGAACTGCGCTGTTTTGTAGGAAACCGACTGCTGCTGCAGCATGCTGCACGGCCAGGGCACGAGAGGGGGGAGGGGGTGGGGTGAGGAGGTGCGACTGGGTTGGGCAGTCCAGAGCTGTGATGGCTGTGATGTTTGCAGGCAGATAAAAACATGCACGCAGCTGCATGGAAGCGGCCACAACGATGCAGTGTGCGCTGTGCCTGCTGAGACCGATGTGCCACATCAGCATGGCTCACCTGAGTCGGGGCGGCGTTGTGATCCGCTTCATGTTCTCCTGCAGCCCAGGAATCGGGTTGAACAAACGTGTGTGCATGTGCAGGGCTGCAGAACCGCAGCACACCCAAATAACCAGCCCGGACTGCACAGCCCGCACCGAACAGCCAGCCTGCTCTCCCAAACGCAGCGAGTGGCCGCCGCATCCCACGCCCCTGCCCACAGCCGCCTGTGCACAACCACCACCCTCCACACCCATGCACACCCACCTGGATGGTGTGGGTGGCGCTCACTCCCACCACATCCGCCACCATATTGCCCAGCCCAGCGGATGCCAGGACCGACAGGCCCAGCTTGGCGCCGAACATGTGGTCAATCTGCTCCCCCGCCACAAGCTGCAGGGTCCGTGGCAGGGCAGTCAAGGGGAGGAAGGCGATTGCAACACAAGCATGCCCACTGCCTGCGTGGTGCAAGCCAATCGACGCAGCTGGATTGCAGTGCCATGCATAGCCGCGCACGCCCCTGCTGCTGCTGGACTTATGGGCCAGCTGCTTTCAGCGGAACCCACCATGATGCCGTTGTCTAGGATGCCAAACACCACGAATGGCAGCCCGCTGGCAAGGCCGACCGCCGTTAGCTGCTGCCATGAGGGCGGCTGATCAGACACCGACGAAAACCTGCACGCAGATAACAACTCAAAGCTATGGCAGCAGCATGTCGAGATGGCATACAGGCAGGCAGGCAGGCAGGCAGGCAGGCTGGCTGGCTGCGGGAACGGTGCCGTACGATGGCAGTGCAACAGCTGATCCAAGCCTGGCTCACTTTTGCAGCATGCGCTGGTAGATCACCGCGTTGTGGATCTGCTGCCTGCAGCAGAGCAGGGCAATCCGTGCCGGGCAAGGCGTCAGGCGCAGCATGAAGCAGGGGCGCTGACCGCCATCGGCAGCAGCACAGCAATGATGCAGCAGCAACAGCAGCAGCAGCAATGCTGCTGGAGCAGCGGCGGCGGCAGCAGCAGTCAATGGCAGGGCAACAGCGATGCGAGGACATCAGTGGCAATAGCAAGCAACACCTCCGTCTTTACCGCGTGAGCTTTGAGTGCTGCGACTCGCGTTTGACCAGCTTCACCAGGTCGTCCACCCACTCAGTTTCCTGTAGATGGAATGAAGAATGCAGCTGTATTTGCTGGAAAACCAAACAAGGTGGAATGACGAATGCAGCTGTATTTGCTGGAAAACCAAACAAGGTGGAATGACGAATGCAAGCTTTCTGCTATAGGTTACAGCCAGGCGGTCATCCCAGGCAGGCACCCACTGCGGCACCGGCCGCTCATGTTCACAGCTCGGCAGCCGCTCGCCCAGCCCGCCTCGCACCTGCCGGGCCAGCTTCTGCTTGCTGGTGTGCCGCTGCAGCGCCAGCACCAGGTGGATGCGGTCCAGCTCTGTGAGCTCCTGCATCAGCGCAGTGGCCGTCTCCTTGGGTGCCCTGCAAAGGAGGCGGCAGCGGCAGCAGGGGGGTTGGACGGCAGCTGTGGAACATGGGCGGGCAAACTGTGCTGCGGTTGTTCGCCTGCAACACAGACTGGGACCGCCACTTGGGTGCTCACTTGTGGAAGCTATGGGCCAGCACCTTGGCCACGCGCTCCGGCGCATTGGTGCTGCCAAGCAGAGCGTCGGCGCCGCCGCCAGCTGCTGCCGCTGCCGCTGCCGCCGCTGCCGCCGGCGCGTGGCGGGAGGCCTCGGCCGCTGCCGAGCTGCTGGTGGACCTCAGCGCCTCCCAGGCTTCGCTCAGGCTGCCCGGGAGGCGCCGCAGGCGCCGGGAAGACGGCAGGTAGCGGCCAAGCATAGCCCCACTGCGTTTGCGCCCTGTGACAACGGACGATGCGACTACAGGGCAATCGGGCGGCTGAACGATCAAGCCAGAAGGGCGATGGCTGCGAAAAGGCTTGAAGGCCGACCCAGTTTGTTTACGAGGGAGCCGTTCTGCAGGCCTGGGGCTGCTCGATGCTCTCCCACAAGCACCAGTCACCCATCCGATGCGGCTTTGGAGCGTTTGAGGCTGGCCTGGCGAAATGCGTGCGGTGCTGAGTTGCCACGACCGAAACCCGGCCGAGAGGCTGCATGATTGGTGTCGCAGGGTCTCGATCACAGCAACAAAGGAACAGCGCAGCCGAGATGGGCAGCAACGACGGCACCGACATGGTGCAAGCCCTGACCGCTATGCTGCAGCAGGTAACGCATGGCCTCCAGGCAGTACATGATGATGAGCAATCGCATGAGCTAGCAGGCAGGCCGCCTAGGCCAGACAGCTTGCCCCGCCACCGCCGCCACCTGCCGCCCGGCGCCATCGCCGCCTTCACCGCTTCTCACCACCCCTCCTCTCCGCCCTCGTGCCCCCTCCCAGCTGGAGGATGCGCAGGGAGGCACGGACCCCGAGGCTCGCGCACGGCTGGAGCAGCTGCGGCGGCAGCTGGGCGCCTTGGAGGAGGCGCAAGAGCGTGCCGCGCACCACGAGGCGCACCCGCACCACAGGCCGCTGCAGGAGCTGCCGGGGGGCAGCGCCCAGGGCGGCGGCAACTCGCCGCCCTCCGACCCGGCCGCCATGCTGCAGCAGATGGACGGGTGAGCTGTCCAGTGGGCACGGCAAGGTGCTGTGCTGCAGGGGCGGTGTGGAACAGCATGGCAAAATGCGCAACCCCCAACCAAGCCCACGCATGCCGGCACCTGCCGTGTTTCACACCGCCAACTCCCATCTGCTGCACTTGCCCCTCCGCCTGTCACCAGCCTGGCGCGGCGGCTGTCTGGATTGGAGCACCGGCTGGAAGGGCTGGACCAGGGGACCAAGGAAGTGCTGCAGGCCAGCGCAGGCGGCTGGCTGGGCGCGCTGCAGGTGTGTGGGCTTGGCTGCTGCTGCTGCTGTGCTGCTGATGTGCACACCTGGGGGCCGGCTGTGGCTGCCTGCGCACATCAGAGTTGCACTGCTTGGAGGAATAGAGGCATGCTCATGGTAAAACACTCAATGCATTTGCAGGCTGAAGGGGAGCACGGGCGGCAGGAGCTGCAGCAGTTAGAGGAGGGGCAAAAGGAGGACGGGCAGCAGGAGGGCGGCGCAGCAGCAGCGGCCGGCGGCGCAGCAGGCGGGGGCCGCACGTGAGCCGCGTCAGTTTGCTGCTTCACTACTCCCCCTTCTTGTCATTTTCACATGCAATTGGGCATGATACGGTAGCAAGGCAGCACCATATTGCGCAGGGCAGAGGCAAGGCGGAACCTTGTTGCGTGTGGGGCTTGCATTTCCTTCTGTGCTGCCGGTCGTTGATTTCAGAGGTGAGCAGCAGCAAAGCCCAGCTCATCCATTGGCACTGCTGCCGCTGCCGCGCTGCACCGTCTGCATGGCGTCCAGCTCTGCCGCCGCTGCTGCTGCCAGCATGCTGCTGATGCTGCTGCTGGGCGCTTCCGCCAGCTCCACTTGCTTGTGCTCTGCCCAGCCGTGGTCGCAGTTGCAAACGAACGGGCTGCACCAGGGGCAGACGGGGCCGCCTATAATTAGCCTGGCATTCCGCAGGCAGAACCTGGCATCCAGACGGGCTAAGACACTGCCGGCCATCCATATTGAGTGAACTGTCAACCATGACGGGCCAACACCGCACACCAGCTTGCTGCGCAGGCTCGCCTGTCGAATGCAGCGCAGGCGCAGCCGCTCTTGGTGCATGCGCGGCTGCCGGGGTCATGCTCCGTGTGCTTGTGCTTGCAGCTGCGGCGGGCAGGTTTGTAGTTGGCGTGATGTGTTGAGAATGCTGCAGACGTGTTTGGCCCCAGGCATTGCTGTCACGCAAACTGGCCCACCAAGCCAGCACAACAATATTTGCTTCGGATGTACCGGCAGCGCAGGATCCAGGCGCCTTGTGCCACGATGTAGAAGAATGCACGGCAGGAGCATCCGCCGCACTTGCACCTGCAACGAGGTGGTGGTCGTGGCCCAGTCAACACAAGTGGAAAGGGCGGGCGCAGCGGCACCTGGAAATGAAACAGGAGCGATATGGCAAGTGCAGCAGATGGCGACAGACGGCGCAGCCCCGCTCACCGCCAGCCGTGCTCCGGGTCGTGTTCGCGCTGGCGGTGCCCGCACAGGCACCGCGACTCGGCACGGATGGGGATGCACTCGCGCTGGCACGTGCCGCAGACCTGGGGGGAAGGAGGACGAGAGAGGGGAGGTGAAGCGAGTCGGGGTGCGGCAACGACACGCGGCGGCAGCGGTGGCGAGTGCAACCTGCGGAGGCAGCGCCGCTTCTATGGGCTTCCGATCACTGATGAGAAGCTGCCAACGCCCTGGCGACGCACCCAGGCCATCCTGGTGCTGCTCGGGCCAGGCCCCGCGCCCTGGGACCGCTCCATGGCGTTTCGGTGGGCGGGTGTGTCTGTTCCGAATGGCACAGTCGCACAGCTGGTCTGGGAGGCGTTAGGCGGCATAGAAATGAAGTTGCACAAATGCAGGCCGGCTGACTCGCCTCGGCGCCCTCTGCCAAGCTGCCGGTCACTCCCATATACGTCCATTGATTTCGCTTGCGTTGTAGCCGAGGCGGTCAAAGAGCCCGATGGACAGGGGCGCTGGCGACAGCCTGCTGGCGCACCTGCAGCGCCGCGTGGGTGAGGCGCAGCGCCAATTGAGCGCAGAGGCAGCCCAGCAGCGCCGCAACGCATGCCGGCCAGCAACTGCCGCCGCCGCCATCGCCGACCGCCTCCTGCCCTCCCTGCCCGAGTGCAGCTGCCTTTGATGCAGAGCGCGCCGATCTGCTGGCGCGCCTGGAGGCCTGCACCGGCCCTGGGCCTGCAGAGGTGTATGTGCTGCAGGCGGAGAACCGCAAGCGTGTTGAGGAAGTACGGGAGCTGCAAAAGGCGAGTGCGGCTGCATGGCCTGCCCTGTTGAGAGCTGTCACCGGCTGCAGCTGCTGAACTCCTGCCCACTACTCCAAAACACCTGCATCTCAGGCCCTGAGCGACGCGCACACCTTCCTCTTTGAGGAGCGGGAGCGGCTGCTGGCGCTGACAGCGGAGAACGACAGTGAGTGTTGCAGAGTGGGTGCTTCAGTCTCACCGCACATCCGACATGCCCACCTGCCCTAGCCACTGCCCATCTGAAGACTTCCTCTTCTCATTCCCTCCCCCTGCCACAGAGCTGCGGCTGCAGGAGTGCGAAGACCGAGCCCGCATCAAGCAGCTGCTGTCGCTCACCCGCCCCGTGGAGCAGCGGGTGGTCTATGCACGCAGCGGCGGCGGCGGCGGCGGCGCCGAGAACGGCCCCCACACCACGACCGTGCTGCCACGGGGCGGCGCCGCCTCCATTTGCAGCAGTGGCAGCAAGAGCCCGCGGCGGGGCGGCGGCCCTGGCCGCAGCCAGCAGCAGGCAGGCACAACGTCTGGCGGTCCTCCGCCGCCAGCGCCACCGCCGGAGCGGGTGCTGTGCACCGTCTACCTTCCCACTGCCCAGGCAGAGGCGGCCGCCCTGAAGTGCGAGGCGCTGGAGGCTCAGCTGGCCGAGCAGAAGCGGTTTGCAGCAGAGCGAATTGCCGCGCTGCTGGAGGACAGGGCGATACGGGAGCGGGACGCCGCGGCGCATGCGGCGGCGCTGTCTGCAACCGCCGACGCGCTTGCTGAGAAGCTGCGGGCGGCAGAGGAGGCACTGAGGGTCACCACCAAAGACTACATCCTTGCCAAGCAGCAGCGGGACGCAGCAGAGGCTGCAGCAGGGGCGGCACACGGCGAGGCGGCGCAGGCAGAGCGTGCGGGGGGGGAGGCTGTGGCGGCGGCGGAACGGCGGGCAGAGGCGCAGCTGGCGGCACAGCGAGCTGAGATGGAGGCAGACGCTCGAGCTGCCACACAGGTGCAGCGGGCATGCATTGCATGTGCAGCGAGCGAGAGTTGGAAATGTATGTGCACTCATGCATGATATCAATGACCAGCATGGGCTCTACCATGTTTGCAGGCGCTTGCTGCTCAGCTGGCGCAGCGGGAGGAGGAGCTGCTCAATTTTGAGACGCTGGTGGGCCACTTCATTCCTTGCTTACCGCATGAGGTGGACCTGATCCAGTGCACTGCTTCATGCTAAGTTGCATTGACCTTGCATTGCATTGGCGGTTGGTGGCATGCTGAATTGCTGTGCTCCACAAACCCTGCAGCACAAGCTGATTCGGGGGCAGTTGGAGGGGCGGGCAGTTGACGCGGAGCGCCGCTCCGCGCGCCTGGCTGCCCACAACAAGCAGCTGCAGCTGCGGCGGGCGCAGGAGATGGAGGGCTGGGCCGCGGATGTGAGCCAGCTGCGCAAGCGCATCGCTGCGGTGGACCGCCAGCTGCGGCAGCAGGCGCTGCTGATGCGGCTGCCGGATGGGGATGTGCGGGACGCTGCACTGGCGCGGCACGCACGGTGAGCGAGGCAGAGGCGCTCAGGTGGAGGAGCAGAGGTTGAGGGAGGTGCAGCAGGGCGGATGCTTGAGCACCAGCTGGACCTGCAGGGTGCCTGCCCGCCTCCCGCCTGAGCTTGCACGTCGCTTGTCCAGCTCAGCTGCTCTGTGTTTCCCGGCCAACTCACAGGCTGGCCACCCTGAGCAGCCAAGATGCCGAGTACGAGTGCGGAGTGGATGAGGTGCGCGCTGGTGGATGAAGCGGGAGCAATCTTGCGCCCTCTTGCGCCCTGCCTGCACTGGTGATGGGTGGCGACAATCGCAAGGCACATCCTGCCTGCTTCCTGCACTGCTTGCGCAACACGGCCAAGCCATCCCGCTGCCTCTTCCTTTCCTGCTGTCTCCTGCGCAGCTGATTGAGGAGCTGCTGAGCGTGAAGGGGGCGCTGCTGGGCATGGGGGAGCGTGTGGCGCGCCAGGTGGCGGCAGACGAGCTGGGCCAGCTGGGCGGCGCGAGCAGCAGCGGTTACAGTGGCAGCGAGGGCTCTGAGGTGGCGTGAGGGCACATGCAGCAGCCAAAGTGTTGATTGTGCAACAATGTAGCAGGAACGCAGTGGTTGTTGTGCATTGCGCAAACTGAGCGAAGGGGGAAGTGGCCAAACGGTGAGGATATTGTGCAATCAGCGCAGTGCATGAAAGAGAGCTTTTCCGTGAGCGGCGTTGAGCTCTGACGGAGCAGCCTAGTTGCCAGAGCTCCAATCCTTTCGAGCCACCTTCAGGCTGGGGCGGCGGTCCTTGAGGAGCATCAGAGCATCAAACACAGCGGAATTAAAATTCCCGTCGCTTGGCACCCCAAGATTCAGCTCTTGCAGCAGCGGGTGGCGTGCCAGCCAGCTGAAGGCGGCCTCCCACTGCTCCTTTGGGGCAACATCTGGGTGTGGCATGCTGTGAATGCTAATAGACTCCAACTGCGTGGCCTGCTGCAGTGCCGGTAGGCTGTTGGCCAGCAGGGGCCAGTACACATCTAGCTCCACAAGACCAGAGAGGTAGGGGCCGATGGGCAGGCAGGGCTGGCCAGCGAATGCCTGGAGGGCTGCCCCAACTGCCTGGGGCGGGGCCTGAACTGGAGCAGCGGGCGCCGCCTCAGCGGCAGGATCTGCTGCTCCAAATGCTGCCTCAGCGTCGGGGTCTGCTCCTGCAAGTGCTGCCTCAATAGCGGGATCTGCTCCTGCAAAAGCTGCCTCGATTGCGGGGTCTGCAGGTTCATCGGCTGCCTGCGGCTCGTGTTTGCGCAGCAGTACTCCCAGCTTCTCCAGCCGGCTGAGGGCGGTCAGGGCCGGCAGGGCAGCGGCATAGTCCCCACTGAGCCACAGATCCGACAGGCCCGTCAGGCAGCTTAGGACAGCGGCCGCTCCGGGGACAGGGTGGTCACCGCCACCGGCACTGCTGAGCTCCAGAGCGGCCAGCTGCGTCATGCCAGCCAGGCCCACAGGCATGGGCGTGCAGTGGCTGAGATACAGGCACGTGAGTGCGGTCAGGGAGCAGAGGCCCGCCATGCTGTCACCGCTGTAGCTGGGGCACTGCAGCTGCAAATCCCTTAAGTTGCTGAGGGAGGCAACCTGCGGCAGGCGTGACAAGGCAGACTGGCTTGTCTCAAAGCTGCGCGGGTAAGGCCATCCATGTCCCAATGTGTTGCATGCTGCAGGCGGAGCTGCCAACTGTGCATACCACCCAGGCCATTGCAGCGCTGCAGCGTGCGCTAGCGCACAACATACAGGCCCGCCTGCCATATTGGCACAGCAAGCACACACCCGTCCTGGCACCCTCACCTGTGCAGGCATGGTGTCACTGACGGGATCTCGCAGCCGCAGCCAGGAGAGCGACGGCGGCAGCTGCACCCCCGCATCAAACTTGACTGGCTGCCCTGCCAAGTCGAACCGCTTTGCCTCGGCCAGCAGGTGCAGAGGCCCAGTGAGCAGCAGCTCGCCTTCCGGAGAGCCAATAGACAGGAGCTGGAGGCGGCGCAGGGTGGGCAGCCAGGCTGTGGTGGTCAGCACAGTCCCCGGCTCAACAGTCAGCTGCTCCAGCTGGCCGCCGCCCAGCACACCAAAGGCGCTGAGGCAGCAGGACACGAGGCTGTCTATTTCTGCCAGCTCAGCTGCCTCCACCAGGTCCACTGCCATGCCAAACCAGAGGGACTTGATGTGCAGCGCATGGCGCGGCAGCCACAGCAGCAGCTGGCGTGCCCGCTCAACTGCCCGCGCGCCAACAATGTCGATTTTGATCTGCCATTCTTCAGAGCACAGGCTGAGCGCTGCAAAGCGCTTGGACACGAGCGCCACGTTGGTCAGCCTGCCAAGGCGCAAAGGCAGCAGGAAAATTTGGGAGGGGGGATCGCCAAAGGCACGGTTGTGTCCGCTGCTGCAAACCTCTGAGAATGTACTGCCCGCAAGGGCGAGGCTGCGACTGGCCAAGCGCAGCTACCGGTACCGAAACAGGCATCCACCAAGCTTCACCAAGCCCACACCACAGTAACCACGCCGGCCTGCCTCACCGCTCTGCTTGATCGATGGGCGCCAAACACTGGGTGATGAGGTGGTCTGGCAGGTCGAGGACGCTGCAAGGCACCGCTCGCTTGGCTGCTGGAGGAGCAGCACCCTGGCCGCCAGCCGCCATGGCCACATGGGGGCCGCCGCTTGGAGCTTTCGAGTTCATTGCGGCAAGCAGGCTTTCAGTGGATGGCGGAGATGCAGGATTGCTGCCGCCGCCGCTGCGGCGGCAGGCGCCTCACCGGCAGCTGCTGCGGTGCCGGCTTGGCAGCCCTCCAAGGCTGCGGGCTGCTCGGCTGCTGCTTCAGCTGCTGCCTCAACGGCGGCTGCGGCACTGCCCGAAGCTTGAGCCAACGCCCCTGCCTCCTCTGGCTGACCGCCCAGCTCGCTGGCACTCATGGCGAGCTGTGGCCGCAAGTGAGCAGCAAGAAGCGCTGTGCAGATTGCTGGATCGAAGCTGTGCAGTGACAGGCATGGGCCTGCAAAGTCACCGCCCATGCCGCTGCCCGTTCTCATGGCCCAACGTCTGCCTCCACTGGCGACATTACAGCGAGGCCAGCCTTGCCAGCCATGGGAGCAACGTATTCAGGCGGTGGGGCTGGCATCACAGAAATCAGGGAAGAAGTTGCGATAGAAGACAAGGCCCCGTGGGCCCTCATCTCTGCACAGCACACCGCGCGCCTCTGCCATGTGCAGGTGCTCCCCTGCAATGGCCACAGACACACCCAGCGCCAGCGCCACTTCCAGCCGAGTGACGGGCGGCCCTAGGCTAGCCAGCAGCGCGGGTGGTGCCTCCTCACCGCCCGCCTGGCCCGCAGCCGCTGCTGCCACCGCTGCTGGCGTTTCCGCCGCTGCTGCCGCCGCCGCTGCTGTCCCCGCCTCCGCACCAGCCTCGCCGCCGCCGCCTGCCGCTGCTCCACTAGCTGCTGCTGCTGCACCAGCCGCTGCTGCCTCCGGCTTGGGCTGGGCCATCTCACGGATGCGAGCCAGGATGGCGGAATCACTGTGGCTGGCAGACTGCACCACTTTGACGCCCGAAGCAAACTCGCGCAGCTGCAGCGGCGCGCCAATCTGCAGGCGGGCAGCAGAGAAGGGCGAGGCGTGGGGTCGGTCAAGTGCTACTCTGTGTGCAGCTGCGGCAGCGTGCGGTTTTGCACAGGGCGGCGGGGCTGCAAAGAGCAGCCTGCTGGCTTGAGCAAATGTAAGCGCAGTACAGCCTGCTGCCCCGCCAGGAGCCCGCTGCTCTTCCGCTGGATCGCATGGGCCCCGGCCGTGGCCATGCAAGCCGCAGTGCGGCAGGTATGCATGGATTTGATGCATGGATGTGAAGAGCTCACCTTCTCAAACAGGCGCACGGCTTGCAGGAGGTCATCAGGGGACACAAGCTCCGTGCCGCGCGCCCTGTGAGAACAGGAAGTGGGCACAGCACAGGGAGGGCAATTTCTGGGGGACAGGCCGCGAGGTGCGCAAGCCGTGTGCAGCACTACAGGCACGCCGGCCTCGCAGGCACCATGTCGCAAGGCGAGAGCAGAGCATTGTCCGTTGTGCTGGGCGGAGCATCGCTGCCAATTGAGCTCTACAGTTCAATTGGCAGCACCTGAACCCCTGCTTGTAGCTGACAGCTACAATGGGCCTCAAAGGGTTAAGAGGCCAGAGCAACCCCGACCCAGATTTCCCACCTGTTGTACATGCAGTAGACGTCTGGCAGCGGCATCATGCCGCCCGCCCGCTCCAGCGGCACCCGCAAAAAGTCGGCCAGCTGCGGGGGTCAAGAAGGCGTGAGGACAGAGGGGGGGCCAGGGTGACCTCTCAGAGCTGCTGAGGATCCACGTCCTTGTCGTGCCTGTTTCATGTGCCACGCCTGCATTTGCTACCCAGCCAGGCACACCATCAGTGAGTCTGCGACCCCATGCTTGGCCCCATTATCTCAGCTCAGTTGGGGCAGCGCACCTGCCGAGCAAGCTTCCGGTGGTAAAGCAACCCCACGCTTGCCCCCTTTATCTCAGCAGAGTTGGCCAAACTCAAACTGTGCAGCCCACCTGGCGAGCGAGCTCTCGGTGGTACAGCGACCCCGCCGTCTCTCGGGTAACAGGGCTGACGATGCCCAGGTCCAGCAGGTCTAGAGCAGTCTGAGCATCCAGCTCCTCTTCACCATCTGCCGCTGCGGTGCCTGTCAAGGGGCAAGGTTTGGAGCAAGTTGGGAGGAAGGTTAAATGCATGTGGGAGGACAGGGGTACTGAGCCGTGTGAGCATCCAGCTCCTCTTCACCATCGCCTGCTGCGCCTGCTTGGAGCAAGCACGTGGGAAGCGGGGTCAGCACAGTGTCCCGCTGTTGTTGCTTGTAAAATGCACGCGCTGTGCAGGCTGGCGAGTGCCCCTCCATGCTGTAAGGCAGAAACAGCGAGGCACACCGAACTACAGAGCAGCCGTGCTGCTTGTTGGCGGCCAAACGCTACCCCCATTGGTCGGGCTGCCCCCCAAACCCACCTTGCCGCTTGGCGGCGGAGCGCTCCTTGAAGTACTCGGCCAGTTTCACCATCTCCTGCAACGAGGGTAGACCAATTATTAAGAGTGGAGTTTGTCACTAGTAAGGTGATAGCTCTGGCTGAAAGCAGCACGGCCCCACATGACTCATTGATTGTGTACACCGAACTGCAGGGACAGCCAAACTCTGCTGCTGCTCCACAGAGCTGGTGCCAACCCACAAACCTGCGCCTTTGCCATCAGCGCGCTGAGGTCACTAAACGCCTGGTCCATGGTGCTGCACGTGAGGTGGGTCACGGCAGAGCCGGTTGCGACGTTGGTGTACAGCAGAAGGCAGGCAGGGGCTGGCATGCAGCCACGAACGAAGCAACCCGTTGTGCCACCCCACATCCAGCCAGCCTGCACCACACCAACTGCTCGGTTCCAACCGCACTCACGCGTCTGCCTTTGCCGCTTTGAGCTCCTCTTGCTTGAGAATGCCGGCTACTCCCACCCCACCCGCAGGTGCCGCTCGCAGCACTGCTGCGCTGCTGCTGCCATGCAGGCCGGCGCCACTGCTGCCGCCGCCCGGGGCCACCATTGCAAAGGTCCAGCCGCCGCCAGCCAGCGCAGCTGGCTGCGCCTGCAGCAGAGGGTTGTGGAAGCTATCCCCACTGCCGGCCACAGCCGCTGCCCCGGCAGCTGCTGCCCCGGCCGCCAGCGGGGCGGGCGGCGGCGGATACAGGGCATATCCGCTGCTGCTGCTGGCCGCACTGCCCAGCTGATCCAGCCCCGCCCACGGGCTGCTGCTGCTGCTGGCTGAGGGTCCGCTTGCAAGCGGTCCGCCGGCCGCCCCTCCACCTCCAATGCTGCCGCTGTTGCCGCTTAGCTGTAAATAAGGGCTGGGCTGGTCCAGGGCTGGCGAGCCCTCGTTGTCACACAGCCAGTTGACAGCCTCCTGCACGCCCGCGTTGCGCGTCGCGACCACAGCGTTCACAGCGTGCAGCCGCGGGTAGCCAATGGCACACAGCCCCTCCACTACGGCTCTGCTGGGCTGGAAAGCTGCTGATACTGGCTGCAGCGCCCGTTCAAAGGGCGGCCGCGGCCCCACCCGCCCCGGTTCTGCGCCGCCGGCTGCCGCTGCTAGCCCCGGCGCGGCGTGCAGCATTTGCAGCAGGGCGGGCGGGGCTGCCGACCAGGCCCGCCGATCTAGCGCAGCCAGCAGCTGGGAGTGCAGGGTTTCGGGGCTGGGGCCGCGGCACACCATCTTGAGCTGCACCACACTGGCCACTGCGCGCGGGTCTGCAGGGAGGGCGAAAGACAGAGGCAAGCGAGTAACACACGGAGCGGCCGTGCTTTGGCTGGGAGGCAGCATCTGCTGAGGTTGATCAGCCGCTGCTACACCCACCCCATTGCAGCGGGAAGACAGCGGAAAGTCAACCAGCAGCCTGAGACGTCTCACCAGGCGTGGGGTAGCTGGCCGAGTCCACGCGCACAGCCAGCTTGAGGCGGGCGGCTTTGATCATGTGCGGGTGGTGCTCCGCCGCAGCCACCGCCGGCAGCGGCAGGTGGCAGGGCACGCCCCCCGCCGCAGCGGCGGGCGCCGCACTGGTCAGCCAGATGAGGCGGTAGCTGGTCAGCACAACGTAGCCGCCCTGCGATGGTACAGTGTGAGAGAGTGCAACGAGGCGGAGGAGTTGCAGGCAGGAGATGAGTGGGAGGGCGAGCAACGGCAGCGGCTAGAGGTGCCGCCGCCATGGCAGTTGAGCTCTGCCGCATGAGCAATGAGCGGCGGCGAGGCAACCCCTTACCTTGTACTCCTCTGACTGGTGCTCATCCACGCCCCCAGACCCATGAAACACCATGTCCACCTGCAGGCGGCAAAAACAAAGGACCAGACGCGGAAGCAGCTGAGAATGGGTGGCCAATAATTATGAATAAGAGCACCCCAGCACGACCAGGAGTGCAGCACTTCACTGTGCAGCTGTTAGCACAGTGCTGCCATGCCACAACACTTGCCCAGCGCTGCGGCTGCAGCTGCGCCACCACTCGAAAAGCTGCCCCAGTGCCGCCTGCCTCGCCTTGTCAAGCATGCCGCGCTCCACTTCGCCCGCCATCAGCACGGGCCGCCCCGTTGCGGTCAGCTCGGTCCGAAACAGCCTGATGGCCATGGCTGCATTTGGGAGCACGCGGGAAACAAGCTTGGACATGGTGCAGAGGGACTGCTGAGCAACCGCTGAAGAGTGGCGCCAGTCGGCAGGCGGCGGCAGGGTGGCAGCACAGCCGGTAGCCCCGCTAGGGAAGAGCGCCCACCTCGGCGCTCACAAAACCGATCACAAGATGGCGAGCCGCCCGCCGGGCTGGAGCAGGCAGCCGCTGCTCGGGGCGAACTGGCGGAGCGCACTCTGGAACGCCAAGGGGCCTGGCGTGCCTTCAGATCATACTGCCAACATCGCGATCAGCGCTTGAAGCGCCCCAATAGCCTGCGAGTGCTGCCCCATGGCGCCGCCACCGCCACGCGGGCGGCGAGCGGCGGCAGCTGCTCATGTGCGCTAGGGTACCTCGGCTGAGCAATTGCGCCCCTGGCTGCGTTTTCAGACGTCTCTCTTGCAATCTGAGCAGCTGGACGGTCCGCTTTCGGCGCGAAGTTGACCGCTGCACCCCGCATGTCGTCGTTCAAGCGCCTGGGCTCCCGCATCCACCCGGATGGCGAGGTGCCCGACGGTGCGGAGCGGCAGCTGTCCCGGCCCGCCTCGCTGCGCTCGCAGCGGTCGCTGCGGCGGGGCATGAGCGGGCGCGGCCGCCTGTCGGCCGCCGCCGCCGAGCAGGAGCGTGCCAAGGGCCTCCTGCTGCCAGAGGACGAGCACACAGCCTGGCTGGCCAACAAGGTGCAGCGGGAGGGGCGGCAATCAGCCGCCACACTGCTGCGCTTCTACCTGCGCATGCTGGTGCCGGTGGCATTCCTCTCGGTGCTATACTTTGGCATCGCTGCCGGCTTCTCGTACGCCATCCCCAACCTGCTGTGCAACCGAGTGGCCAAGGAGAACTCGGTGAGAGATTGGGGATGATTATGAGCCGGGAGATGCTTCAGGTTGCTGCATGCAGCCGGGATGGCTGCTCGTGCGCTTGGCTCCGTTGTGGCAGCACGGCAGTGAGCACATGCGTTGCCGGGTTGCTGCCGCCAGGGTGTGCCACCCAACCGCTTGACGATGGCGCCTGTTGACTATCCCACCCCGCCCTCCTCTGCCAATGCAGCGCGCTGCCTTTGGAGTGGTGGAATGCATCAACCTGGTGCAAGGTGCGGAGTCTTGGATGCAGCTGGCTGTGACTGGCGATGCTCTGCTGCTGTGCCATGGCACCTGCTGCTGGCTGCAACCAGCTTCTCAACAGCCGAGCGCTGCATATGTTCGCTTTGCACTCCGCAAGCGCTGGGCCACCATGGCGGCGGGGCCCGTTAGCAACCGCTCCTGCATACCCACAGGGAGTGCAAACTGCTCTTGCTTCCCTTCCCTTCCTGCCCCGGCAGGCGTGGAGGGCGACCTGACCAAGCGCTGGGGCTCCAAGCTCTTCTGGGTGCTGTACTGGATGGCACTGGAGGCCTGGGTGGTCGTCTACCCCGGCATCGTTGCGATTTGCATGTTTGGTGAGATGACCGCACCTCCTTTCCATACGGTTCTGTGATGATGCGGCCATGGTCACGCGGGTCGGGCCGACCGGCGCCTTGTGCATTGCTTGGGCCGGTCGGCGCCTGTCGCACCAGCCGCGCCAGCCCTGCTGCTCGTACCCACGCACTGACTGTCGCTGGCCCCAACTCTGATTCCAAGCCATCACCTGATTCCCTTGGCATTTCGCCACCTCACGCAGGCCCGGCCATGCCCAAGCGGGAGCGCGTGGCGGTGGGCGTGCTGGGCATGCTGGGAGCCATCATCGTGCCCATCTGCTGCAAGGGCTTTGGCCTGAGCGTGAACAACATGATCATCACAGGCAGCATCCGTGAGTGGCAGTGGATTTACTACACGTGTGGTTGGCTCATCGCCTGGTTGGCTGGGCGCCATTAAATGATCATCATGATGCACCGGCAGCATCTGTGAGTGATGCACAAAGTGATGGGGTGCACTTGTTCTGATGGCGGGGCGATGGAAGGCTGGTTGAGGTCAGCAATATGCTGCCAGCGCAGGCCGAAGCAAAGCATGGGGCTGTTAAGCCAACTGCAAGTCTTGTGTTGTTACTCTGCCTATCAACTCTCCCCCTGCCCTGTTCAGTACTGGTGGCCATTTGGGTCCTCCTGCTGACCGCTCGCATCTGTGGGCGATACACAGGCAACCCCATCAATCGCGTGCGGTGGTGCGTGGCATGCATGCTGTGCGCTGGTGTCCACGCTTCTGCTGAGCCCTGGCTTGCTGCACGGCGGCGGCAGCGGCAGCGGCAGCGGCAGCGCAGCAGGCATCATGCCACGTCGTGGGCAGGACCGCATGCCGTGCTGCTGCTTGCTGTGGTGCTGGCCATTCCCATGGCGCTGCCATCAACCTTCCCCTTTCACCAATTCGAATTTGTCCTGCAGGATGGTGGTCCTGGAGCTGAGCTCCATCGCAGCCACGCTCTACTTCTTCCTCATGCCCATGTGAGGCGGGGGAGCAAGGCGCTGCCGCCACCGGGCGGCTTGCGCAGCAGGCTTGCACAGCTCTTGAGCACCACAGCTGCAGCGGCCCGCCGGTGGAGGGCTTACCCCAGTGGCTCCAAGAGAAATGCCCCCGCCTGCTGACCGGAGGCTCCCTGTTGCGCCGACCTCCCTCCAGGATCATCACCGCCCGGTCTTCGGAGGCCATGGGAGGCCTGGCTCTCACCTTCTTCCGAGTGGTGAGCCAGAGGTGCAATGCTCTTTGGGGATGTTTGTGTGTGTCATGCGTACCTTGTTTTCACTATCCACAACAGATGGCATGGCAGGTAGCCAAGGTTTGCATAGCGATCGTTGCCGCCGTCTGCTTGGTGTTGTGCCGCAGATAGTGCACCCTGCCATCTGGTCCATCATCGTCGCCTCCTTCCGCTTCCTGCTGCGCCACTGCGGTGAGGGGGGCGGTGCTTGGGCCAGTGCGATGCGCGTCAGCAGTGCCAATGCATCTGCACAAGCCGCCGTGCAGTTTACTTGTGCGGGTATAGAGTGACCTGCACATTCATGCTTGCCTCAACGTCCTTAGCTATGGCCCAGACCCGCCCTGCTTACACTGGCTGCCCCTTTGGTCATTTATTGACAGGCTACGTGCCGGACATGATGGCCTGCATCTTCCTGGGATACCCCATCCTTTATGCCTCCATGTACGGCCGCTTCCTGCTGCTCCAGGCAAGCTGCATGGTGCTCTTCCTGTAACAACCTTGCTGGGCTGCCGCCAACGCTGTTGACCGCCGTTTGTTGCCATTGCCGGTCCTGCTCAGCCGATGTGCCTGCATCAATCATGCACGGCAGCTGGGCAGCACAGCTCGGAGCTTTTCGCAAATGTTGCCCTTTCCCTGGGGCTCACCAGCTGCGCTGCCCAATGCCCTTCCTCCATTGCAGCTGGACAGCGTGGGATCTGTGATTGTGATGAACTTGATCTTCGCCTGCTTCGACCTGGCTGTGCGGCTGGAGGATCGCGCATCAGATGGCCTTGCACTCAAGCTGCTGTATGGAGAACGGGGGCGTGACGCACTCACCGCCACACGGGTGGGTGGGTGGGCCGCCGGGTGGTCGCGTGGGCAAGCGAGCAACGGGGCTCCTGTGCATTTGGCAGACGCCGGTTGCTATAGGTGCAAGTTGCAAGCCGGTGTGGGTGGCTGGTCAGTTGGAAAGGAGCAGCACATGCCCACCGCCTCCAACCTTGTGCATGGCAGCGCAGGCAGGCAGCTGGGCAGCGCACACACCATTTCGTCTGCACAGCCAGTGTTGCGGCCAACCGCTCTCCCCTGCACTCATGTTGCCACACCTGGCCCGCCCTTCAGACCCTTCACAACACCATGACACCCCCGCCTTGCCTGCCCATTCTGCAGGAGCATGATGACAAGCGCATGGTGGAGGTGTTCACCGACCTGCTCATGGAGGTGGGCCATCGTCGATCCTTGCCGTACTGCCGCTGTTGCATTGCAATGATACATCAGTGTGGAGGTGTTCACCGACCTGCTCATGGAGGTAGGAGCAGCGATTGGTGGCTGCTGTGCAGCCGCCGTTGCATTGCCGTGATACGCCACTGGACCGCTGAGCCTGCTGCATCACCACGGCAAGGTCGCTGGGGCCTGTGCCACAAAGAGCTGTCCCCGAACATGCTGCACTCTGAGACCGCCAACTTCAACCACTTGCGCAGGTCTCCTCCATCTTTGCCGCCTCCGCCATTCTGAGCCTGGGCGGCGTGGCCACCAGTCCGGGCGTGCCGCCCGACCACAAGGCCATCTGGTTCAACGCGCTGGCACAGGTGGGCTGCTGTTGTCGTCTTCTGCACCGCTGCACTTGACATGCACTTTGCGTTTCAAGAACAGGGCGGCAGCCCCGCCGGAGTAGCGGTGTGCAGTGTGGGGCAGGGCCGTGGGCCTGTTCATGCGCAGAAGCGCCATCCGCAACAACACCGCCATTCGTGCCTCCAACCTGCCCCGGCCCTCTGCAGCTGGCCACGTCCCTGGTGTTCAACTTCATTGGGCTCGCGATAGAGGGTGAGCTCAGGAGTGGATGCCGGCATTGGAAGACTGCGCCTCACGTCGGCCTTGCAGGCATCCGAGCAGCAGCGCTGCATTCGCATGCTGGCTCGCTGCTCACATGGCATGCTGCCGCAGCCGCCTTTGCTGCGCCACACTGGAACGGAGTAAATAAAGTGTTGTTGGTTCCTTCCAATCTCAGGCAAGTACCACTTCTTCGAGTGGGACAAGAGCTACGCAGCCTCGATCAAGAAGCTGGTCTACTACTTCATTCCCTTCTTCGTGCTGGGAGGCTCGCGGTGAGCGGGATGTTTGTTTGCCGGCTGTGTTTGTCGCTTCCGCCTGAGGTGCCATGGTGCATGTCTCATGTCTCACGGCTGGCATCTCGCCGCCTCAGCCGCTGGCGCCGTCGACCCTGCGCAATGGCTGCCGGTACAGCCGTGCGTGCCGTAACCCCGCCCCACTGAACATCTCCCAACTCCATTGTTTTGCAGCCTGGTGGTGGAGCTGAACGCGCTCTTCTGCCCGGTGTACTACCCCGAGGAAGACAAAATCCTGCTGGAGCAGTGCGACAAGCCCTCGCTGTTCCAGGTATTATAGTTGCTACTAAGGAGGGGAGAGGGAGGGACAGCTGGCTGGCAAGGGGTAGGGCGGATGTGCGGCGAATGCGCAAAGCCTGTGAGTGTGCGGCCGGGTGGTCTGATGCGCTGCTGTGTTTGCTGGCGACTGTGGAACTGCCATGGAGCAGCGGCGTGCTGGTGCGCAAGTCATGTGCTCGCTTGCTGGCATTCGCCCCTGCAGGCCATCACGTTCAGCTCGGCATCGCGCTTCAAGCTGGTGAGGGCAGGCAGAGAAGGCGTACACCCACACGCCACGCCCGGGTGCACGATGGCATGGCATGCCTCTTGGAACGCTTGTCTCGGCTGCTGCGCTGCCGCGTGCGCTGGCCGCTCGTGCCTATCCCCACTGGGTGGCACCGAGGCGCATTTTCATGGCTCCTTCCTTGCAGGTGGGCTCGTACCTGAACGTCACTCAGTCTTCAGTCAACTCCTGAGGCAGTGCGTCCGGATTTGGGCATCCTGGATCTGGACAGCGCTGCCGGCGGCTGACAACAGCAACACATAAAACCTGCTGTGGCCCGCGTGCCACCCCAACCATGGCCTCTTTGCACCCATGACATCAAATTGCAAGCTTGCTTTATCCGTCTCACCAGTTGCTGTACGATTAGCGGCAGGCAAAAGTGAACTTCAGTAGCACAAAAGTAGGCAGAGCGGAAGGGAGTGTAGTGGGCAAAGAACTTTGCAAGGACAGATAATAGGTCAATGCAGTCAAATCGTTGGCGCACAGGGTCACACATTGGGTCGAGACTGGTTTGGATCATGAGAGACTCTACCGATGCTGGGCAGCGGTCGGCTCAGCACGGCGGCTATGCTGGAGACGTCTTGTATGATCCTGCTGCGGCTGCTTCAGTCGTCAAGGTCGATAGAGTTGAGGGAGCAGTGCAGCACGCGAACGGCGTCCTGGTGCCGCCCATCGGTGCAGGACGGCACGGCGGACTGCAGCAGCGACAACACCTGTGGTGCGGAACAGGGGGAGGCAGGGGTAGCATGGCGATATTGAGGCGCTCTGAGGCGGCTGTGCATGCCCTAGTAGGTATGGGGTGCAGCCAGAGCCACACAAGGCGGCATTCAATGACGTGCAGCAATGCCCTGCCAACCCAATAATCAGCTCCTACACCCAGTTCTCCCCAGTCCATGCATTCCATCCGCTCCTCGCTCAACAACACAGCAGGGCGCTCACCCGCTCTGCGCTGGCCACGTTGCGGCCTGCGCCCTGCCCCATGGCTGTTGCTGCGCCGACTGCATTTGCCAGAGCCATGACAGCCGGGATCGAGTGCTCCCGAGTGAAGCCCAGCACCACTGCCGCCGCAAAGCTGTCGCCGCAGCCGACTGCAAACATGGGCAAGAGGCTGTGGCTGAGCAGGAGGCGTGGCCCTAGGACAGCGAGGCCGGGCAGGAAATGCCAGCTGCCAAGCAGGTACGTGCTAAATACCATACACGATTAGTACGACTGCGCTGCGAAGCAACGGCACCTCCACACCAGCCAGTGCTCCCAGCAGAGGCACAACGCATAGCATAAGCAGCCAGCAGTGCATCGCAGTGTTGACCGCATTCAGCACCCACCTGTGTCTCGCACGTCCACCCGCAGCGCCTGCTGCGTGTACACCGCGTCGCGGGTCTTTGACGCCAGCAGGGCGCCCTTCGCTCCCCGCTTGATGATGCACCACTCGGTGCGCGCTCCCGGCCGCGCCAGAATCCACCGGGCCTGCGCCTCTGCTGACTGCAGGCCAGTCACTGCTGCCGCTTCATCTTCTGTCATGCAAATGACATCGGAGGCATCCAGCATGGCCTGCAGCGCCGCCTTGCGGGGGCCCTCTGCAAAGGTCCATGACCGCGGGCCTGCAGGGGAGGAGGCAGTGCAGCAGCGGGCCAAACTGAGTTACGATCGATCTGGGCAGGCAGCAACGTGATGCTTTCCGAACACCATGCCCCCACACAGCAAGGCCGGGCCGGCGGCTGCCGATGCCCATGCCCCCAATCGGCCGCGCCTGCCCGCCACCCCTCAATCCATCTGCAGCTCCCAGCAGGGTGCCTGTCGCCAAACCAGCACACGCACCCGGGTCGAAGAACACTGCTGCGCCCGCTGCGCGCGCTGTGGTCGCCGCCGCCAGCACCGCCTCTGAAGGCAGCTCGTCAAACACAAAGCCGTTGATGAACAGCGCCTCTGTGTTTTGCAGCACTTGCAGCACGTTGGGCGGCAGCTGCCGCACAAAGGACAGCAGCGGCCAGGGGCCGAAGTCGTAGCGGCTGCGGGTGGGCAAGGGGGAGGGGAAGCAAGGGCAGGCATCAGGTAGCCGCGATAAAAGCAGGCATGAAGCTCCCGCAACAGGGCAGCTCCCGGAATGCGCCAGCAAGGATGCCTTTGCCATGCGCGGAAGGAAGACACAACAGCAACAGCTCCCGTACGCGCCTGCAGAACGCGTGGCGCCCCTCTGGGTCCACCAGCACAAAGCACAGCAGCGTCTGGTCGTGCTCGGCAGACAGGCTGCCCGCCGCCACCGGCTCAATGTTGCGCACGCCCTCCGACTGCAGGCGTGGCAGGCGGGCAGCAGGAGTTTAAGCGTGAGACTAAGCTCCAGTGGTACAGGGGGCGGCCAGTGCAAGGCTGCAGCGCACATCAACAGCAGCACTACTGCAGTGACGGCAGCAGCAGGGCAAGCTCACCTTGAGCACCTCCTGCATGAAGCGCCCGTAAATGTCCTGGCCCTGCAGCACACAGCGCGCGGAGCGGGCAGTTGAGGCCTCAGCGAGGACAAGGTGCTCGTGCCGCCCTGATGCTGAGCCCTCAGCGAGTGACAAGGTGCATGCCATCGCGCGGTTGCGTGCAGCAGCAGTGTCCATGCACGCACCAGGTGGCCCACAGACGCCGTCCTGAGGCCCAGCCGCGATGCCGCCACCAGGAAGTTGGTGTTGCCGCCCACCTGCATGGAAGGCATGCACAGGGATGATGGCGTTGGATTCCTGAGCAGTTAATGCAGATGTAAATCGTGCATGCAAACAGACATACATGCTTGCACGTGCTTGCAACAACCAGCACCGACTGCTCCCAGCACCCACCTCCCACTGGTCCTGCGGTGGGGGCTGTGCCGTCAGCTGCTGCAGCAGCGCTCGCCGCGACGGCTCATCCGCTGGCGGCAGCTGCGGCACCTCCACCACAATGTCTAGGCACAGGTTGCTCAGCGCCTGCATTCGGAGGCAAATGAAGCATGTGGGTGCGCAAAGAATGCATGCACGACCCCCAAGTATGCCTGCAGCATGCCAACTGCTGCATGCGTGCGGCACCAAACGCAGCGGCTCCTAACAGGCAGAGGCAGACTCACCACCACGTCGTACTGCTTGCGGCGGGAGGCCTTGCCCAGCGCGTTGGCGGCAGCGGCAGCAGCACTGCCGTTGGGCGGCGCTTCGGCGGCGGCGCGGCAGGAGGTGGAGGCGCGCTGGCTGCTGGCCCGCCGCGCCTGCAGATCGCTGGCATGCACCAGGGGCGGGAGGCAGGGCGCCAGGAGGCGGCTGGGCGCTGCGGGAGTGTGACGGCCGCCCGGGCAGCTGACCGCGCCCACGGCCGCAATCATGGCGCTGCTGGGCATCGGCTGAACGCGGTTGCAATTGGAGAATGAAGGCCTGTGGGCGGCGGCAGTGTCCTCTGCTCAGGCAGCTGGTGCAGCCTGCCCGCCCAGGCCGCTGATTGGTGTACAGAAATTGAATTGGACTTGGCTGCAGGGCATCACACCACTGCTCACACGCCCCATGCGAGCGTGCAGTCCCATGTGCTTGGGACGCTCACCCTGCAGAGCCAAGCACACAGCCAGATCAAGGCCGCTTGTAATCAAAATCGATGGAGGCGGTGGGCCACCCGCCCGCCCTAGCGTGGCGGTGGGCAGCCACAGACTCCTTCAGGAGGTAGGCACACCGCCCCCACTGGCCGTCCCCAACAGCCATTCGAGCAGGAGCTGAATACGGCAGGAGCTGAATACGGCCCAGCAAAGATCACCTCTAGCCGCCTGCCTGCCGCCACCTGTCCCGGGTTAGGCACCACGCCGCCTGCTGTACCGCACCTCGCCTGCCTGCAGACCGGTTGACCAGCTGTAACAATGTCCACCCTGCAGAGAAACCAATGCCCTCAGCGCGACCGCTGACCGCATCGGCCTGGTCATCGCCTCCACTGTGCTGGCCACATTCCTCCTCTTCGCAATCGCACTCAAAGAGGAGCTGCCAGGTGCTCTTGAGGGTGCACAGGCTGGCCGCCAGGAACAGGGATTGGCCGGGTGCTTTGTTACCGCATATCCGGGCTGTGGCAGGAAGCCAACTGGCAGGCCCCATCTTGCCCACCCGCAGGGCTGGCGCTGGGCTGCTGTGTGCAAGTGCTGCTGATGCTGGCGCTGGCCGTCGGGGTCACCCCCGCTGCAAGCACCGTTATGGCACGTGGCGGGAGCCACTCACAACCCTTGCGCTGCTGGGACTGGGCATCGTCATCCGCCTTCTGGGTGAGCAGAGCCCTGCATGCGAGGAAGTCGCACGGCCTGTGCATGTGCCGCTGTGCGCAGCCATGCTCACCCGCCGCCGCCCTCATCTGCCCTCCCGACCGCAAGCAGTCACATATGGCCGGCGCGTCGATCACTTCCACTTGCACCGCGGCAGCGGCCTGCTGCTGGCACTGCGAGTCCTGGCGGTGTTCGGCCCCGCCGCACCCACAGCCATCTTCCTGCTGTACTTTCGATTCCCAACCTGGTGGAATCTGACGGCGGTCCCGGCGGCGGTGCTGCTGCCGGTGCGCGGGCCATCTGCCTGTGGTATGGGCTTGAGAGGTTGACCGGGTTGGCTACGCCTGCGCTTGCTGTTCTGCCCAGCTCACTTTGGTTTGCAGCTTCCAGGGCGCATGTGTCGAAGCAGCAACAGGTCATTGTCTTGCTGAACGCCGTGCCCCACCTGCCCCTGCCCCCTCCCTGCCTGTGCAGCTGTGCTTTGGGCGCAGCCTGTGCCACAGGCTTGTGCTGGCATCCAATTCGCACGATGCCATTGCCCGCGCATACAAGGGCATCGGAACCTTGTTGTGAGCTTCTGCTGCTGCTGCTCTGTTTGCAAGCGGCGTGCTGCCTCCTGCTGCTTTCTGCGCGCATGTGCTGCTGTGATGCTGCTTTCTGCGCGCATGTGCTGCTGTGATGCTGCAGCTGCGCTGGTGCACTGGTGTCTTGCATGAGTTCAAGTGCTGCTGCCCACCTGCCCACACATCTTGCTGCTCCCGTCCCGACCTTGCTGCCCCTTGCAGCAAGATTCCGTTGTCCCTACCAGCCATTGTGGCAACTCCGGGCACGATGCAAGACCCGCTGGGGCAGTGTCTTGTCCTGGACACGTTTCTTCTCCTCACCGCCGGCCTGGTGCTGCCAATCATGTACCTCTACCGGGCAGAGTGCCGGGCGCGGCATGCCTTTGCCGTGCGGCAGTGGGAGGTGCTGGGAGGCGAGGGCCAGCTTGACATTGCCATGCCTGATGGACCGAGCTTTGGCTGGAGAATCGCCTTCTTGGGCAGCGCGCTCGTCTGGGCACTAGTGGACGGGCTAGTGGCGGTGGTGTCATAGCTATATGCGCTCGTGGCATACAAACTGGCGTCTTCAATGCAACATCCTGCCGTGCTTTGTAAAAGAGCACCCTGAGCCCAAGCGACGTGGCATGACTCGAGTGACCGAGGGATGGCCATCGGCGGTCGGGCCCATGGCGGGAGTGGCGGCGGCGGGGCGGCACTCTCGCAGTCAACGCTTGCCCGTTTCGGGGACTGGAAAACTGCTGGAAATGCAATCATGCAATGCAGAAGCTTCAGATCAAGCCGCATGCGCCTGCTGCCTGCGGAGCCGCGGCCGCCCTGTGCCGTCATGCCGCTGAGCCGTCCCGCAGAGCTGTTTGTGTTGTGCAGTGATCGATCTTACGATTACAGGTCCCACTCTCGAAGGGCGGGCAGGCTAGCAAAAGCCCCAAGCGCCCGCTGCCCCGTCCTTGCTCCCCAAGCGTCCCGGCACCTCCAGCCGACATGCCGGACACCACACAAGAGTCTCAGGGCGCCGCGGTAGGCGTGTGCACGCCCCAGCTGTCCCACCGCCCTGCCGCTGGCGGCCGCCACCCCTCTGCCGCCGCCTAGCTGTTGCCATTCCTTCTCGCATGTGCAGGCCCCGTCGCGGCCCGCTCTCGCACGCACCGCCACCTTCCAGCAGCGCCTGCAAGAGCTGCACACGTACGCCCGGGCTGTCCTGCTTTTTGCCATGCGTTCTGCCAGCCGACCAGTCGACTGCATCGCTGCGCCTTAGCAAACCCTCACAATGGACATGTTGTGCCCCTAGCTGCCTGACCATGAGCATGTTGTGTGCCCCTGGCTGCCTGCTGCAGCAACACCATGGCCCGTGTGGAGCCGCTGCTGGAGAGCGCCGGCAGCGCACTGGAGGACCTGGGAGACGAGCTGGGGGTGAGGTGGTGCAGCAGTGCGCATGTGATCACCCAGCAGCAGCAGCAGCAGCAGCAGCAGCCTTTGCAGCATGTTGTCTGGTGGCAGGCATCGGTGGCAGCAGCAGGGCCGGCAGCGAGTCTACAGCATCCAATGACCGCGTTGACGTCACCAACCCTGCCCTGCTTTGGTGGCTTTGCCCGCAGGTGCTGTTTGACCCCGAGGCCATCAATGAGATGCTGGCGCACGAGCCCGGCAAGGTGTGGGAAGACGGGCTGTCATGGTGAAGGGCTGGATGTAGGGCATGGCAAGGGAGGGCTGGGAGGAGGTCTGGGCCAAGCAGCAGGGGTAAGGCTGTGCACAGGCGGCTAAGGTAAAGACAGCTGGTGGTGCAAAGCCTGCTGCTGATGTTGGACCCCGGCCATGCTTGTACAGCAGCATGCATGTGGCGCTAAGCCGGAGATACAGCGGCCTGCATGCCGCGCATGGTGTTTGGCAGCTGCCCACAACTGCGTGCACGCCTGCCCTGCATCCACGATGTGTGCAGGTGCCGGTGTCGGCCAAGTCGCAGGCGGCGCTGGCTGCCCAGGAGGCTGTGAAGGAGCAGGTGGGCTGATGATGCAACATTTATTGTTGTTGAATGCTGTCGATCAATAAGGCGGCGCTGGCGGCCCAGGAGGCCGTGAAGGAGCAGGTGGGGCGGCAGGGGAGGTTGAAAGATGTCTTCTTTGAAAGCTGTTGCAGGCGGTGTGGGGCTAGCATTAGCGGGGCTTCAATTTTGTCGACGTTGAATCACGGCAGCTGTTCAGTGATGTGAACACAGTGCCCGGCACATCTGCACACCCTCACCTCGCGCCTCCTGCTGACTCCTCCGCATCTGGCGGCCTGGTTTCTTTCATTCATCTTGCGTCTCCCTGCTAACTTTTTCTGCATCTGGCCCCCTTCAGGCGGAGGAGGCGCAACTGCAGCGCATGACCAAGAGCCTGCTGGACCCCTCCAAAATTATGCTCAAGGACAAGCTGGCATTCGTCATTGGTGGGTGATGTTGAGTGATGTTGAACTTGGTGCCCAGGGGCGGCTCTGTGGCCGGCGTCGCAGCGCCCCGGGTCCTGCCGCTGCCGCTGCATGGCATGATGCTTGGTGTGCCAACCTCTTGCCACCGGCTAATTTAGCCATGACTTGCTGCCGCGGCAGTGCAGCAGTTCTTCCTGCCGCTCTACCGAAGCCTCAAATGCCATGTATGCGTGCTAATTTGCCTGCCTGCTCCCCGCCTTTTTGCAGGCGTCACCAATGTGTGCCTGACTGCCTTCTGGATTGGGCGCTGGCCGCACACTTACCACTGGTGCGGGGCAACTGCTTGCTCGGTCGCAGGGCTATACAACAACACTTCTGCCTGGCGGGCAGAGCTCGAGGCTCAGCCCTGTCCTTTCCGGCCGCCCTGTTTCCGTCCCATCGGCGCACCCCTCTGCAACCTGCAACCCCCAATGCTGAACCCTCCAACCCTGCCCCTGGCTGGCCGCAGGTACTGGCTGTTCAAGGACATTGTGCTGTTCACGCTGCGCTACTTCATCTACGTCAAGCAGGGCATGCACTACATGTGAGCTCTTCCTGGTTTGCGGGCTGTGGGCTGAGGCTTGAGCGTCATGCAGTTATCATGCCACAATGCACAGTGTCTGGTCCATACTTCTTACGACTCCCCTGCAACCCAACCACACCTGTTCCGCCAGGATGTTTGAGTACTGCTATGCCGCCAACGCGCTGTCCCTGTACCACCTGTTCTTCGCGCCGCAGAGCGCCCTGCTGCGCAAGGTAGAATGTTTGGGAGGGCACGGGAAGAGGGTGCAATGTTTGGCGGGTCCTGCCTGCCTGCCCACCTGTTCTTTTGGCAACCTGCCACGGTGACACCGTTTCCATACAGTCTGGACACAAAGAGCAGCCATTCTCAAGGGTGGGAGAACAACTGCATCACAACAACTGCCCTTAGCCGTCTCAGCTGCCCTCACCCACCCACCCTTGTTAGTCCTCCCCTCCGCCCAGTTCTCCTTTGCCGTCATGACCGGCCCGCTGATGTGGAGCATCGTGGCCATGCGCAACTCACTGGTGTTCCATGACGGCGACAAAATCACCACGCTCATGATGCACGCATCCCCCGCCCTGTCCGCCTGGTAAGCGAGGAACATCACGTTTTGCTGGGTGTCTGGGCAGTTGATCAAAATCACCACGCTCATGATGCACGCCTCACCCGCCCTGTCCGCCTGGTAAGAAGTAACATCAGGTTCCGTCGGCCGGACGTCTGCTGGATTCCCACACAGGCGTAGGTTTCTGTGCCTGCCTGTCCCCCCTTTCCACCTGCTGGGGCTGACCGCTAGCAGGTGGCACACCTGCTGCTTGTGTACCTTCCGCTGCCCCACAGCTCTCCGTGTGTAACCATCCTTCCCGTCCAGGTGCATGCGCTGGTACCCGCAGCCGCGCTGGACGGCGGGGCTGTCGCCCGAGCAGCTGGCTGCCCACAACTCTGCCTCCTGGTTCGACATGGCCATCGTGCCCGCCGCCCTCAACCTGGCTTGGGTGAGTGCAATGCAACAAAGGCGGCAGTGACCATGCAAGCAGCGTGCTGCGCTTGCGAGGCTGAGGGCTCCAGGGGCCTAGCTGGGCGAGCAAGCTGATGCGCGTTGTGGTAGTCAGCATGCCACAGTTGGTGTAATTACTGCACCTTGCTTTCTCTCCCCAGGTGGTGTGCTCTACCTCGTCGTCTCTATTTAGGTGACCACGTATGCCAGCAATGACAGCGCACTACTTTGCCCTTGTCTTGCGCAGGTGGTGTGCTACTACCTCATCATCTTCGTGCTGGTCAACAAGCGCATCCAGGCGCGCGGCTACCAAAACATGTGAGCCAGAAATTTTGATCCTGACCTGTCCTCTGTTGGCTGCTGCTGCAGTTGCTGCGAACGTGCTCGAGCTGTGGCTGCCCATATATTTGAGCCAAACTCGGCGGTGTTGCCTCTGGCTGCTTCGCCTGCAAGTCTGGCTGTGGATTGCCGACATCGCATGGCACCGGGTGCCTCCCTCATTCCCCTGCCCAGGTTCACCGCCATGGTTGAGCGCCCCTCCGCCCGCAAGTCAGCGCTTGCCAAGCTGGTGCTGTCGGCACCCAAGCCGCTGCAGCCTGTGGTCTACCTGGGGTGAGGAATTGGTTTTTTGATACTCATGAACGTGTATAATGTCGCACAGCTTACAGCCCTGACAATCTGACAGACAAGCAGATGCACTAGTTAAGCTGCGGCACTCAAGGCAGCGTCGCAGCGCTGTGCCAGCTGAGCACTAAGCACTGCTTCCTGCAATTCTCTCTCGTCCCACCCCACCCTCCCCTGCTTGCAGCATCCACACCTTTATGGCCTGGCTGGCGCTGCTGCCCACCAAGCTGTGGTTTGACTCGTTCACGCTGCACACACTGGTGCTGGCGGGCGTGCTGCTGTGGTCCACCTGGAACGGAGCGAACTTCTGTGAGTGCCGCTGAATGCATTCAGGCTGTTGGTAGCTTTATATTGTGATGTATGAGGTGGTTGTGCTGCTGGGGTCCACCTGGAATGGGGCCAACTTCTGTGAGTGCTGCATTCAATGTACTGCTTGCAAACTGCTACAAGTGCAAGTAACGTGCTGCTGTGATTCACCTGGAACGCAGCCAACTTCTGTGAGTGCCGCTGGTGCATTGGAGGGTCTTGCAAGTGTGTCATTTGCCATTTCGTTTGTGAGCTGCATACACAGTGGCGCTGCCGGCGTGCTGCAACCTTCGCAGCACGGCACGACCGCCCCATTCCAGTCCTGCCTATCAACCGCTTGCAAACCCCTCTGCGCCGCTGCAGACTTCCGCGTGTTCGCCAAAAAGCTGATGGCCGAGCAGGCAGCAAAGGCGGAGGCCAAACCGGCTGCTGCTGCTGCTGCTGCAAGCGGAGCAGACGCCAAGAAGGACAGCTGAGCGGCTGGCAGCAGTGCATTTCATTCGCCTGCTATGAACTGTGGGTGTGGTTTTCCTATTGGCTCGGTCTGTATTTTTGTCTCTTGCTGTTTCTGTTGTTACCTGCTCACCAGCACTGCCACGTCGTCAAGCCACTCCAAGCCGGTAGGCCGCTTCCCTGAACCATCTGTCATTTCCAAAAAGTTCAGATCACATCCACGTGTAGCAGAAGTGCATCAAATGATCAGGGTGTATAGTCGGGCAGCTGCTGGTACAAGGAATCTACAGGAACAGGGGTCACAGTGAAGTACAAGTGGTACACTCGGTCGGTCTGCAGCAGTCAGCCTTTCCTTCCAGGCTGAGCACTATAGCTGCGCATGCGCAGCAGCAGGTACCCAGCCGTGCAGTTGGCGGTCAGAACCAGCTGTTGGCCGCTCCATCATAGCCCTGCAAGACACGAGCCACAGGCGGTGGTTGGCAGTCCAGCACAGGCAAGCAGCAGCGTGACGGACGCAAGCGCGCTCCTGCCTGTGCACATTTGCAAAGCGTGCCTCCCCTCCAGATCGCAAACACTACAAGACAGTGCCCATCACTCACATAAAACCACTTGGAGTTCACTGCCGCAATGTTTTTGGTGCTGTGCGGCACGCCGGCTGGAATGAAGATCTCGTCTGGAGCGTGCGGATGGGCAGGGAGGAAATGAGGGGACTGAGATGGCAGGGGCGTGCGCATTTTCCGGGTGTGCTCATCCGTAGTGCCACAGCGATTTGTCGGGGGCTGTGGCAATACTCCTTCGCAGCCCCACTTGCAACCCAATCCACGCTGCGCGATGCACATGCCTGCAGGCAGCCAAGCGCACAGCCCAGCCAATCAGCTATGCCACGAATGTCCCAGGGAAGCCAACCGCACCTCCAGGTTCAAGCACAAAGTGATCTGTGTCAAAGAACGTGAAGCGCATGCGCCCTTCCACCACGGTGACCAGTTCGTTGGCAGTGTGTGTGAAGTTGTTCCACTCGTGGCCTGCGGGAACAGGTGGGTGCACATTGAGTGGCAGCTGCATGAACTCCATGGTTGAACCGCTGCAAACGGCAACCCGGCCCATAAACAAACCATGCCGACCGCCCTCCCACCTGGAGGGTCGATCATGCAGCCGCAGTGGAAGCCCTGAGCCGCCCAGTCGCGCTCCACCTCTTTCTGGCTCACTGGCACCGCGAATTTTCGCCTGCAGGGAGGGTGCATGGTGAGCGGTGCACGCGTGAGAGGCAACATGTGTGAGCAGCGGTGGCGGCACAGCGACAGCAGGTGCGTCATCCACCTGCAACCTGCTGCCGGCTGCTCGCGGGCAAGTGTGATGTACTAATCAGCTCCCTCACTTGATCAGGTGGTTGCGCCGGGCTGCCAAGCTCGCTTGGGTCGAGCGGGCAGTGGAAGTGGCGCCTCCCAGCGCACTCAGCCCACGCAGCAGGCTGTCAAGCACCATGGCGAGCTAGAGGCCAGATCATTCAGTTGCCTGGCGGAGTCGATATGGGCCGCAATGCACGAGTAGCAGTTAGTCTTAAAATAATGAAGACGAGGGACAAGGGGTGTCGTTCGGGCGTGGCGGCGAGCGGCGGCGGCGGCGGCGGCGTGGAGCGGACCCAGCGGCGCTTCAAACCCGCCTGATTCCCCGAGCGTCCCACTTTCCACTCACCTCGGGAGCTGGCCGGTCCTGCAAAAAGCTCATGGGGAAGCTCCGAGTTCACCTGCGCTCTAAGGCTCTCCGGCGGGACAAAGGCCTTGAACATATATTGCAGAAGGGGAAGATGACGCGTGGGGGTGAGTCAGGCTAGCAGGGGCTTGTGCATGCAGCCCTTCTGCACCCACGCGCCCCTCGCGGCACATGCCGCCTGGGGCGCTGCATGACCTGGGTCTCCTGGCCTGTGCCTCTGCTTGCTCATGTTCAGTGTACGTGCGGGCTATCCTGATTAATTGTCCAACGGCGTTGCGTCCCCTGCTTTGTCTGGCCAGAGCCACGTCACCGCCTGCCACTCAGTTCCCCAGAAGGACCAACATTAGCTAACATGCACATGCTGCTTACACAACCACAAACAATTTAGAATTGTATGAATAGAATGAATGAGCAGGCTGGAATAAGGGAGAAGGTACAGTGACAATCATGCAGGGTGTATAACAGTAGCAGGGGCTGCATGCAACAAGGCAGAGATAGGAAGCAGAGAGGCGGTAGGTGCAAAAAGTTTCGCTTGTTGCCGCAACCGCATGAGGCTCCACGGCCGCCCACATCAGGCCAGTTTACCCAGGCTCAGCCCCAGTGCTCAAAAGAGTCGAGGACCGAGGCGGGCACCCTGGGCTCGCAATCAAACTCCTTGGTCAGGCAGTCGAGCATGGCACGCCCCAGCCCCTGGCCGCGCAGCGCCGGCGGGACATGCAGCAATGTCACCCAGCCCCACGGATCCTCATACTCTATGGGACCCCGCCCTTGCGCAAAGGCTAGCAAGTACACTTCAAAGTACACGTCGTCATCGTCGACCCGGCAGAGGTGCGCTGCGGCGCGCTGCCGCGGGGTCAGCGCGCTCAGCAGGCGCGACGTGCTCGGCGCATCAGCTGCAGCAGGCGGCAGGGCCTCGCCCGCTGCCCCCTGCTTCGCTGGCAGCTGGCACTGCAGGACCATCAGGTAGGTGGAGTCAAACTCGTGCAGGAGCTGTGCCGCGCTGGGGTGCCGCAGCACAAACTTGCGGACAAACGCCGGCAGCGCGTGGTGCAAGGCCGCTGGCAGGGAGTAGGCTGTTGCCTTGTGCAGCTGGCATTCCTGCAGCGCCAGCTCCTGCACCGGCTTGGCAGTGGCATGGTGAGTTTTCAGCTGTCTTGATTTAATGCAATATGCACCCATAGGTCCCGCGCTTGCTTTGCATGTCCCCTTGCCTTGAGGCATGGCCTAGCCTGCCGCCGCCGCCGCCTGCTCCCGCCCGCAGGTGTGCCGCTATCGCAGCTGCTGCATGCTGGTCGCAACGGCGGTATGGATGCGCGACAGCAGGTGGCTGGCCGCACAGCCCCCGCTGCGTAGCGCGTCGAGTTTGCAGTCGCCATGCGGTGGCGCTGGCCTGTGAACGCCGCCATGGGGTTTGTTCAATCCTCCGACTGGCTCCAGAAGCACTGGGTGCCTTCCCAAGTGCAGCAAGGAGGGAGGGTTTCTGGCCGTGATGTGCTGGCGCCAGCGGACGAGGGCCGTCGTCGCGCGATCGTGCCACCACAGGCGCCTCCTGTCTCCTCCTGTGCTGGCCATGCCAGCGCCAACACCGAGCTGTGCATGTGTTAGACTGCGATGCAGGCAATCGCAGCTGGCTGTCGTTCAGACACACAACCTGTGCTGCCCCTCCCCAAAAGCAGTTTGTCCGCCCTATACAGATCCTTTGTCTGCTGCCCTTTTTGTATCTTTTCGCGCATAAGCTACTCAAACCAGTCGGCAAGTCCCAGATGCACAACAATTACTAAGCTACAGTTGAGCAGCAGCAAACTCTTGGTTCTGCCTGCAGCACAACTACTGCGCGGGTGCAGCCTCGGCCCTGCCGCTGCCGCGCCCGCTGCCGCGCCCGCGTGCCGCTTTGCAGTCAGCCCGTTGCTGCGGCCAGTGTGCGTGGCTGCAAGCGGTGCTGCAGTACCTGCGGCAGCACAAGGAAGAGTGCCGGGAGTTGCGATTCGTGTTGCTGCTACCAGAAGCACCAAATGCCCTGCGCAGCTGCTGCTGAGCAAAGCTGCCCGTGCCAACTCAGCGCCCAAGGCCGCCTCTTCCAAAGCCTCTCTGGCGCCACACTCGAAGTCACCGCAGCGCCCCGGTCTGCTCATGCATAAAGCCGCTCACCAGATTGAGCGGCAGGCTGCGCACTGCTTGAGCTCCATGCCGCTTGTTCCGCAGTGGGCGCACTTCATAAACGGCACTTCAGTTTTGACGACGCTTGGCGGTACCGCCGGCGATGGCTGCAGCAGGCGGTCCTGCCACCGGCGTGCGCCCGCGGCCTCGTGAGCCTGGAGCGCGGTTCGTATCCAGCCGAGGTGTGGGTAGCGCCGCTGGTGCTGCAGCGGCTTGATCAGCACGGGGAGCAGCGCAGCCTTGGCAGTTGCGTACGCTGCATCGGCCTCATCCACTCAGCGGCGGGCTTCTTCGAGCGGGATGGCTGGGCGCAGGTTGGACGCTCCCTCATCGGGGCTGGCATTGATGACCACCTGCAGTGTGGAGCACCCGAAGAATGGCAGCGGGGTGCGGTTGGTCTACTGCTGTCCCGCCGCCAAGAGAATCCTGCAGCGAACAAAACCAGCAATAATCAAACACCAAGCACAGCCAGCCGTGCCGCCAGATCCAGGCATGCATGCATGCACTTGAGGCAGAGCGGGCAGTGCAGCAGACATGGGCTGTGAGCAGCGTGCCAGCTACTCCCCATGCTCACCCCATAGGCCAGCATGCAAGTCCAGTACGGGCTGCGCAGCTGCCGCGCCAGCTGCAGCCCCTGCCGCAGCCTGGCTGGGTCCACACCTGGCACCAGCAGGGCAAGCTGCTCCTGGCCTGCAGGGTGCTCCGGCGCGGCAGCACACAGTGCACGTGCTGCCTGACAGGCGAGCGCTGCTGCCTCCATAGCTGACAGCCGCCAGGGCGCGGCTGCTCTCGAGCCTGTCTGCGGCCGGCCTTGCTGCGCTGAAGACAGCTGGAATGCCATGGCGCACCACAGAAAGCGCAGCTGCGCAACGCTGGGCAGCGGCGCGGGGCTGGCGCTGCTGCTGGCCACAAGCTGCAGGGCAAGAGAGAGCGATGGGGCATTTGTTTTGCACCAGCAAGCGTTGGACAGGGGGTGTCGATGCAGCCCACACATTTTAGCATGTAACTGGCACAATTCAGCATGTAAGTGGCCAGATCCGACACCTTGGCACTGCACCGCCCCTTCAACCAGCGCTTGCCTGCTGTAGGCCTGCCAGCTCAGCACCCAGGTCGGCCTCAGCGCTTGCCCGGAACAGGCGGTCCTGCGCAGCGCGCAGCGCGTCCAAGCCGTTCCACCAGGGTGCGTCTTCCGCGCACTGGCCGAAGCCGGCTGTGCAGTCGCACAGTGCCACGGTCAGCAGGGCGCTGGTTGCCACGGTCACAGCTGGGGGGCCGACCAGCCGCAAGCGGCACACGCCGCCCACCAGCCGGTTGCCCAGCTGGGTCACCAGGATCGCCAGTACTGGCTCAGCAAAGTGCATGGCCACTGGCATCTGCGGGCCTAGGATCGAGGTGATGGCCTGCACAGCGCCCAGGCTGCACAGCGCGGCCAGCAGCTGGTGGGGCGTGCTGGAGGCTGTGCCGCGTGGCTGCTGGGTCGCTGCCTCTGTGTGCAGGCGGGCCGCATCCAGCAGGGCGTAGGCACGCAGCAGCGCAGCCTCATCGTGACTGCGCTCGGCTGCTGGCTTGGCAGCGGCGCGATCCAGCCGCTCCTGTACAAACTCGCCCAGCTCCTGCGCACCAGGGAAGGCGGTTTTTGTGCGTGTTACGCAGCGGCAATGCAAAAGAAGTTGTCGAGTTGCCTAGGGCAATGGGATGTAGGCGAGCAGGCGAGAGCACGAGGCCAATAAATCTAGGAGGAGGGCTGCGCCGGCGAGCGGAGTAACGGCGGCGGCGGCCGCGGCGGCGGCGGCGGCGTGGAGCGGCCCCAGCGGCGCTGCAAACCCGCGTGCTTCCGGCTCGTCGTCTGACTCTCCACCCACCTCAGGAACTGGGTGGCCTTGCCGGAAGCTCATCGCGACGCTCCGACTTCACTTGCGCTCCAGCGTGCGGTCCAAGGCTCCACGGGCGCAACAAACGCTTCATAAGGTGCCACAGAAGCAGAAGGACGCGCGTGAAGCAGGGCAGGAGGGGCATGAGGGCATGGGCAGCAGCCCTCCCTTTGCCCATGCGCCGCCCGACTCGCGCCGCCCGACGCGATGCTTTGGCGCGTTGCTTAGCCTGAAAATCCATTGCCCGGTGCGGCTGCCTGCTCCTGTTCAATCTAGGTGCAGGATGTGCTGCATTTGTGTCGCACTGGGGTGTGCACGGCAGCTACGGCAGCCGCCATCAGATGGTCTGCGGTGCGTGACGTGAGCGAGCGAGACGACCCTTCGGTTGAACCTCCCACCTGAACGGCTCATGCCCTGCTGGTGTTCCATTGTCCGGACACTAGTTGGCAGTTCTGCCAGCCTGAAAAGACACAGCCCAACGATCTGTGCACGGGCAATCGGCTAACCCGCCCAAGGCGCACTGCCGTTCTGCACCCCAACACCGCTTCGGCACAGTCGCCGTTTAGGCTGCTGCGTACTGGAGCTTGTCTGTATCACCAGACCAGTGAGTTATGTGTCTCTCACTATGTGACAGCGGTAAGGAAATGCCAAGGAGCTGTGGCTGGACGCCTCCCCGCGGCGCCCGGTCAGCGACGGGGCGGCGCATGCATGCGCACCTCTCTCCCTCTCTCTCGCCGTTGATCAGTCTTTCTGCGGCGTCCTCGATGTCCACAGCTGCCGCAGGCGGGGCTGCCGAGCCGCCGGGCCCGCCGGGCCTGGCCCTGCTGCAGGCGGTGGGCCGCCGAGACCTCGCTGCCGTGCAGGCAGCGCTGGACCAGCCGCTGCAGCAGGATGGCATCAACGCCCTGCACGTGCGGCGCTGGTGGGCTTCCCCGACGCCGTGCAACCGCTGGCGGATGCAGGTGGACGAGGCGGCTACCGCCGCATTGTCTGCCTTACTGCCAATAGCCTCTTGCAGTAAGCCTCAATTTCAGCTTGATCGCCTGCTTCATTCTGCAGGAGTGGACATCAATGCCCGGCTGCAGCACACATGGGGAGCTGCAACGGCGTATGCGCTGCCAGCGGGCCTGATTTTGGATGTTGAGCTGCCCGCTAGCTGGCCGTTTGACGGCCACACGCCACTGCGCACGGCGCTAGTCATGGGCAACCTGCGCACGTCAGAAGCTCTGCTGGCAGCGGGCGCACGTCAGAAGCCAGCCTGGGATGCGCTGAGGCGCATCGCAACAGCACAGCCCGGCGAGGAGGGGCTGCAGCGCATGCGGGCTGCCGCTGCGCTGCTGCTGGCACACGGCTTGCCTGCTGAGGAGGGCGCTGTGTGGGAGGCGCACCGTGTGGCAGCCGAGCTGGCCTGGCCTCAGCGGCAGGCCGACCCAGAGGATCCCTGGGTGCTCAGCCGCCTGCTGCAGGCACACCTGCAGGCGGGCAGCGGCGGCGGCGAGGGCGCCCTAGGTGCTGTGGTGCATGTGCTGGAAACGGCCATCAACAACCTGGACCTTCCCGCTTTCCGGGCATGGCTGCCCGCGCCGGCGTTGGGCACGCTGGGCGGCCCAGGGCTGCTGGAATTCCTGCATGCGCTGGGCGAACGCATGGTGTACTGGGCACCCGGCCTGCCCAGCGCTTACGCTGAGCAGGCGATGCTGGCGACGCTGGACCGTTTCAGTGCAGCCCTGCAGCAGGCTGTGGCGCAGCAGAGGAGGAGTCCTTCGCGTGGCATTTGGGGCGGCTCGGGCCGCTCTGACAGCTTGGTGGCAAATGCAGGTGGGGGAGGGGCGGGCTGAGGCTTTTGGGTCGTGAGCAATTGGTCAAACATTGAGCATGCTGCGAATGTTGTGGCAACAGCTGCTACTAGCTAGGGTAACACCCTGACCAGGGCGGCAGCAGTCTAGGGTGGGCATAGGCTGCCGGGGACTGTCCCTGACTGCCGCTGCCTGCAGGCACAGCCGTTGAGAGTATGCACGGCTTTGCGCTGTCCCAGCAGGGCCGTGCAGCTCTGCACGCTGCCTGCAGCTGGCGCACCCTGCTGCTCCCTCTGTGCGCAGCTTGTGCCGGCTCTGCTCACGTCCTCGAGCGCCTGCTGGCCGCTGGGTGTGTCATCAACGTGCATGCCCTGAGGGAGGCCAAGCCTGGGGAGCTGCGGCAGATGCGCATTAATATAGAGAACTCAGGTAGCACGGCCCCTTCGAAATCCATCAGTGACTGCTGGCGTTGGTTTGCTATTAGATGCGCACGTGGCACATTGCAGGCATGGGTGTTGCTGGCATGCTTGGGAGGGGATGGCAGCGGCATGCCCGCTGTGTCAGCACTTCTTATAAAACCTGCTGCTGCCCTGCTGACCATGTCCGCACCAGGCGACTGGGAGCACATCTGGCGTACTGGGCTGTATGCCAAGCCTGAGGACATGCTTTACCCTGAGCTGGGCCTCAACATGCTGAACGCGGCGCAGGCGCAGGTACGGCCAGCTGTGAAAGGTGCACCGTGTGGCAGAGCCATTGGCCAGCTGTGCGGAAGTGCAGCCCCTCATTAACATGTGCGTCGTGCCGCACAGCGGTCGCCGGCACATGCCGGCCTGTACTGAAGCAACTGGAGCACTTTTCCAACCAAGTGCTGTGCATGCCGCCGCTCCCTGCTGCCCCTGCAGGCCTGGTCGCCGGGCACGCACCGCTGGTGGCCGCCCCACTTCCGCTCTGCTGTGCGCACGCTGCTGTTGGTGGGGCAGCGTGGCATGGATTTGACAGCAGCTGCCGCTGCAGGGCCGCCGCAGGGCGCTGCAGGCACTCGGCGCACACGCCAGACAGCCAGGCGTGAAGCTGCGGCGGCTGCCGCGGTGCCAGCCCAGCTTCTGGGCTCGCTAGAGCGGGAGCTGCTGCTGAGCATCGTCGCGGCTGCCGCCTACCCACTCAGTGCCTGGGATTGGCACAGCTTTGGCTCTGCTGGGGATTACTACACGCGGCCATACGAAGGGTCGGACTCGGATTAAACCTGAGCCTGCTGCCGCCTTGCCTGCCCAAGTCAGTTGCCCTCTGCACATACTACAGCCTGCATGAGCGCCCTCTCTGCTCATTGCACTGCGCCCTTCGCAAAACCACAACACAGTCTGCACCATGCACATGCCACCTGCATTTGGCACAACAAACCTCTGAGCCCTCATTTATATGTTGTAAATTACAGCGATTGTCAAGCACCTAGCGCTTGGATTAACGGGCACGAGAGCGGCCACCTAAAACTCTGCGCCAAGGAAAACTGGCCTGGCTAGCAAGGGAAGGCAGCAGAGGGGAAAGATGCCATGGTGGCAAGAATGGCAGTGCGCAGGCCCAAGCGGGGCGAAAATCAATGCATGCCCAACACACACAACATGGAAGGGGCACAGCTGACCCGCTAAGGTGACTTGAGAGGGTGCCTCAGCTGCCCCTCAGCGCCTGCTAGGCATGGCTCGAACTGCGAGTGCTGTTCACGAGGTGCCACTGCAGCTTATGCAGCAGCTGCTGCACTCAGGCATCGGCAGGAGGCTCCCCGCGGCCACGCCCAGTGCCACCAGGCGGGTAGGAGCGGCCCCTGCCGCCTCGGCCAGAGGCGCCTCGAGCGGGCCCACCGCCCCTGCCGCCGGCGCCCCTGCCGCCGTACGCCGGCGCGCGGGCGGGGCCTCGCCCGTCCTCTGCTCCGCCTGGCTGGCTGGCAGGTGCTGGCCCAGCAGCGGCGGCAGCAGGGCCGTCTGCATGTGCGGCAGGCAGGGCGTTGCTGGGGCCGCGGCCGCGGCCAGGGTAGGGGGCTTGGCTGCCTGGGTAGCGACCGCCGTGGCGGCCGCCGCTGTTCCTGTAGCGGCCGCCACCGTCGCCGTTGCGGCCGGCATTGTCGCCATCGCGGCCGCCGCCGTCGTAACGCCCCCTGCCGCGGCCTCCGTCCCTGCCGCGGCCCCTGCCCTGGCCAGCCGAGGGCGACGCTGGGCCGGCATCGCCGCTGGGTGCTGGTGCAGCAGAGCGCAGCGGCGGGCGCACCGGAGGCGGGCGGAAGTAGAGGTTTGCGGTCTCAGCGCTGGCATTTGGGGGCACGTAGCCACCCGGGGCAGCAGCTGTGCCGCCCGGCTGCGGCGCCCCAGCTGTCACTGCCTGCTGCGCCGCCGGCTGACCCTCGTGCCCAGGCTGAGGCGGGCCGTAGCGGCCGCCGCCGCTGAACCGCCCCCTGCCGCGCCCGCCATCGCTGTAACGGCCGCCACCATCGGCGTAGCGTCCCCTGCCCCGCCCGCCGTCCCTGCCCCGGCCGGGTGCGCGGCGCTCCCGCTGCGGCAGGGGGGCCTCGCCGTCTGGGCCCTGCTGCCCCTGGGGAGGGGCTGCCTCTGGTGCCGGCTCGCTAGCTGCCTCTCCGGCTGCCGCTGCTGCTGGCGCACGCTCCTCTGCTTCCGCTGGAGCAAATTCGTGCTCTCCTGGAGGCTGCTGCTGCCGTCCCCGGCCCCGGCCGCGACCGCGCCCCCGCCCGCCAAACTCCTCTCCCCAACAGCCGTGGCCGCCACGTGCCTCGCCCCTACCGCCACGCCCGCGGCCGCGCCCTCCGCGCCCGCCCTGCCGCCCGCCATATGCCTGCTGCTGCTCCGGCTGCTCCTGCTCGGCAGCGCTGGCGTCCTGAGACCCCACCTCCTGCCATTCGCCCTCCATCTCTGCGGGAAGCAGGCAGGTGGGCAGGTGTGCCAGTTGGAGCAGACAGGTAGGCAGGTGTGGCAGTGAGAAAAGGCTAAAGGGTAAGCAGACATACACCAGTTGTCCTTCCCTAAGCCTAGGCCTAGGGCAGCACCAAGTCAAGTAAGACTGCCTTGCAACACCCCTTCCCGGCTGTCCCAGCACCCACCCTGCTGCTGCTCCGCATCTGCCTCAGCCTTCGCCTTGTCCAGCTCAGCCTGTAGTGCAACGAAAACGTGCCAAAAAGATGTTGGCATGGCAGCCAAAGCACCCATGCTGCCCAGTTCCTGCAGGGCAGCCTGCCCACCCGAATCAAAAGGAATCAAGCACCCAGAAGCACAGCCGACACCCACTGCCCACCCACGCCAAAACATAAACTCAACACCCACCTGTAAGTCTGCGGGGCTCAGTGTGAGTGAGGCCAGCTCTCGGTACGTGTCGCTCATGCCCTCGTACGTGTGCAGCGTCTCTGCAAGTGGCGGGACAGAGGTTTGAACTGAAGATTCGAGTTGTGCAGCAACATGAGTACAACTGCGCATGCTCTTGTACAAGTACATCATTCCTGCAAAACGACGATGCAAAGGCACGATTAGAGCTGCTGGCCCAACTACATGCAGCAGAGCGAGCGCCTCCTGCCCAGCACAGCTGCACACTGCTCAGGCTCCCCTGTCGGCTGCTTTCCTGAGCAACAACTTGAAACCTCAACACCCACCCGCTGTGTGGCCCTCCCGGGCCGCCTTCTTCAGCATGAGGGCAAACGCCTCCTGCTGCCGCTCCCGCGCCCGCTCGGCTTCGGCAGCCGCCTCGGCGTCCGCCTGCCGCTGCTCCTCAAGAGCCTGGCGGCGACCTGCAGACAACAAGGGGTAGTTGGTATGGATGGTGGTGGTGAGAAATTTGTACAGAGCGAAACGGTGGCTTACGCAACCTTGCACGCCAGCTCGCAGCCACTTGCAAGCATGCATGTCTGAACAAAGTGCAGGGCCCAGGCGCAAGCAGAGGCAGGCGGGCCACAGCAGCAATGCTGGTCAGCCATGTGCGCGGCCAAGTAACTCACGCTCGGCGCCGGCAGCCAGGTAGTCGAATGTTTCGCGCAGCGGGTGCCACACGTGCGCCAGGTGGACGACCTCAGCAGTGCCGGCCTTCTTGCCCTGCAAACCAAAAGGCAGCGGGTCCCAGGAGTGTTGCGGTAGGGGCGCCAGAGTTGTTGCAGTGGGGAATTCCACTAAGCAGGCATGCGCGCAGGGGGCAGCCGCTACTCCAACTGCCCCGCTGCTTTTCTTGCAAGGTTACACCGCTGCTGACTGAAAGCCTCACCGCGGCTGCAGCCTGGGCCCGCTGGATGGCAAAGCCGGGCGGCAGGCGGGCGGAGGGGGAGGGCAGGAAGTCCACAACCACCACTGGGGCAGGAGGAAAGAGAGGGGCAGCGCAGCCGCGTGTGAGCATTTTGCTTGACCAAACAACAGGTATGAGGAGAGCATGCCACTGCGGCAGGCCGTGCCCCCAGCTGCTTGATAAGGTTACATGCACTTGACACTTCACACAGTCCCACACCAAGATGTCCGCCTACCCGTCATGTCGGCCTTCAGCTGGTCTGCGCTGCAGCTGCCGATCCCGCTGCATGCAGTGTCGCGCAGCAGACATCAACATGGTCATAGCATGCGCCTACCTGTCACATCGTCCTTCAGCTTGTCAGCCCGGATGGCCAGCGCCAGCAGCTTGTGCGCCGCCTCGGCTGCGGTCATCTCCCGCGTGTGGTGCGCCGCGGTCTGCAGGTTGAGGTGGAAACATGCCACTGAGTGCTGCAACATTGCTCATGGAGGCATCTCCCGCGTGTGGTGCGCCGCGGTCTGCAGGTTGAGGTGGAAACATGCCACTGAGTGCTGCAACATTGCTCATGGAGGCATCTCCCGCGTGTGGTGCGCCGCGGTCTGCAGGTTGAGGTGGAAACATGCCACTGAGTGCTGCAACATTGCTCATGGAGGCATCTCCCGCGTGTGGTGCGCCGCGGTCTGCAGGTTGAGGTGGAAACATGCCACTGAGTGCTGCAACATTGCTCATGGAGGCATCTCCCGCGTGTGGTGCGCCGCGGTCTGCAGATCGAAGTGCAAATGTGCAATGCCAACGCTTTCTTGGATGGAGGGCTAGTAGAGGCGGCTTGCGGGAGTGGTGCGCCCAAATGTTGCAGGGCGGACATGGCAGGTGGTGCAACAAAGAGGCTGCTGCACGGATGAAGGGCACTGCCGATGATTTAGAATCGCAGCTCTGAGCAGTTTGAATCAGTGCCTCTGAATCAGTGCCACAAGTCTGCTGGGCGCACCTTTGGGTGCACCGCGTCCCACAGGCCGTCGCTGCCAATCAGCAAACGCGCCCCGCTGGCAGGCAGCGTGACCTGGCACACCTGCAGACAGTGCAAGATGGTGCAAAAGCGGTGGTTGGAAAACATTGAGAGGTGCCATGCAGCCTGCTGCAGGCTAGCCAGGCAGGCCAGCAGGCAGGGACCAGGGTCTGGTCGCTTGAGCATGCCCAGCTGCATGCGCCTGCCTGGTGCAACAACTCAAACAGCCACTTGCCTCGGGCTCAGCAGTCACGGCTTCGCCAGCCTCAGCGTCACCAATGGTCCTGGCCATGTTCAGCCCGCCCGGCCAGACGCTGCAGCAAATGAAGTGCAAGTGTGAAGAGCGATCAGCAGAGGTGGTGTTTGCATGCGCATGTGCGGTAGCAACAGCCTCATGCCCGTCGGAACCTGCACATGCCCTCATGCCCAGGCCTTCATACTGTGCCGCCAACCTTGCCATTGAGATGCAGACTAGCAATGAACAAAGCAGCAGCCACACAGCAGGATGGCACGCACCGGATGGGTCCAGCTGGCTTGCCCTCCACAGTGGAAGGAGCGATCTCGCAGCCGGCGGCCTTGCAGCGCGCCACCTCCTCCTTGTTATCTTCTAAGCGGTGGGTTGCCGACACCTGTTTTGAATGATGCAGAGAACAACCCCAGAAGAAGTTAAAGACTGAATGGTGGAAATGCCTATGGCTTTCCACAGCCAGTGGGTGCACAAAGGTCAGGCGCCAGTGCTATTCAACTGCCTCAGTTTTTTACCAGGGCAACTCCTTGCCGAATCCCGCACCTGCAGCACCTCCGAACCCGTGTCCAGGTAAGCGCACGAGTCGCCCACATTAGCCACCAGCAGCTCCCAGCCGCAGGCGAGCGCCAGGGTGGCAGTCGTGCCGCCGCGCTCCGGCCACCGCCGCTGCGCATCCGCGTCTACTGCCTTGAAGGCGGTGGAGCAGGCCTGTAGGGAGTAAGGCGCAGGGTGGGCAGACTTCATAATCTTTCATTGCAGCACCTGACGGCGTCTACTGCCTTGAAGGCAGTGGAGCAGGCCTGAATAGCGAGGAACATAGAAGCCGAAAGGGTTGTGGCAAGCGCAGCCACACATGCTGTCACTGCCCGCCGAGCAGAGCCATGCCATGGCACAGCCACAGCAGAGGAACTTGCAACCTTGCACAAGCTGCCAACTGTGACATCCAGCTACAGTGCATGGCAGCCTCGGCATCAAACCTACAGCAGCCGTTGAAATCGCAACAGCCACTGAATCATGCCCACCTGCGGCAGGCGGGCCATAAGTGTGGCCTGCAGGCGCCAGGCCTGCGCATCCTCTTTGCTCAGCCCCTCCACCTCAGGCACCTCCTGCAAGGCAGTCGCAGCGATAGAGAGACACAGCATTGTGGGTCGCAGGATTTCAGCGAGTCCTCTGCACCCAGGCTCTCCACTTCCGGCACCTCCTGCAAGTTGTGCAAAGGCACCACCACAGCCTGGCAACATACCCACCCACCTGGAGCGGTATCGACGAGCGGTCCACCTCGGCCATGACTGCCCTGAGCAGCGAGTTGCTGGCAAAGGTGGCCACGGAGCGGCCGCCGTGGCCGTCAAACACGCCGAAAGCGGAGAAGGGGACGGAGCCTGCTGGAGGGAAGGGGTGCAGGCAGGGGGTTTTGAGTGGGTAGAAGGCTGGCAGCAGGTGCCGGCCGAACGCGGAGAAGGGGACACAGCCTGCATTTGTTGGGATGGTTGGGATGCAGGTGGGGGGTTGTCGGCGGATGGGAAGGCTGGGAGCAGGTGGGAATGCTGGAGTCTTGCAAGCACGTGGAGGGCTGCTAGGAGCATGGCTAGTGAACATGGCAGCCGCTGCGGCGTTGCAGCATGCCATCAGGCCAGGCACATTCCGCTCACAGCGAAGCCCACTACTCACCCTCCAGGCCCTCCAGGCCCCAGCCGTCTGCTTTTGCCACCCTCCATTCCCACCAAAGGCATGCCACATGCAAAGTATCAAGCTACTCACCCTCCACGCCCTCCAGGCCCCAGCCGTTTGCCGGCTTCATCACCCACTGGTCCTCGCCGCCGCCCGAGTCCTTTTTGCGGTCCTTGGACAGCGCTTCGCGCACCACCGGGCCGCTGCACAGGCACAGAGGAGGAGGATGGTGCTGGCGGCCGTTCAGTGTGCTTGCCACAGAGGCATGGCAGACGAGCTGCCCTGATCCAGCGGACCTCGGCTCGCCTCCCAACCAGGCAGGAGCCACACCACCCACGCCGGCATGCCGAAACCTACCTGCAAAGGCTGCCTGTGTTGCAGGCAAGGTCATGCAGCTGACCGCAGTCCCAGCCAGCCAGCAGCAGCAGCCACCCGCGCACCTGAACTGGCTCTGCGGCACGGCAGCACCCAGCTCGGTGCGCCCAGGTATTGTTGGTGCCTCCTCTGCAGCTGCCGCCTCGGCCTGGGCCCGAGCGGCCTCCTCGGCTGCCGGCTGCTCCTGCTCCGCCTCTGCCTGCTCTTCTGCCGCTGCCGCCGCCGTCGCCTCAGGCTCAGCAGCCGCTGCAGCTGCACGCGCAGCTGCCGCTGCTTGCTCTTCTGCCTCCTCTCCTTCCTCCTCGCCCTCGCCTGTTGCCGGCGCGCCGTCGTCCGCCGCCGCCCCCTTCTTTTTCTTCTTCTTCTTTTTCTTCTTCTTCTTGGCTGCGCCGCCCTCCCCCTCGCCGCCCTCCGCTGCAGCAGCGTCCTCCTGCTGGCTGGCGTCGCGGCTGGGTGCTGCCGCACCCGCCTCTGCCTCTTCAGACAGCAGAGGTGTGGCAGGCGCGCCTGGTCCTGCTGCTTCTGCCGCCGCGCCGCCGCCGCCCTCCTTCCTGGCGGGCTGCTCGTCTATATCTGGTGCCGCAGGCAGCTCAGAAACAGCTGAAACCAGGCTGTCGGTGCTGCTGCTGCCGGCACTCGAGGCCGCGCCATTGGCCCCTGCTGCCATGGCCGCCGCTGCCGCTGCTGCCGGAGCGCTGCCGGCCGCTGCTGCGTGTCGCAGGCCGTCGCTGCTGCCGCGTGGCTGCAGCGCGATGCGGACGTGCAGCCGCTGGGTGGTGCGGTCGAAACGCGCGCTCAGGTCTCCCCAAGTGCAGGGTCCTGTGCAGCGGCAGTTGGGGGAGGGGGGCAAGGAAGGCTTAAGCGCGCCATTTGGAGGTGAACTTGCAGCTGCAGGCAGCTGGAGCTTTGGCCGGTCAGCAGTCAATTGCGCATTCATCAACGCCATTGCTGTGCTTGCTTGAAGCAGTCCTCATGGCTGCGGATCGGTTAGCCGCTACTGCTCCAGGCAGCTGCTGCCTGCTCTGCCCCTCGCACCTTGTAGCTCTGTCCGTGCCAGCGGCTCGCCCGTCTGCACGTCTGTGAGCACCAGAGCCGCTTCCAGGGAGCCGTCTGGGTGCAGGCGCCGCTCAAGCACCGCCTCTACAGATCTGCGGCAGGGAGCGGGGAGCGGAAGGCAGGGGGGTGGTCCGGAGCGCTGGCGGCGGCGGCGGCGGTGCAGCCAGTGCAGGCTCGGCAGGCCTGCTCGTGGCGCCAGCAATCATGGCTGCCGACATCCTACTGGCGAAGGCAGCCAGATGGTCGGGGGAGTGGCACCAGCTCACTCGGGGGACTGGGACAGCGCAAAGGTGTGCTCGATGGCTTCCGCGTTGCTGTCGAGGTGTAGCCACACGGCCATGTAGGCCGTTCAGCGAGCGCAGGTGCCGCTACAGCCCCGGAAGGCGGAGAACGACCGCGAGTGCGCACCGAAAGCCTCCGCTGCGTCCCACAAGGTAGCTACAATACCGCTATGCACGATGCTCGCGGCGATGGGCGAGATCGAGGCAAGCAGTGCACCCAGCGCCCATGCCACAATGCAGCTGAAACTTTGATGGCTCAGAGGTGTTAGCCGGTCCTCCCCGGGTGTGCGATGAAAAGGGCTCGACAGAGCAAAGCAGGCACAGATCAATCAAGTCAGCCTGGGTGACCACGATGGCAGCTGCTGCCGCCGGGCACGAGTGTCGCTTGGCTGATCTCGATCGCCACGGTTGGTCTCATTCCCCTCTTCTTCCCATTCACCAAACGAGAAATGGAGGAAACTCAACTGCAGAATGCATCAACAAGGCAACACTAAGTTCCAACTGCTTGCACTACGCCCTCGGTAGCCAGCCAGTAGCGCTGGACCCGGCCCCAGTGGCACACCCTTCCTCCCCCCACCTCGCTGCACGAGTCGTCCACACCGCGGGCCACAAGTGACATGAGAGTCAGGCATTCTTGCCGCTTACCCCAGCAGCATGCTGACAGCGCAGATGGCAGCGCACGAGCAGGAGCGGCAGCAGCAGGAGCGGCGGCAGCGGCGGCAGCAGTGGTTGGCCGCAGCTGCTGCCGCCACAGCACAGCGGCGTGCTCCGCTTTCATCATTGACTTGGCATGTGGGGGAGCCAAACTCTGCAGGGGTGAACATGCCGGCTTGCTGCAGACGCCACGCCGCACGGCCAAGTATGGCACGCGGACCCCTCGCAGCTCAAGTGCTGGCCCATGGACAAGTGCCCGCAAACGGCCCGCTCAGCGGCCTTCCAGCTGCCTGATCACATCCACACATCGGTCTGAGTTGACAAAGGCGGCCGGCAGGCTGCCGGCGGCGACACAAGGGATGGGCCCGCAGGGCTTCCGAGCTGTAACCAGGGCAGGCATGCGCCTGCACCAAACAACTCTTCAACATACACGGATGACAGATGGTGTGCGCGATGGGCCGCCCGATGCGCGTGAGGAGCCAACGCATGAATGGTGGGCATGAGACCGCTTACATCCTTAAACGAAGGCCCTGCACTGCCATTGTGCTCGCGGCTCCTGCCCTTCCCTTGCTGTACCCTGCTCCACAGCAGGCCAGGTGCACGCCTGCGCAAGTCAGCCTTTGCACCATGAGGGCGGCGGCTGGCAGGGCGGCGGCGTCTGTGGCGCAACAATTGCGGCTCCATGCAGCTGAAGCCGTGCCTCTGGCAGCGAGGTGGGTCTACGCCTTTACTCAAGAGGGCCGCCTGCGGCGGCTGGGGCCTCCCCGCAGCCGGGAGCCCCTCCCAGCGCACCGTCCACATGCTCAGGGGGCAATGCAGGCGGCGCGCGGATGCGGGGCCACAGGGTTTGCCACCGCCGGCTTTGTCACCGACGTGCTCGGGGCTTCCGGCCGCCGCCGCCGCTGCCTTGCCTCCCGTACATGCCCCAGCAGTCTCACCCTGGCCTGCCTGCCATCCACATTGCGCGCAGGTCTGCTGGGGAGCCCAGCGCGCAGCAGCTGTACACGCTGGCACAGCTGCAGGCGGCCTCCAAGCAGCAGCTGCAGCGGCTGAGCGCGGTGGGGGAGAGCTTGGCGGCAGACCTCGCAGACCTGCAGCAGGTGATTTTTCGGGGCCTCCTGGGGCAGTTTGCCAGGGTTTGCAGGCCGATCCCGTATTGCGCAGGTGCCCACAGTGCCGCGGCATGCGTATGCAGCAGTGCTGCCCTTGCGAAGTAGAGGAGCCAGGGGTGGCAGGACAGCCACACCTTGTCAGAGGATGCGTCATCCCAGAGGTCTCTCAGCGCCGCCAATCCTGCTGCTGCCCATCTCATCCCTCCAACCCCCGATGTCGACCTCTCCACCTCCCCTGCCGTGCAGCGCATCCCGCTGCTGGTTCGCAGCATTTGGGGCGCACGCAGCGAGGTTGTTGTGGGTGCGCTGCGGCAGCGGCAGGCCGAGGCGGCGCGCCGGCTGATCCGCGAGTGGGAGGAGGCAGAGGTGGGTGTGCCTGCGCTCTTGGTGTCTTGCTTGAATGTACACGTTCACATGGCCTGGGGTGCTCGGGCTGCAAGTTGCTGCAGCCCTCCAGCTTGGCCGCTTGCCTGCGCTGCCTCCCACGCCCGCCCTTGCCAACGTGCACCCACCCAACCGCCCGCCCGCCTCCCTCGCCTGCCTGCCGCAGCACCGCCTGGTGGCTGTGGCCAACTCGCTGGCCAACCTGCAGACGGGGCAGAAGATGTTGGCAGTGGGCGTGCCGCTGGCGGCCGCGCAGCTCTGGCCCCGCCCCGCGCTGGCCTACAGCGTGCAGCCTGCGGCGCGGCCGCAGCCGGCAGCTGAGCTGGAGCTGACCCTGGGACAGCTGTCGGCCATGGTGGCGCGTATCGCTGCCGCTCTTCGAGAGGAGCTGGCCATTGCCATGCGCGGCGTCTTCCTCTTCCTGCTCTTCCTCCCCGCGGTGGCCACCGCGCCCGGCATGCTGCTGTCGGAGGCGCACCGCGCCCGCTGGCTGGAGCTGGTGCGCTGGACGCTGGAGCAGGCGGGGCCCGCCTTCATCAAGGTGCGCTGCGTGCGCTGCGCTGCTGGTGGGGCTACGCAAGGCTTTGGTGGGGCTCTGTTGGGCGCAAAGTTAGCCATGAGTTTGCGCCGTGGAGCGCGGCAGCAGGCAGGCCTCCAGGCATGCCCATGTTCTGCTCCCTGGCGAATGCACATCCAGTACAGCTATCAATGCAACCATGCTCCTCTTGTGTGGCCTGCCCTGCCGCAGTGGGGCCAGTGGGCGGCCACGCGGCCCGACCTGTTCCCTCAAGACGCTTGCAACGCGCTGGCCGCGCTGCAGAGCCAGGTGCGCTCGTCTGGATGCAGCCCGGGTGGGCAGGCCGCCTCTTCAGCTGTAGCAGCGCTGCCCTTGTAGCGGCAACAGGCAGTACAGCAGCCCCCCTGAGCTTCCAGGCTCGTCCATGCCATGCTTCCTGCCTCGCTTCAAGCCTCCCCTGCTCACACTGTGTGGCACCCTTCTCCCCCCACTCAGGCGCCCAAGCATGGCTGGCAGGCGACCGAGGCGGCGGTGCAGTCCTCGTTCGGCGCCCCCATCAGCGAGCTGTTTGAGGCATTCGAAGCGGAGCCGGTGGCCAGCGGCAGCATTGCGCAGGTGGGTGCTGCTGCCAATGGGGTCGAGAGCTGGGTGCTGCCGCCCGGTCACACTTTGGCAAGCCAGCGGTAACTTGCCGGCTAGACCTACGCTCCACACAGGGTGGGTCCACAAGATTTCAGCAAATACTGATTGCTCGGCTGCTGCCCACACCCTGCGCAGGTGTACCGCGCGCGGCTCAGCGAGCGGGGGGCGCAGCTGGCGGGCAACCGCACCCGCGGCGGCCTGCTGCCGCTGCGCAAGGAGCGCCTGTTCAAGCCGGGCGGCACCGTGGCTGTCAAGGCAAGTCAGAAGGGGTTGGGCTGGCTGGATAGGCAGGGGAGCATGAGTTGTTGGCTGGACGGCCAGGCATGCGGAGGCTTTCTGCCAGCAGCACGGGGTCCCGAAGCGGCAATGCATCACGGCTGGCCTGCCTGCAATTTCTGCTGTTGTGCGCAGCCGGCCAATCACATTTCAAACTAACACTAACTCCCGAACTGAACTGCCCCAACCGCAGGTGCGGCACCCAGGCGTGTGCACGACAATGGAGCGCGACTTCACGTTGATGCGGCGCGCGGCGGCCATTGTGGCGGCGCTGCCGCTGGTGGGCAGCCCCAGCGTCAAGGAGAGCGTGATGCAGGTGCGCTGATTTCCGGGTTAGAAAGGTGGTCGGATAACAGCTGGAAAGAGCCCCGGCGTGAAGGAGAGCGTGATGCAGGTGGGCCTGGGATGGCTTAGAATGTGCTCGAGGTTGTTCACCTGGTTGGCCGCCGGGCGCCACCTTGACGTGAACTTGGCCGTGCTCCGGTGCAGCTCGGCTTGAGCGACCAGCCCTGCCGCTCTGCTCCAGTCTGGCTAATCCACCCCCTTGATCCCCTCGTCGTACTCATTGCAGTTTGGCGCGCCGCTGCGGGAGCAGCTGGACCTGGTGACCGAGGCGCGGCACCTGGAGGAGTTTGGCACCAATTTCCGCCACTGGAGCGGCGTCACCTTCCCGCAGGTGTGCTTGTGTGTGTGGATGGGTGTGCAGGCTGGTGGAGCCTTTTGAGCAGGGTGCGCTTGTGCAGCCTGACGGCAGTGCGCAGCCAGGGCCACATCAGCAGCACGTGGCGGCCCGCTCCGATGCGCTTCTCAAACGCTGCCCAGCTCTGCACCTCTGGCTGTCCACCCTTGCTGCAGCCTGCTGATGCGCCGCTGGTCAGCAGCGAGGTGCTGGTGGAGACTTTCGAGGAGGGGGAGCTCATCTCCAAGTGAGTTTTATTTATTTGATTTACTAATAGCTGTTAAAGTGAAATGCGTAGTGCTGGTGGAGACGTTTGAGGAGGGGGAGCTCATCTCCAAGTGAGCCTATTTACTGATTTACTGATGGCTGTATAAGTAAAATGCTTGGCGTGGGTGGGGACATTTGAGGAGGGGGAGGTCATCTCCAAGTGAGTGATCCAATCTTCCATAGGTTGTTTACAACTGGTTACTGGTTGGGAGTGCTGGAGACGTTTGAGGAGGGGGAGCTCGTCTCCAAGTGAGCTTATTCATTTTGAGCTGTAGGGAGCAGCGTTTGTGCGGGGGTGGCCCTCTGCCACTGCGGCCGTGCTCTCGGCGTTCATTTCGCACACATCAGCCCTGTCCTTGACCCTGCGTGCGTCTTGCCTGCTCCCCGCAGTTACGTGGGCACCCAGTGCAAGTACAACAAGCAGCTGGCGGACCTGGGCATGCACTGCTACCTCAAGATGCTGCTCAAGGTGGGCCAGAGGGCAGCGCAACTGTTTGATCGCTCGTTGCATTGGAGCCAGCTGCCGAGTTGCAGGGGTCGCAACTTGGTTGCATGGCCTCATCCTTGTTGAGTATCATAAGCCGTGTTGCTGTGTTCCTTCCCCCCCCCACAACCCACAACAACAGGACAACTTCATTCATGCGGATCTGCACCCCGGCAACATCCTGGTGCGGCTGGAGGAGGCGCCGGTACCGCTGCCTGGCGGCCTGCTGGGCGCGCTGCGCTCCCTGCTGCCCTTCGAGCTCAAGCTGCCGCGCCTGGTGAGCCCAGAACAGGGGCTGGTTGGGAGCCAGTAAATGTGTGGCTGGTGCGCCGCGCTTGGCCGCGTTAGTGTCTTAGGCCTGGCAGCCCAGCCTGCTTGGGTTGTGTGCTCATCAGCCGCTCTGAAAGCGTGCTGGCACCTGCACCTCTCACTCTCTTCTAAGTGTGCTGGCACCTGCACCGCTCACCCTGCCCCTCACAGGTGCTGCTGGATGTGGGCATGATTGCCAAGCTGACGGGCGAGGACCAGCACAACCTGGTCGGCTTCTTCAAAGTGCGGAGCTAGTGGCAGTGGAGCCAGCATTTAGGCGTGACCTCTGCAGCTGCCTGGGGAAGTCAATCGGCAGCGCTGGCGGCAAATCCCGCCACTTGCACATCAAACTCACCTGGTTGCCTGCTTTCTCTTGCAGGGGCTGACCTCCATGGACGGCGGCGAGCTGGCCGACTCCATCATGACCTTCACCGAGGAGCGGCCGGCCAATCCCAAGGCCTTCAGGCACGCGGTACAAGCTGCGAAACTGTGTGCTGTTTCGCGAGATGTTTCCTGCTGACAGCGGTGGCTGCTTGCAACTGTGGCTGGCTGCTAGCCTGCTAGCCTGCAAACACTCCAATGCTGCTGTGCATTCTCGGTTCACAACGCATGCTCAATTCCCGCACCACCCTACGCAGGGAGGACATGGCGCGCCTCTTTGACAGCCTGGACCCCGAGCTCATGCGCACCAACACCCCCGAAGTGATTGCCCACATGATGGACATGATTCGGCAGCACCAGGTGCACCTGCGCGGCGTCGTGTCAACCGTCGTGGTGAGTTAATACTGAGTTTGAGTTGCCGCTCTCCATTCTGGGCTGCGCCTGTGTTGAGCTGCGCTGCGGCAGCACGCCGGCGTGCAGGAGGTTGCCTTGCATGTGTGGGTCTTGCCCAAGCAGCGCAGAGCCTGCAGCTGCTTGGAGTGCATGTACGCAGCTGCCTGCAAGGCCGGTCAGATGCCCCTCCGTCCTCACCTTGGTGCAACTCGCTTGCCACTCCCCCCCTGCCGCAGATCACCACCATGGTCCTCGAGGGCTGGTCCTCCAAGCTCAACCCCGACATCCGCATCGTGGACACCCTGCGTGACATCCTGCCCCAGGTGTGTGAACTGCAGGGCAGCTCCGCATGTATGCCCCACGTTGCTTGGCTGGACGTGGCGCCTGGAAGCGCTACGTGTTTTGTGCAGACTGCAAGCGCGCCGTGCAGCATGCTTGAACTGGCAGCATGCTCACCGCTTGCCCACTCGCGCCTCCCTCCCCCGCGCAGGCCTGGGGCGTGCGGCTGGGCAAGGCCATCGACCGCACCTTCTCGCCAGCCAGCCTGCAGCTGGCGTACCACTGAGGTGGAGCACGTTCCAGCACCGTTGATACGCTGGTTGATGCTGCCTGGCTGCCCCGTTGAATCCCACAATTGCGGCGGCTAGGCAGCAACTGCGTTGCTCTTCCCTCCCCTTGAATGCCCTTCCCAAGAAAAACGAAAACCTTCCGTCCCCCCGTCCCTTGCGCTTTGCTCTGCTTCCGCTTCCCCGCTGCATTCGCTTCCCCGCTGCAAGCTCCGCTCATTTGCTGCTGTCCCGTGCCACATGCTCTGCTGCCCGTTCTGTCGGTGCACGCTGCCTCGGCCTGTGCGACCGGCGCCTCTTTTCTACCCCTTTTACCCCCTGCCTAGCGAATCCCCTTCCCTTCGGACCTCTTCCACTGCTTACAGCCCTGCCGCATGCCAGCATGCTCTTGCTTTTCACTGCACGGCATCTGCCCATCGGCCGATGCCCCACCCCCTTCGCCGAACAAATCCCGTTGGAAAAAAACAACCGCCCCCTGCGGGCACGCCTATATGCACTTGCACAAATTGCAGCTCCACGTACATCACGCATGTAACGGGCAGCACACATTTTTGCGAGGAAAGTGCGGAAGCGTGGTGAGTGAGAGCGTCCAGCGCACTCGAGCGTGGCATGCGGACGGCAGACGGCAGGCGACATGGGCATCTGCAGGCAGGCAGCCACCCGCAACGCCCCTATTCACAACGGCATTGCGTTTCTCACCAGCCTCAAGGCAACTCAGCTCTGCAAACGTCTCCAGCAGTAAGAATGCCCAGCGAGCGGCCTCGAAAGGCGACGGCGGGCTGGATCGCAGGGCTAGGAATGTAGTGATAAACATGCGCCTTCTTGGTTCGCAGCGATCGGCGCGAGCGCCACTCTTGGCAGCCGCCGCTTCGCCGCTGCCGCTCGCCCACCGCCTCCGCCGCTTTCCTGCTCCCCTGCCCCTCCCGCAGGCTAGGTCGCCGCCATGCAGCAGCACACCGCCACCGACACCTTCAACGACCAGCAGCTGTTTTTTCAAATCCTGGTGCTGGAGCGCCAGCTGTACTGCTGGGTGGGGACGGCGCAGGCGCGCATGAGCACCCTCACCCTCGCCATGCCCACTCCGCTGGTGCGCTGGACTACTAGGAGGATGGGAGTGCACTTCTGGGCTGGTGATATTTTGCTTGCCAATCTGTGCACTGCGCGTTCAACATGAGCCGTTTGCCACAGCTGGTTATGCTTGATGAAGGGGCCAGCGGCCCACCAAGCAGCCTTGATCAAACCTGGCATTCCGTGCGGTGCTGTGCAACGCAGGACCCAGTGCCGTCGGCCACCTCGCTGCTGCGCGGCCCTGGCAGCGACGATGAAATCACATCCATGTCGCAGCGGCTAGGTGCGGCATGGGCAGCCTTGCACCTCTGCTGCTTGTCGGTGGACATGTCATGCTGTCAAACAGCACATTGCCGCAGGCTGGTCTGTCTTGTGTTCATCTGAAGTGCCCGCCAATGCTTCGCCCTACCCGTCTTGCTTGCTTGTAGCCAAGAAGATGGGGCGGTTGCGCTTTCGGTCAGCCTGCCCTCGAGCTGTGACTCTGTAGATCACTCTGCTTGTCCCAACCACCCTGACTAAGTGCAGCAAAGAAGACGGGGCGGGCGGTGGCGCTGTCTATCAACCTGCCCTCGGGCGAACCCCTGATGCGAGCCTGGGCAGAGAAGCGGCTGCTGCAGGAGCTGCAGGCGCTGCAGCTGGTGAGGGCGCGTGGTGGCAATGCTTTGCTTTCAAACTTGAATGGGCTGAGAACGGCTGCTGCAGGAGCTGCAGGCGTTGCAGCTGGTGAGGCGGGCTGTTGGAGGTGAGGTGTGGATCGAGCTGTTGCTATGAGAAGCTGCCTTGTGCAGCCCTCCTGCAGCCTGATCTGCCAGCCAGTGTGCGCCAACTGCGCGCTGTTTCCTTCTGTGTGTGCGCAGGTGCAGCAGACGGCAGACCTCAGCTTGTAAGCCTCAGATCCCGCTGGACTTGACTACGCACTGTATTTGGTTTGAGCGCATCTATGCACACCTGCCTGCCACGCTGTAAAGGTTACATTTGTTGCGGTTGGCAGCACACGTGAATGCAATCGCAGGACATGAGCCATTCGACGCTGGTTCATCGGTGAGGCGACGGTACACAAGGGCTCGTCCCCTGCAGCAATTCGCTTGTGCTCCCCATGCATCGCATAGGCTCGCACCTGGCGTCGTTAAAGGTGCTCAATGATACACCAAGGCAGCACAAGCCGCTGGGCGTCCTGCCCAAGCCGGGCGGCCGCTGCGCCTCCGCTGGGGGCGGCAGGCACAGCAGCTGCCTGGTGGGCGATCGAGCGAGGCAGCGACTTCCCATTACGCCAGGTCGGTTTGTTGTCTTCTCGGCGTCCAGAGACAGCTCTGCCGACCGCTCCCGTCCCAAGCTGCCCGAGCCCCCTGCGCTGCTCGCCATGACCGGGCGCGAGACGGAGCTTAAGAAGCTCAAGGCAAGGGCGCCAGGGCCACGCTGTAGCTCGCCGATGGGCTCCGAGCGCGCTCTTCTGTGCGCCTTTGTGCCTCTGCGGCGCAGCGGCTGCCTGGCAGTCCATCTTGGGGGCCATCGAACTCGCCCGCGCCGCGCCGCACCGCGAGGCCGCTGCCCGCCGCCTCCCGCCGCCGCCAAGCACCCACGTCCCCACCGCCCGCCTTGCCGCAGGTGGCGGAGCTGCGGGATGAGCTGGCCAAGCGTGATCTGGACACCAAGGGAGTGAAGGACGAGCTGGTGGCCCGCCTGGCTGAGGCGATGGACGCAGAGGCAGGCGGCGAGGCGGCAGACGCCGCCGCCGCGCCGGCCGAGGACGCCCCTGCAGCCGAGGAGCCGGCGGCAGCTGAGGCGGCTGCTCCAGCAGAGGCTGATGCTGCCGCGGGCGAGGCTGCAGCGGCAGAGGCCCCTGCCGCGGCGGCGGGTGCTGCGGCTGCCCAGCCGGCGGCGGCTGCCGCTCAGGACGAGCCTCAGCTGACTGAGTCTGAGAAGCAGCGGCTGCGCGCGCAGCGGTTTGGCCTGCCGGTGGCGGCCGCCGGCGCCAAGGCGGCGGGTGCGGGTGCAGGCGCGGGCGCGGCAAAGGAGGCCGCCATCGGCGGGCTGGGCCAGGTCGATCTCAAGGTCAGTCTGAACTGTGATGTAGGCTTGGGAGTGGGTTTGGTTACGAGGTCTGCCAGCCTGACTCGCACAGGTGCTGCGGTTACAAGGGCGCCCCAGCAAGTTGCTGCTGCTGTGGACTTATGCATCTTTTCATTGCCGTCAACTGCTGTTGCCCACAGGAGGAGATTGAGCGGCGCAAGAAGCGGGCGGAGCGCTTTGGCCTGCCGCCGCCGGTGCTCAAGGAGGAGGTGCGCTAGCGCTGCCGCGGTCTTCAGCCCAGTCTTTGGAGCTGTGATTGGCCGTGCTTTGGCTGGACAATCGCTGTAGATCGCGGCGATGGCCCGCCTTGCTCAGTAGCTCTCTGGATGCCTGATTGAAGTGCCGCTGTGAAAGCCGCAGCAAGCAGCACTGTACCTTGGTTGCATATAATTAACATACGCTGCTGCCCTGCCCTGCCCTTGCCCCTGTCAGGAGGCCCTGAAGAAGAAGCAGCGGGCGGAGCGGTTTGGCATCTCGGTGCCCATCAGCAAGGAGGAGTTTGAGGTGAGAATGAGCAGCTTCAGAACACACAACGTGCAGTGCGTGGGAACGGCGCTTGCTTGCAGCGATGCCTTTAGGACTTAGAAGTGATCAATCTAGCTGGCCAGCAATATGCAATGCATCCAGGCCTGCACCAGGGTGGCACGCATCTGTATTCACAAGCTGCTCCTGCTCCTGCGACCCTCCTTGAACCCTTGCATCAGGCCAAGAAGAAGGCGCGGCAGGAGCGCTTTGGCGCGGCCGGCGGCGACAAGCCTGCAGGTGACGCTAAGCCCGCGGGCGGCGACAAGCCCGCGGGTGCCGCCCTGAGCGAGGAGGAGAAGAAGAAGCGGGATGAGCGTGCCAAGCGGTGAGTGGGCCTGAGTGGAGCATAGCACGGCAGGAGTTTACTCAGACCTGCTGCAGTCGCTGCCGCTGCTTGCGGCGCCTGCTGCAGCTGAGGTGGCTGCTCGGCATTGCTCTCCAAGGCTTGAGTCTGCAATATGCTCTTCCTTGCCATGTGAGCTTGCTGACATGCCTGCCAGGCGGCTTCTGTCATACTGATCAAGTGTTGTGGCCCACATCGCCGCAGGTTTGGCGTGCCGGCCAAGTAAGGAGCATCAAGCAGGTAAGAATCCAGCTGGACGGAAACCGCAACAGCAGAGCAAAGCAACGCAATAACTACAGATACACACGGGCTGGGCACGCGTGGCTCCCAGCGCCGCCGGCACAACGGGGGACAGCCAGGGACTTGCTTTCCTGCCGCCATGTCAGATTCTCTTGGGCACTGCTGAAACCGCCATTCCCTTGCCGCACTGAAAGCACTGTGTAATTCCGCCATCCACGAGCTGCCTCGGGTCAGTGGAACATGGGCCGCTCAGGCTGCGGTGGCTGGCTGTCCAGGCCTCACTTGCCATTCCGCAGAGGCCCTTGATGCGGGCCAGCATCTGCTGGGCACGGCCGCCGCCCAGTGGAGCTGCCGCCAGCCGCGCCAGCTCAGGCACCACATGGCTGTTGAGCGCGGCCTGCAGCACCCGGCTGCGCTGATGCCGCGCGTCAGCGTTGTATACAGCGTGCATGCCTCGCGTTTCCGCATCAGGATGGCCAAAACAGAAGAGTTGGGTCGCCAAGCGGGCGTGTGCGATGCGGCCCGCCATCGCGCCCCGCCGGACTTGGCGCCTGAAAGCCCCTGCCATCCGGCCGGTCACAACGCTACCTTTCCTCACCTGCTGGACATCCGCCCGCCTCTGCTTTCTTGTCTCCAGCCCTCAGCAGCCCAGATACCGCTTGTTGGCTGGCCTTCCGCCGACTGCTGCTCGCCAGGCAGCCTGCTTGCAGCAGCCATGAGTCAGACAAAGGATTGTGATGGCTTGGAGGAGCTGCTGCGGTCGTGGCAGGCGGAGCCGGGAGACGGTGCGACTCGTTGCTCTGAAAGGATCAGGCGGCCGTGCAGAGCGCCTCCCTTGCAGCCGCTCACGTCACAGAGTCATTGGTGCGCGGGACTCCGATTGGGTCCATCAGTCCAGGACGCCGCCCAACGGCCTCGCCCGCCTCCCCTCCCCTCGCAGATCTTTTCTCCGATTTGTGCTTCGCCCATGATCTGCTCCAGGAGGCACACAGCTCCTCTGCTAGCGGCAGCGGCTGCAGCGGCAGCAGCAGCGCTGCAGCAGCTGCGGGAGTGGCGGCACACGGCGGACAGCGCAGGGACGGCCGCCGCCCACGCGTGTTGGGCAAGAACATGTGCATGGCTGACGGCTGTGCCGCCGACCTGGCGCCACTGCCTTATCACTTGCGGCGCCACCATATTTGCCGGGTGAGGCCAGCACACGGAAGGCTTGTGCATGCAGTGCCATGGCGGTACGGTGGCATCGCAGCAGCATGCCAGCCTCTGACTGAGCCCTGCGTCCATGGCTCAGCCCAAGCCTTGCCCGACATCTCGGCAGTTCCCGGGCTGTTTGCAGGGCCATCTCCACGCCTCGGAGTTTGCAGTGCGCGGTGCGCCCACCCGCTTCTGCCAGCGCTGCCGGCAGGGGCACCCGCTGCAGTGCTTTGATGGTGACAAGCGCTGCTGCCGAAGGGCGCTGGAGCGCGCGAGCCGCAAGTGCGTAAGAGAAGCAGATGCCCACTTGCTGCTTGTTTGCGGCTTCAGGTGTACATGTTGCATGTCGCAAAATATACATGTACGGCCCGCAAATAATAGTGTATGTTGAGAGTGTGTGACTGAAACCGCCTGCTGCTGCTGCGCCTCCAATCACCCCCGAATGCTTGCAGGCGGGGCGCAAGTGGCACGATGAGCAAGCAGCTGGGCCCCGCCCCTGCCATGGCAACAGCGGCGCTGGCGGCAGCAGCAACAGATACACTAGATGCAGCAGGGCAGCCTGCCACCCCGTCGGCAGCTTGGTGGCCCGTGCAGGCAGCAGCGGCGGCAGCACGGCCACCCATGCAGGCAGCGGCGGCGGCAGCACGGCTACCCATGCAGGCAGCAGCGGCAGCACCATGGCCTCTCATGCAAGTGCAGCAGGCAGGTGCAGGGCCGCCACATCAGGCCGCACAGCAGCAGTGGCTTGCGCTGCCTCGTGCCACACTGGAGCGGTTGGCGCCGCACCTCCTGCCGATAGCGCAGCTGCTTTGACATCGCATCAAGCGGACAGTATATATCGACATGTTGATGTTTGACATTTGATGTTGTTCTGGCAAAGTGGCCCAAGTATTGAAAAGGAGGCACGCATTAACACACAAAAGCTACACTGGGGCGGCGGTTGATTGCGAATTCATTGAAATGAAAATTGCCTAGCCGCGGGGTTGTCCTGAAGAACTGATGAGGGGCTTTGGCTCCGTCAGCCGTATTGCAATGAGAATCAAGTGAGGGATGGCAGGGAGAAGAGGGGCCACTGCCACGCAGATGGCTTGGAGGAATGAAGGTGTGAATTCCATTCATTAGCTAATGTAGCGTCCCAGCTCAGCAAGCAAATCGTGCCACCGCTCACACGCCACAGGGGCAGCCCATGCGGCAATAGAATTTGGTGGCGGTGGCCCACATGCCCCAGTTGTTGCCGCCGCTCTTCCACACCTTGGCAGCGCACTTGGCATTGGCCTGGGCGTCGTACAGAATCTTGGAGCAAGCGATGCCACACTTGTTGGAGGCTGGGGAGGGGCCAGGAGAGCACCAATACCTGCGGGCAAGCAGCGTGCCATAGGCGCAGCTGGCGATGGCAGCGGCATGACCGCAAACGCATGCCGCAGCGGCCCTGGTGCTGGAGTGAACTGCCGCAGCACGTGCTGCTGCCAGGCACACCCTAGGTGCCCATGCCCCTCTGCCGACTCACTTGTTGTTGATCAACGCTATAACCTTTTCTGCATTAAGTTGCTTTATCGCAAATTGCAAAAAACAAAATACTGGTAGTTTCAAATTCAGTATTATAAAGAAAGCACAGTAACTTGCAGGGAGCAGCGGCCTGATAAGTAAGGCTTGATGGCAGTGAAATGCAAGTGCTTGTGATCTGGCGAGGCGAGCTGTACTGCAGCAAGTGGAGGGAGAGGTGGGCAAGCCCGCCATGTGCACGGTGTGCTGCTGGGCTGGACAGCAGCGCTGTGCGCCGCTGGGCTGCTACCCTCACGTCTGCTTCCTCTTGCGGCCAGTCTTGAGCTGGGGTTGCACGTAGTGCTCGCGGTACAGGTCCAGGAGCGGGTCGAACTCCCACAGCGGGCGGTGCATGAAGCCGGTGTCGCCCTCGGCTGATACCAGCTGGATGTCCGCCATTGTCATCCCCTTGCTGCGGCAGTTGCGGGTGAAGGAAGTGCAAACGGGTGGCAGTCGTTGAGACGCACGCGCCAACCGATGGCGCACATTCAGCGTCTGTCCGCACCCCTCCCAACCACGTCCGCCAACACCCCCGTACCGTGCGTTGCTGATCACGCGCTCCTGGTTCAGCAGCTCTACGGCGCTCTGCACTGTGGATGGCCGTAAGATGTGCAGCAGATGCGCATGAGCGGCACAGGAGGGGCGGGAGGGGTGGGGCGAGCACCATGCCACAGCGCAAGTGCCGGGCCCAAGGTTGCAACCTGCCCTCCCTTGACAGGATGGCTTACAAGAGTGGAAGGTGGTAAATTTCTGGTTGTTGCGCAGAGATGGTGTCTTGATTTTGAAGGTGCCGGCCTTCGTGTAAATGATCCCCTGCACGCGCACATGATAAATACAAAAAAGAGAGTACCCTTGCTTGCTGAGTCAGAGAGCGGCAGGATGGCAGTGCAATCAGCACACCCCTCACTCACACGGCAATGCAGGTACCACATTTGCAGCCACCCCACAGCTGCACCCCACCGGAATGTTGCCGCCGCAGTCAGGATATCGCATCGGCAGGTCCTGGTTGTGATAGCGGCAGTACTCCTGCGTGGTCAGCACGTCCATGGGCGTGTCGGTGTCGAAGCCGGCGGGGTTGCGCAGCAGGGTCTCCCGGATGACCAGGCGGTTGGGACCCGCCTGTTGGAGGGAGGGTGGAGGGAGGGGTGTGGGGTGACGGAGAGGAGGGCAGCTGTTGGCAGCGACGCAGTTTCATGCCCACAGCCAGCCTGCTAATTTAATGCACAGGTCGTGCGGGCGATAGATGAGGAAGCCTGTGCTGATATCAATGGCCCTCTCTGCGCCCCTCCCCCTTCCGCTGCCTGCAGCGTGGTAGGCGCACCATTGTGGAGCCCTCGTCACCAGGCAGGGGGATCTGGCCGGACCAGGCGTAGTCGTGGCCAGGGATCAGCGTGTGCAGCTTGGGCAGCTCAGCGTTTGGGTCGGACTCTTTGGTCAGGCGCCATTCTACAAACTCCTGCAGGGGTGCCAGGGTAGAAGGAGCAGCAAGCAGCATGGTGGGGACGGTTGCGCCGGGTAAGGTTGGCATAAGGGAGTGCCCGGCAGCAGCAACCCTGGCTGCAACAGGCACAACAGGCAAACACAATACAGCGGGCACAACAAGCGATCTGCCTGCTCTGCACCTTGCGCTGCCGCTCGCCAACGTCCAGGTAGTGCGGCACCAGGGCAGAATCGATGCGCAGCAGGCAGTCGTTCATGCTGGTGTACACCTGCAGTGGGCAGGGCAGGGGTGATGGCAGCAGGGGTCATGGCGACTGCGTGGTGTTCTTGCATAGGTGGTTGCAATTCAGAGGCCAGCAATGCCGCAGCTAACCACGTCTGCTGCAGCAGCCAACTCTGCCTCTCCTCACACTAGCCCACCCACCGGTGCTGCACCACAGCTGAACGACATGTAGGGCACCACATCGATATTGCCGCCGCGGAAGGCTGGTCCTTGCGGGGTGTGCACCTGTGGGGCAGGCAAGCCGGCACGCAAGCAGTGGGCAGGCAAGCGGTGGGCAGGCAGGCGGTGGGCACGCAACATGCGATAAGACCAGTTGCCGCTTGGCAATCAAAGCCACAGCCGCTCAGCCCTCGCCCACTTACAAAGCCGTGCTGTGCCAGCGGCATCGGCAGGTTGAAGAAGCTCAGCTCATCGTTGAGCTCGACGACAATGGAGGCGTTGTCCGTGGCAAAGTATGGTCCCTTGGCGTGCGCCCCCTGGCTGGCCAGGCGTGTCTGTGGAAAGCATGAGGACGTAAGACAGGGGACGACTTGTGAGTTGAGGGGGAGGCAAAGAATCAGTCTTGGGGTGCCCAGTGCGGTGTTGCTTGCCACAGTGCGACCTGCCGAAGGCTGGCTGTCACGCATCCATGGGCATGCCTGGAAAACAACTTCTAGTTGCACCAGCCTTACCCCCAGGTAATGGTAGGCGCGGCCGTTCTTGGGCACGTGCGTGTGAGCGTCGCCGTTCATAGTCTTGTGCTGCATGGCAGGGTGAAAGGGAGAGCAACAGGCTGTGTCATGCAGAGCGTAGCCGCCCTGAGGTGCCCTATCCCATGCCCCGCCACCGCGCCCCGTCTCTCTGCCCCGCCATCACCTGCGCCATCCTGCCCATATCACTGCCGCACCTGAATGCCCGCGTACTCACCGCCCACCCGCATCCGCCGGTCGGTTGGGGTGTGCGGCGGCGTGGGCAGGAAGTGTGCAGGCAGGGCGAAATTGCCGCCGCTATAGCCGGAGTCGCGCAGATAGTGCGGCAGCTGCTTCTTAGACAGGCGCACCAGGGCGGGGCCCTCCATGCCTGGCGGTGATGGAGATGGGGAGTCAAAATGTAGTGGCACTGGCACGCAATAGCAGCAGCATAGAAGCAGTAGCGCCAGCCGTGGCAGCCTGCTGAGCCACAGGTTGGTAGGCCAGCAACGCTACAGGGGCAGGCGGCACGGCAGGCTGGGCCGCAGGCGCTCACTGGAGTAGGTGTAGGGGCTGGGCAGCGCAACGTCGTTGTAGAAGGTCTCCACCTCCCCAATGCGGCTGCGCACCACGCGCACGTCCTTCTCGTTCTCCAGCTCCTGCGGAAGCAGGGGTGTAGCAGGGGCAGGTGGCTCTCACGTCAAAGGCGATTGCACTTCAACATTGGGCCTAGGTAGCCACCAGCTGCGTGGTACCGGACACCAGCAGAACCTGCAGCGGCGGCGGCGGCAGCTGCACTGGGCACCAGTGCAGCAACCGGGTGGCCGCAGCTGCAGGGCAGTGCAGCACATCAGTGCAACCGAAGGGCAGCAGCAGTGGCAACAGCGGCAGCACATAGCGCAGCATAAAAGCAGCAGCAGCGCACCTGCTGAAGCAGGCTGGCCACGTGGCGGTTGAAGTCGCTCATGTTGCGGGACACCAGGGCGCCCGCTTCCTTGAGCGCCTTGAGGTCGGGCGTGTCGCGGCGGATGTTGAGGCTGATGACTGGGCCTGCCAGCAGAAGGGCGAGAAGGAGAGGAGCAGGGGCGACGGGGGGCGATAAATGACAGCTGAGGGTGTGGAAGACAAGAGATGCTGGAGCAGAGGCGCCCACCGCCACGGCTGGATTATGCAACCCAGGCAACAGGCCAGCACGGAACGCAACGCGCATACCCAGGTCCAGCCGGCGCAGGGCGGCGTTGGGCACCAGCACTGTCATTGAAGGCTCTTCGTCCGCCTCGGAGCTGAAGGCTGAGATCATCGTGAGGCCCGCGACCGAGTGCGGCAGCCCCGGGTTGGGCACGCCCCACCTGCAACGCAGCCGGCCAAAGGGGAGGGAGGATGGTCAGCACCAGCCTGCCAAACATGCGGCAGTCAGCAAGCACTGGCTACTAGCTGGCCACGCTTTTCCAGTGTACAGAGCACCAACAAAGCCCCAGGCGCTCGCTGGTGAAGAAAAGCAAACTACCCACTCACGCCACCCACTTAACACTAAACCACAGATCTAGATCTCCGCTCACTTGCGCGGCTTGGAGTTGTATTGGCCGATCTCGCCTTGGAACATGCCGTTCTCATCGGGCATGCTCGCCTTGTACTCGAAGCAGGCCTCGATGGCAGGGTTGACTGCAGCACATAGAGAAGCATGACAGGCGGGCGCGGTTGAGAGCACGCAACAATGAGTGCACAGTTGGCAACCAGACGCGGCAGCTGCCTCCCCCGCATAACCACATTCCCCTTCACAGTGTCGATATCCCCCGCCTGCCGCCAAAGCCCGTCGGCCCAGCCCCGCGCCCCACGCACCCATCTGGATCAGGTACAGCTGGTTGGGATCGGCGACGATGTCGGCAGCGTCCACGTCCTCCAGCGCCCAGCCCACCTCGGGGCCCAGCCCCTCGATGAACTCGTTGACGGCCGCCGCAGCCTTGTCCTTGCGCAGCACCGTGTCGTCCGTCATGCCGGCCTCCCAGGTCTCGGCGAGGAACAGCTCTGGGTTGAAGAGCTTCACAGCAGCCTGCAGCATGGTGGGGGAAACAGTGAAGGAGAATGCTGAGGTGCAAGGCAGTGCAGGGCAGTAGGGAAGCAGGCAGGGCGGCAGAGTAAGTAAAGCAGGGCAGGGTGACACAGGATGGGTTGGCAGGGCAGGCAGGAGAGGCGCACTTGTGGTTCCCAAATCCGCTGTTCATACCAGACGCACCTTCATGATGCGGCGCTGCTTGGGCTCAAAGCTTTCCTTGATTTTGATGTTATACTGGCGGCCGGATGAGGCAGCTTTGCGGCCGCCCTGGCCCCGCCTGCCACCCAGTCCGCCACCCAGCCCGCTGCTCCGCCCGCTGACGAGCATGGGGCCGCTCAGCATGCCAACGCCGCGCAGCAGGCTGTACAAGTTGCTGTTCAAGTTGTTGTTGTACGGGGGTTGGTCGGCAGAAAGGCGGGAGCGCGGGTGCGGCGCCAAGGGTCGGCAAGACAGACGGCCTGCAGTAGAGCAGGTTCTCTTACTGCTCAGAACATAAGGGCACGGTAGGACGACGTCCAGAGCCGAAACGCCTGGCAAATGGCCGGCAGCACTTGAATCATTCAAACGCGCGGCGCTGGCTGCTACCACTGCAAGGCCCCGGCCTTCCCACCAAACAGCGCTCGAGCCCAGACCATCACCCGCACGCACCTGCGCCTCGGCTGTCAGGCGGAGATGGCTTCACAGCACGGACGTATGGGAAGGATGCAGGAGGGTGGAAGCTGAAGAGGCACGGCAGGCTGGCGGGCGACGCAAGTGGTAACAGGCGGCGACGAGCGGCCGCCGCCCGGCGCCCGGCGGCGGCTGCAGGCCCTAGGGGCGGCCGCCCGCGAGGTGGGCAGGGAGCGATCAGGCAGCTGCTCCTTGAAGATGCGCCAGGCCCTGGGCGAGGAGTCCAAGCGCCAGCCGCCTCCCTAGCCGCACTCCTGGCCAGCCCGGGCTGCCAGCAGCTGCCCGGCCACTCACCAGAGTGCCTCGGAGCCAAGGACCAGATCAGCGCGTGCTAGAGCGACACCAGAGCTGCAGAGGCGGCGAGAGAGACGAAGGGGAGAGCAGGGAGCTTCTGCTTGCCCTGGGCTTAGCTCAGCAGGGGCACTGAGGGCTGTGTGTATAAGAGAGGCCAGGTGGAGGCCAGGTGAAGCACTCAGAGGTTCAAATCCGGCCACCGCCAAGGTGGCGGCCCATGCAGCGCGAATGCCGCCCAAATCCTTGTTTACAGTAGGGCAGGGCGTGAGAGGATTTAGGAGCAGTGGTGCCACATGATTTCAACTGGCGGGGCCATGCGTAGCGCTCAAGAGGGGGCCGCATGCAGAGGTGCAAGCAAACTCGCCCTCCCCGCAATACTCGGTCCCATCGTACTGCAGGGTGACTGCGGCTCCGGTGCCGCTCCCGCTGCCGCAGTCGGAATATTTGGCCCACTCCTGGGGCCACTCCGGCACCACTCCCGTGGGAGCCCGTCAAGGAGTGGGGGCCAGTCCGGCCGGAGTGGGCCAGGACTGGCCCAGGACTGGCCCTCCCCAGCCTGGATTTCACGCTAGCTGGCATCTGTTGCTTTGCATTTCAGGCTGCAGGGCATTGAAAATGCAATGCTTGATTGCAGCAATAAAGACAGGAGCGGGAAAGCGCTGGGTGCCGGGGGGCAGGGGTGCCTGCCCACCTCCCAGCAGGGGTGCGACCCAGAGGGCAGGGGAGGTTGGCGCAGTCAGCAATAAAGCAAACACAGCATTCAGAAGGAAGCCAGTGAGGAATATATACAGACCACAAATGTAGAAAGGCGATATCGGTTGGGCCACTGCCCCCGCCGCCGCCGCGGGACAGCGGCATGCCGGCCGCAACTCAGGCATAGTCGCCCGGGCACTCCTCAGCAGTCACGTCTTTGATCTCCAGCACGCCGCACTTCTCCACGCCGTACTCCTTCACACGGGCCCACAGCTGCGCAATGCACTGGCTCAGCGCCTGCACCTCCTTGCTGCCCACTGCACGCGCCGTGTCGGCGTCGCTGGGTGCATGTCGATGACAAGTGCTTGCACAGCTGCACAGCAGCGAGGGCGGAGAGGGGCCGGTGAGCACAGGGCTGCCGCGGAAATACTGCAAGGCAGCAGGGCCGGCAGCTTGCAGTACAGGCGCACCGAACCCCCCGGCTGGTGGCCCTGCCCGCCCAGCAGCGTTACGCTGCCAATGCACAGGCCACAGCCTGATGCATGCTGTGCGCACATCTGCACCCCCAACAACGCACTGCTGGCCATGCACATGCCACAGCCTGCCCACTTGCTGTGTGCGCCCCTGCCCGCTCAGCAGTGCAGCGCTGGACGTGCACACACCTTGTACAGCAGGTGGCCCAGGTCGGAGGAGGAGCAGTGCACCGCGCCCACGTTGTCGATCAGCCGCCACCGCACCCAAAAGTGGCGCTCGAGCGCACTGCGGGGCGGGACGTGGGCGGCAGGAATTCAACAACAGTTAGTTCATGTCTGCAGTTGCCAGGTGTTGTTAGTTCGTCCGGCAGCTCAGGCAGGCCAGCACCCGGCATGCCACCCGCACGCCAACCGAGCAAGGTGCATCAAGGGCCTTGCATGGCTGCTGCACCCTAGGCCCCACCCGCAGCCACTGCCGCCGCAGCAACAGGAGCAGCACCAGGGCCGCAGCAGCAGTGTGCATTGCTCACCCGATGCATGCACCTTGTAGTTTCTGGTGGCGCTGTCCATGACAGGCACTCAGCCAGCGCCGTGCCCGTGCCCAGCGCTGCCACCTTGGGGCCCTGCTTGGGGGGAGTGCGATGCAAAAGCGTGAGGCGGTTGGGCATGGGTGGCTGCATGCTGTCTGCAGGGCCCAGGCAGCCACTGCCGCTGGCAACATGACGGTAGAAGCAGGCTGGGCGTCAGCCCGGCACTCACCGCAGTCCTCCAACATGCAGCCCACCCCCAACCCACATGCAGCTAGCTGCCTCTGTGCTTGCCTGAGTCTAGTGGCATTTCCCATGGTGACCGGTTGGGTACAAGTGGTGGCAGTTGCAGCTGCACATGTGGGCTGGGTCTGCGTGTGGTCGGGAGGCAGCAGGGAGCGGTTGATCAACCATGACGGCATGGCAGCAGCGGGCGGTGGCGGCGGCAGGGCGGTGACCGCGCCACCCTGCGCCATCGCGCGGCAATCCACTGCGCGAACATCCCGATGCGCCTGTGGTCCGCGGGACGTGGCGGCGAGGCTCACCTGCACCGTTCCCGCCGCGGTCGGGCACAGGTGCTCGCCGCTGCGGCTGTGGTGCACGCAAATTAAATGTGGCACGTTGGGCGGGCCTGTTGCAGAGGACGCCGGCTGTCAAGGCGGCCGCACGACGCCCGTTGCATCGACAGCTCGCCGCTCCGGCCGGCGGAGGGCCGCGCCGATCGCAGATAGATAGGTAGTCATGCTGGCGAACGATCTGTGATGCGGCAGGCCCGGACCCAACGATGGTGCCTCCTCCCGCCCGCCGCCCCAGCACGCCCAGCAGCACGCATGCGGGAGAGCAGCCCGACTGTTTCCCAGGCCTCACAGTGAGCTAGGCATGCCTCCTACACCTCTATGAGCACTAATGGCGACATAAACAATCGGGGGAAGGAGAATGGGGGTGCCATGCCCACTCCAGCACTCGTCTGGCAAGCCAACGCTCCAATACAGGTCAGCCCGCCACAGTAAAGATATCAGCAGGTCTGGCAAGCACCCGCCAGCACCCGCCAGTACTGCAAGCTGTATGCCCATGCTCATGCCCTTGTGCCACTGCCGCCGCTGCTGCTCCTGACAGCGGTGTGCTGAACGGCCACCACCCTCCTGCTTGCGCAAAACCACAAGCCGGTGCACGCTGCATACCAGTCCTGTTTTGTTCGCTGCCCGCATGCCAGCCCGCAACGACGCACCTGAACCATAGCGGCGGTGGTAGTGTTGTACACACAGTCTAGTCACGCTGCGACTCAAAGGAGCCAACCATCTGAGCCAGGCCTGCCTTGCAGGCGAGGCAGATCTGGCTGGACGTGGTGTTGGCTATAACGGTTGATTTGCCAGCCGAAATCGGTGCTGCCGTCTGTGTTGTAATGAGTGAGGGCACTGTACTTGGATTCGTACCAGGCCAGGCAAGCACCTGCATGGAGGGGAAAAGCCAAGGCCGGACAGGGATCGGTGCACCGAGCGGCGATTGTGCATCAAGCGCCAACAGGCTTGCTGCTGCTGGATGCAGCAGCTGCCGCCTGCATGCGCACCTTCACCAGCAGCAGCGCCGTTGCCCGCCAGCTCGGGCGCCTTCAGAAGGTAGCTTTTGGCAGTGTTGCAAGCGGCACACACTTGTGAGTTGACGGCAGCACAGGCCGTGGCAGGGCAGTAGGCCTGCATTCAAGGGGGCCCAGAGGCGGCGGCATACACGTGAGCAGAGGGGCGGAAGCTGTCACCAGTGTAAGTGTAAGTGGTGGCCCCCTCCACCGCAGCTGTTGTAGTGGCTACGGCTTAAGCACCATTGACTCAACTGAGGCGCTAGTAGCAACTGAGGCAGTACTGGTCTGCTTGACGGCTTAAGCTGGACCCTGCCCAACTTGGGCAGGGTGAACCTGCTTGCGCCCCCGCCCAGCCAAAACACACTCACCAGGTACTGCGCTGCCACCCAGCGCTCCTTGCCGTTCCACCAAATCTTCGCCCAGTCCAAGCCGCCAGATGTCACTTTGACCCCCAGGTAGTGCACCCGATAGCACTTCCACAGCCTCTCTGCCTCAGCGGCGGCGCTGAGGCTGGGGGAAGCACGGATGGCCACACCATCGCCTGTGACCTGGCGACACTGGGTGTTGTAGGGCGGCAGCGTGTAGGCCGTGGCGGCCGCCGCCAGCAGCAGTGGGACGAGCAGGGCGGACAGCTGGAGGGACCGCATGGCTGCTGCACCAGAGAGGAGGCAGCGGCGGCGGCGATGATGGCGGCCGCAGCTGCTGCGGCGGCGGCGGAATCTCAGATGCCCGGTGCTGAAGCGCCCCTCGCTGCATCCTCCGTTTTCATCCTTCACTTGCATCTCAAGAAACCTACCAAGCGATCGACTCGCCGCTTTGTCTGCGTCTCAAGCGACCAATCTTGCAGAGCCGGTTTCGGCTGTTTTTTTGTAGAGCTTGACAGGGCTGCAAGTCAGAGTGCAGATGGGTGTATATACAGGCCGAGGCGGGCGGGCGGTTAAGTCCAGTCCAACATGTCCTACCTTCCCGCCCGCTCCCCCGCGCGACATCGCGCGTTAGGACATTTGTGAGCACATGCTCCGGCTGTGCAGGTTCTTGGCTGCCTGTACATCCTTTGACAATATATCAGCGCGATCAAGCACACCTTCAGCTGCTTTCAAGCTCTCAAGGTGCGCCGAGGTGACCGGTTGGGGGCAGCAGGCCGGTAAACAGTCGTCGGCGATCCCAGCCGTGCATCATATTCGATGATAGGTTGTGCAAGGAGACCGCGTGAAGGGTCCGAGCCATCGAGACGCAGACCGCCAAGCGGCGGCAGGCGCACTTGCCGCCGCTACGACAGCGGGCTTGATCCACCAAAGATTGCCCGGATCCGGATCCGGGCAAAGCCATCATGCAGTGCTGCTTTTCTGACACCATCCAATCTTACCGTCCTTCTGCATCACCTGCAGTGATTCTCGACGAGCCAACATGGCAAGGCTCGCCACCATTGTGGCGCTGGCGCTTGTCGCTGCGGCGCTTGCCACGGGCGCCGACGCCGGTGAGCCCGGCGGTACACAGCCTGAGTTACCAGGCGGCCGCTGCATGCATGTGCCTGAGACCTGGGTGATTGCAGGTTACCATGGAAGCTTGAGTAACGCCGTGTATCCCACTGCCGCCACATCGCCTCCCCCGACGTGCGCAGTCTGCTCCGCATACACGTGCGGCGGCTCCAGCGCCGCCGGCTACCGCCTCACCACGGTGTCAACCACAATCTACTCCCAGCCCTGCGCAAGCGCTTCGGTGGTGAAGACCGTGCCGCGCTGCACCAAGGTGCGTGGCAGGGGGCTATGGCGCAGCAGGCCGCCAGTGGCAGAGGGCAGAGAGCATGGGATACCAGATCGCTCCGAACGGCGCACACCAGCACGTCCGCACTTGCCATGCATGCAAGCTCTTGTCATGTCCGCCAGCCTCCTATTTGCCTTCCGATACAGGTGTATTACTCTGGCGCCACCAAGGTGGCCTCCAACTGCGCTTACAACAAGGACAACTTCTGCTGGGTGCGTGTGACCAGCCCCGCCACCGGCTACATCAAGAACTTTGAGTGCAGCAACCCCTCGGTGAGCCGCCATGGTGGCAGCGGGCCGGGCGGCCGGCCAGGAGCCATTCTTGTACGCATGCAAACATGCAGCACACCACATCCCTCTCAATATGAGGGTGCCCACACACTGCGACCGCCGCCGGCCGTCGCAGGCCGCAACTGCGTGCTGCCGACAGCCTGCTGTCGCAACTCGGGATGCCCCGCCTCCTTGTGCCTAGCTGGCCGTGCTGACCGGCCAAGCTGCTTGGTCCCCCAACCACCTTTGATGCAGGGCACTCAGTACCTTGTGATGTATCCCAACTATCAGACGTGCCGGCCCTGCACCGAAACGGCGCCGTCGCGGGCTGCGGTGGCCGCCGTAGCTAAGTCGCTGGTGGGCAAGACACTGAGCTACACCCAAGAGCTCAGCCTGGGCCCCTCCCCTGGAGGCTGGCGCTGGTCAGGCATCAACGGCGGCTCCACCGGCTACTACCGCTGCCCCTACAGCCTGCCGCAGGTAATGTGCAGAGGTGACTGGTGGTGAGAGCAGCCGGGAGAGTTCCGGGCACAGAGGGCCATGGCGGGCATGAAGTTGGTGAACTCAAATCAATGCAAAACACCGCCCGCCCCTGCAGTACGCCGACTGCTCCTCTCTCGTCTCGTGGCTGTACTGGACAGCCTTCGGCTGGGGCCCTGACTACCTGAACGGCTACGACTGGCGGGCGGGTGCCACAGGGTCCATGACCGGCAATGGCCGCAGCCTGGGCACCAACATCAACGCAGCACGCCCAGGCGACCTCATCTTCTACCCAGACTCAAACGGTGTCATCGGCCACGTGGCAATCTACGTGGGAGGTGGACAGGCGGTCAGCTTTGGCCAGAACACGTGGCCGAGTCAGGGGGCCAAAGTCACCTACTTCCCCCCAGGCGGGCCCAACTCCCAGACCCCCCGCGGGCCCGTCAACCTGGTGACCTGGAACTACCGCAAAGTGGGGCACATCCGTACATACGACGCATTCCCTGCTTGAGTGCCATTCCGGCTTGCTACTCTCTAGGTGTTTCTAGTCAGCCCGCACCCAACATCTCCTAGCGTTCCCTTGGCATTCCCTTCCTCCCACCCACTCCTGCCGTCCAAGCTTTGGCCCCTCCTCGCAGCTCTCACATACGCTCACCCCACTGCCCGTGTTCACTTTGAGAGGACCCCTGCTTTACCAAAACGATGTAGCACTTCGATATAGTGGCATAATTGAAGTGAACGGTTCAAGCAGACGGCGGGTGCCCCGCTAAGGGCAAGAGCAATAAGCAGGTAATAATCCAGCTGGAAGGAAACAGCAGCAGCAGAGCAAAGCAACGCAATAATTTACAAATACAAGCGGTCCGGGCAGTCCTCCTTGTTCCGGGACCTTCAACCTCGGGCATGATCTTGGCCCCTGCTGAAACCGCAGTTCTCAGCTGTCCAGGCCTCTCTTGCCATTCCTCAGGGGCCCTTGATGCGGGCCAGCATCTGCTGGGCACGGCCGCCGCCCAGTGGAGCTGC
>VFQQ010000416.1_pt1 | contig 87849 bp, 84 predicted proteins | sample 3512341 | NCBI WGS metagenome assembly VFQQ01 (sample SAMN10412373, study PRJNA504923) | tailings metagenome | isolation source: Relicate 2 Philex TSF1 revegetated site | place: Philippines: Tuba, Benguet | collected 2017-08-29 | reverse complement strand
GCGCTCTTAGCGCTTAGCCGGCAGAAGCCTCCGGCGGGCGGGAGCCTGGCAGGGCTTCCCCGGACCGCGTGAGTAACCCCCTCACGCCTGCTGCTCGGATCCGGCCAGGGGTCCTAGGGCTCGCTTCTCGCCGGGATGCTCATAGCGGCGGCGACGAAGGCCCTCGGACTGGCGCCGGCCCGAGCGTCCCGCTCGAACCTCATCCCTTCGCCGCTAGAGTGCCTGGCCAGCGCCCTCCCCATGCGATGGGATGGCTTGAGTATGGGCCGGGTTTCGAGGACGGGGACAAGTCGCCGTCTATCCCCGCATTTTCGTGCGGAAAGCCCAACGAAATCAGCGGAGGGCCGCGCGGCTGTCCCCTGCGTGGTTCGACACGCGGCTCCGCCGCTGCTCACCATGACTATACCTTGGTCATCCCGAGCAGGCGCGCAGCGCCGTGTCGAAGGATGCAACACGCACACCACCGTCATGCTCGCGCTCGCCGCGAGGACGCAGGCGGGGTGAGGCGGGCAGGAACGCGCGACGTCGCCGCTCTCTCGTGTCCATGGGCCCTCGTTCATGGGCCCTCGCGACGCGCGCGAGGGGGACGGGAAAGGAGGGGGGCTGCCGGGCGCTATCTCCACCGTTCAGGCCAGCCGCCAGCGCAGGGGCTTGGTCTTCTCGCGCAGGATGACGCCCTTGGCCTCGAGGTCGAGCTGCGCCGACTTCATCCACCAGCTGCTGGTCGTGCCGGGGAACTGCTCGGGCGAGACGGCGGCGCGCACCGCCAGGGTCATCTCGCCCTGGGTCAGGCCCGGGCTGGTCGTCGGCAGGACGCTGAGCAGGGCGTCGCGGGCGGCGGTGAACCTGGCGGCGTCGACCTGGTAGGTCTTTCCCGGTTGGAGCACGTTCTGGATGGTGATCTTGTCGGTCGGCATGACGGGCTCCGTTGACGTTCCGGCAGAGTGTCGCGCGGGCCGTCCTCCGTCTACCCGGCGAGCAGCCCCGGGTAGCTCTCGCGGGCCTCGTCATCGGTGATCACCTGGGTCCCGCGCGGCGTCTCTTCCCACCAGGCGGCGCAGGCGTCGCAGCGGTACAGCACCGCCCCGCCCGCGTTGGCGCCGAGGCGGCGGGGCAGGCGGCCGTCGACCAGCCACTGCCGCCGGCAGGTCTCGCAGCCGCGCAGCCGGGCCATCAGCCGGCGACCAGCCTGGCCAGGGCGGCCGGATAGAGCCGGTGCTCGGCGACCAGGACCCTGGCGGCCAGGGTCTCCGGCGTGTCCCCGGCCTCGACCGGCACGCGGGCCTGATCGATGATGGGACCCTCGTCCACGCCGGCGGTCACCAGGTGCGCGGTGCAGCCGGCCTCGGCGTCGCCGGCCTCGATGGCGCGGCGATGGGTGTCCAGACCCGGATACTTCGGCAGCAGGGAGGGATGGATGTTGATCATCCGCCCGGCCCAGGCCTCGACCAGGAACGGCGTCAGGATGCGCATGTAGCCGGCCAGGGCGACATACTCGATCCCGGCCTCGCGCAGAGCCGCGTCGACGGCGCGCTCATGGGCCTCGCGGTCGGCGCCGTAGGGATTGCTGGGGACGGCGAGCGCGGCGATCCCGGCCTCGGCGGCCAGGGCCAGGCCCTCGGCGTCGGCCTTGTTGGAGAGGACCAGCGCCACCTCGTAGGGGCAGTCCTGGGCGCGCGTGGCCTCGACCAGCGCGGTCATGTTCGACCCGCGGCCGGAGATCAGGACGGCGACTTTGGCGCGGTTGGCGGTCATGCGTGGTCCGGGACGCTCGCTAGACGCCCGCTCCTCACCATGACGAATGCTGAGTTCGTCATCCTGAGGAGCGGGCCCTCAGGCCCGCGTCTCGAAGGACGCAGGGCGGCTCAAGTCTATCCCTTCGCCAGCTCGCCGCAGACGAAGGCGTCCTCGCCGGCGTCCAGCAGGGCTTCCAGCACTTCGGGGGCCTCGTCGCGGCCGACGATCAGCAGCAGGCCGACGCCGCAGTTGAAGGTCCGGCGCATCTCGTGCTCGGCGACGCCGCCGGTCTCCTGAAGCCACTGGAACACGGGCGGCATGTCCCAGGCGTTCCAGTCGAAGCTGGGGACCAGGCCCTCGGCGATGGCGCGGGGCGGGTTCTCGATCAGGCCGCCGCCGGTGATATGGGCCAGGCCCTTGATGCGGCCGGCCTTGATCAGCGCGATGGTGGATTTCACATAGATCCGGGTCGGCGCCATCAGCGCCTGGGCCAGGGTCCGGTCGGCGTCCCAGGGACAGGGCGCGTCCCAGGCCAGTCCCGAGCGCTCGACCACCTTGCGGACCATCGAATAGCCGTTGCTGTGCGGGCCGCTGGAGGCGAGGCCGATCAGCACGTCGCCGGCGCGCTGGGCGTCCAGGCGCGGCAGGACGCCGTCGCGGTTCACCGCCCCGACGTTGAAGCCGGCGAGGTCGTATTCGCCGTCGGCGTACATGCCCGGCATCTCGGCCGTCTCGCCGCCGACCAGCGCGCAGCCGGCCAGTTTGCAGCCTTCGGCGATGCCCGCCACGACCCGCGTCGCGGTGGCGACGTCCAGCTTGCCGGTGGCGAAGTAGTCGAGGAACAGCAGCGGCTCGGCGCCCTGGGCCAGAAGGTCGTTGACGCACATGGCGACCAGGTCGACGCCGACGGTGTCGTGCAGGCCGGTCTCGATGGCGATCTTCAGCTTGGTGCCGACGCCGTCGGTGGTGGAGACCAGCAGCGGGTCCTCGTAGCCGGCCGCCTTCAGGTCGAACAGGGCGCCGAAACCGCCCAGTCCGCCGGCCACGCCGGGCCGCGCGGTGGCCTTGGCCAGCGGCTTGATGGCTTCGACGAGGGCGGCGCCGGCGTCGATGTCGACGCCCGCCTGGGCGTAGGTGAGGCCATTGGGCCGATCGGTCATGGGGGGTCTTTGCGGCAACTACGGGTATGAAAATCAAGCGGAAAAGGGGCTTGCCTCTTGCAGACTCGGCCCTTCGCGGGGCTATAGCTAGCCGATGCAGCCCATCACCACCACCGCCGAACTGGCGGAATTCTGCAAGTCATTGAAAGGTCAGTCTTTTGTCGCTGTGGACACTGAGTTCATGCGCGAGACGACCTACTGGCCCAAGCTCTGCCTGATCCAGATCGCCGCTCCGAACGGCGCCGAGGCGACCATCGATCCCATGGCGGACGGGTTCGACCTGAACCCGCTTCTGGACATCCTGCGCGACGAGAAGATCCTCAAGGTCTTCCACGCCGCCCGCCAGGACGTCGAGATCTTCAACAACCTGGGCGCCATGCCGCGGCCGTTGTTCGACACCCAGATCGCCGGCATGGCGGCGGGCTTCGGCGAGCAGATCGCCTACGACGCCCTGGTCCGCCAGATGCTGAAGATCGAGATCGACAAGTCCAGCCGGTTCACCGACTGGGCGCGCCGGCCTTTGACCGACAGCCAGCTGAGCTACGCCCTGGCCGACGTGACCCACCTGGCCAAGCTCTATCCGATGCTGCGCCAGCGGCTGGAGAAGAGCGGCCGCCTGGCCTGGGTCGAGGAGGAGATGGCCGCGCTCACCGATCCGGTGATGTACGACGTCGACCCCGAGAACGCCTGGAAGCGCCTCAAGCCGCGCAAGCACACCGCCAAGTACCTGGCCGTGTTCAAGGCCGTGGCGGCTTGGCGCGAGCGCACCGCCCAGCTGCGCGACCAGCCGCGCGGCCGCATTCTCAAGGACGAGGCGATCGATGAACTGGCCGCCCAGGCGCCGACCGACGCCTCGGCGCTGGACCGTCTGCGCGGCGTGCCCAAGGGCTTTTCGGGCAGCAAGTTCGGCCCCGACCTGCTGGCGGCGATCAAGGAGGCGCTGAAGGATCCGGAGGGCTACGCCCCCAAGATCGAGCGCGAGCGCGGTCCGCAGAACGCCGCCGCCGGCGCCGTGGTCGAGCTGCTGAAGGTCCTGCTCAAGGCCCGGTCGGAGGATGCCGGGGTGGCCAGCAAGCTGATCGCCACCGTCTCGGACCTGGAGAAGATCGCCAACGACGATCAGGCCGATGTCGGCGCCCTGCACGGCTGGCGGCGCGACGCCTTCGGGGCCGACGCCCTGAAGCTGAAGCGCGGCGAGCTGGCCCTTGTGCTGGACGGCACCCGGGTGCGGGTGGTCGAGGTCCGTCGCGCGCCGAAAGCGGCGGGTAGCTGAACGCCTCCTGATCCTCTCCCTCTGGGAGAGGGGACCATGCCAAGCATGGTGGAGCGGGCCCAAGGCGGCGACCGCTCCACCTTAGCCCCGCGCTAACCTGACCACCTTAGACCCTCTCCACCGCCCGTCGGGCGGTCCCCCTCTCCCGACGGGAGAGGAGCGATTGCCTGACGCCGGCTTTGCGTTTCAGATGCCTTCCCGAACCCTCAGGACTCCCGCATGTCCAATCCCCGCCTCACGGCCATCATCTACGACTTCGACGGCACGCTCGCGCGCGGCAACATGCAGGAGGCCAGCTACATCCCGGAGCTGCTCGGCATGACCCCGCCGCAGTTCTGGAACGACACCGTCAAGCCGCGGACCATCGCCGCCGACGGCGACGACATCCTGATGTACATGCAGCTGATGCTGCAGACCGCCCGCGAGAAGGGCGTCGACGTCACCCGCGGCATCCTGCGCAAGCACGGCGAGCGCGTGCCGCTGTTCGACGGCATCAAGGACGAGAGCTGGTTCGACCGTATCGACGCCTTCGGCGCGCAGTACGGGCTGACGGTTCAGCACTTCATCCTGTCGTCCGGCCTGGCCGAGATGATCGAGGGCTGCCCGATCAACCACCGCTTCGAACACGTATTCGCCAGCAAGTACGTCTACGACGAGCAGGACCGGGCGATCTGGCCGGCGGTGGGCATCAACTACACCACCAAGACCCAGTACCTGTTCCGCATCAACAAGGGCGTGCACAACAATTGGGAGCACGAACGGATCAACCGCTACGTTCCGGACGAGGAGCGTCCGGTGCCGTTCGAGCGGATGATCTTCATCGGCGACGGCGACACCGACGTGCCGACCATGAAGATGATGCACACCAAGGGCGGCTATTCGATCGCCGCCTATGACCCGCGGATCTCCTCGCACGACCAGGGCAAGATCCACCGCCTGATCAGCGACGACCGGGTGAACTTCGTGGCCGCCGCCGACTACACCGAAGGCTCGGCCATGGACCTGATCGTCAAGGGCATCCTGGGCCGCATCGCCGTGCGAGAACGGACCATGCCGGCGGGGTAGGGCGGCCGAGGTTCCGAGGTTTGGCGAATCCTAGGTCCGGTAGGTCAGCGCCAGCGTGATGCAGTGGGCCAGCGCCTCGCGCGGGAGCGGGTCGTCCAGGGACAGCAGGATGGCGCGCTCGCCCTCGAAGCGCAGCCGGTCGCCGTAGAGGCTGCGGTAGGTGTCCACCAGGCTGGTCTGGCAATGGACGTAGACGGCGTGGCCGCCTGCGACGCCCTTCAGCGCGTCAAGCCGCACCGTCGTGCCGCGGCCGTCGGTTCGACGCCAGGCGGGCTGGCCCCATTTCAGGCTTTCGGCCAGGGGCGCCGGTGCGGCCTCGTAGACCAGCGCCCGCAGCGCCAGCAGCCGCTCGCGCAGAGGCTCCGGATAGGCCTGGAACGCCGCCGTCACGCCAGGGTCGCTGATCGGCGGCGGGGTCATCCCTATACCCTTCGGATCTCGAGCTTGACGCCCAGCAGCCCGGCCAGGGTCGTGGCCCGGCGCGAGGTCTGCTCACCCAGCAGCATGTCGGACCAACCCTCGGCCGCCGACAGGATCAGCCGGCCGTCCTTCAGCGCCAGCCTGGACTGGGCGAGCAGCGCGGAGCTTCTGCCCGACAGGTCGGCGCCCAGGCGGATGGCGGCGCCGAGGGCGCGGGCGCGGCGGCGCTGGGCCTCGGTCAGCAGGCGCGACAGGGCGCCGGCCTCTGGCATGCTGTTGGCGGCGGTGTGGCGCGAGAAGGCGGCCACGGCCAGGAAGGCGCGCTCGGCGTGGTTCTGGCCGGCGACCGGCGCCCGCAGCACCTGCTCGAAGACCAGATCGGCGCGGTGATCGGGATGCAGCCGCGTGCCCAGGTCGGCCAGGCGGCAGGCGGCGGAACGCAGGACGGTCTCGCGCGCGCCGAACAGCGGGGGCAGGGCGTCGAACACCGGGGCCAGCCAGGCCTCCAGCGTCGGGCCGAGGGTCTCGTCGACGCCCTGGCGGGCGGTCAGGGCCGTGCAGCCCTCGATCAGCGGGTCCAGCCCGCGGACGGTCGGCGTCATGCCCTCGAAGAGCAGGCCCTCGCGCAGGCCGTAGGCCGAGACGACGATCTTCTCCAGATCGAGCTGTTCGATCAGGGCCTCCAGCACCAGGGCGGCGTGGGGCAGGGTCTCGACCCGCTTCCTGGAGATGCCGGGAATGCTCTCCAGCGAGGCCTTGGACTGGCGGGCGACGAAACGGGCGGCGTCCAGGGCCTCGCTGCGGCTCATCTCGTACTGATGGACGATCTGCAGCGGATAGCCGGTCATCTGCATGTGCATCAGCGCCAGGTTCCGCCAGGCGCCGCCGACGGCCTGGAAGACATCGGTTCGGAAGCGCGAGGCGAACGGGGCCAAGCGGGCGCCGATCTCGGCGCGCAGCTTGTCGCCGCGGACGCCGGACAGCGAGAACGGCCCCAGGGCCAGGGTCGCGCCTTCGATCGGTCCCTGCGGCCCGAGCCGGACCAGTTCCAGGCTCGCCCCGCCCAGATCGCCGACCACGCCTTCGCCGTCCGGCGCGCCGGCCAGGACGCCGAGGGCGGCGTAGCGCGCCTCTTCCTGGCCGCTGAGGACGCGCAGGTTCAGCCCGGTCTCGGCGGCGACGCGACCGACGAAGACCTCGCCGTCCTCGGCGTCGCGCACGGCGGCGGTGGCGGCCATGAACAGGTCGTCCGGCCGGGCGGCGTCTAGCACCGCCCGGAACCGCCGCAGAGCCGCCAGCGCGCCGTCGACCCCCTGGGGCGAGAGCTTGCCGGTGACGCCCAGGTCGCGGCCGAGGCCGGCCAGGACCTTCTCGTTGTAGACGGTCCAGATCGACCGCCCCTCGAGCCGGTAGAGCACCAGGCGCACGGAGTTGGAGCCGACGTCGATGACGGCGGCGTCGCGCGGCGCGCGCGCGAGGCTGTCGGCGGAACGCAAGTTATCGGCGCGGGCCAACATGATCGAAGGCTTGCGGCAGGTCGCGAACCTTGTGGCCGCGTCCCGACAGACTGGGATTGGTCATGAAATACTCGTGCGCCGAAAAGGCGCCGGGGCGGTCCCAGGCCGGGTCACGGCGATAGCCGCCGGACGCGTCGAGGTTCCAGCTCTGGGCCTCGTCGTTCAGGTTGGCGACCATGATCTGCTGCAGCACCTGCTGATGGACCGTCGGGTTGTCGATGGGCGTCAGCGCCTCCACCCGGCGGTCGAGGTTGCGGGGCATCCAGTCGGCCGAGCTGATGAACACGCGGCTTCGGTTGCTCGGCATTTCCCGTCCGTTGGCGAAGGCGACGATTCGCGCGTGCTCCAGATAGCGCCCCACGATGCTCTTCACACGGATATTCTCTGACAATCCGGGAACACCCGGACGCAGGCAGCAGATCCCACGGACCACCAGATCGATGCGGACGCCCGCCTGGCTGGCCCGGTAGAGGGCGTCGATGATCGGCGGATCGACCAGGGCGTTGAGCTTGGCCCAGATCGCCGCCGGCTTGCCGGCCAGCGCGTTCTCGGCCTCCGCGGCGATCATGTTCAGCAGGTCGGCCTTGAGGGTCTCGGGGCTGTAGGACAGCTTCTCCAGCCGCTCGGGCACGGCGTAGCCGGTGATGAAGTTGAACAGCCGCGCCGAGTCGCGCCCCATGGCCGCATCGGTCGTGAACAGCGACAGGTCGGTGTAGATCTTCGCCGTGACCGGATGATAGTTGCCGGTCCCGAAGTGACAGTAGGTGCGCAGGGTGTCGCCCTCGCGCCGGACCACCAGGCTGAGCTTGGCGTGGGTCTTGTACTCCACGAAGCCGAACACGACGTGGACGCCCGCCCGCTCCAGGTCGCGGGCCCAGCGCAGGTTGTTCTCCTCGTCGAAGCGCGCCTTGATCTCGACCAGGGCGGTGACGTTCTTGCCGTTCTCGGCCGCCTCGATCAGGGCGGCGACGATCGGGCTGTTCTGACTGGTGCGGTAGAGGGCCTGCTTGACCCCGATCACGTTCGGGTCGCGCGCAGCCTGGCGCAGAAACTGGACCACCACGTCGAAGCTCTCGAACGGATGGTGGACCAGGATGTCCTTCTCGCGGATGGCGGCGAAGCAGTCGCCGTTGTGGTCGCGGATGCGCTCGGGAAATCGTGGCGAGAACGGCTTGAACTTGAGGTCGGGCCGGCCGTCGGGGATCAGCTGGCTCATCTGCGCCAGGCCCAGCTTGCCGTCGACCAGCACCACGTCGTCCGGGTCGGCGTGCAGGTTGTGCAGGATGAACTCGCGCAGCTCGACCGGCATCGCGGTCTGGACCTTCACCCGCACCACCGAGCCCAGGCGGCGCAGCTTGAGCTGGGCCTCGAACTCGCGGACCAGATCCTCGGCCTCTTCCTCGATCTCCACGTCGCTGTCGCGGATCAGCCGGAACAGGCCGCGGCCCTCCAGCTCGCAGCCCGGGAACAGGTGGTCCAGGAACAGGATGAGCAGCGATTCCAGGGCGATGACCCGTTGCTCGCCCTTGCCGCCGCGGCGGGTCTCGCCGCCCAGCGGCCAGAAGCGTCGCACCTGCGAAGGCACCGGCACCAGGGCGTACAGCTCCTTGCCGTCGGGCCGGCGCAGCTTCAGCGCCAGCGAGAAGCCCAGGTTCGGGATGAACGGGAAGGGATGGGCCGGGTCGATCGCCAGCGGGGTCAGCACCGGGAAGACGTGGTTGAGGAAGATGTCCTCGGCCTTCTTGCGGTCGGCGGCGGTGACGTCCTTGGCGTCGAGCAGGCGGATGCCTTCGCTGTTCAACTCGGCGCGGACCTCGCGCCAGATCCGCTGCTGGTCGGCCATGAGTTCGGCGGCCGAGGCGTTGACCTTGACCAGCTGCTCGGCCGGGGTGAGGCCGTCCTGGCTGACCGAGCGCACGCCTTCGCGTTCCTGCGCCTTCAGGCCGGCCACGCGGACCATGTAGAATTCGTCGAGGTTGTTGGCGCTGATCGACAGGAACCGCAGCCGCTCCAGCAGCGGGTGGCGCGGGTTCTCGGCCTCTTCCAGCACGCGCCGGTTGAAGGCCAGCCAGCTGAGCTCGCGGTTGAAGAAGCGCTCGGGCGAGGTCAGCAGAGCCTCGTCCAGGTGCGGTCCCGCGGCGGTCGCCGGGGTGGCGGCCTGGGCCGTTTCGGCGGTCACAGCGTCGGTCATGGCGCCTTCCATGCGTCACCCTTGTGGCCCGCCGCGCCAGTCGCGGCAAGGGGCATGACGAGGGTGTTACAGGGGGCGTGTTACGGTTTTGTCGCTGAGCGGGCTCGTCTTGACGGGGGCGCTCAGCGCAGGCCACAAGCGCTCCGGGGTTCTTGGGGGTTTCATGCGCAATATCATCGGTCTGGCGGCGGGAGCCGTCGTTCTCGCTATGTCCGCCTCGGAGGGCTGGGCCCAGCCGAGCGAAACGGCGCCTGCCATCGAGCCCGCGCCGGGCTCCGCGCCGCAGGCTCCTGAGCTTCCGGCCGCAACCGCGATGACCGATACGCCCGCCGCGACGCTCGCGGAAAGCGTCCCAACAGGGCCGAGCGTCTCGTACGTCACGAGGGAGCAGCCGCCGGTGTTCATGATCATGACGGCGGGAAAGGCCGCCTTCGCCGTCATCGGTTCTTTGGCGATGATCGCTGAAAGCGAGAAGCTCGTCAAAGACTACCGCTTGGAAGATCCAGCCAACGACATGGCCGGAGAGCTCTCCGCGGCCTTCGCCGCCAGCAAGCAGGGACATGTCACGCCCCCCGTCGCGCTTCCGGCCGACAAGAAGGGCATCCAGGCGGCTGTGACGGAGGTCTCAGCGCGCAACGACTACTTTGTTTTCGTCAATCCGACCTTTATTAATGTCGCCTACTTCTCGTTTGACTGGATGCACTACGGACTTCAGATGTCCACGCAGGTCCAGGTGTTCGACAAGAGCGGCAAGCCGATCGCCAAGGCCAAGTGTCAGGTGAAGGACAAGAAAGTCCCGGACTCTCCGACCAAGGAGGAACTGCTGGCCGACGATGCCCAACGTCTCCGGGCGATGATCGATGAGGCCGCGGCCAACTGCCTGGTCCAGCTCAAGAGCGGGCTGAAGCTCTAACGATGGGCGATGACCGCCTCGGGCGGCGCTAGTCCTCGGCCGCCGAATCCTCGACGGCGTCCAGCACCTCGCGCGCCAGGAGGCGGTTGAGCGGGCGGCCCTGTTCGCCGGCGGCCTCGTCCAGCCGGCGCACGGTGTCGCGGACCGCGGCGACCGAGCGTGGCATGCGCTTGAGCAGGTATTCGTAGAGATCCGGCGCCGGGCGGCGCAGGCGTTCGCGGAACTGAGCTTCCAGGAGGGCGATCAGCAAGGCGTCGTCGGGCTCGTCGATCTCGGCTGCGGTCAGGGCGTTCAGCCGCGACCTCAGGTCGGGCAGGGCGCAGGTCCAGGCCGTCGGCCGCGTCCGCGACGTCAGCAGCAGGCCGCCGTCGAGCGCCGCGCGGTTGATCAGGTGGAACAGCGTCTCGTCGCCGGCCCGGTCGGCGTCCTCGACCAGGAGCGGCCGTCCGGCCAGGTCGGGGAGGCTGATGTCGGGACGCCAGAAGGCCGCGTCGGCGCGCTCCGCCCAGATCGTGGCCAGGTGACTCTTGCCGCAGCCTTCGGGCCCGACCAGGGCCAGGGCGCCGTTCGGCCAGGCTGGCCAGCGCTCGACCGCCCGCACCGCCTCGGCGTTGGCGTCGGACGTCGCGAACGCCGCACGCGTGTAGAGCGGCGGGTTCTGCAGCGGGATCGTCAGCTGGCGAGGACGCGTATTCACAACGGCGGGTTTACCACGCGGCCGACGATAGGCGAGGGCGGCGAGCGCCCTCGTCGGGGATAGCCGGCGGCGGCCTGTGGACGGCCGCTACTTCCTGGCCCGAACAATGGCTTCGGAGGCGCCGCTGGAGACCGTCAGGTAGCCGCTCACCACCACGTCGACGACGGCGTTGACGGGAACGGCCGGGGACTCCGCGACGGCGGCGGCTGTCTTGGGCGCCCGGCTGCCGCCCGCGTAGCCCTGGTGGAACGGGGCGTCCGTGAACTCGACGGCGTACAGGGCGCTGTCGCCGCAGGCGCCGGTCGAGCCGTTCGTATAGGCGGCCGGCTTCACCCGGTCCGCGGCCGGCAGCCCGGCGAGGAAGGTTCTGGCCGGAGTCAGGTCCAGGTCGGGGCTCAGGTCCTCGGCCGTCAGATCGAAGGCGCCGGCATAGACGACCTCGCCCGCCGCCGCCTCGAACGACGGGGAGCCCAGGCAGAAGTTGACGGCCGGAAGCATGCCCATCGAGGCCAGTCGCCATCGGCCCGGCGGCAGGGCCATGGCGACCAGCCGCCCCTCGGGTTTTGCACCGAGCAGGCCTTGAGCCAGCGTCATCACGTCGGGCGCCCGGTCCTGGCTGGACGGCGGCGTCCGATCGTCGATCCATTGGCGGTGGAAGGTCAGCAGGGCGCCGTTGCGCGTGCTGACGCCCTTGATGTGGAAGAGGACGATCGCGGCGCCCGGAGGCGCGGCGGCGACCTGAGCCGGCGTCAGGGGCTTCCGGGGCCAGGTCTTGTCCAGCTTGGCGGCGGCGAAGGACGCGGAGGCGCGGAAGCCCGAAGCGCCGCCCGCCTTGCCGCCGGTCGCCGCGACCACGCTCAGGGAGCCCTGGTCGATGAAGTTCGGCCGCATCTCGTATCGGGTCGTGGAGGCTCGCGCCGCTTCGTTGTTCCAGACGCGCACGACGGGGTGCGGCGGCGCATCGGCGCCGATCCAGGGCGCGAGGCCGTCGGCGATCTGCTCGACCGTTCCGGCCGCCAGGGCCTGGCCTTCGGCGGGCTGAAGCATGGCCACCCGCCAGCCCTTCACGACCATGCAGTTCTCGACGGCCGCGGCGAACACGGCCTTCTTCGGTCCGCTCGAGAGCACGCCCGCGACCAATCCGCCGTCGTTGCCGATCAGCGCGTCGGTCGAGGCGGCCGCGTCGGCCGTCGCCACGCAGGCCTTGACCTCGCGATCGTGCAGCGCGCGGTCGGCGCCGGGCAGATTGAAATAGCTGTAGCCCTGGCTCATCCGCGCGATGTTGGCCGGAGCGGCGGGATCGGGCGGCGCCAGCTCCGTCCTGGATTCGGCCGCGCCGGCGACGGATGCGCTCAGCAAGGCGAGTAGAGCCACGTTTGCGGACAGGATTTTCAACGTACCCCCCGATACGACCGCCGGCGCCGGAACGGCGTCCGCAGGTTCAGACTGCGACGGTGCTCGCGCCTTGACAATCCACCCCCCGCATGCGCCCTAACGCGCCTCCCGGAATCCGGCTTCGCGCCGCCAGAAGACGACTGAAATCATGCACGCCTATCGCACTCACACCTGTGGTCAGCTCCGTGGTTCGGACACCGGCGCCAATGTCCGCCTGTCCGGCTGGATCCACCGCAAGCGCGACCACGGCGGCCTGGTCTTCGTCGACCTGCGCGACCACTACGGCCTGACCCAACTGGTCGTGTCGCCCTCGACCCCGGGCTTCGACCTGGTCGAGCGCGTCCGCACCGAGAGCGTGATCCGCGTCGACGGCGAAGTCGTCGCCCGCTCCGCCGAGACCGTGAATGCGGGCCTGCCGACGGGCGAGATCGAGATCCGCGTGAAGTCGGTCGAGGTGCTGTCGGAAGCCGCCGAACTGCCGCTGCCGGTCTTCGGCGAGCCGGACTATCCCGAGGAAATCCGTCTCAAGCACCGCTATCTCGACCTGCGCCGGGAGACCCTGCACCGCAACATCGTGCTGCGCAGCAAGGTCATCCACTCGATCCGCCACCGCATGGTCGAGCAGGGGTTCCTCGAATACCAGACCCCGATCCTGACGGCCTCGTCGCCGGAAGGCGCGCGTGACTTCCTGGTGCCCTCGCGCCTGCATCCGTCGAAGTTCTACGCGCTGCCGCAGGCGCCGCAGCAGTTCAAGCAGCTGCTGATGGTCTCGGGCTTCGACCGCTATTTCCAGATCGCGCCCTGCTTCCGCGACGAGGACCTGCGCGCCGACCGGTCGCTGGAGTTCTACCAGCTCGACGTCGAGATGAGCTTCGTCACCCAGGACGACGTGTTCGCGGCGATCGAGCCGGTCATGCACGGCGTCTTCGTCGAGTTCGCGAACGGCAAGCCGGTCTCGCCGATCGATCAGACCCAGAGCTTCACCAACGACTTCGGTCAGGTTTCCGAACACAAGGGCTTCGAGCGCCTGACCTATGCCCAATCGATGGCCTGGTACGGCAGCGACAAGCCGGACCTGCGCAACCCGATCAAGATGCAGGTGGTGTCCGAACACTTCCGCGACGGCGGCTTCGGCCTGTTCGCCAAGATCCTGGGCGCGGACGAGAAGAACGCCGTCTGGGCGATCCCCGCGCCGACCGGCGGCAGCCGCGCCTTCTGCGACCGCATGAACAGCTGGGCGCAGGGCGAAGGCCAGCCGGGCCTGGGCTACATCTTCTGGTCGGACGATCAGGGCGCCTGGGGCGGCCCGATCGCCAAGAACCTGGGGCAGGAGCCGACCGAGGCCCTGATGACCTCGCTGGGCCTGGGCAAGGGCGACGCCGCCTTCTTCGTGGCCGGCCAGCCCTCGGTCTTCGCCAAGTTCGCCGGCCTGGCCCGCACCCGCGTCGGCACGGAGCTGAAGCTGGTCGACGAGGACCAGTTCAAGTTCTGCTGGATCGTCGACTTCCCGATGTTCGAGTGGAACGAGGACGAGAAGAAGGTCGACTTCAGCCACAACCCGTTCTCGATGCCGCAAGGCGGCCTGGAGGCCCTGGAGACCCAGGACCCGCTGAGCATTCGCGCCTACCAATACGACATCGTCTGCAACGGCTACGAGCTGTGCTCGGGCGCGATCCGGAACCACAAGGCCGAGATCATGCTCAAGGCCTTCGACGTCGCCGGCTACGGATCGGACGTGGTCGAAAGCCAGTTCGGCGGCATGCTGAACGCCTTCCGCTACGGCGCGCCGCCGCACGGCGGTCTGGCCCCGGGCATCGACCGCATCGTCATGCTGCTGGCCGGCGAGACGGCGATCCGCGAGGTCATCGCCTTCCCGCTGAACCAGCAGGGCCAGGACCTGCTGATGAGCGCGCCCTCCGAGGTCGAGGAGCGTCAGCTGAAGGAACTGCACATCCGCCTGGCGCCGCCGATCAAGTGATCGGCGGCCGAGGGCCGTCGCGGCGCGAACTGCGCGATCTCGGTTGGTTTGGGTTCTGCCTTCAGGGGCGTCCCGGCTAGGGCCGGGATTCTCCGGGAAAGGCTGCGCCTCTTCGAACAGTCACGCGTGACCGAGGCGGACGCCGGCTTCGGCCGGAGCGACGGGCCTGAGCAACCGTCTTAGCGGGGCGGCCTCGGCGGTTCCGGCGGCCTGATCGGCTCCGGAGGGCGGGGCGGTTCGGGCGGCCGCAGAGGCTCAGGCGGACGGGGCGAACGGATGATGACGATGGTGCGGCCCCCGCGGCAGGCCCGCAGCTTGAGATTGGACGCCGGCAGGCGGGTTCGGTCGTCGCCGCAGGCCGATTCCAGTTGGTCCTGACGCAGGCCGTGGACCCCCGACAGGTTGGCGCCGGACAGGTTCGCCCCGTCCAGGCTCGCCCCGCGCAGGTCGGCCCCCACCAGGCTGGCCCCGACCAGGTTGGCGCCGTCGAGGTCGGCGCCCCGGAGCGTGGCGCGGTCCAGGCGTGCGTTGGTCATCGCCGCGCCGGTCAGCTCGGCGTTGCTGAAATTGGTCTCGCGGGCGTCGATATCCACCAGACGCGATCCCGGCAGCTCCGCGCCGGTGAAGTTGGAGCCCGCCATGCTGGCGCCGACGAGGTTGGCGCTGGGCAGCTCGGCGCCGCGAGCGGTGACGTTGTTCAGGATGGCCTTGGCGAAGTTCACGCCGGGGGCTTCGACGCCGTCGAGGGCGGCGTTCTGCAGGTTCGCGCCTGCGAAGTTGCTGGCTGAGATTTCGGCGCCGCGCAGATCGGCGTTCATGAGCTTGGAGCCCGCGAAGTTGGATCCCAGGAAGGTGGCCCCGCGCAGGTCGGCGTTGACCAGGGAGGCTCCGGCGAAGTTGGCCCCGGCGAAGCGGGCGTTCTGAAGCCGACGGCCGGACAGGTCGCACTTGGGGCAGTTGCCGCCGAAGGACACCATCCGCGCCACGTCCTTGTCGTCCACCATCGCGTAGGCCGGCGCGGCCAGGGGCAGGCTGGTGAGGACAAGGGCGGAAAGGACGGCGGCGACGCGGGTCATTTACAGACTGAGTGCTCCGGACCGGGCGGTGTTGATACTCTACGGTTTCGCCCAGGAGCCGGTGGAAAACCACTTAAATCGCAGTAATGACTTGGGTTTAACGACACACCGGTATGCGGAGTCCTCGCGGAAGCAAGGTCGCCTGATCGCCGCAGGCCTGGTTCAGCTGGGCCTGGGACAGGCCGGTGGCGCGGTCCATCTCGGCGCCGCTGAAGTTGGCCCCGTGCAGGTTGGCCCCCTGGAAGCGCGCGCCTTCGAGATAGGTCCCGACGAAGGTGGCGTTGGTCAGGTCGGCGCCGGCGAAGTTCGCCCCGCCGAAGACGCCGCCGTAGGCGTTGACGTCGCGCAGGTCAGCTCCGGCGAAGCTGGCGCGGTTCATCACCGTCAGGCTGAGGTCGGCCTGGCGGAGGCGCGAGCGGGACAGGTTGAGGCCGCCCAGTTCGCGGCTCGACAGATCGGCCTGGAACAGGTTGCAGCCGGCGCAGCTGGCGCCGCGACTGACCTGGGCGATCTGGCCGGCGTTCTGGGCGAGGGCCGGCGTGGCGGCGGCGAGGGCGGCGGCGATCAAGCCGACGAAGGCGAGCTGTCTCATGGCGGCACGGTTCCCGTTCCGGAGTCGTCGTACCCTATGCCCCAGCAAGCTTAAGGCCAGATTGCCCGCCATTGCGCGTCGTTCCGACTGGAGCAAGGCGAGGCGCCGGGACCCAGGGAGGACTGACTACCCCTCGTTCGCCGAGCCGCAGGCGCCGCAGACGCCGCCGATGACCGCCAGGTCGCCGCAGGCGGGGCAGACCCCGGCGGCGCGCTGCAGCAGCTGGTCGGACACCTCGGCCTTGCGGCCGCCGAACGGCAGGAAGACCAGGTTGTCCGGCGTGGCGCCGCGGGCGAAGCCCTTGGAGATGTAGCGCGACATCGGCTGCGGCTCGCCGACGAAGGGCATGGCCGGGCCGCCGTCCTCGTCCGCCGCGCCGCGGCCCAGGCCGTCGGCGTTCAGTTGCCCCGGATCGGCGTTGGCGAGGTCGTCGCGCCCCAGATAGGACACGCCCAGTTCGCGGAACACGTAGTCCAGGATCGAGGTCGCCGACTTGACCGAGTCGTTGCCCGTGACCGGACCGGCCGGCTCGAACCGAGTGAAGACGAAGGCGTCGACGAATTCCTCCAGTGGCACGCCGTACTGGAGGCCGATCGAGATCGACACGGCGAAGTTGTTCATCAGGCTGCGGAAGGCGGCGCCTTCCTTGTGCATGTCGATGAAGATCTCGCCCAGTTCGCCGTCGTCGTACTCGCCGGTGTGGAGGTAGACCTTGTGGCCGCCGACGCTGGCCTTCTGGATGTAGCCCTTGCGGCGGTCCGGCAGCTTGCGGCGGCTGCGCTCGCGCTCGACGATCTTCTCGACCACGCGCTCGGTCACCGTGATCGGCTCCGGCCTGGCCGGGCGGGGGGCTTCGGGCTCGGGCAGGTCGAGGACGAAGCCGGCCGGGGCCGGGTCCCGAACGATGCGGAAGGCGCCCACGCCGGCCTGGACCGCCTGGTCCTGGACCGCCAGGGCCTGGGCCGGAGTCGAGCGGAAGGTCAGGCGCGCCACGCTGACGGCGGGCAGGGTGCAGACGGCCTCGACCGCCGCGGCCATGGCCAGCCGGTCGGCCAGGTTGGCGTCCTCGAACACGGCCTGCCGGGCTTCGTCCAGGAACGGCGCGTCCACCAGCGTTCCGGCGCCCAGGGCGTAGAGCTCGGCCGCCGCCACGTCGGCCTTGGCGAAGCCCGCGAGGGCGAGGGTGTCGAACGCCGGATCAGTCTCCGCCTCCGGCGGCGCGCCCAGGACGTCGGCGACGAAGCCGACGCCGATGACCCCCGGCGCGAAGGCCTGCGACAGGGTCCGGACCAGCGGCAGCTGCTGCTCGGCGGCGGCGATCTCGTATTCGGTGAAGCCGAGGGTCTGGAGTTCGGCGTGGCCGACGCCCGGCGCCTCGGCCAGGGTGCCGGCGCCCAGGGCGTGGACACGGGCGGCGTCCCGGTCGGCGCTCAGGGCGTCCAGCGCCCGCAGCGCCGGTTCGGACAGCACCCGCACCACCTCGCCGTCGGCCGTTTCGGCCAGGACGACCTGGGCCGGGACCGGCGCGACGCCGAGGCTGACGCCGCCCAGCTTGAGCGACAGATCGGGATCCTCGAGCGGGGCCAGGGCGAGCGCCGGCAGATCCGCGGCCTCGGCGTTGACCGCCGCGACCGTCTCGGCCGCGGCGCGCCAGAGGGCGAGCGCCGCGTCCTGGCCGTCGACGAGGCCATAGGCCAGGCCCCGGGCCATCAGGGTCTCGGAGACCCCGGCCAGGGTCACGACGGGAAGGGCCTCGGTTCCGGCGGCTTCCACCCGGAGGGCCGCGCCGATGACCCGGACGGCGTCGGCGACGGCCTCTAGATCGCCTTCGAGCGCGAAGGCGTCGATCGCCGCGCGCGGGCCCGCGGCGGCGCGGGCGAGGCCTTCGGCGGCGGCCGAGGCCAGGGCGATGGTCAGGCCGCCGTTCGAGCGCCAGGCGGCGGTGGCGGCCTCTTCGCCGAGGGCGGCGGTCGAGGCGACGGCCAGCAGCGGCGGGACGGACGGCGGCTCCAGCCAGGCGCCTTCGGGCGCTTCGCCGGTGAGGCCCAGGGCGATCGCGTCGGCGATGGCGGCGTCGTCCGCCCCGGCCGCGCGGGCGGCGAGGGCGGCCCGCGCCAAGGCGGGGTTGCCGGCCGGATCGCAGCAGGCGGCGGGATCGCCCTCGCAGCGCCGGACGGCGTCGGCCACGGCGTGCAGCCGCTCGGCGGCGAAGGCGGCGGCGCGGACGGCGAGGGCGCGGCCCTCGGTCTCGGCGATCAGCCGGCGGGCGGCATGGGTGAAGGCGGGAGAGCCGACCTCGGGAGCGGGGCCGTCGGCGTAGCCGATGCGGCCCCGGCCGATCGCCGCGACCCCGGCGGCGAGCAGGGCGGTCAGTTCGGCCTGGAAGGCGGAGATGTCGGTCTTGCGGTCGAAGAGCTTCAGCGCGTCGGCGCGCAGGGCGACGGCGCGCGCGTAGCGGTCCGGGCCGCCGGCCAGCAGGCCGGCCTCGATGTCGTCGCCTTCGGCCGGCAGGGTCTCGGCCCAGTCGAGCCAGGCCTCGACCCGGGCGCTCGTCCAGCCCCTGGGAGCCAGCACGCCGTGCAGGACGTCGCCGGTTTCGACCGTGCGCAGATCGAGTTCCGGGGGCGTTCCCTTCGCCAGCCGCCTCGCAAAACGCATTGACCCGACTCTCCCGCGCACCGTTCGGCGAAGGCTAGAGGGGCGCTCGGCGTCGGGCAATAGATATGGCGTGTCGGGCGGTGTTGATCCACAAGATGTTGCGGCGCGGCGCGCTGGACGCGAGCAGGGGCGCGGGCTATGTTCGCGCCGCTCACTCAGCCCAGAAATTCAGCGGATTAGCGCGTGCTCAAAGCAATCTTCACCTGGTGGAACGGCGCCACGATCGGCCAGAAGTTCCACATCGGCCGCCGCGGCGTTCTCGTCGGCCAGGACGAACAGGGGAACCGCTACTACGAGGCCCGCGACGACAAGGACAGCTACGACAAGGGTCGCAAGCGCCGCTGGGTGATCTACAACGGCTACGCCGAGGCCTCGAAGGTGCCGCCGGATTGGCACGGCTGGCTGCGCTACACCTTCGACGAGCCGCCGACCACCGCCCCGCTGCCGCGCCGCGCCTGGGAGAAGGAGCATCGTCCGAACCTGACCGGCACCGTCCACGCCTGGCGTCCGAAGGGCTCGATCTCCGGCGAAGGCCAGCGGGACAAGGCGACCGGCGACTACCAGGCCTGGTCTCCGGCGGACTAGCCCGACCATGCGGCTGAGGCTCACCCTGCTGGCCGGGCTCGCGATCGCGAGCGCCGCGGGTCTGGTCCAGGCCCGCCAGCAGGCGCCTGCGCCCAAGCCCGCGACGCCGGCCCAGAGCGCTCAACCCGCGCCGGCGCCGGGCCAGCTTCCGGCCGAGCCCGAGGAAGCGCCTCCGGGGCCGATCAACCCCGCGCCGAAGCCGCCGCCGCCGCCGGAGGAGACCGCGCGCGAAAAGCCGGCCGTGACCGAGAAGCCCAAGGCCCAGGCCGCCGAGAAGCCGGCCGAGCCGCTGCGTCGCACCCGCGGCGGCGCGGCCATCATCCAGGCCCTGGACAAGGTCACCGCCGAGACGCTGCGCTTCGAGGCGCCGATCGGCCAGGCCGTCCGTTACAAGTCGCTGGTGATCACCGTGCGCGCCTGCGAGACCACGGCCTCGGACGAGGACGCCCAGGACTCCGCCGCCTACATGACCATCGACTCCCAGCCCAAGCCGCCGACGGGCCGCGCGCCGCCGCCGCCGCGTCAGGTGTTCCGGGGCTGGATGTACGCTTCGTCTCCGGGGCTGAACCCCCTGGAGCACCCGGTCTACGACGCCTGGCTGATCGCCTGCAGGGCCTCGGGACCGGCGCCCGCGAAGCGGTAGAAGTCGCCCTCGACGTCGAGGGCCTCGTCCAGCAGACGCCGATAGGCCGCCCGCGGGATTTCACGCGCGCCGAACTGCGCCAGGTGGGTGGTCATGAACTGGGCGTCGAGCAGGCGGTAGCCGCCGGCGCGCAGGCGTCCGACCAGATGGACCAGCGCCACCTTGCTGGCGTCGCGCTCGCGGCTGAACATGCTCTCGCCGAAGAAGGCGCCGCCGAGCGACACCCCGTACAGCCCGCCGACCAGCCGGCCCTCCCGCCGGACCTCGACGCTGTGCGCGCGGCCGGAGCGGTGCAGGGCCTCGTAGAGGTGCTGGATCGGGAAGTTGATCCAGGTGTCCGGCCGGTCGGCGGTGGCCTCGGCGCAGGTCTCGACGACCGTCCCGAAGTCCTGGTCGACGGTCACCTGGAAACGATCCGATCGGACCGTCCGGGCCAGTCGGGAGGGAATGTGGAAGTCGTCCAACGGCAGGACGCCGCGCCGCTGCGGATCGATCAGGAACACCCGGTCGTCGTCCCGCGCGTCCGCCATGGGGAAGACGCCCCGCCGATAGCAGGCGATCAGTTCCTCAAGGTCGAAGACGTCGTGGGCCATCGGGCGATGCTAGCAGAGCGGCCCGGGGACACGCACCCTGCGGGAGCAGGTCCCGTTGAGGGCGCGTGCGGGGACATGATCGCGAAGCATTCATGTCCCCCGGAAGTCCTAGCCCTGCGCCTTGATCCACTTCTCGAGCCAGTGGATGTTGTAGTCGCCGTTGCGGATGTCGTCCTGCTGCAGCAGGTCCTGGAACAGCGGGATCGTCGTCTCCACGCCGCTCACCACCATCTCGCCCAGGCAGCGCTGGGTGCGGGCTATGCACTCGGCGCGGTCGCGGCCGTGGACGATCAGCTTGCCGATCAGGCTGTCGTAGTAGGGCGGGATCGAATAGCCGTCGTAGAGCGCGCTATCGAGACGCACGCCCAGGCCGCCGGGGGCGTGGAAGCCGGTGATGGTGCCGGGCGACGGCGCGAAGGTGCGGGCGTTCTCGGCGTTGATCCGGCACTCGATGGCGTGCCCCTCGAACACCACGTCCTTCTGGGTGAAGCTGAGCGGCAGGCCGGCGGCGATGCGGATCTGCTCGCGGACCAGGTCGATGCCGGTGATGGCCTCGGTGACCGGGTGCTCGACCTGCAGGCGGGTGTTCATCTCGATGAAGAAGAACTCGCCGTTCTCCCACAGGAACTCGATGGTGCCGACGCCCAGGTAGCCGATGGCGCGGATGGCCTCGACCACGACCTCGCCGATCTTGGCCCGGCCCGCGGCGTCCAGCGCCGGGGAGGGGGCTTCCTCGAGGATCTTCTGGTGGCGGCGCTGCAGCGAGCAGTCGCGCTCGCCCAGGTGCACGACGTTGCCGTGGCTGTCGGCCACGACCTGCAGCTCGATGTGCCGCGGCTTCTGGAGGTAGCGCTCCATGTAGACCGTGTCGTCGCCGAAGGCCGCGCGGGCCTCGGCCCGGGCGGTGGAGACGGCCTCGGCCAGGTCCTCGCGGGTCTGGGCCACCTTCATGCCGCGGCCGCCGCCTCCGGCGGCCGCCTTGATCAGCACCGGGAAACCGATGCGGTCGGCGGCCTCGAAGGCCTCTTCTTCCGTCGTGACGCCGCCGTCCGAGCCGGGAACGACCGGGATGCCGGCGTCCTTCACGGCCTGTTTGGCGGTGATCTTGTCGCCCATCATCCGGATGTGTTCCGGCTTGGGTCCGATGAAGGTGTAGCCGTGGGCGTTCACGATCTCGGCGAAGCGGGCGTTCTCGGAGAGGAAGCCGTAGCCGGGATGGATCGCCTGAGCCCCTGTGATCTCCGCCGCGGCGATGATCGAGGGGATGTTCAGGTAGCTCTTGGCGGCCGGAGCCGGCCCGATGCAGACGCTCTCGTCCGCCAGGCGCACCCACATGCCGTTGGCGTCCGCCTCGGAATGGACCGCCACGGTGGCGATGCCCATTTCCTTGCAGGCGCGGTGGACCCGGAGGGCGATTTCCCCCCGGTTGGCGATCAGGATCTTGTCGAACACGGCCCGGGCCTACTCGATGATGACCAGCGGCTCGCCGAACTCGACGGGCTGGGCGTCCGAAATCAGGATCTCGACGATCTTGCCGGCGCGCGGCGACGGGATCGGGTTCATCGTCTTCATGGCTTCGACGATCAGCAGGGTCTGGCCCTGGGTGACGGTGTCGCCGACCTTGATGAACGGGTTCGCGCCCGGCTGCGGCTGCAGATAGACGGTGCCGACCATCGGCGACTTGACCTCGTCGCCGGCGGCGCGGGCCGGGGCGGCCGGGGTCGCGGGCGCAGCCGCCGGAACGGGCGCGGCGGCGACCGGCGCCGCGACGGCGGCCACGGGCGCGGCGATCACGGCGGCCGGGGCGGCCACGGTCAGTTCGCGGGCGACGCGGATCTTCAGACCGCCGCTCTCGACCTCGATCTCGGTCAGGCCGGTGTCTTTCAGGATGTCGGCCAGCTTGCGCACCACCTTGGTGTCGATGGGCTGTACGTCGCCGGAATCGGGAGCGGCCTTGGACGTGGTCATGCAGAATCTACCTTGGGTTCGATCAGGCCGAGGCGCCGGAGGCGCCGATCAGGCCGGCGGCGGCTTGCACCGCCAGTTCATAGCTTGCGGCCCCGAAGCCGGAGACGACTCCCGTGGCGGCCAGTGAAACATATGTCTCCCGGCGAAACGATTCTCGCGCCGCCGGGTTCGACAGGTGACATTCGACGATCGGTATAGCGAGAGTCTTCAGCGCGTCGAGCAGGGCCACGGAGGTGTGACCATAGCCCGCGGGATTGATGATCAGCGCCGAGGCTTCCGTCCGGGCCGCCTGGACCCAGTCGATCAGCTGTCCCTCGTGGTTCGATTGCCGGAAGACGACGGAAAGACCCAGCGCCTGCGCCCTGGCCTCGCAACGGACCTGGACGTCGGCCAGGGTCTCGTATCCGTAGATCTCCGGCTCCCGGGTCCCCAGAAGATTGAGGTTGGGCCCGTTCAGCACATGGATCGGTTTGACCATTCGCCCCGCCGTCGTTTCGGCCGCCCTTGTAACTTCGCTCGCGCGGGGTCACAAGCGCGGCTGAAATGCGCATCTACATCAATGGCGAGGAACGGAGCGTCGAAGGCGTCTCCAACGTGGCCGATCTGGTCGTCCATCTGGGCCTGGAGACCCGCAAGGTCGGGGTCGAGCGGAACCTGGAGGTCGTGCCGCGGTCGCTGCACGCCGCCACGCCCGTGATCGAGGGCGACCGCTTCGAGATCGTCACCTTCATCGGTGGCGGCTAGACCGCGCGGCGACGCGCCCGTTGCAGGCGGCCGATGACGTCGGCGGCGACGACGCCGGTGCGCCAGGCGGTTTCCCGGTCGGCGGCCTCGCCGCTGGCGGCGATGTTGGCGTCGACGTCGTTGATCGCCCAGGACCAGCGGTCCGCCGCGCGCTGCACGACCACCGCGTATCCGTTGTGCTGTTCGGTGTGACTCATCCACGCCTCCACGAACCGCCCAGACTGAACCGTATCGGGGCAGCGGTGAGGGAGGCGATGTGGAGAAACCGTGCAGACCTCGCGGCGCCGTCCGCCGCGCCGAAGCGACCGTTCGCCGCCGTTCGCCGCGAAGACTGTGGCGCCCGCCGCAGGGTGTGGAACAGTGACCGCTGAATCGGCGTCACCCTGAGGACTTCCATGCGTCTCCGTCATCCTTTGATCCTGGCCGCCCTGATCGGGGCGGGCGCGCTGGCGACGGGGACCGCCGTTCGGGCCGACGGGGACTACGCCGTGACCATCGCCGGCCAGGCGCGGGGCGCCATGACGGTGCGCACCGACGCGACCGGCGTGCGGGAGATCGCCTACAGTTTCGTCGACCGCGGGCGCGGGCCCGAGACCAAGACGCGGCTGCGCACCGGGGCGGGCGGTCTGCCGGTCGAGCTGGGCGTGACCGGCGTCGGCTATTTCAAGACGCCGGTGGACGAACGGGCGACGCTCAAGGACGGCGCTCTGGTCTGGGCGAGCGCCGCCGACGAGGGGAGCGGGAGCGCCGGCGCCTACTATCTGCCGCATGAGTTCAATTCCGAGATCAGCGCCTCCCTGGCCCGGGCCCTGCTGGCGGCGCCGTCCCGGACGCTGGCGCTGCTGCCCGGCGGGCAGGCCCGGATCGAGACGGGCGCCGAGCGCACCGTTCAGACGGCGTCGGGACCGACGACGGCGACCCTCTATCTCGTCGACGGGCTGGGCTTCTCGGCCAACCCGATCTGGCTCGACGACAAGGGCGAGTTGTTGTTCGAGGGGAGCAGCTGGGTCGCCGTGACGCGCCGGGACCTGGCGGCCGAGGCCGCGTCGACGCTGCTGGCGGCCCAGGAAGCGGTTCTGCGCGAGCGCGCCGTCGCGGCCGCGCGGTCGCTGGGGCGACGGCCGGCTGGTCCGGTCGCCTTCCAGGGCGTGACCCTCTACGACGCGGCCAAGGGCGTCTTCCGGCCCGCGATGACGGTCGTGGTCGAAGGCGGCCGGATCCGTACGGTCGGCCCGGCGGCCGGCACGCCGATCCCGGCGAACGCCGAGCGGATCGACGGCCGCGGCCAGACGCTGGTCCCCGGGCTGTTCGACATGCACGTCCACATCGCCCAGGACAGCGACGGGCTGATCGACATCGCCTCGGGCGTGACCAGCGTCCGCGACCTGGCCAACGATCCCGACGACCTGGGCCGGCGCAGGGCGGCGTTCGACAACGGCGAGCTGGTCGGGCCGCGCATTTTCATGGCCGGGATCATCGACGGCGTCGGACCGCTGGCCGGACCGACGAAAGCGCTGGTCGATACGCCGGAGAACGCCCGCGCGACGGTCGCCGACTGGGCTGGCCGCGGCTATCCGCAGGTGAAGCTCTACAGCTCCCTGAAGCCGGAGCTGGTCCCGGTGCTGATCGAGGAGGCGCACCGGCGCGGCCTGCGGGTCAGCGGTCATGTCCCCGCCGGGATGACCATGGAGCAGGCCGTTCGGGCCGGTTACGACGAGGTCCAGCACGCCAATTTCTGGATGCTGAACTTCATGGGACCGGAGGTCGCCGCCAAGACCAACAGTCCGGTTCGGTTCACCGCCGTCGGCGAGCGCGGCGCGGACCTGGACCTGACCTCGCCGGAGGTGAAGGCCTTCGTCGACCTGCTGGCGACGCGCCGGATCGTCGTCGACCCGACCATGGGGGCCATGGAGGACGTCCTGACCGGCCGGCCGCGGCGGATCGCGCCCAGCCTGGCCGCCGTCGCCGACCGGCTGCCGCCGACCGTGCGCCGCGGCGCCGCGGCGCCCGGCTTCGCCAAGACCGACGCCGAGCGCGTGCGCTACGGCCAGTCCTACGGCCGTCTGCTGGAGATGCTGAAGCTGTTCCACGACCGGGGCGTGCCGGTGGTCGCCGGGACCGACAGCGGGGCCGCGAGCCTGCCCCTGATCCACGAGCTGGAGCTTTATGTCCGCGCCGGCCTGACGCCGGCCCAGGCGCTGCGGACCGCCACCCTGGGCGCGGCCCAGGTCGCGGGCGCCGCCGATCGGCTGGGTTCGATCGAGGTCGGCAAGGCGGCGGACCTGCTGCTGGTCGAGGGCGAGCCGGAGCGGACCATCGGCGACCTGCGGAAGGGTGTTCTGGTCATGAAGGACGGGGTGATCTTCGTTCCGGACGCGCTCTACCGCGCCGTCGGGATCGCGCCGTCGAAGCGCTGAGGGGAGAAGCGGAGATGGCGGAAGCAAACCACGGGATCGCCCGGCGCGGCGTGTTGGCCGCGGGCCTGGCGGCGCCGGCGCTGGCGGCGACCGCCGGCCGGGCGGCGGAGTCCGATCCGATCGGGGGCATGACCGTGGTCAACGCGCTTGGCGGGCTCAACAGCGACGACTACGTCCCTCCGGCCGGCGACCCGCCGATGAGCACCATCGTCGACACCCGGCCGGGCATGGTCGACGATCGCTCGATCGGGGACCATCGCAAGGCGGGCCTGTCCGCCGTGGTCGTCACCATCGGCCATGTGTCGGGCCCCGCCGACCCGTTCGAGCACACCGTGCGCGAGGTCGGCCGCTGGCAGGAGATTCTGCGGGCGAAGTCGGAGACCACGCTGTCGGTCCGGACGGCGGCCGACATCCTGCGCGCCCGCGACGAGCGCAAGCTGGGCGTGATCCTCTGTTTTCAGAACAGCCTCATGCTGGGCGACCGGGCCGATCGGGTCGACATCTTCCATGACCTCGGGGTTCGGCAGTTCCAGCTGACCTACAACCTGGCCACGCCCCTGGGGGACGGCTCGATGGCGCCGGAGAACCGGGGCCTGACCCCGTTCGGGCGCGAGGTGGTGGCGCGGCTGAACGCCAGGCGGGGCATGATCGACCTGTCGCACAGCGGCGAACGCATCTGCCTGGACGCCATCGCCGCCTCCAAGGCGCCGATCGTGATCAGCCACACCGGCTGCCGGGCCCTGGCCGAGAGCCCGCGCAACAAGACCGACGCCGAGCTGCGCGGCGTGGCCGAGAAGGGCGGCTTCGTGGGCGTCTATTTCATGCCCTTCCTGACGCCGGGACGGCAGCCGACGGGAGAGGACGTGGTCGCCCACATCGAGCACGCGCTCAAGGTCTGCGGCGAGGATCACGTCGGGATCGGCACGGACGGCGGGGCTTCCGAGGTCGACCTGGAGGCGACGCGCAAGGAACAGGCGGCCTACGTCGCGCTGCGCCGCAGCCAGGGCATCGCGGCCACGGGCGAGTCGGCCGACATCCTGTTCCTGGTTCCGGATCTGTCGGGGCCTGATCAGTACCGCAAGCTGGCGCGCCTGCTGGCCAAGCGCGGCCATCCGTCCCGTCGGATCGAGAAGATCCTGGGCGGCAACTACGTCCGCGTCACGCGCGACATCTGGGGCGCCTAGGCGGCGTCGGCGCGGGGCAGGACGACCTCGAAGCGAGCGCCGCCGCGGGCGGGGATCAGGGCGATGGCGCCGTCGCTGGCGGCCAGCAGGGATCGGGCGATGGCCAGGCCCAGGCCGGTGCCGCCCTGCGCCCGGCGACTGGTGAAGAAGGGTTCGAACAGCCGCTCGCGGTCGGCCTCGGCGACGCCGGGTCCGTCGTCCGTCACGGCGAGCACCACCTGGTCCGAGGCGCCGCGGGCTTCGATCCGCACCGAGGTCGCGCCGGCCTGCCGGGCGTTCTCGATCAGGATGGTCAGGACGGTTTCGACGGTCGCCTCCGGCGCGGCGACGCGCGGCAGGTTCGGCGGAAGGCGCAGATCGATGGTCAGGCCGCGCCCGCCGAGCGCGTCGGCGACGCGCCGGGCCGGCCGGATCACGTCCTCCGCCACGCCCGCCTCGGGGCGGGCCATGTCGGCCCGGGCCAGTTCCAGCAGGCGGGTGACGAGCTGATTGAGGCGGTCCTTGTCGGCGGCGATGTTGGCCAGGAAGCGTTCGCGCTCGGCCGGACTCATGGTTTCGCCGTGATCCTGCAGCAGCTCGACGGCGCCGCCGATGCCGGCCAGCGGCGTCTTGAACTCGTGGCTGACGGCCGCCGCGAAGTCGCGCAGGTACTGCGAACGCCGGTCGATGGCCTGGGCCATGTGCCGGAAGTCCTCGTAGAGCTGGCGGATCTCTATGGCCGCGGTCTGGGGCGTGTCCGGCACCGTTCCGCGGCCGGCGGCGACCTCGCGCGAGGCGGCGCTGAGGCCCTCGATCGGCCGGGTCACGCCGCGCGACACCAGGCCCGCCAGCACCACCAGCAGGCCGAAGATGCCGGCTACGCCCAGGGCGATCTTGCCCTTGTCCTCGTAGATCCCCCGGAACAGGGCTCGCGGCGACCGCGACACCAGCAGGGCGCCGACCACTTCGTTGCCGACCCGGATCGGCCGGGCATGGTGGAGGCGGATCGCGGAGGCGCGGCTGAGCCACTCGAAGGCGTAGCGCTGCTGATAGGCGCCGTTGCGGCGGAGCACGGTGTTCGGGTCGTCGGCCAGGGCCGATTTGACCTCCGGCAGGTGGGCCAGGCTTCGGCCGACGTCGGGTCCGAAGACCTCGCGTCCGTTCCGGTCGAGCAGGATGACGGAAGCCAGCGTCGTCTGGCTCGTGCGGTCGAACACCGGCGTCAGCAAGGTTGCGGTCGCCACGGCGGCCGGATCGGCCGGCTGGGTCGCGAGACGGGCCGGCTCGCGTTCCGGCAGCACGGGCGAGGAGCTGAGGTCGATCGTGGTCAGCTCGGGGCGATAATAGCCCGGCTCCCGCTTGAGCGCGGGCGTGTCCGTCTTCGGCGCGCCGGGCCAGAACACCCGGGCCGAAGCGGCCAGGGCGGCGCTCTGAGCGACCAGTTCGGCTTCGGTCTGGCGCACCAGGGTGTTCTCATAGACCCGCAGGAAGATGGCGGTCAGGCCGGGCATGGCCGCGGCGAAGAACAGCATCGCCAGCAGGATGGTGCGCAGGTGCAGCGCCGGCCAATGGCGCTTGAGGAAGGTCTTGAGCGCCTCGGTCACGCCGGCGCGCCGGCGCAGGCTCCCAGGCGGTAGCCGACGCCGGGCTTGGTCTCGACCACGTCGCTGCCGCCGACGGCCGCGAACTTGCCGCGCAGGTTGCGGACGTGGCTGTCGATGGTGCGGTCGGTGATGGCGAAGCCCGGGCCGTGCAGCCGGTCGATGATGGCGTCGCGGGTGAAGACCCGGGTCGGCGCTCCGGCCAGGGCGCGCAGAATGCCGAACTCGGTGACGGTCAGGGCGACGTCGGCCCCGGCCCACTGGGCGCTCCACCCCTCGAGGTCGACGGCCAGCCGGCCATGGGTGATCACGCCGCCCGTCTCGGCGGCCGGGGCGGGGACCCGCGCGCGGCGCAGGATGGCCTGGACGCGGGCGGTCACCTCGCGGGGGCTGAAGGGCTTCACGACATAGTCGTCGCCGCCCAGCTCGATGCCCAGCACCCGGTCGATCTCGTCGTCGCGGGAGCTGAGGAACAGGATCGGCAAATCGCCCTGGGCCCGGATGCGGCGGCAGACGTCCAGCCCGTTCATTCGCGGCATGTTGATGTCGAGGACGACGAGGTCCGGCGCCTGGGCGGCGATCGAGGCCAGCGCGGCCTCGCCGTCCTCGGCCTCCCGCGTGGCCAGGCCGGCCTTGGAGAAGGCGAAGGCGAGCAGCTGCCGGATATGAGGGTCGTCGTCGGCGATCAGGATGGTGTGCGACATGGCTGCATCATCGGCGAGCCGCGCGCAGGGTCAACGGGGCAGGGGTGCAGGCCGCGAACCGCTCCGGTGCAGGAACGGTGCAGGGGGCGGGCATGGACTTCCAGCCGCCGCCGATGCGGCGTAAACCCGTCCCATGAACGCCCCCGTGACCGATATCGCCGCCGCCCCCGCGACCTCCCGCGACACCTGGACCGTCGCCGGACGCACCTTCGCCTCGCGCCTGATCGTCGGCACGGGGAAGTACAAGGACTACGCGACCAACGCCGCCGCGGCCGAGGCCGCCGGCGCCGAGATCGTCACCGTGGCGGTCCGTCGGGTGAACATCTCCGATCCCAGCCAGCCGCTGCTGATGGACTTCATCAAGCCGGACCGGTTCACCTACCTGCCCAACACCGCGGGCTGCTTCACCGGCGAGGACGCCGTGCGGACCCTGCGCCTGGCGCGCGAGGCCGGCGGCTGGACCCTGGTCAAGCTGGAGGTGCTGAGCGATCCCAAGACCCTCTATCCCGACATGGAAGAGACCCTGCGGGCGCTGAAGCTGCTGGTCGCCGAGGGCTTCGACGTGATGGTCTACTGCACAGACGACATCGTCTACGCCCGCAAGCTGGAGGAGGCCGGCGCCGCCGCCATCATGCCGCTGGGCGCGCCGATCGGCTCGGGCCTGGGCATCCAGAACAAGGTCAACCTGAGGCTCATCGTCGAGCAGGCCAAGGTGCCGGTGCTGGTCGACGCCGGCGTCGGCACGGCCTCGGACGCCACCGTCGGGATGGAGCTGGGCTGCGACGGCATCCTGATGAACACCGCCATCGCCGAAGCCCGCGACCCGATCCGTATGGCCGTGGCCATGAAGCACGCGGTCATCGCCGGGCGGGAGGCCTATCTGGCGGGGCGGATGGCGAAGCGGATGTACGCCGATCCGTCGTCGCCGCTGGCGGGGCTGATCTAGGGCGTTCCGCGGAGTTCGAGGCGGCGGGCGGATTTCGGCCCCGCCGGACATGACGGCTTCGCCTTCCCTTGCCAAAGCCTGCGACTTCCTGGCTGATTGAACGGTGTTCGGTGGGCGGTCGCGCCCTGTCCTCATGGACGCGCGACGCGGAGGGCGGCATGGGCGACTATGAGCGGGACCGGCAAGCGGGCGCCGAAGGAAGAGGCTGGAACGCCGACACCAACATGGCGGCCTACCACAGCGGCCAGGAGGACGCCCGCCGCGCGGCCGCCGAGCAACGGACGTACAGCCATGTCTCGCGCAGTACGACGACGGAGGGGGCGGGAGGCGGTCTGATCGTGCTCCTCGGGCTCGTCGTCGGCGGAGTCCTGCTCTACACGCTGCGGCTCTACATCCTGTCGTTGGCCTGCGCGATCGTGGTCGCGGGCGCCGGCCTCTGGATCGCGCTCCTCCTGCTCCGGAAGAGGCCGGACTGGTGGCGGCCCTTCAGCGCCGTCGCCCAGGCCTACGGGCTGGCGATCCTCATCGCCGTCAGCGCGACCATGGCGGCCGTTCCCTTCGCCCGAGCAGGGTTCGACCTTACCCCCGGCCTGGAGATCTTCCCTGCGGACGGCGGGACGCCGCGCATCACGGGGATTGCGTCGATCGCCCTTCCGGCCCTGGCCGGGCTGGCGGTCGCGACCTTCTGGCTGAATCGCAGCCTGCCCGCGACCGGCTTCCCGCGCGCGCTGCGGTGGATCGCCCTGGCCCTGACGCTGGTCGGCTCGCTGCCGATCGGCGTCCGGCTGGCCAGGATGATCCTGCGGCTCTTCTGAGCGCCCTCAGCTCGCCTTCTTCTTGGCGTTGGCGACGGCGGCTTTCAGCGCATTGCCGTCGGCGCCCGGGATCAGCACGTCGCCGATGATGAAGGCCGGCGTACCCTGGATGCCGAGCTCTTCGGCCAGGGTATGGACCTCCTTCACATAGGCCTTGCGCTTGGCGTCCGTCTGGACCTTTCGGGCCTCGGCCGGGTCGACGCCGTTGGCCTTCAGGATCCGGTCGACGGCCTCGTCGTTCAGCGGCTTGGTGGACATGAAGGCGTTGTGGATCGCCTTGTACTGCTCAGGCGTCTTGGCCAGCGAGGCGCCGGCGGCCGAGTACTCGCTGGCCTCGCCGAAGATGACCAGGTCCTTGAACACGAACCGGACGTCGGGGTTCTCCTTGGCCATCGTCAGGACCTGCGGGGCGATCAGCTTGCAGTAGCCGCAGTTGTAGTCGAAGAACTGCACCACGGTGATCTTGCCGTCCGGGTTCAGCACGTGGTCGCGCGGATCGCGCTCCAGCTTGTCGCGATTGGCGCCGATGCCGGCCAGGGCCTTCTGGCGCGACGCCTCGGCCTGCTTGACCTCCAGCTTCTCGCTCATCTCGACCAGGATCTCGGGATGCTCGAGCAGGTAGGCGCGCACCTTGGCCCCGAACTCGGGATCCGCCTTGGGCTGCGAGGGGCTGCAGGCGGTGAGCAGGGCGACGGCGGCGACGGTCAGCATAAGGCGCATTCTTTGATCCTGGAGGAATGGGGGGCGGCGCGTCAGCGGCCGCGGGGCGAGTCGTCGCGGGCCAGCTCCCGAAGGTCCTGGTCGGACGGGTTGGACGCCATGACGATGTCGGTGGCGCGCACCCAGTCGGTGCCCGAGCGCGGCAGCAGTTCGCGGGCGCGGATGGCGAAGGCGCGGGATTCGTTGAGGGCGCCGTAGGAGAAGTAGCGCTCGGCCGTGGCCAGGCGCGCCAGGCCCTCGTCGCCGCGGCGATCGTAGGCCATGGCCAGCAGGCGCCAGGCCTCGGCGTTGTCGTCCTCCTGCAGCACGACCTTCTTGAGCTCGGCGATGCCTTCGTCGCGCTTCTTCGGGTCCTCGAGGTTGATCAGGGTCTGGCCCAGATTGGTGCGCAGCAGCGGCGCGTCGGGCTTCAGCTCGACCGACCTGCGCTGCGGGGCCTCGGCCTCGGGGATCCGGTTGAACTCGAACAGGATCTGGCCCTTCAACTCCCAGAGGTAGGGATTGTTCGGCTGCTCGGACAGCAGAACCTCGAGCATCTTCAGCGCCCGGTCGGGCTCCTTGGTCTGGTAGTAGGCGATCACCCGGGCGTAGCGCGACGGGTAGTCGGTCGCTGTTTCCTTGTACTTGGTCAGCGCGATCTGCGGATTCAGGAAGGCGTCGATCTTGGCCTTCATGATCTCGTACTCGGCGACGTCCTCCGGCGAGTCCTTGGCCTTGAAGTGGGGCTGCGAGGCGACGCGGTTGCGCAGCATCTCGATCCGCTCGGACGACAGCGGGTGGCTGCGGAAATAGGCGAAGCGCCGAGCCTCGCTGAAGACTTCCTGGTAGCGGAACTTGTCGAAGAACTCGACCAGGCCCTCGGCCGACTGGCCGGTCTTCTCAAGGTAGCCGACGGCGGCCTGGTCGGCGCGGCCTTCCTGGGTGCGGCTGTAGCCCAGCGCGCCGAGGGTGCCGAACTGTGGTGAGCTGCCGATCAGCACGGCGCCGGCGTCGGGGGCCCCGGCCAGCAGCGCCAGCACGCCCAGGCCCATGGTCAACAGCATCGGTCGCAGGCCGGCGCGCATCAGCTCGCCCGATCGCAGCGGGTGGGCGCCGGCGATGTGGCCGGTTTCGTGGGCGATGACGCCCTTCAGCTGGTTGGGGGTCTCGGTCTCCAGAATCAGACCGGTGTTCAGCCCCATCTGCTGGCCCTGGGTGGCGAAGGCGTTCAGCTCGTTGTCGCCGATCAGCAGGATGCGGACATCCTTGGGATTCAGTCCGGCGGCCGCGAAGATCGGATCGGCCTGCTTGTGCAGGACTTCTTCGATCTCGGTGTCGCGAAGCAGGGTCGGGGCTCGGCCCGGCGCGCCCGAAGACTGCGCCCAGGCCGTGCTCAGCGGGCCGATGATCGCTGCGGCGAGGGCCGCGGCGGCGCCGATGGTCCGGAAGGGTCGGAACGTCTTTCGGATCATGCCCTGGCTCGTCTCCGGTTCGCGCCCCCGCGCCACGTCAGGTCCCGCGTCGCGGGACCCGGGGCCCCGGCCGGTCGCGGCGACCGGCCGGGGCAGTGGTGTTAGTTTAGGCGCCCGTCAGCCCCGGCGCCACCAGCCGCGCCGCGGCTTTTCCGGCGGAGCCGAGATTTCAGCCGGGTCCGGTTCCGCCGGGGCCGCAGCGGCGGGCTCAGGCTCAGGCTCAGGCTGGGGCTGGGGCTGAGGTTCCGGCTGAGGTTCCGGCTCGGCGACGGGTTCCGGCGCGGCCTCGACCACGGCGGGCGTCTCGACCGGCGCGGCCTCGACGGCCTCCGCGGCGGGTTCTGCGGTCTTGCGGCGGCTGCGACGCGGCTTCTTCACCGGCTCCGGCTCGGCCGGCAGTTCGACCCAGATCTCGTCGGCCGGCAGGTCTTCGGTGAAGACCTCGACCATGGCGAATTCCGGCGCGGCCTCGGCTTCCGCCTCGACTTCGGCGTCGATCACCGCGGGCGTTTCGGAGGCGACGGCTTCGGCGGCGACGGCTTCACCGGCCTCGGCGCGACCCCGACCGCGGCCGCGGCCACGGCGGCGACGGCCTTCACGCTCGCCGGCGGCCGGGCGGGCCTCTTCGGCTTCGACGGGTTCGTCGGTCGGCGCAGCGGCCGGGGCCGGCGCGGGGCCGCCTTCGACCAGGGTGGCCGGATCGTGCCAGATATAGGCGTCCTCGCCGAAGGGCACCCGGGGGCGCGTCCAGCTGAAGCCGTCCTGCGGCCGGGCGTCGTCGCGCATCCGGCGGCCGCCGCGACGGCCGCGACGGCGACGGCGTTGGCCGCCGTCGTCGTCGGCGTCGGCGTCGTCTTCGCGCGCCGCGCGGGGCGCTTCGTCGTCCTCGGCCTCGTCACGGCGCCCGCCGCGGCGTCGGCGGCGGCGGCCACGGCCGCGGCGGTCGTCATCGCCGTCGCGGGCGTAGGCCGGTCCGCCTTCCTCTTCTTCGTCGCTGATCGCGGCGTCGACGTCCTCGTCTTCCTCGTCCTCTTCCTCTTCTTCCTCCTCGATCTCGTCGACGAGATCGTCCTCCGGCTCGTAGACCGGCTGGGCGAGGGGGGCGTAGGGCTCGGGCGCGTGCAGCGAATGCTCGCCGCTGGCGGTGCGTTCGATCTCGTGGTCGGCCTGGCCCAGCTGCTCGTCGATGAGGACGGTGACGAACAGGTGGTGCGTCTGGTGCACCCGGGTCAGGTAGGCGCGCTTTTCGTTGAGGATGTACAGGCCGACGGCCGGCGACACCTTCAGCGTCACCTCGCCGCCGCCCTGCAGGGCCTCCATCTCCACCGCGCGCAGGGCGGCGAGGGCGGCCGATTCCGTGGAGCGCACGCGACCGGTGCCGGCGCAGTGCTCACAGACGTGGGTGGTGCCTTCCAGGACGCCCGAGCGGCGACGCTGGCGGCTGATCTCCATCAGGCCGAAGGCGCTGATCTTGCCCATCTGGATGCGGGCGCGGTCGTCCTTGAGGGCGTCCTTCAGCTTCTTCTCGACCGCCCGGTTGTTCTTCGACTCCTCCATGTCGATGAAGTCGATGACGATCAGGCCGGCCAGATCGCGCAGGCGCAGCTGGCGGGCGGCTTCCTCGGCCGCCTCCAGGTTGGTCTTCAGCGCCGTGGCCTCGATGTTCCGTTCGCGGGTGGCCCGGCCGGAGTTGACGTCGATGGCGACCAGGGCCTCGGTCTGGTTGATCACCAGATAGCCGCCGGACTTCAGCGGCACGACCGGGCTGTAGATCTGCGACAGATGGCCTTCGACCTTGTGGGCCACGAACAGCGGCGTCGGTTCGCGATAGGGCTGAACCTTCTTGGCCTGGGCCGGCATCAGCATGCGCATGAACTCGCGCGCTTCCTTGTAGCCGGCTTCGCCCTCGACCCAGACGCCGTCGATGTCCTTGTCGTACATGTCGCGGATGGCGCGCTTCACGAGGTCTTCTTCCTCGTAGATCAGCGCCGGCGCGATCGAGTGCAGGGTGGTCTCGCGGATGTTCTCCCAGAGGCGCAGCAGGTATTCGTAGTCGCGCTTGATCTCGGTCTTGGTCCGCTTGGCGCCCGCGGTGCGGACGATCAGGCCCATGCCCTGCGGCACCTCCAGACTCTGGACGATGCTCTTCAGCTTCTTGCGGTCGGTGGCGGTGGTGATCTTGCGGCTGATGCCGCCGCCCCGGGCGGTGTTGGGCATCAGGACGCCGTAGCGGCCGGCCAGCGACAGATAGGTGGTCAGGGCGGCGCCCTTGTTGCCGCGCTCTTCCTTGACGACCTGGACCAGCATGATCTGCCGGCGGCGGATCACTTCCTGGATCTTGTAGGTCTTCATCAGCCGGCGGCGGCGGCGCGCCAGTTCTTCCTCGACGACGTCGTCCTCGTCGTCCGAGCCGTGGGCGTGATCCTCGTCCTCGTCCTCGCCGTCGTTCTCGGCGGCCGCGGGCTTGCCGCGCCGGCCGTTGGTCGGCTCGTCGTCGTCCTCGGCCTGGGCGCGCAGCAGCGCTTCGCGGTCGGCGAGGGGGATCTGATAGTAGTCAGGATGGATTTCGTTGAAGGCCAGGAAGCCGTGGCGGTTGCCGCCATACTCGATGAAGGCGGCCTGGAGGCTGGGCTCCACCCGCGTCACCTTGGCGAGATAGATGTTTCCGCGAAGCTGTTTCTTGGACTGGCTTTCGAAGTCGAATTCTTCAACCCGGGTTCCATCGACGACCACGACCCGGGTTTCTTCCGGGTGGGCCGCGTCGATAAGCATCTTCTTGGTCATTAAACGTGTCTCCACGGCGCGCTGCGAGGCCGTAGCCCGGTCGCCGGCTTGTGATGGAGGCGCGCTGCGCGTGGCCGACCGACGCGCCGCGAACCGCGATGCGTTGGGGCGTATGCCAGGCCGGGGCGTATGCGCTGCCCATAAGTTTCATTCCCTGATGCGCCTTGGATCGGCGCGGGGTCGGATGGTGCGTCTCTCGCTTGGGGCGATGGGCCGGACGCGCGGCCTGTAACTCTGTTGCGCGGAGGCTCCCCGTCTTCGCGGGGACCGGCGCGCGATCGGACATTACCCTCAGTCGCCGGTAAAAGGAAAGCTTGGCGATCGTTGATGACTCTTAACCATTTCGATACGCCGCCGCCGCCATAGTCCCAGGCTGAATCGTAAAGCGATGTGAGTGGGCTGCAGGATGCGGGCGTTGCGTGCCGGCGGAGTCATGGCGGGCTGGAAGGGCGTTCTCGCGCTCGCCAGCCTGACCGTTGCTGCGCTCGCGGCGGGCGGCGGCGCACAGGGCTCGGCCGGCTCGTCCGGCCTGCTGAAGGTGCGGCTGGGCGGCGATCAGGTCGAAACCCGGGTCGTGCTCGACCTCGATCGCGCCGTTTCCGGAAAGGTGGCGACCGAGGACGCCGACGGCAAGATCGTGGTCTCGCTGCCGCGCATCGACGCGCCGGGCGGCCTGCGCGGCGCGGGGCAGGGGCTGGTGCGGCGCTGGGACGTCGAGCGCGGCCCCGGCGCGGTCAAGATCAACCTGGAGCTGGCGCGCGACGCCGAGGTCAGCCGGCGCTTCCTGCTGCCGCCGGGCGACGGCGTGCCCAACTATCGCTACGTGATCGACCTGAAGGCCAAGGGCGGCGCGGCCGTCCGTCCGTCCGTCGCGACGGCGACCAGGCCTTCGGCGCCGGTCGTGGCCCGCGCGAGCGCGCGCAAGGGCCCCAAGGTCATCGTCATCGACGCCGGCCACGGCGGCAAGGATCCCGGCGCGAGCGGGGTCAGCACGCTGGAGAAGGACGTCACCCTGGCGGCCGCCAGGGCCCTGAAGGCGCGACTGGAGAAGACCGGCCGCTACCGCGTCGTCATGACGCGCGGCTCGGACGTCTACGTGCCGCTGGAGAGCCGCGTGCCCATCGCCCGCGCGGCCGACGCCGACCTGTTCATCTCGCTGCACGCCGATTCCGGTCCGACGACCGAGATTCGGGGCGCCAGCGTCTACACCCTGTCGGAGAAGGGCGAGCGCCGGGTGGCCTCGGTCCTGCGCAAGGACGACTGGCTGCAGCCGGCCAGCTTCGGCGGCGGCGCCGTGGGCGACATCATCCTGGACCTGACCCAGCGGTCGACGCGCAACCGGTCGGCGGTCTTCGCCGAAATGGTGCTCGAGCATATCGCCGACAAGACGGTGCTGCTGCGCCGCAGCCATCGCGACGCGAATCTGATGGTGCTGCTGGCCCCGGACGTGCCGGCGATCCTTCTGGAGATGGGATTCATCAACAATCCCGACGACGAGAAGGCCCTCACCAACCCGGCCAAGCGCAAGCAGATGATGGACGCCGTCGGCGACGCCGTGGACGCCTGGTTCGCCCGCGAGAACAAGCTCGCGACGCGCTGACGCACGCGGCCGTTGGCGCCCGTCGCCAGTCGGGTTAATCAGCACCCATGCTTGAGAAGGCCCTTCGCCGACTTTGGCCGTTCGAAGAGCCCCCCGAGCGCTGGGTGGTCGTCGTCGGCGTCACGGTTCTGAGCGTCATCGCCGCCGGCGGTTTCGCGCTGGCGATCTATGCCGCGTGGCTGTTTCACGACATGCCCGACGCCGGCGACCTGGCCGACTACCGCCCGCCGACGGCGACTCGCGTCTACGCCTGGGACGGCACCCTGATCGGCGAGTTCTCGGACGAGCGCCGAATCTTCGTGCCCTACGACCAGATCCCGCCGCAACTGGTGCAGGCCTATCTGGCGGCGGAGGATCGCAACTTCTTCGAGCACAGCGGCGTGGACGTGCAGGGCCTGAGCCGGGCCATGGCCAAGAACGTCCTGAACGCCGTGCGCGGCCGTCGCCTCGAGGGCGGCTCGACCATCACCCAGCAGGTGGCCAAGAACGTCCTGCTGACCAGCGACGCCACGGTCGGCCGCAAGCTGAAGGAAGCCATCCTGGCCCGCCGTCTGGAGCAGACGCTGACCAAGGACCGCATCCTCGAGCTGTATCTGAACGAGATCTGGCTGGGCTACCGCAGCTACGGCGTCGGGGCCGCGGCCTACAACTACTTCGGCAAGCCGGTGTCGCAGCTGACCCTGGCCGAGAGCGCCTATCTGGCCGCCCTGCCGAAGGGACCGGACAACTATCACCCGATCCGCCGCAAGCAGAAGGCCCTGGAGCGCCGCAACTGGGTGCTCAACGAGATGGCCGAGCTGGGCTGGGTCAGCCGGGCCGACGCCGAGGCGGCGATGAAGGAGGACCTGAAGGTCCAGGCCGCGCCGACCCGCGCCAAGTACCGGGACGCCGACTATTTCGTGGAGGAGGTCCGCCGCCGCGGCCTGGCCACGCTGGACGATCGCCTGCTGAAGGGCGGCTACTACATGCGCACCACGCTCGATCCGCGGCTGCAGACCGCGGCCCGGGTGGCGCTGATGGACGGGCTGGAGACCTACGACCGCCGCCACGGCTGGCGCGGCGCCAAGTTCTCCACCGACATGGCCGAGGGCTGGGAAGCGGTCGCGGTCAAGCAGATGCCGCATCCGTCCGAGCGCCGCGACTGGCGGGTGGCCGTGATCACCAGCGTCGAGGGCGGCGTGCGCGTCCAGCCGGCCAAGGACTACGCGCCCGGCAGCCTGGTCGCCGAGGACGTGACCTGGGCCCGGGCGGGCAAGGGACTGAAGGTCGGCGACCTGATCTTCGTCGAGCCGGCCAAGAGCGGCTCGGGCTATCGTCTGCGCCAGGTGCCGGCGGTGAATGGCGCCCTGGTGGCCATGGAGCCCTATTCGGGGCGGGTGCTGGCCATGGTCGGCGGCTATTCCTTCTCGCTGTCGAACTTCAACCGCGCCACCCAGGCGATGCGCCAGCCCGGCTCGGCCATCAAGCCGTTCGTCTACGCCGCGGCCCTGGAGAACGGCTACACCCCGGCCAGCTACGTCACCGACGCCCAGATCACGCTGCGCGGCAACAACGGCGAGGACTGGACGCCGGAGAACTACAACCGGCGCTACTACGGCTCGATGCCGCTGCGCCGCGGCCTGGAGCTGTCGCGCAACGCCATGACGGTGCGCCTGGCCCAGGGCGTGGGCATGAAGAAGATCGCCGACCTGGCCGTGAAGCTGGGCATCATGAAGTCGATGTCGCCGGTGCTGGCCATGGCGCTGGGGGCGGGGGAGACCACGCCCTTCCGCCTGACCACGGCCTATACCGCCTTCGTCAACGGCGGCCGCACGGTGGAGCCGCACCTGATCGAGCTGGTCCAGGATCGCGAAGGCCAGGTGATCTACCGCGCCGACAAGCGCGCCTGCCCGCGCTGCACCGCCGGCTTCGACGGCGGCGAGAGCCCGCGCATCGCCCCTGCCGGCGAGCAGGTGATCGACCCGGTCACCGCCTACCAGATCTCCTCGATGCTCGAGGGCGTGGTGCAGCGCGGCACCGCCACCCAGGCCCGCGTGCTGGGCCGCCCGGTGGCGGGCAAGACCGGCACCACCAACGAGTACCGCAGCGCCTGGTTCGTCGGGTTCACGCCGCAGATCGTCACCGGCGTGTTCATCGGCTTCGACGACAACCGATCGCTCGGCGAGGGCGAGACCGGCGGCGTCTCGGCTCTGCCGGTGTTCATCAACTTCATGCAGGAAGCCATCAAGGGCGTGCCGGCCGAGGAGTTCAAGCCGCCGAAGACGGCCAAGTTCGGCATCGTCAACGGCCAGCGCGAGGCCTTCCGGCCCGGCACCGAGCCCAAGGCGCCGGTCGGACCGGCCTCGCGGCCGGCCGACGGCCCGATCTCCTACCAGGAGGCCTGGCCCGGCGGACGGCTGAACAGCGACCAGCCCCCGCCGCCGAGCGCGCCGCAACCCAAGCCCAAGGTCCCCGACGACCTGAGCGGATTGTATTGAGGCGCGACGCGGCTTATGTCCGCGCCTCCAAACGGAGAAGACTTTCATGAGACCGGATGTCGAGGCCGCCAAGGCCGACATCGAGCAGTCCGCCGGACTGCTCAGGAGGCGACTTTGACTGGGATGTCGCTCTAAGACGCCTCCACGAGCTGGACGCCCGTTCCGAAGATCCGACGCTGTGGGACCGGCCGGCCGAGGCCCAGGCCCTGATGCGCGAGCGCCAGCAGCTGGCCGACCGCGTGAACGCCGTGAAGTCGATCGAGCAGGATCTCGCCGACGCCGTCGAGTTCGCCGAGCTGGCCGACATGGAGGGCGACGAGGCCTCCCTGGAGGACGCCCGCGCCCAGCTGAAGGACATCCGGGCCCGCGCCGCCAAGGCCGAGCTGGAAGCCCTGCTGTCCGGCGAGGCCGACGGCAACGACGCCTATGTCGAGATCAACTCCGGCGCCGGCGGCACCGAGTCCAACGACTGGGCCGGCATGCTGCTGCGCATGTACAGCCGCTGGGCCAACGCCCACGGCTACAGCGTCGAGCTGGTGGAAGAGACCTCGGGCGAACAGGCCGGGATCAAGTCCGCGACCCTGCAGATCAAGGGGACCAACGCCTACGGCTGGCTGAAGACCGAGGCCGGCGTGCACCGCCTGGTGCGGATCAGCCCCTATGACGCGGCGGCCAAGCGGCACACCTCGTTCGCCTCGGCCTGGATCTATCCGGTGGTCGACGACACCATCGAGATCGAGATCAACCCGGCCGACGTGCGGACCGACACCTACCGCGCCAGCGGCGCCGGCGGTCAGCACGTCAACAAGACCGACTCGGCCGTGCGCCTGACGCACATCCCGACCGGCATCGTCGTGGCCTGCCAGGCCGGCCGCAGCCAGCACGCCAACCGCGACGAGGCCTGGAAGATGCTGCGTGCGCGGATGTACGAGGCGGAGCTGCAGAAGCGCGAAGCCGCGCAGCAGGCGCTGCAGGACCAGAAGACCGACATCGGCTGGGGTCACCAGATCCGCAGCTACGTCCTGCAGCCGTACCAGATGGTGAAGGACCTGCGCACCGGCGTGGAGACGTCCGACACCCAGGGCGTTCTCGACGGCGACCTGGACGACTTCATGGGCGCCGCCCTGGCCCAGCGCGTGGGCGCGACCCGCGACGCCGTGGAGGGATAGCCTCCTTCGGCATGCCGAAACGAGGAGGGGCGAAGCGGCATCCGCTTCGCCTCTCTTTCGTTGGAGGCGTCTACTCCGCCGGAACCGGCTGCGGCTCGGCGGCCGCCTGCCGCGGCTTGAGACGCAGGACGGTGGCGGCCAGGACGGCGGCCGAGGCCAGGATGACGGCGTCCATGATCCAGCCCATCGGGTCGGCCATGACGCCGCCCTTCAGGATCATGTGCAGCACCGCCGCGCCGACCATGAAGCCGGCGGTGGCGAGGCGCAGGCGGGCGCTGAGCTGTTGCGGCGTCCAGAGGACGGCCAGGGCCAGGGCGGCGGCCGTGGCCAGGGCCCAGACGGCCAGCATCGGCAGGGGCGCGACCAGGGCGGCCAGGGCGGCGACCGCGAAGCTGAACGGCTGGCTCCAGACCGTGGCGATCCAGACCCGCTCCCAGCGCGGCGCCGGGCGGCCCTTGGCGCGGCGGCGGGCCAGCCAGATGGCGACGCCGCTGGAGGTCACCGCCGTCAGCCCCAGGCCGAGCACGACATAGACCGCCTTCATCAGCCCGCCGGCGAACCAGCCGAAGTGGATCGGGGCCAGGACCTGGATGATCTTCTCGCCCAGGTTCATGTCCTCGAACCGCTTCGAGTACATCAGCTTGCCGTGGCGATCGAAGGTGTAGGTGTCGCCGCGCGACAGCGTGCCGGGCTTGGCCGCATTGATCAGGATGGCGCCGCCTTCCTCGCCGGGATGCTCCAGGATCACCAGCACCGGAGCGTAGCCGGGGGCCTTGGCCTCGATGACCTTCAGGGCGGCGGGGATGTCGGGCAGGGCCGCCGGGCGCGGGTCGTCGACCGGGTGCGGCGGGATGAACAGGGCGTAGGCCTTGTCGGTGTCGCCTTTGAACACGGCCAGGGCCAGGATGCCGACGATGACGATGGTCAGGCCCAGCAGCGCGCCGGTCAGCGAGATGGCGACGTGGAAGGGCAGGGCCCAGACGCCGATGCGGTTGTGCAGGTCGGCCTCCTGCAGGCGTTTCGAACCGCCCCAGCGCAGGTGGAAGGCGTCCTTGAACACCCGCGGATGGGCGAGCACGCCGGAGATCAGCGACGACAGCAGCGCCACGCCGGTCAGGCCGACGAAGAACATCCCCCAGCTCTGCGGCAGGTGCAGGTAGATGTGCATGGACGTGATGAACTCGGTCCAGGCGTGCCTGGCGTCGGAGACGATGGTCCCCTGGCTGTCGGCGACGTACTCGGGATCGTGCGTGGTCTTCGGCGCGTCGACGTACAGCGTGAAGCGCGGCAGGTCCGGCGTCGGCGTGTAGAGGTAGAGGTGCTCGGCGCCCTTGTGGCGGGCGACGGCCTGTTCGGCGGCGCGCTGGATGGCGGCCGGCTCGACGCGGGTCAGCTGCGGGGCGTCCGGCTGCTCCCAGCGCTTGAACTCGTTGGCCAGCACGGCGATCGAGCCGGAGAAGCAGACCAGATAGATCAGGGCCGCGAAGGCTAGGCCCAGCGAGGAGTGGCCGGCCAGGACGGCGCGGACGAAGCCCGACGGAATCTTCGGCCAGATCGACTTGCTCATGCGAACCCCTTGATCGCGGAGGCGGCGAAGGTGACCACCGTGACGCCGACCAGCACGGCGGTGGCGCGCAGGATCTTGTTGTCGGCCAGGGTCCAGGCCATGGCGCCGCCCCACAGCACCGGCACGAGCAGGCCGCCGATGACCATCCGGGTCTGCGGCTCGCCGGGAACCCAGACGGTCCAGGCCAGGCCGACGCCCATGGCGGCGATGCCGCCGATCGGGCCGGCCAGGGCCGCGCGCAGCCAGCCGCGCCAGGCCTTGGACGGCCGCTCTGAGGGCTCCAGGGCGATCTCGCGCGGGGCGCGCTTGTTCGGGTCACGGACCTGGACCCCGATGGCGATCAGGACCAGGGCGGCGAAGGGGATCAGGGCGAAGGCCGCGAACGGTCCCCGGTCGGCGCCCAGCAGCCAGCCCGAGGCGACCACGCCCACGGCGACGAGCAGCCAGCCGGCGACGATCAGCCACGGCCGGCGCCGACTACGGTCGCGCCAGGCCTGCCTCAGCAGCAGCGCCGCGGCGACGCCGAGCACGAGAAGCAGACCGCAGCCCGCGACCGTGGCCGCGGGGCTCACCAGCGGGCTTCCAGCATGAAGCCGACGACGCGCGGGTCGCCGAGCATGGCCCGGTTCATGGAAGCCTGATTGTACTGGATGTACTGCTCGTCGAGCAGGTTGTTGGCGTAGGCGTAGATCCCGTAGGCCTGGTTCTCCCAGCCGACCTTGGCGTTGACCAGGGTCCGGGAGGGCACCTTGAAGTTGGCCTGGGTGACGCCGACGTTCGAATAGGCGCTGTCGCGGTAGTTGGCGTTCAGGTTGCCGACGAAGCCGTTCCCCCAGCGCCAGTTGACGCCGCCGCCCAGGGTCCAGGCCGGGGCGAAGGCGAACTCCGAACCGGCCAGGTCGACCGCCAGGGCGCCGACCGTGACGTTGAACTCGTCAAACTTGGTCTTGGTGTGGCCCAGCGAGGCGTACCAGTCGAGGCTGGGGTTCACCTGATGCGCCACCTCGACCTCGAAGCCGTACAGGTGCGACTTGCCGGCGTTCTGGATCTGGGTGTCGTAGGCGTTGAGGCCGAGGTTCACCGAGACCTGCTGGTCGGCCCAGTCGACGTAGTAGGCGTTGGCGTTGACCGTCAGGGTGCGGTCCAGCCACTGGGTCCGCAGCGCGAGCTCGTAGTTCCAAGTGTATTCCGGATCATAGGCCACCACCGACGATCGCGCCTGGTTCACCGACGAGCCGCCCGAGCGGTACCCGCGCTGGACCACGAAGCTGGCCGAGACGTCGTCGGTCAGGTCGTACTTCACGCCCAGCTTGGGCAGGAAGGCCTCGAACGTGCGGGTGTAGGCCGGGGTGGTGGCGTTGGCCTGGGCGACGAACTGGCTGACCGCGAAGTTCAGGCCGGCGATCACCGGCGCCAGCGCGCCGAAGCTCGTCGGATTGGGATAGACGCCGGCGAAGGTGGTCTTCTGGTCGACGCCCTGTTCGTTCTCCTCGCGGTCGTATCGGAACCCGCCGAGGATCGAGAGCTTGTCCGTCAGTTCGTAGCGGCCGTCCGCGAACAGGGCGGTCGTGGTGATGTCCTCGAACGAGACGCCCTTGAAGTTCACCGGGATCACCGGCAGCGCGGCGACATACTGGGTCGCGATGGCGTTGGCCTGCGCCGCGGGGAAGCTGCCGAAGGCCGGCGTGCGCAGCAGGGCGGCCAGGGTCGGCTGCGGCGTGTCGACGTTGGTCAGGCTGGTCAGGTCGTAGTCGCGCTGCCGCTTGGAGTACCAGAGGCCGACCAGGCCGCTGAGGCGCTCGCCGCGGTAGTTGAGCCGGACCTCCTGGGACAGGTTTTCCTCGCCCTCGATCTGCGTGCCGTAGGACAGCGGCAGGGCGGTGTCGTCGCCGTCGTAGCGGCTGACGTTGTCGATCTGGCTCCAGGCGGTGACGCTGGACAGGCTCCAGCGGTCGTTCAGCCGGTAGTCGGCCTGCAGGGTCAGCAGGTCGGACTGGCTCTTGCTGTCGTTCGGGTAGTCGGCCGTGGAGATCCGCCGGTCGTAGAAGTTCGGCGTGTCGGTCCGCGAGTAGGTGTAGATGTAGCCGCCCTCGCGCCGGTCATGCGTCCAGATCGCACGCACGCTCAGGCCGGGCAGGGCGGCCGGGGTGAGCAGCAGCTGCGTGCGGATGGTGGACGCGTCGAGGGCGTCGTCCTTGCCGCCGCGGGTGACGTTCTGGACGAAGCCGTCCTCGTGGCGCTCTTCGGCCGAGATCCGGAAGGCCAGCTGGTCGGCGATGATCGGGCCGCTGACGGCGGCCGCGAACGACCGGTCCTTGGCGTCGGTCATGATCACGCGGGCCTTGCCGCTGAAATCGAAGGTCGGCTGGGCCGACTGGATGACGATCGCGCCGGCCAGGGCGTTGCGGCCCTGCAGGGTCGACTGGGGGCCGCGCAGGATCTCGACCTGGCTGATGTCCCACATCTCCAGCGGGCCGTTGCTGAGGCCGCGCTCCGGGATCGCCGCGCCGTCGACATAGACGGTGGCCAGGCCGGCGCTGCCGCCGCCGGAGACGCTGGTGTTGCTGACGCCGCGGATGGTGAAGCCGGCGGCGCCGTAGGTGTCGGACATGTTGGCCGTGCGCTGCACGATGTCCGCGAAGTTCTGGAGGTTCTGCTGTTCGATCTGCTTGGCGCCGACGACGGCGACGCTGGTCACCGTGTCCTGGATCGAGCGGCCGGCCTTTTCGCCGGTGATGATGACCGCCTCGACGTCGGTCGCCTCGGCGGGCGCGACCTCGGCGGCCTGCGCCAGGCCGGTCGCCAGCAAGGAAAGAACGCCTGCCGACGTGAGAAGCACGGCCGTACGCATGTAGAAAACCCCAGTTATTGCGAGGCGTTCGCAGTATTGGGGTTGTCCCGGACTGTCAATCGCGTCCGTGCAGATTTGATGCAGGAGGCCGGGGACGGATCAGAGACCCGTCCCGGAACCGGACGTCAGAGCCCTGCCTAGGCGATCGGCGCGGGGGCCGGCAGAACCTCGCCGCTCAGCGGCGTCGCGGCGGCCTGCGGCGCGGGCTGGCTCGGCGGCGGCGTGGCCGGACGCTGGAACTTCAGGCTGCGGCCCTGGAAGAAGGCGCCGGTTTCCATGGCCAGCTGTTCATGAGTGATATCGCCGTCGATGTAGGCTGTCCCATAAAGACGCACCTGCTTGGCGGTCACCGCGCCGATCACGCGGCCGCGGACCTCGATCGCCTCGGCGAAGACCGAGCCCTCGATGTGGCCCGTCTCGCCGACGGTCAGGCGGCCCACGCGGACGTCGCCGCGGACCACGCCGTCGATCTGCAGCTCGCCGTCGCCGGTGACGCCGCCCTCGATCGTGATGCCGTCGCTGATCAGCGACGCCACGCGGGGGCGGGCCTTGGGCTGTTCGGGGATCACCAGGGCGGGGGTGGGCGTCGACGGCGCCGCGGGCGGCAACGTCTTCGCCGGGGTCTTAGTCTGCTTGCTGAACATATTCGCCGGCCTTCAGAAAACGGTTTGGGTTCTGCGCCCGGCCGTTGGCCCACACTTCATAGTGCAAGTGGGGGCCGGTGGAGCGACCGGTCGAGCCCATCGATGCAATACGCTGGCCAACCGCGACTCGCTGACCGACGGTCACGTTGAACCCGGCGAGGTGGGCATAGCGAGTCTTGAATCCGCCGCCGTGGTCGATTTCCACGGTGTTGCCGTATCCGGAGCGCACCCCGGAATAGGACACCACGCCCGGCGCGGCGGCGTAGATCGGCGTGAAGCTGGCGCCCGGGAAGTCGAGGCCGGAGTGGAAGGCCGGACGCCGGGTGAAGGGGTCGAGACGCACGCCGTAGCTCGACGACTGCTCGCCGGCGCTGGTCGGGCGGTAGAACGGCAGGGCCTTGGCCGCCTGCTGCAGCGAGCGCATGTCGGACATGTTGTTCGCCGCGCGCTGGATGCGCATGGCGAAGCTTTCGTCCACGTCCAGCACGGCGGCGAGCGCGCGCGGGTCCTTGGCCTCGATCAGCGGGCCGCCCAGCGAGCCGCCGCGGCCGCCGTAGCTGGCCGGGTCCAGACCGGCGAGGCGGAAGGCCAGGCGCAGGCGCTCGGCGCGGCTGCGGGCGAAGCCCTCGGCGGCGGAAATGATCCGCTCCTGGTCGATCAGGGTGTTCTTGACGCGCTGGACCGGGGTCGTGGCGGCCAGCTGCGGCTTGGCCGGGGCCAGGGCCTGCAGCGCGCCCGGCGCGCCCTTGTAGTCCTGCAGCAGCAGCGCCAGGGCCTGGTGGCGGTTCTCGACCACCTTGGCCAGCTCGTCCAGGGAGCCGTCGGTGGTCGACAGCTGGTCGATCGCGGCGTTCAGGCGCGCCTGGCGATCGGCGGTGACCCGCTCGAAATAGCGCTTCTGTTTGATGAGTTCCTGGTCGGCGGCGCTGGCGGACAGCGCGTTGACCATCATGGCGGCGGTGGTCACGCCCATCCACAGCGCGGCGGCGGCGACCATGCCGGCGCCCATCACCTGTTTGCCGGTGGAAAGCACGAAACCGCGCATTTCCCCGCCCGAGCGGATGTAGAGGTGTCGTTCCGGGAACAACTCCTCCATGGCTCGCCGAATTCGACGCAAGCGCGTAGTCGTCATAGCCCCCGAACCCGAATTTTTCGGACCTGGGGATATGCAATTAAGATTAGGAAATGCGCAAGGGGGTTCGCGCGTCAGGGGCGGCGCGAAACGTGGAATCCCTCACTGAGCTCAATCGTTAATCAGGTCGCCACCGGCTCGCCAGCGCCGAAGCGTCCGACACCCGCCTCACGCGAATATTCGCTCCGTGGCGCGACCTTTTCGCAACACTCGCGGGTGCGGCTTCTCAGGCGAGTTCGCGCGCCGCCTGAAGCACGGCCTCGACGTGGCCCTTGACCTTCACGTTGCGCCAGATCCGGCGGACGACGCCGTTTCCGTCGATCAGGAAGGTCGAGCGGTCGATGCCCATGTACTGGCGGCCGTAGAGGCTCTTCTCGACCCAGGAGCCGTAGCGCTCGATGACGTCGCTCTCGGCGTCCGAGCCCAGCTCGACGGTCAGGCCGTGCTTCGCGCGGAACTTGCCGTGCTTGGCGGCGGTGTCCTTGGACACGCCGACCAGGACCGCGCCGGCGGCCTCGAAGTCGGCCTTGGCCTGGGAGAAACCGATGGACTCCGTGGTGCAGCCGGGGGTGTCGTCCTTCGGATAGAAGAACAGCGCCACCTTACGGCCTTTCAGGTCGGCGAGCCGGACCCGGCCGGTGTCGGTCGGCAGGTCGAAGTCGGGGGCCTTGTCGCCTTCGTTGGGTCCGGACATCGCTCTCTCCCTAGACCGGCTTCACCAGCACGATCTTCTTCTTGCCCTGGCTCAGCTTGACCACGCCGTCGACCAGGTCGGCCTGGGTGATCATGCGGTCGCCGTCCTTCTCCTGAGCGTCGTTCAGGCGCAGGCCGCCGCCCTGGGCCAGGCGGCGAGCCTCGCCGCGCGAGGCGGTCAGGCCGATGTCGGTCGCCAGCACGGCCAGGGCGACGCCCTCGGCTAGGACCGAGGCGGCGATCTCCACCGTCGGCAGGTCGGCCGACAGCGCGCCCTGTTCGAACGCCTTCTCCGCCGCTTCCCGGGCGGCCTTCGCCGCCTCGGCGCCGTGGAGCATGGTGGTGGTCTCGTCGGCCAGCACCTTCTTGGCGTCGTTGATTCGGGCGCCCTGAAGGGCCTCCAGCTCGGCGATCCGATCCAGCGGCAGGTCGGTGAACAGGCGCAGGAAGCGGCCGACGTCGGCGTCCTCGGCGTTGCGCCAGAACTGCCAGTAGTCGTACGGCGAGCGCATGTCGGCGTTCAGCCAGACCGCGCCCTGCGCCGTCTTGCCCATCTTGGCGCCCGAGGCGGTCGACAGCAGCGGGGTGGTCAGGCCGAAGGCGGGTTTCTGATCGACGCGGCGGATCAGCTCGACCCCGTTGAGGATGTTGCCCCACTGGTCGCTGCCGCCCATCTGCAGCACGCAGTCGCGAGTACGGTTCAGCTCCAGGAAATCCGTCGCCTGCATCAGCATGTAGTTGAACTCGAGGAAGGTCATCGGCTGCTCGCGTTCGAGCCGCAGCTTCACCGAGTCGAAGGTCAGCATCCGGTTGATCGTGAAGTGGACGCCGTAGTCGCGCAGGAACTGGACGTAGCCCAGCTTGCTCAGCCACTCGTCGTTGTCGACCATCACCGCGTCCGAGGGACCGTCGCCGAAGGTCAGGAAGCGGGTGAATACCTGCTTGATGCCGGCGATGTTGGCCGCGATCTGCTCATCGGTCAGCAGCGGGCGCTGGGTGTCCTTGAAGGTCGGGTCGCCGACCTTGGTCGTGCCGCCGCCCATCAGGACGATCGGCTTGTGGCCGGCCTGCTGCAGGCGACGCAGCATCATGATCTGGATCATGTGCCCGACGTGCAGGGACGAGGCCGTGGCGTCGAAACCGATGTAGGCCGCGATCACACCCTTGCCGGCGGCTTCGTCGAGCTCTTCCGGATGGGTGATCTGATGAATGAAGCCCCGCTCCCGCATGGTGCGCAGGAAGTCGGACTTGAACGGCTTGTCGGCGGCGGTCATCGGAACGGTATCTCCTTGCGCGGCAGGCTCTAGCACGGGCGGGGAGGGGTTCAAGGTCATGAGCACGGAAACGGTCTCCTTGTGCGGGACCGGCGACCGTGTGCTGGATGAGGTCAGGACATGCCGCCGGAGGTTGGGCGGCATGCGATCGCAACGCCGCTCGTCAGAACGAGCGGGCGTAATAGAGGGCGGCGAGGGCGGCCTTGGCGATCATGGGCGCTGAGTAGCCTCCGCCATTGACCCGCGTCAACCGCCGGGTATCGAGGGGGCATGACCCTGTCCCTCACGCCGCATCCCCTGACGCCCTGCGAGGCGGTCGAGACGATCGCGGTCGACCTGGCCCGGTCCGCGCCGGCGGGCCTGGCCCTGCGTTTCGTCGTGACCGGCGACATCGCCGGACTGCGCCTGCCGACGCCGGTCGAGCGGGCCCGAGCGGACGAGCTTTGGCGGACCACCTGTTTCGAAGCCTTCCTGAGGAAGGGAGAGGGGCCGGGCTACTACGAGTTCAACCTGTCGCCCTCGAACCGCTGGGCGGCCTACGGCTTCGACGGCTATCGGGAGGGCATGACCGCGCCGGGCGGCGCGACGCTGGCCCACCTGACCCAGCGCGCCGGCGGGCGGCTCTACGAGATGGTCGCCACGCTGGATCTCGCCGGCCTGCCCGACCTGTCGGCCGGCGACTGGCGGCTGGGTCTGTCGGCGGTCGTCGAGGAGACCGACGGTCGCAAGTCCTACTGGGCGCTGGCCCACGCGCCGGGTAAGCCGGATTTCCATCATCCCGACGCCTTCGCGTTCGACCTGGAGCAGCCATGAAGTTCGGCATCGACCGTCTGATCTCCGACCCGGCCCTGCGCGTGCAGCTGCAGGGGCGGCGGGTCGCCGTGCTGGGCCATCCGGCTTCGGTGACCGCCGACCTGACCCATACGCTGGACGCCCTGGCCGCCTGTCCGGAGATCAAGCTTTCCGCCGCCTTCGGACCGCAGCACGGCATGCGCGGCGACCTGCAGGACAACATGATGGAGTCGCCGGACTTCACCGATCCGGTGCACGGCGTGCCCGTCTTCAGCCTCTATGGCGAGGTGCGCCGGCCGAGCGGCCAGTCGATGGGGACCTTCGACGTCCTGCTGGTCGACCTGCAGGACCTGGGCTGCCGCATCTACACCTTCATCACCACGCTTCTGTACGTGCTCGAAGCCGCCGCCGAGCACGGCAAGGAGGTTTGGGTGCTGGACCGGCCCAACCCCGCCGGGCGGCCGGTCGAGGGGCTTACCCTGCGCCCGGGCTGGGAGAGCTTCGTCGGCGCCGGCCCGATCCCGATGCGCCACGGCCTGACCCTGGGCGAGCTGGGCCGCTGGTTCATCGACCGCTTCAAGCTGGACGTCGCCTACAGGGTCGTCGAGATGGAGGGCTACGATCCGGCGGCCGCTCCGGGCCACGGCTGGCCGCTGGGCCGGCGCGCCTGGATCAATCCGAGCCCGAACGCCCCGAACCTCTGGATGGCCCGCGCCTACGCCGGCACGGTGATGCTCGAGGGCACGACCCTCAGCGAGGGGCGCGGCACAACCCGGCCGCTGGAGCTGTTCGGCGCGCCGGACATCGTGGCCCGGGACGTCATCGCCAAGATGCACGCCCTGGCGCCGGAGTGGCTGCAGGGCTGCCGTCTGCGCGAGATCGCCTTCGAACCGACCTTCCACAAGCATGCCAAAGCCCTGAACAGCGGGGTGCAGATCCACACCGAGGATCCCAGTTACGACCACGACGCGTTCAAGCCCTGGCGGCTGCAGGCGCTCGGCTTCAAGGCGATCCGGGCGTTGTACCCGGACTACGACCTGTGGCGCGACTTCCCGTACGAGTACGTGTTCGACAAGCTGGCCATCGACGTCATCAACGGCGGGCCGGGCCTGCGCGAGTGGGTCGACGACGGCGAGGCGGCGCCGGGCGACCTGGACGCGATCACCACGCCGGACGAGCGGGCGTGGGAAGAGGAGCGGCGGGGGTATCTGATCTACTAGCCCCCGGTCATCCTCGCGCTTGTCGCGAGGACCGACGGACACTGCGAACAGCAAGAAGGGCGCGGATCGTTCCGCGCCCTTTTCGTTTGGTTCGTCAGGCATGGATCCTCGCGACAAGTGCGAGGATGACGGGTTGGCTAGTGGAGCCGCCGTTCCTTTTCCGCCCGGTCGGTCTTGGCGCCGACGACCAGGGACGGTCCCCACATCATGCCGTAGCCGAGGGCCATCCCGAACACGCCGAGGATCACGAACCGCGCCGGCCAACGGGCGTAGAAGCCCTCCCAGCGGTCGAGCGGGCGGCGGGCCAGCCGGGCGATCCCGCGGGCCAGCCAGGCGAGCACGGCCGCGATCAGCAGGGCGACCCCCGCGACCGTCAGCAGCAGCCCGCCGAGCTGGACGAGGTTCATTCCGCCTTCGCGGCCTTGGCGCGGGCGATGCCGGCCTCGATCATCCGGCGGGCTTCCTCGGCGTCGCCCCAGCGGACGATCTTCACCCATTTGCCGGGCTCGAGGTCCTTGTAGTGGGCGAAGAAGTGCTCGATCTGCTCCAGGGTGATCTTGGGCAGGTCGGTGTAGTTGTTCACGCTGTCGTAGCGCTTGGTCAGCTTGCTGGTCGGCACGGCGAGCAGCTTCTCGTCGCCGCCGGCTTCGTCTTCCATGATCAGCACGCCGACGATGCGGCAGGCCATGACCGCGCCCGGCACGATGGCGCGGGTGTTGGCGACGATCACGTCGCAGGGGTCGCCGTCGTCCGACAGGGTGTGCGGGATGAAGCCGTAGTTCCCGGGGTAGCGCATCGACGTGTACAGGAAGCGGTCGACCATCAGGGCCCCCGACTCCTTGTGCATCTCGTACTTGATCGGCTCGCCGCCGATCGGCACTTCGATCACGACATTGACCTCGTGGGGCGCGTTAGCGCCCACGGGCACGGCTTCCAGACGCATGGTTCGTACTTATCCTTGGATCAGATGATCAAGCCGGTTCGGCTTCCAGACGCTTGTCCAGATAGCCGCCGACGCGCTTCTCGACGTCGGTGAGGTGGTCGGACCAAAAGTGGTTGGCGCCGTCGACCAGATCGTAGTCGATGACGATGCCCTTCTGGGTCCGAAGCTTGCTGACGACCCGTTCCACCTCGACCGGCGGCACGATGGTGTCCGCCGCGCCGTGCAGGATCAGGCCCGAGGCGGGGCAGGGCGCCAGGAAGCTGAAGTCGTACATATTGGTCGGCGGCGACACGGAGATGAAGCCGTCGGTCTCGGGCCGGCGCATCAGCAGCTGCATGCCGATGTAGGCCCCGAAGCTGTAGCCGGCGACCCAGAATTGGGACGCCTGCGGGTTGGTCGCCTGCAGCCAGTCCAGCGCCGTCGCCGCGTCGGCCAGTTCGCCGATGCCCGAATCGAATTCGCCCTGGCTGCGGCCGACGCCGCGGAAGTTGAAGCGCAGCACCGAGAAGCCGCGCTGCATGAACAGATGGTACATCTGCACCGCGACCGGGTTGTTCATATGACCGCCGGCGCGTGGGTGAGGGTGCAGGACCAGGGCGATCGGCGCGTTCTCGCGCTTGCCGGGGGAATAGCGACCTTCGATCCGGCCGGCCGCGCCGGTCAGAACAACCTCGGGCATCGAGGGCTCCCATCTTGCCCAGGCGAGGGTCAGAATACTTGACCGCTGCGCTTGGTTTTCCTAAATCCGCCTTGCGCGGTCCGGCCTCGTCGGCGGCCGCGCGCGAGGCGCGGCTTTAGCACAGGCCGCGCGCCGGATGCCAAGGAATCTCGCCATGCGCCTGTCGACCAAGGGCCGCTACGCCGTTATGGCCATGACCGACCTCGCTTCCCGTCAGGATGCGGACGAAGCGCTGCGGGCGGTTTCGCTGGCCGACATCGCCGCCCGCCAGCAGATTTCGCTCTCCTATCTGGAGCAGCTGTTCGCGCGCCTGCGCCGGCGCGGACTGGTCAAGAGCGTCCGCGGGCCCGGCGGCGGCTACCGCCTGGCGCACGACGCCTGCAAGACCCGGATCTCGGACATCGTCCTGGCCGTCGACGAGCCGCTGCGGGCGACTCGCTGCGGCAAGACCATCGGCAAGGGCTGCATGATCGGCGGCGAGCGCTGCATGACCCACGATCTGTGGGAGGAGATGGGCCGCCAGCTGCACAGCTATCTGGAATCGGTGTCCCTGGCCGACGTCCTGGCCGGCAAGCTGCGCCCCGCCGCGGAGGCCGCCGCCGCGTGACCCTGTACCTCGACCATAACGCCACCGCTCCCGTCCGCCCCGAGGCGAAGGACGCGGTCGTGCGCGCGCTCGAGATCGCCGGCAATCCCTCCTCGGTCCACGCGGCCGGCCGCGCCGCGCGCAATCTGGTCGAGACCGCCCGCCAGCAGGTCGCCGACCTGGTCGGGGTGAAGGTCGGTTCGGTCACCTTCACCAGCGGCGGCACCGAATCCAACGCTCTGGCCATCGAGAGCGCCGTCGCCGCCGGCTTCGACCGCATCGTCCTGGGCGGAACCGAGCACGGCGCCGTGGCCGAGAACGTCCGGGCCGCCAAGGTCCCGGTCGCCGGCTGGCCGGTCGACGCAGAGGGCGTCGCCGACCTGGACTGGCTCAAGGACGAACTGGCGAAAGGCGGCAGGCCGCTGGTCTGCCTGATGCTGGCCAACAACGAGACGGGCGTGATCCAGCCGGTGGCCGAGGCCTCGGCCCTGGCGCGCGCGGCTGGCGGCTGGCTGCACGTCGACGCCGTCCAGGCGGCCGGCAAGATCGCCATCGACTTCACCGAACTCGGCGCCGACACCCTGGCCCTGGCCGCGCACAAGATCGGCGGACCGTTCGGCAGCGGGGCCCTGATCGCCGGCACGCGTTCGACCGTGGTGCGCCGCCTGCATGGCGGCGGCCAGGAGCGCGGCCGTCGCGCCGGGGCCGAGAACCTGACCGGCGTCGCCGGTTTCGGCGCGGCCGCCGTCGCCGCCGTCCGGGACCTGCCGCATGTCGCCGAACAGGCTCCCTGGCGCGATGCGATGCAGGCGCGGGTCGAGGCGGCCGGCGCCGTGATCCTGGGCAAGGGCGCGCCGCGCCTGCCGCAGACCCTGGGCTTCGCCGCCGCCGGCTTCGACGCCCAGATGCAGGTCATGGGCATGGACCTGGCGGGCGTGATGATCAGCGCCGGCCCGGCCTGCTCGTCCGGCAAGATGAAACCCAGCGACGTGGTGGCGGCCATGGGCCGCGCCGACCTCGCGCCGTTCGCCGTCCGCATCAGCGGCGGCTGGACGACCACCCAAGACGACTGGAGCCGCGCGGGCGACGCCTGGCTCGAACTGTACGCGCGGCATCTCTCGCGCAGGAAGGAAGTGGCCTGATGGCTGCGGTGAAGGAAACCGTCGACGCGGTCGCCGAGCTCGAGAAGTACGAGCACGGCTTCGTCACCGACATCGAGCAGGAGTTCGCGCCGAAAGGCCTGAACGCCGACATCGTGCGCTTCATCTCGGCCAAGAAGGGCGAGCCGGAGTGGATGCTGCAGTGGCGGCTGGAGGCGTTCGAGCGCTGGCAGGCCATGGACGAGCCGGATTGGGCCAAGGTCAGCTATCCGAAGATCGACTACCAGGACGCCTACTACTACGCCGCCCCGACCAAGAAGGAGGGGCCAAAGTCCCTCGACGAGGTCGATCCGGAGCTGCTGGAGACCTACGCCAAGCTCGGCATCCCGCTGAAGGAGCAGGAGGTCCTGGCCGGCGTCGCCGGCGCGCCGAAGTACGCCGTTGACGCGGTGTTCGACAGCGTCAGCGTGGTCACCACCTTCAAGAAGGAGCTGGCCCAGGCCGGCGTCATCTTCTGCTCGATGAGCGAGGCGGTGCGCGAGCATCCCGAACTGGTCCGCAAGTACCTCGGCTCGGTCGTGCCGGTCAGCGACAACTACTTCGCCTGCCTCAACAGCGCCGTCTTCAGCGACGGCAGCTTCGTCTACGTGCCGCCGGGCGTGCGCTGCCCGATGGAGCTCAGCACCTATTTCCGCATCAACGCCGCCGAGAGCGGCCAGTTCGAGCGGACCCTGATCATCGCCGACAAGGGCGCCTACGTCTCGTACCTGGAAGGCTGCACGGCCCCGATGCGGGACGAGAACCAGCTGCACGCCGCGGTGGTCGAGCTGGTCATCCTGGAAGACGCCGAGATCAAGTACTCGACCGTCCAGAACTGGTACCCGGGCGATCCCAAGACCGGGAAGGGCGGCATCTACAACTTCGTCACCAAGCGGGCCGACTGCCGTGAGGACCGGGCCAAGGTCAGCTGGACCCAGGTCGAGACCGGTTCGGCGATCACCTGGAAGTACCCGTCGTGCGTCCTGCGGGGCGAGGGCAGCTCGGGCGAGTTCTATTCGATCGCGGTGACCAACGGCTTCCAGCAGGCCGACACCGGCACCAAGATGATCCACCTGGGCGCCAACACGAAGTCGCGGATCATTTCCAAAGGGATTTCCGCGGGTAAGTCGTCCAACACCTACCGCGGCCTGGTCTCGGCCCACCCCAAGGCCAAGGGCGCGCGCAACTTCACCCAGTGCGACAGCCTGCTGATCGGCAAGGACTGCGCCGCCCACACCGTGCCCTACATCGAGGCCCGCAACGGCCAGTCGGTGTTCGAGCACGAGGCGACCACGACCCGCCTGAGCGAAGACCAGCTGTTCTATTGCCAGCAGCGCGGCCTGGACGAGGAGGCCGCCGTGGCCCTGCTGGTCAACGGCTTCGTGAAGGACGTCCTCCAGGAGCTCCCGATGGAGTTCGCCGTCGAGGCCCAGAAGCTGGTGGCGATCTCGCTGGAAGGTTCGGTCGGCTAGTGCTGAAGGCCATCGATCATGTCCAGATCGCCATCCCCGTGGGCGGGGAGGAGCGGGCGCGCCCGTTCTATCGCGACCTGCTGGGCCTGGCCGAGGTTCCCAAGCCGGCCGAGATGGCCAAGCGCGGCGGGGCCTGGTTCGAGGCCGGCGCGATCAAGGTGCATCTCGGCGCCGAGCAGGACTTCCGCGCCAACACCAAGGCCCATGTGGCGTTCGAGGTCGACGACGTGGCGGATATCGCCGCGCGCGCCCGGGGCGCCGGCTACGAGACGAAATCCGACGACGAACTCGACGGTTACGAGCGCGTCTTCATCTACGACCCCTTCGGCAATCGGTTGGAGTTTCTCAGGCCCCTGAGAGGTTCCGAATGATCGCCGCCTTCACCTCCAGCGTCATCCTCGCGCCTGTCGCGGGGACCCATGAACACCCCCGTCAGCCCGTGTGCATGGGCCGTCGGAACAAGTCCGACGATGACGGAAGATAAGAACTGCAACGAATGACCATGCTTTCGATCAACAATCTCCACGCCACGGTCGCCGACAAGCCGATCATCAACGGCCTGACCCTCGACGTCCCCGCGGGCGAGGTGCACGCCATCATGGGCCCGAACGGCGCCGGCAAGTCCACGCTGAGCTACGTGCTGACCGGCCGCGAGGGCTACGAGGTCACCGGCGGGACCGCGACCCTGGACGGCGAGGACCTGCTGAGCCTGGAGCCCAACGAGCGAGCGGCCAAGGGACTGTTCCTGTCCTTCCAGTATCCGCTTGAAATCCCGGGCGTTCCGGCCCTGACCTTCATCCGCACCGCGGTCAACGCCCAGCGCAAGGCGCGCGGCGAGGACGAGATCAGCGCGCCGGAGTTTCTGAAGCGCGCCCGCGCCGTGGCGACCTCGCTGAAGATCGACTTCGACATGCTCAAGCGGGCCCTGAACGTCGGCTTCTCGGGCGGCGAGAAGAAGCGCATGGAGATCTTCCAGATGGCCATGCTGGAGCCGCGCTTCCTGGTCCTGGACGAGACCGACAGCGGCCTGGACATCGACGCCCTGCGCATCGTGTCGGAAGGCGTCAACGCCATGCGTTCGCCCGACCGCGCCATGCTGGTGATCACCCACTACCAGCGGCTGCTCGACTACATCAAACCCGACCGCGTCCATGTGCTCAGCGCCGGCCGCATCGTCGCCTCGGGCGGGCCCGAGCTGGCCCACGAGCTCGAGCGCGACGGCTACGACAAGTACGTGAGGGCCGCCGCGTGAGTCTGGCCAAGGCCATCGAGACCGGCGATCTGACCCAGCTGCCGTCGCGCCGCGACGAGGACTGGCGCTGGACCGACCTGCGCGGGCTGCTGCGGGCGTTGCCGCCGGCGTCCCCGGAGGCGCGGATCGCGCCGGGCGGGCCGTTCGAAGCCGCGGGCGGCGAGGAGCTGGCCGTGGTCAACGGCCATACCGACGGCGCCGCCGGGATGATCGTCGAGGGCGAGCGGCTGGTCCGGCTGCGTTTCGTGTCGACCACGCTCGGCAGCCATGCCGCCAAGGTGAAGATCGACGTCAAGCCGGGCGCGTCGCTGCGGCTGCTGGAGAGCTACGAGGCCCAGGCCGACGGCGCCGTCGCCAGCGCCGAGGTCGACATCGTTCTGGGCGAGGGCGCGCGGCTGGAAAGGGTGGTCCTGGTCCAGGACGGCCCCGAGAGCGTCACCGTCTCCCAGGCCCGCATCTTCCTGGCGGCCGGCGCGGAGATGGGCCAGACGGTGCTGACCAGCGGCGGCCGACGCCAACGGATCGAGACCCATGTCGCCCATCCCGGCGCGCATGCGACGATCCGCATGGACGGCGCCTACCTGCTGCGCGACCAGCGCCACGCCGACCTGACCACCGTGGTGACCCATGGCGGCCTGGACGGGACCACCTCGCAGCTGACCAAGGGCGTGGTCCGCGACCAGGCCCGCGGCGTGTTCCAGGGGCGGATCGTCGTCGAGCACGGCGCCGACAGGACCGACGCCCGCATGGGCCACCACGCGCTGATCCTGTCCGACCGGGCCGAGATCGACGCCAAGCCGGAGCTGTTGATCTTCGCCGACGACGTCCAGTGCGCCCACGGCAACACCATCGGCGCGCTCGACGAGAACGCCCTGTTCTACGCCCGCCAGCGCGGCATCCCGCTGGACGAGGCCAAGGCCCTGCTGACCGCCGCCTTCGTGGGCGAGGTGGTCGACCGCATCGCTTATGAGCCGGCCCGCGAGATCGCCGCCGCCTGGGTCGCGACGCAGCTTGGGAGGGCCGAGTAGTGGCCTTTGACGTGGAAGCCGTCCGCGCCCAGTTCCCGATCCTGTCGCGCCAGGTGAACGGCCGGCCGCTGGTCTATCTGGACAACGCCGCCAGCGCCCAGAAGCCGCGGGCGGTGATCGAGGCGATCACCCGGACGATGGAAGGCAGCTACGCCAACGTCCATCGCGGCCTGCACACGCTCGCCAATGAAACCACGGAAGCCTATGAAAAGGCCCGTGAAAGCGTCGCCGTCTTCATGGGCTGCGCGCGCGATGAGATCGTCTTCACCAAGGGCGGCACCGAGGCGATCAACCTGATCGCCGCGACCTTCGGCCTGGGGCTGAAGGCGGGCGACGAGATCGTCCTCACCCAGATGGAGCACCACTCCAACATCGTGCCCTGGCACCTGCTGCGCGAGCGCAAGGGCGTGGTACTGCGCTTCATCCCGGTGCTGGGCGACGGCTCGCTCGACCTGGACGCGGCCCGGAACCTGATCGGCGAGAAGACCCGGCTGGTCGCCTTCACCCACATGTCCAACGTGCTGGGCACGCTGAACCCGGTGAAGGCCCTGACCGACATGGCCCACGCCGCCGGCGCCGCGGTGCTGGTCGACGGCTGCCAGGGCGCGGTCCACGCCAAGGTCGACGTCAAGGACCTGGACGTCGACTTCTACGTCGCCACCGGCCACAAGCTGTACGGCCCCACCGGCATCGGCGTCCTGTACGGCAAGGCCGAACGGCTGGCCGTGCTGCCGCCGTACCAGGGCGGCGGCGAGATGATCGGCTATGTCCGCGAGGACGAGATCACCTACGCCGAGCCGCCGATGCGGTTCGAGGCCGGCACGCCGCCGATCATCGAGGCCATCGCGCTCGGCGCCGCCGTCGACTGGATCATGAGCCTGGACCGCGATGCGGTGCTGGCCCACGAGCATGCGCTGTACCGGCGGGTGGTCGAGCGGCTGGACGGCGCCAACTGGCTGCGGATCATCGGGACGGCGGAGGGGAAGGGGGCCATCCTCAGCTTCACCGTCGCGGACGCCCATCCGCACGACATCGCCCAGATCCTGGACAAGCAGGGCGTTGCGATCCGCGCCGGAACCCACTGCGCCGAGCCGCTGATGGCCCGTTTCGGCCTGACGGCGAGCAGCCGCGCCTCCTTCGCCCTATATAACACCGAGGCCGAGGCCGACGCGTTCGTGGACGCGCTGGTCAAGGCCCGCAGCTTCTTCGCCTGAGACATCGATGACCGAGATCAGCACCGCGTCCGACAAGCCGTCCGCTCTGAGCCAGAAGGAGCTCGACACGCTGACCGACCAGCTGGTCGAAAAGCTCAAGACCGTGTTCGACCCGGAAATCCCGGTCGACATCTACGAGCTGGGCCTGATCTACAAGGTCGACGTCTCGGACGAGAAGGACGTCAAGATCGACATGACCCTGACCGCGCCGGGCTGCCCGGTGGCCGGCGAGATGCCGGGCTGGGTCGAGGACGCGGTCATGGAGATCCCCGGCCTGAAGTCCTGCTCGGTCGATCTGGTGTTCGACCCGCCTTGGGACCAGTCGCGCATGAGCGACGAGGCCAAGCTGCAACTGAACATGTTCTGAGGCCGGAGCCCGCCATGGAAACCGCCGCCGTCTCCACCCCCCGCCCGCGCCGCCCGCGACCCAAGATCGTCACCCTGACCGACGCCGCCGCGACGCGGGTCAAGGAGATCATGGCCCGCAAGGCGGCGCAGGAACCCGACAAGCCCTACGCCGGCCTGCGCGTGGGCGTGAAGAACAGCGGCTGCGCCGGCCAGGAGTACGTCCTCGCCTACGCCGAGGCCGCCGATCCGCTGGACGAGGTGGTCGAGGACAAGGGCGTCGTCATCCTGATCGAGCCCAAGGCGGTGCTGTTCCTGATCGGCACCGAGATCGACTACGAGATCACCCGGCTGTCGTCGAAGTTCGTGTTCCGCAACCCGAACGAGACCGACGCCTGCGGCTGCGGGGAAAGCGTGACGATCGTACCAAGCAGCGCGGTAGAGCAGTAGAGCACCTGTTCTCCTGCATCTCTTGAACTACGGGCGGCCATGACCAAGATCTTCTTCGGAACCGATGCTGATCTGGCTCAAGTTTGGCAGTGGCTCCTCGAGGCGCCGGGCATGCAGGTGGTCGAGGAGTGTTCACGTCCGGGTCAGCCAAATCGGTGGTTCGACTCGTGGGATACGTTGGAGCCGGTCTATCGGGAAGGCGTCCGCAACCTTGCGGCGTGGTCCCGCGATTTCGGCGCGCCCCCAATGCCGGTGCAGTTTTCCTCCACGCCAGAAACTCAATGGCGATTGGGAGACAAGGGAAGAACGGTGTTGAACAGCCCGGCATTCATTCGCGCCGGTCGCACCAATGACCAGAACGGATGCTTGGTGGCGTCGTCGCTTAGCTACTGGAGCGAAAAGGGAGCCCGGCAACGCTCGGTGTTTCCGGAAACGAACATCGCAGAGATCGACTGGAAGAAGGTCCGCTCGGTTGCGGCCTCCATCCAGCGGAAGGTGAAGAAGGCATCCAAAGCCAGGCTGTATTCCTATCCGATCATGCCGGACGCCTTTGAAAGGCTTCGGGACGGACACCTGAAGCTCTGGAACTGGGGCGCTGAGTGCGCCTATCCATCCGACCTCATCGTCGAATAGGCGCGATGGTCTTGGGGGAGGAAGCCTAGGCCGCCACCTTCGCCTCTTCCAGCGCCTTCACCTCGCTCGGCGTCGGGACCAGGACGCTCGGCCGGACCGGCTCGCCCGTGGCCATGGCGATCAGTTCCTGGCTGCGGGTCTCGATGACGGTCTCCAGGCGGCGCAGGAACTCGTCCTTCTCGAGGCCGGTCGGGATCGGGTCGAGGAACTCGATGGTTGCGGTCCCGGGCGTCTTGATCTTCGAGGTCTGCTCCCAGAACAGGCCGAGGTTGGTGGCCACCGGCACCACCGGCAGGTCGAAGTCCTTGGACATGTAGTAGACGCCGGTGCGGTAGCGGAACCGCTCGCCCGGCTTGGCCAGGTGCCCCTCCGGGTAGATCAGGATGCGGCGGCCTTCCTTGGCCACCTGGGCCGCGCTGCGCGACAGGGCCTCGCGGGCTTCCGGACCGCCGCAGCTGTTGACGATGATCGCGCCGAACTTGCGCAGGATGGCCCCGACCAGCGGGAACCGCTCCATGTGGTCGCCGGTCACGAAGCTGAGGTTCGGCACGTTGGCGAACATCACGAAGCCGTCGCCCCAGCTGTGGTGCTTGGCGGCGATGATGAAGGCGCCCTCCGGCAGCTTGTCCTGGCCGCGCAGGTCGATCTCGATCCCGGCGAAGGTCCGCATCGCCCATAGCATGCGGCGGGTGTAGAGCTTGATCGCGCCGGTCATCAGGCCGCGCCCCGGAAACAGGGCGCAGAGGGCGGCGGTGAGGCCGTAGAAGATCGACAACACCCAGTAGTAGGCGTTGAACAGTCGATTGCGGAGGGTCATGTCGGGGACCTCTAACGGGCGAACAGCACGGCCTGGACGGCCGCGGTCATGAGCGGGGCGTGGGCGGAGAGGGGATCGTCCCCGATCCGGCCGTAGGCCTTGTTCTGGGCGGTCTGGGTGATCACGCCGATGGCCATGGCGGCCAGCACGCGCGGGTCGGCCGGCGGCAGCTCGGCGCCGATCATCGCCTGTTTGATCACGGTCTCTGTCACCGTGACCGGATCCTTCCCATCCTCCTGGTAGTAGGGGATGAAGCGGTGGATCTGGGTCAGGTGGAAGGCGAAGGTCAGCCAGTCCTCGTCGGCGACCTGGCAGTAGGCCTTCACGATGGCGGCGGCCTTGGCCTTGATCCCGGTCGCCTCGGCGGCGCTCTGCTCGATCAGGGTCGAGAGGTGGCGGTGGATGGTCATGAACAGGGTGATCGCCAGCTCGTCCTTGGAGCGGTAGTGGCGATACAGCGCGCCTTCCGACACGCCGGCCTGGGCCGCGATGGCCCGGGTCGTGGCGGCGTCGACGCCGTCGCGAACGAAGACTTCCAGGGCGGCGCGCTCGATGCGAGGCTTGGCGGACATGGTCTCGACTCCGGTTGTGAGCAAATGCTCACATATCGGGATCGAGATGGCAAGTGAACATTTGCTCACAGGTGAAGAATGGCCGTCAGCGCCGAGTTCAAGGATCAGGTCCAGGAGGCGCTGGGCGGCCTGGGGGCGTTGAAATTCAAGGGGATGTTCGGCGGAGCCAGCGTCTCGGTCGGCGACGTCAACTTCGGCCTGATCTTCGGCGAGACGCTGTATCTGAAGGTCGACGACCTCAACCGCGCGGCCTTCGAGGCGACCGACTCGGAGCCGTTCGTCTACGCCATGAAGAACGGCAAGACCGGCCGGCTGCACTACTGGCGGCTGCCGGAGGCGGGCTGGGACGATCCGGACGAGGCCGAGCGCTGGGCCCGGCTGGCGATCGACGCGGCGCTGCGGGCCAAGCAGCCGAAGACGAAGAAGGGCCGGGCGATGCGCGAGGACATCGGACCCGGCCCCTGGGATGGGTGAGGAGGCCCGGGCCTACTTGCCCTTGAACGCCGCCACGCGCTTCTGGAGGAAGGCGCTGACGCCCTCGACGAAGTCCTCGGTCTTGCCGGCGAGCTTCTGGGCCTTGCGCTCGGCGGTCAGCTGGCCGCCCCAGTCGTTGTCCAGGCCTTCCCAGATCAGCTTGCGGATGGCGCCCAGCGACGCCGGGCCGCCGGCCAGCTCCTTGGCCAGCTCCAGGGCGGCGGCCTGCAACTCGGCGTCGGGGACGACGCGGTTGACCAGGCCCCACTCCAGCGCCTTGGCGGCGCCGATCTTCTCGCCGAGCAGAGCCATCTCCATGGCGCGGGCCCGGCCGATGGCGCGGCTCAGCAGGTAGGTCGAGCCGCCGTCCGGCACCAGGCCGATGCGGCGGAAGGCCTGCAGGAAGTAGGCGCTTTCGCCGGCGATGATCAGGTCGCCGAGGAGGGCGAAGGAACAGCCGACCCCGGCCGCGGCTCCGTTCACGGCGGTGACCAGCGGCACGGGCAGGTCGCGCATCTGGTTGACCAGCGGGTTGTAGACGGTCTCCAGGGCGCGGCCGGCGTCCGGCTTGCCGTCGACGTCGGCCTCGCGGCCGGCGGCCCCGCCGCCCGACAGGTTGGCGCCCGAGCAGAAGCCGCGGCCTTCGCCGGTCAGCACCACGGCGCGGGCGGCGATCTTGCCGGCGGCGATGCTGGAGAAGGCGTGGCTCAGCTCGGCGGCCAGGTCCAGGCCGGCGGCGTTCATGGTGGCGGGGTCGTTCAGCGTGACCACGGCCACGCCGTCGGTCAGCTCGACCTTGATCTTCGTGTAGTCCAAGACGCGTCTCCCTGGGTCTTCTTCTTCGCCAGAGCGTAAGCGCGGATAACGCGGCGGAACGCCAGCGGAAATTTCAGGCCTTCAGGCGTCCGTAGTAGCGCATCAGCTGGGCGACGAGGAGGGCGATGGCGGCGAGGGCGATCAGGATCGGGACCGACAGCGGCAGGCCCGCCGCGACCAGGCCCGCCGCGCCGACGCAGCCGACGAAGCAGCCGGCGTCCCAGGCCCCTTCGGTGGCGATGTGGAACCGCAGGGTGCAGTTGGAGCCCTTCGACAGGTTGTAGACCGGGGTCATCATCACCGGCGTGACCAGGGCGACCATCAGCGCGCCGCCCGCGTTGGCCAGCACCGCCAGCCACGGCGTTCCCACGCCCAGGGCGCGCAGGACGATGATCACGGCCGCGGCCGCGTAGGCGATGACGACGGCGCGCCGGCCCCGTCCGGTGTCGATCCTTCGGCCGAGGAACAGCGCGCCGGCGGCTCCGGCGACGGCGGCGGCCGCTGCGGCCCCGCCGAACGCGGCGTAGCTCTCGCCCAGGGTCAGGAACAGGGCGATCAGCCAGACGAAATGGTAGCCGGCGGCGAACAGGCCGTCGCCGAACATCAGGCCCAGTCCCAGGCGGGGCATGCGGTAGCCCTCGGGCGGGGTCCTTGCGACCGGCACGTTCGGCGCGCCGATCAGCGGAACGATGGCCAGGGCCTGGACCAGTCCGACCAGCAGGAAGGCGACCTTCGGCCCGCCGGCCGTCAGCGCCCAGGCGCCGGCCAGCGGCGCGACGACCCCGACCCCGGCCACCATGGCCTCGCGCAGTCCGACCTGGCCGCCGCGCTGGGCCGGATCGCCCACGGCGGCGAAATAGGCGTGGAAGCTCAGCCAGTAGAGCAGATAGCCGATCGAGCTGACGACGCTGAGCAGGATCAGGATCGGACCCGGCCCGCCCAGGTAGGCGAACAGGGCGTAGTAGGCCGCGGTGGCCAGGGTCCCGGCGATGAGCAGCGGCTTGATCCCGGTGCGCTTGGCTAGGGGCAGCACCATCGGGCGCAGCACGAACCGGCCGGCGACGATCCCGGCCTGGAACAGCAGGGCGACCGGGACGGAGACGCCGGCCTTGAGCAGGACGGCCAGCAGGAAGACCCCGCCGGCCGCCTGGGCGAAGGCCTGGATGGCGTAGTGCAGATTGACGCGGCTCAGCGCGCTGCTGGTCTGAAGGGACATGTTCGCCCGAGGTCGGCCGCTGGGCCGGGCAGATGTGACGACGCTAGGCGTATCGACATTTGCGGGCGAGGGTTAGCGCATAACCGCATGTCCCCGCTTTCGCGGGGACGGCGGGAGGGGGAAGGCGGCCCTCAGGCCGCCTTGGCCGGCTTCTCGGCGTTGGTGACGCGGTTGCGGCCCGTGCGCTTCGAGGCGTAGAGCGCCTTGTCGGCCCGTTCCATGACGCAGCTGCCGGTCTCGCCTTCCTGGCGCGTGGCCAGGCCGGCGGAGACGGTGACCGTGCCCAGGTCCTCGTTGGTCGAGCGGCGCTTGAGCATCCGCGAGGCCACTTCCTCGCGGATCTCCTCCAGGCAGGCTTCGACCAGCGCGGCGTCCTCGCCCGGGAAGATCATCGCGAACTCCTCGCCGCCGTAGCGGGCCGAGAAGCGCGGGGTGGCGCCGCGGCTGCCGATGACGCTGGCGACGTAGCGGATGACCTGGTCGCCGGTCTGATGGCCCCAGGTGTCGTTGAAGCTCTTGAAATGGTCGATGTCGAGGACCGCCAGGGTCAGGATGGAGCCGTTCTCGTCGGCCTCGGCGCAGGCGCGGGCCAGTTCCTCGTCGAAGGCCTTGCGGTTGGCCAGGTTGGTCAGGCCGTCGGTGGTGGCGTCGCGGCGCACCTGCTCGAGGTGCTCGCGCAGGCGTTGGACCTCGCCGGTCGATTCAGCCAGCTTCTTCTCGAGCGACTTGTTCTCGCGCTGGACCCGGCGGGTCGCGGTCGACAGGGAGTCGACCATGGCCTTGATCTGCGCGGTGTCCTTGGCGTCGGCCAGGCCCTTGCTGGCGCCGGCCAGGGTCTGGCCGTAGGTCTCGTGCGACTTCTGGGCCTGCACGATGGCGCGGGAGACGGCGGCCAGCTCCTTGGACAGCTGGTCGCCGGCGTCGCGGATCTGCTCGTTCAGACGGGCCTTGGCCAGGTAGACCGCGGCCAGTTCCTCGCTGACCGTCTCGGTCAGCGGCTCGCCGATCGACAGCAGGCGATTGAGTTCCCGGGCAAGCGGGCCTTCCGGATCGGCGACGTAGTGCGACCACAGTTCGAAGTTCAGCGGCGTCGGCCAGACGGCGTGCCGCTCCATGATTTCGAGCGTCCTGTGAGCGACCTTGTAGGCGTCGGGACCGCGCAGCGTGGTTTCTACGTTGCCGGACATCGTTAAGTTCCCCCGTAGTCACGCGCCCCTTCTGAAGCACGTGGGCAGTAGATGGCGAGCAACCTAGGCCGGAAGGTCCGAACGAGCGGTTAAAAGCGGTAACGCCGTTCGCTTGCGGCGAGGCGCGACAGGGGCCATTCTGATCGTCGATCACTTGAACCGGGAGCGAGCCCGGTCGCCTGGAGGAAGACCAAGATGAACGCTCCCGCCAACCTCGGGGCCGAGGGCCACAAGGCCGCCATGCTGGCGGTGCTCGATCGCCAGAAGGCCGCGCATCTGCGGGACGGCGCCCCGACCGCCGAGCAGCGCATCGAGCGGCTCGACCGTTGCATCGGCCTGCTGGTCGACCACGCCAAGGACATCCAGGAGGCCCTCAACGAGGACTTCGGCAACCGCTCCAAGGACGCCACCCTGCTGACCGACGTCAGCGGCTCGATCGGTCCGCTGAAGCACGCCAAGGAAAACGTCCGCAAGTGGATGAAGGGCGAGAAGCGCAAGACCACCCCGGCGATCCTGGGCCTGTTCGGCGCCAAGGCCGAGGTCGTCTACCAGCCCAAGGGCGTGGTCGGGGTGATCAGCCCCTGGAACTTCCCGGTGAACCTGACCTTCGCGCCGCTGGCCGGCATCCTGGCCGCGGGCAACCGCGCCATGATCAAGCCGTCGGAGTTCACGCCGGCCACTTCCGAGCTGATGAAGACCATGTTCGGCAAGGTGTTCAGCGAGGAGGAGATCGCGGTCCTCACCGGCGGTCCTGAGGTCGGTCAGGCCTTCTCCGAGCTGCCCTTCGACCACATGATCTTCACCGGCGCGACCTCGATCGCCCGCCACGTCATGCGGGCGGCGGCCGAGAACCTGGTGCCGCTGACGCTGGAGCTGGGCGGCAAGAGCCCGGTGATCCTGTCCAAGTCGGCGGACGTGTCGCTGGCCGCGGCCCGGATCATGAACGGCAAGACGCTGAACGCCGGCCAGATCTGCCTGGCGCCGGACTACGTCCTGGCGCCGGAGGAGAGCGTCGGCGAGTTCGTGAAGGAGGCCCAGGGCGCCGTGACGCGGATGTTCCCGACCCTCAAGGACAATCCCGACTACACAGCCGTGGTCGCCCAGCGGCACTACGACCGCATCAAGGGCTACATCGACGACGCCCGGGCCAAGGGCGCGCAGATCGTCGAGATCAACCCGGCCGGCGAGGATTTCAGCCAGCAGGAACACCGCAAGATCCCGCCGACCCTGATCCTGAACCCGTCGGACGACATGAAGGTCATGCAGGAGGAGATCTTCGGCCCGGTCCTGCCGGTGAAGACCTACAAGCAGGTCGACGAGGCGGTGAACTACATCAACGCCAACGACCGCCCCCTGGGCCTCTACTGGTTCGGAACCGACGAGGCGGAGAAGGCCAAGGTGCTGGAACGCACGACCAGCGGCGGGGTCACGGTCAACGACGTGGTCATGCACGTCGCCCAGGAAGACCTGCCGTTCGGCGGGGTCGGTCCGTCCGGCATGGGCAGCTACCACGGCCACGACGGCTTCAAGGAGTTCAGTCACAAGAAGGCGATCTTCACCCAGCTGAAGAAGGACATCGCGCCGCTCAAGCAGATGCGGCCGCCGTATGGCCCGGGCATTCGCAAGTATCTCGCCGGCACGCTGACCCGGTAAATCGGACGGCGAAGCTGACCCGTTCATCGACGCGTCAGCTTCGGCGCCGTATTGAAGCCCTCATGGCGAAGCAGGATGTTTCGCCTCCCGGGGCTTTCCGGCCCCGCTGCGACTGGAGAGTATCATGCGTAAGGTTGCCTTCGTGGCCGCCCTGGCCTCGCTGACCGCCGTCACGGCGGCCCAGGCCCAGGTCGATTTCCGGGTCCAGGCCCGCTGTATCGCCGCCTATGAAGTGGCCGCCAGCCAACTCGAGTCCGATTCGGCCAACGCCGGCGCCAAGAAGCGGATCGCCAAGCTGGACGGCGCGCGCGAGCGCACGTCGCTGGCCCTGGCCACCCGCACCGACCTGTCGCCGGCCGACAGCCGCGCCAGCCAGCAGGAGCGCAAGGCCGAGGAGGCCCGCCTCGACAAGCTGGCCCCGGCCGCGGTCCAGGCGGCCGCCGACAATTGCGACAGCCAGCTCGGTCTCTAGACCCGGCCTGGAATTGAGAAAGGGCGCGGTGAAGACCGCGCCCTTTTGCTTGTCCGCCTGGTCGCCGGGCGATCAGTGCATGGTGTCGGCGACGATCTCGAGCTTGTTGCCGTCCGGATCGAGCACCACCGCGCCGTAGTAGTCGGGCGCGATGTCGGGGTGGAGGCCGGCGGCCCGGATCGTGGTCGCGCCGTGGGCGAGGGCGGCCGCGTAGGCGGCGTCGACCGCGGCGCGGCTGTCGGCCGAGAAGGCGATGTGGGTTCCCAGGCCGTGAACCTGGTCGCCGCTCACCGGGTAGAGGAAGAACTGCCGGCTGGTTCCGCCGGGGCCGTAGGCCAGCTCCGCCTCCGCGGCCCAGGCGTTGGCGCTGCCCAGCGGCGCGAAGAAGGCGTCGTAGAAGCGGCGGGCGGCGGCCAGGTCGCGGACGCCGACGGACAGGTGATCGAACATGGGGGAACCCTCCGACTGAAGCTGACTCTCAGTTGGGAACGCCGTTCGTCCGGCGCCAGGGTCCATGACGACATCGGCGGCGAGGGGCGGGGAGATCCCTAACCCTTCAGCGCGCCGAGCATGATCCGGGACAGGGCGTCGACGGCTTGGTCCCGGCTCATACGTCCGGCCGCGGCGGCGTCCGACAGGCCGTCGGCGGCGGCGATCAGTCCCAGCAGAACCGGACGGGAGACCGAGGTCGCGTTCGTGACGAACCGGCTCAGCGCCGCCTGGTAGAGGTCGACGTAGCCTTCGCGCAGGGTCTGGCGGACGTCGTTCATCTCCTCGCTGGCCGACAGGGCCGCGGCGATCGCGCCATATTCGGGCCCGGCCTGCAGAACGCAGTCGACATAGGCCGCCGCGACGATGGCCACGGCGTCGTCGAGCGTCTTGGCGGTCTCGGCCAGGGCGGCGTGCACGGCCTCCGACTGCTGCTCGTCGAAGTGGCGGTAGAGCGCGATCAGCAGCCCGGCCCGGGTCCCGAAATGTTCATAGGCGATCGGCTTGGTCACCCCGGCCTGGTCGGCCAGGCGCGCCAGGGTGAGGGCGTCGGTGCCCTCGGCGCGGATGACGGTCGCCGCGGTTTCCAGAAGCTGCCGCCGTCGCGCCTCGCGCGGCATCCGCCTGTTCGACACGTCCGATCCCTCTCCGGCCGCGGCCGTCGCTTGACAGCGTGCGCGGCTCCCATAAGTTACGACTGGTAAGTTACTGATCGTAATAATTCAACATCTACCGGAGGGAACGATGACCGCCAAGCTCAATCCGCCCGCGCCGCCGACGGCGGAACAGACCGAGGGTATCGCCGCGCTGATCCCCGATCTCATCCGCGCCACCGGACCGGTCAGCTACGGCTATCAGTTCGGCCCGGGGGACCTGCTGGACCGGATGGTGGCCGCGTCCTGGCCGACGCCCGACACGCTGTTCTGTGCGGCCAGCACGACGACGGTCTTCGATGGCGACGAACTGCTCGGCATCGAGCTGGGGTTCGCCGGTCCGGACTTCTACGCCTTCAAGGCCAACCTGGCGGGCCTGGCGTCGGACCTGATGGCGCGAGGCGTCGCGACCCATGACGAACTCGCGGGGCTGCTGGAGCGGGCCGAAGAGGCCAGCTACCTCAACGCCCACGTTCCCGACGACGTCTACTATCTCCATGCCCTGTCGGCGCCGGCCGCGCATCGCGGCAGGGGCGCCGGGCGAGCGCTGCTCGAGGCGGCGGTCGCGCGGGCGAGAGCGGCGGGCCATCGCGAGCTGCACCTCGACGTCCTGGCCGACAATCCGGCGGTCGGCTTCTACCGGGCGATGGGGTTGCGCATCCTGAGCGAGACCGCGGCGCCGAGGCTGTCGCGGGATCATGGTTTCCCCAGCGAATACCGCATGGCGGTGACGCTGTGAGCGCGCGGATCCTCATCGCCGGCGGCTACGGCCTGGTCGGCGGCATGATCGCCCGGCATCTGCGCGCGGCGGGGCACGACCTCGATCTGATCCTGGCCGGCCGCCACCCGGAGAACGGCGGGGCGCTGGCCCGGGAGCTTGGCGCCCGCACGGTTCGCCTCGATGTCGCCGATCCCGCCGCCGATCTGGTCGCCGCGGGACCCGTCGACCTGGTGATCGCCGCGCTGCAGGACCCGGGCGATCACCTGCTGAAGGCGGCGCTGCGGGCCGGGGCCGGTCACATCAGCATCGTCGGGACGGCCGACAGCCTGATGGCGCCGCGGGCCATGACCACGGCGATCCTGGCGCGCCGCCCGGCGCTGATGCTCGGCCACTGGCTGGCCGGCGCCCTGACCTTCGCGGCCATGGCGGCCGCGAAGAGATTGGAGCGCGTGGATCGGATCGAGCTGGCGGCGCTGTACGACTACGCCGATCCGATCGGGCCGATGACCGCCGGCGACGCCGAGGGGTTCGTCGGGCGCGCGCTGATCCGCAGGGACGGCGTCTGGACGACGGTCGAGGCGGGGGACAGCGGCCGGTCGGTCGCGCGCGAAGGCCTCGCCGCTTTCGAGGCCCTGCCGATGGGCGTGCTCGATACGCCGGGCCTGGCCGCCGTCACCGGCGCTCGCGATGTGCGCTTCGACCTGGGCAGCGGGACCTCCGTCGGAACGGCGGCGGGCGGGGCGGCCTCGCATGAGCTGTACATCGACCTGACCGGCCTGACCGCGACCGGCGAGACCACGACCCGGCGCACCCTGGTCAGCGACCCCAAGGGGCAGGCGCATCTGACGGGGCTGGGCGTTCTGATCGGCGTCGAACGCCTGCTGGGTCTCGACGGCGAGCCGCCGCCGACGGGCGGGCTGCTCTTCCCGGAACAGATCATCGATCCCGAGCGCGCCGTCGATCGGATGCGGTCGTTCGGCGTTCGGATCGAGGCGGCGGCATGAGCGCGATGCGCGCCCTGGCCGTGGACACGGTCAGCCACCGCTCGAGGGTCATCGAGGTTCCGGAGCCTGTTCCCGGCCCGGGCCAGGTGCTGGTCCAGATATCCGTCTCGGCCGTGAACGAGATGGACGTCCAGGTTCGCGCCGGGGGCTGGGCTTCGCAGGTCAAGGGTTTCCGCCGCGCGGGCCCCGTCCTGACCGGGTTCGAGTTCGTCGGAACGGCGCGTACGGACGGCGCCCGGATCCGCGCCGGCCAGCGGGTCATCGGTTACTGCCATGTTCTGAACGGTCCGCGCGTCCATGCCGCGTTCGCCTGCGTCAACGAGCGCGACGTGATCGCTATCCCGGATGCGCTGGGAGACGAGGCGGCCGCCGCCCTGGTGGTCATGGGACTGACCGCCATCGAGGTGCTGGAACGGATCCGGCCGCTGACGCCGGGGCGGAGCTGCCTGGTGATCGGGGCGGCCGGCGGCGTCGGGGCCTACGCGGTGCAGTTGGCGGCCAGCCAGGGCGCGCGGGTGACGGCGATCTGTTCGGCGGTCAACGCCGACTGGGTTCGCGCCCAGGGTGCGGCCGAGGTGCGGCCGTACGAGCGCGAGGCGCGATACCGGAAGGGCGATCGCTTCGACCTGATCCTGGACGCGCCGGCCAAGTCGTCCTTCGCGGAGGCCTCGCCCTATCTCTCGCAGGACGGGACCTTCGTCAGCAGCAACCCGACCCACGACCTGGGCGGCTTCTTCCACGCCGCCTTCAGTCGAAAACGCGCCGGCTGGCTGATGATGCTGCGCACCGACCCGGCCAAGCTGGCCAGGCTGTTGGCGCTGCACGAGGCGGGCGCGCTGAAACCGGTCATCGACAGCGTCTTCGACCTTTCGGACGCCGACGCCGCCTTCGACCGGTTCGAGACCCGCGCCAAACAGGGGCGGGTCCTGCTCAGGCTCTAGCCTCAGTCTTCCGGCGTCGTCGTGGCGAGCGGGGTGGCGCGCATCATGAAGGCCGGCATGTCGGCGCCGAAGCCGACGACGCGACGGTCGTCACGGTCCTCGCCGCGGTCGTCGCGGCGGCGGTCGTCTCGACGGCCGCGATCCCGATCCCGATCCCGCTCGCGCGGTTCCGGGCGGGCGGCTTCGCGACGCTGGCGGTCCGGGCGTTCGGAGGGCAGCGGGATCGGCGCTTCTTCCGCCCTCGGAGGCTTGGCGGCCTTCACCGGCGCGGCGACGACGGCCTCGACCGGCTCGGTCTTGGCCGGGCGCTTGCGGCGGGCGGGCTTCTCGGCCGGCGTATCGGAGCTCGGGGCGGGGGCGGCGATCGCCTCCATCGACACGACGGAGGTCTCGGAGGCCGGACGGCCGCGACCGCGGCCCTTGTCGCCCCGGGCGCGCTCGCGGTCGCGCTTGTTGGCTTCCTTGTGGCGGGCCTCGGTCTTCACCGTCGACCAGTCGATGCCTTCGAAGGTCGCTTCCTTCGGCGTCTTGCCGATCAGCTTGAGGACCTTGTCCAGGTTCTTGTCGTCGCCCGGCGTGACGATCATGAACGCCTCGCCGGTGCGGCCGGCGCGGCCGGTGCGGCCGATGCGGTGGACGTAGTCGTCGGCGTGGTGCGGGACGTCGTAGTTGAAGACGTGGCTGACGTCCGGGATGTCCAGGCCGCGGGCGGCGACGTCCGAGGCGCAGAGCAGCTTCAACTCGCCTTTGCGGAAGTTCTCCAGCGTCTTCATCCGCGTGGCCTGGTCCAGGTCGCCGTGGATGGCGCCGGCGTCGTAGCCATGGGTCCGCAGCGATTTGGCGACGATGTCGACCTCGCTCTTGCGGTTGCAGAAGACGATGCCGTTCTTGATCTCGCTGCGATCGATCAGGCTGCGCAGCGCGGTGCGCTTGGCCTTCGGGTCGCTGGTCGGGATCTTGGCCAGGTACTGGGTGATGGTGTCGGCGGTGGTGGCCGGACGGGCGACCTCGATGCGGGTCGGGTCCTTCAGGAACTGCTGCGTCAGCCGGGTGATCTCCGGCGGCATGGTGGCGCTGAAGAACAGGGTCTGGCGCTTGGGCGGCGTCAGCTTGAAGATCCGCTCGATGTCCGGGATGAAGCCCATGTCGAGCATGCGGTCGGCTTCGTCGACGACCATCAGCTGCACGCCGGTCAGCAGGATCTTGCTGCGGTCGAACAGGTCGAGCAGACGGCCCGGGGTGGCGATCAGCACGTCCACGCCCTTGTCGAGCGCGGCGACCTGGTCGCCCATCGAGACGCCGCCGATCAGCAGGGCCCAGCTGAGCTTCTGGCCCTTGGCGTACTTCTCGAACGAGGCGGCCACCTGGTCGGCCAGCTCACGGGTCGGGGCGAGCACCAGGGCGCGGGGCATCCGCGCGCGGGCGCGGCCCGAGGCCAGGCGGTCGATCATCGGCAGGGTGAAGGCGGCGGTCTTGCCGGTGCCGGTCTGGGCGATGCCCAGGACGTCGCGGCCGGCCAGGGCCACCGGGATGGCCTGCTCTTGAATGGGGGTGGCGGTCGTGTAGCCGGTATCGGCCACCGCCTGCAGGGTTGGAGCGCTAAGCCCCAGCTGGGAAAATTCGGTCATGTCTCGCTTAATCGGAAGCGCCGAGCCGCCCGGATCTTGGGCGAGCGGGCGGCGCGGATTCGCCAGACCTGCCCGGAGCTTGGCGGTCTACATAGGCGGAAACCTCGCAAAGTCAATGTTTGCTTGGTTTCGCGGGGGGCTCAGGGCAGGGCGCCGCCGGCCGCCGCGCGCAGCGGCGAACGGTTCGGAAGGCGCTTCAGCAGGGGTCTTTCGACGGCCAGGTGGAAGGCCACGCCGAGGGCCAGGGAGATCGCGGCGACGCTCCAGAACAGCAGCGGCGCGGGCAGGGCGCGCAGCACGGCGTTCCGGTCGATGACCTCGGCCGCCAGGTAGATGATCGGCAGATGGGCCAGGTAGACGGCGTAGGACGCCTCGCCGAGGAAAGCGAGGGCGCGCGGCGTACGCAGTCCGGGGCCGCGCTCCGTGGCCGCGGCTCCGGCGATGGCCAGGGCGGCCCCCAGGCCGAACGCCCAGTTGCCGACGACGCCGTTGAGCGGCAGTTCGAGCAGCGGAATGCTCCAGGTGATCGCGAACAGGGCGATCCCGGCGGCGAGCGTGATCCGCGGAAACCGCACCCAGCCGCGTTCGAAGGCGACATAGGCCAGGGCGCCGAACGCGAACAGCAGGTGCTGGCTGGTGAAGACGAAGCGCAGCCAGTCGTCGATTCCCAGCCACGGCAGGACGGCGGACAGAACCATCCAGATCGCGCCGACCGCGAGGCCGAGCTTCGGCCGCCAGATGATCAGCCCGAAGACGGCGTAGAACAGCATCTCGTGGCGCAGGGTCCAGGCCACGCTGAGCAGCGGCTCGTGCAGGGCCGGCGTCAGGGCGAAGGCGGACAGCAGGTCCAGCGGGTCGAGCGGGGCGTTGTGGTTCACCGCGGGCACGGCCAGGACCAGCGGGAACATCGCCAGCAGGATGATCCAGAGGGGCGGATAGATGCGGCGGAACCGCTTCCAGGCGAACTCGGAGACGGCCTCCCGGCGACCCAGGTCGCGGCCGTGCGCCAGCATGATCACGAAGCCGCTGAGCACGAAGAAGAAATGCACGCCGCTGTAGCCCATGTCGAAGACGGGATGGATCTCGCGGCCGAGATACTGGGGCAGGGCCAGGGTGATCTCGACATGGAACAGCAGCACCACGAGCGCGGCGAAGGCCCGTCCGGCCTGCAGCGTATCGAGGGTCGGTCGCGTGATCGGGCGCGTCATCGGCGCGTCGAGGTCCAGCCAGCAGGGGTGATCGCGGCGCAATGAGGCCTCTCCGGCCGGGCGTCAAGTGCGACACTCCGGCTGTGGATATGTTCCCGGTTCGGAAGAAATCGGGTGACGGTTTTGCAACAGTCGTGTGATGTGGCGGGTAGCGAGGAGGGCCGGGAGGAGGACGGATGTCGGCAATCATCGTGAGCGCGGGCGCGCTCGTGGCGACCTTGCTCGCCCCGGCGCCGCTGCCGCTCGCCATTCTGGAGCCCGCATTCCAGAACACCATCGTCAGCACCTACCCGGACGGCAAGTCGACCAAGCTGTGGCTGGAGCGGAACGGCCAGTACGAGGCCCTGCGCGCCAACGGCCAGCGCACGGGCGGCAGCTGGCAGATGAAGGGCGACAGGCTCTGCATGACCCAGAAGCGGCCGATCTTCGTCCCGCTGGCCTTCTGCACCGGCATCCCCTCGCTGAAGGGCGGCGTCGGCGTCAGCTGGATGGCCAAGGGGCTCAAGGGCGAGCCGGTGCGCCACACGGTGGTGGCCGGGCGCGGATCCTAGGGGCCCGCCGCCGTCACGGGCTCCGAGTCGGAAGCGATGGGTGTCTAGGGCTTCCTCGCCTCCTGCGGAGGCGTCACGCCGCGTCGTTGGCCAGCCTCGGGCGCGGCCGGCGCGGCGCGGCGAGGGCGTCCACGAACCGGGTGCGCCAGGCGCTGACGTCGTCGCGGGCGACCGTCTCCATCAGCCGCTCCCAGCGTTTGCGCCGCTCGGCGTAGCCCATGGAGAGGGCGCGCTGGATGGCGGCGGCGACGTCGTCGCGATCATAGGGATTGACGATCAGGGCCGAGCCCATCTGGGCGGCCGCGCCGGCGAAGCGCGACAGGATCAGCACGCCGGGGTCTTCCGGGTCCTGCGCCGCGACGTATTCCTTGGCCACCAGGTTCATGCCGTCGCGCAGCGGCGTGACCAGGCCGACATGGGCGGCGCGGTAGATGCCGGCCAGCTCGTCCTGCCGATAGCCGCTGTTGATGTAGCGCAGCGGCACCCAGTCGACGGTCCCGTAGGCGCCGTTCACCCGTCCGGCGATGGCGTCCAGCCGGCCGCGCAGCTCCTGGTAGGCCTCGACGCTGTCGCGGCTGAGGGTGGCGATCTGCAGGAGAAAGACCTTCTCGCGCTGCTCCTCGTGCGCGGCGAGGAACTGCTCGTAGGACAGGAAGCGTTCCTCCAGGCCCTTGGAGTAGTCCAGCCGGTCCACGCCCAGCACCATCTTGCGGCCGGCCTGGCTCTCGCGCATCCGCTGGAAGCTCTCCTCGCCGAGTGCTGACCGGGCGCCGTCGCTGAAGTCGACCGCCTCGATCCCGATCGGGAACACGCCCAGCTGGGTCCGCAGGCCGAACGCCTCGACCTCGCCCGTCGCCGTGATCGGAGCGGCGCCGATCTCGTGCGCCAGATAGTCGGTCACGGCGGTGAGGTGGTCCTCGGTCTGGAAGCCGATCAGGTCGTAGTGGAACAGCGCCTCGACCAGCTTGCGGTGGCCGGGCAGGGTGGTCAGCAGCTGGCGGGCCGGCCAGGGGATGTGCAGGAAGAAGCCGATCCGGTTCTTCACGCCCAGGGCCCGCAGCTCCCGCGCCAGCGGGGCCAGGTGGTAGTCGTGCACCCAGATCAGGTCGTCCGGCGCGATCAGCGGGGCCAGGGCCTCGGCGAAGCGGCGGTTCACCCGGGCGTAGCCGGCGTCGAACGGGCGCTCGTAGGCGGTCAGGTCGATGCGGTTGTGGAACAGCGGCCACAGCGTCTTGTTGGCGTAGCCGTTGTAGTATTCCTCGACGTCCTGTTCCTCGAGATCCACGCGCGCCACCGTGGCTTCGCCGATCCGCTCCATGGCGATCTGGCCGGTGTACTGGGGCGTGGTCTCGCCGCTCCAGCCGAACCAGATTCCCGGCCGCTCGCGCAGGGCGGCGGCGATGGCGGCGGCCAGCCCCCCGACCGCGCCCGCGCCCGCGTCGCGGGACAGGTTCACGCGGTTGGAGACGACGATCAGGCGGCTCAAGCGATCGACTCCTCGAGCCAGGCCAGCACGGCGTGGGGGTCGTCGAGACGATAGCGCGCCGCGGTGGGTCGGGGATCGCCGACCAGCACCCCGAAGCCGCCCAGGGTCTCGGCGGCGGTGAAGGCGTCCTCGTCGGTCAGGTCGTCGCCGACCATCACTGGCGTCGCGCCGGCGAACACCGGGTCGGTCATGAACACCTGCAGCGCGTCGCCCTTGTCCGGCCCCGGCGTGCGCAACTCCACGACCATGCGGCCTTCCTGCACGGTCAGGCCGTAGGCGGCGCCGAGGCGGTGAGCGATCTCCAGGCAGGCCGCCTCGGCCGGCGGATGGCCGCGGTAGTGCAGCGCCAGGCTGCGTTCCTTGGGCTCGAGCAGCAGGCCGTTCTGGCCGGCGGCGAAGCTCTCCAGCATGCCGGCGACGGCGGGCAGGTCGGGATGCGGCTTCAGGTCGACCCGTTCGCCCTGCGGCGTGCGGCGTTCCAGGCCGTGTACGCCGGCCAGGCTGCGGACCGTCTCGCCCAGGATGCGGTCGATGTCGTCGATCGAGCGGCCGCTCAGCACGGCCAGCCTTCCCCGCAGCTGGCGCGACAGCTCGTGCAGCATCCAGTTGCGTCGCGGCTGCGGGCCGACGGCGTCGGGGGTCGGCTCGATGGCCGCCAGGGTGCCGTCCAGATCCAGGAACAGAGCGGTCCGGGAAAGGTCCAGCGCAGGAGGCTGCGCCATGGCCGGAGCCATGGTCGTCTCGATCTCTGTCTGTAGCATGCAAGGTCCCGACAGTTACGCGTACAGGGCGCCGCCGTCCCGCGACGCCTCGGAGCAAAACTATCGGCAACGGCCGGACGTTCCCGATAAAGCCCGATCAAATAGGTTTGAGCAGATGTGATCCCGCTGGATGTGGGGCCAAACGCAAACGCGCCGCGACTGGGCGCGGCGCGTGCTGGATTTTCCAATTACTCTGTTCGTCCAGGACTTTACCCGGCGAACCGAGGCCAGAACCTCAGATGTCCACGTCCGCCGCTGCGAACTCGGCGTTCTCCTGGATGAAGCGGAACCGCAGTTCGGGCTTGCGGCCCATCAGGGTCTCGACCAGGTCCTCGACGCTGCTTTCATCACGCGGCAGGACCACCCGGGCCATGGTCCGTTTGGCGGGATCCATGGTGGTTTCCTTGAGCTGGGCCGGCATCATCTCGCCCAGGCCCTTGAAGCGGCCGATCTCGGGCTTCTTGTTCTTGAACTCGGTGGCCAGCAGTTCGTCCTTGTGGGCGTCGTCGCGGGCGTAGAGCGACTTGCCGCCGTGGCTGATGCGGTAGAGCGGCGGCATGGCCAGGAACAGCTTCCCGCCGCGCACCAGCTCCGGCACCGTCCGGTAGAAGAAGGTGATCAGCAGGCTGGCGATGTGGGCGCCGTCGACGTCGGCGTCGGTCATGATGACGATGCGCTCGTAGCGCAGGTCTTCTTCCCGGTACTTGTTCCCGGGCTGCACGCCCAGGGCCAGCATCAGGTCGGCCAGCTCCTTGTTGCCCATCAGCTTGTCGCCGGAGGCGCTGGCCACGTTCAGGATCTTGCCGCGCAGGGGCAGGATCGCCTGGGTCTTGCGGTCGCGCGCCTGCTTGGCCGAGCCGCCGGCCGAGTCGCCCTCGACCAGGAACAGCTCGGCGCCGTCCACGGCCGCGCCGGAACAGTCGGCCAGCTTGCCGGGCAGGCGCAGCTTGCGGGTCGCAGAGGCGCGCGAGACTTCCTTGTCCTTGCGGCGCTTGAGGCGCTCCTCGGCGCGGTCGATGACGAAGTCCAGCAGGCTGCGCGCCGCCTTGGGCGAGGCGGTCAGCCAGTGGTCGAACGGATCGCGCAAGGCGTTCTCGACTAGGCGCTGGGCGTCGGACGACGACAGCCGCTCCTTGGTCTGACCCTGGAACTCGGGATTGCGGATGAAGACGCTGATCAGGGCGCCGGCGTTGGCGATGACGTCGTCGGCGGTGATGATCCCGGCGCGCTTCTCGCCCGCCAGCTCGCCGTAGGCCTTCAGGCCCTTGGTCAGGGCGGCGCGGAAGCCGGCCTCGTGCGTGCCGCCCTCGGGGGTCGGCACGGTGTTGCAGTAGGACTGCATGAAGCCGTCGGCCTCGCCGAAGCCCTGCGGCGTCCAGGTCACCGCCCATTCGACGGCCCCGGCCTCGCCCTGGCGCTCGATGCGGCCGCTGAAGGCGCTCTCGGTGACGGTCGCGGTGGTCTTGACCCGCTCGGCCAGGAAGTCGGCCAGGCCGTTGGGGAAGTGGAAGGTCGCTTCGGGCGGCGTCTGGTCGTGGATCCGCGAGGGATCGCAGGACCATTTGATCTGCACGCCGCGGAACAGATAGGCCTTCGACCGGGCCATCCGGTACAGGCGCGCGGGCTTGAAGACGGCTCCGTCGCCGAAGATCTGCGGGTCGGGCAGGAAGCGCACCTGGGTGCCCTTCTTGCGGGACGGCGCGACCTGCTGCAGCGGGCCCGTCGGCTTGCCGCGCTCGAAGTTCTGGCGGTGCTCGAAGCCGTCGCGCCAGACCGTGACCTCCAGCCGCTCGGACAGGGCGTTGACCACCGAGGCGCCGACCCCGTGCAGGCCGCCCGAGGTCTCGTAGGCCTTGCCGCTGAACTTACCGCCCGCGTGCAGGACGGTCATGATCACTTCCAGCGCCGACTTGCCCGGATGCTTGGGGTGCGGGTCCACGGGCATGCCGCGGCCGTCGTCCTTCACCGTCAGGAAGCCGTCGGCGTCGAGGTTGACCTCGATCGACTTGGCGTGGCCGGCCACGGCCTCGTCCATCGAATTGTCGAGCACCTCGGCGAACAGATGGTGCAGCGCCCGCTCGTCGGTGCCGCCGATGTACATGCCCGGACGCATCCGGACCGGCTCCAGTCCTTCCAGCACCTCGATGGCGCTGGCGTCGTAGCTGTCCGACGAGGCGGGGGCCGGTGCAGGCTTCTCGACGGCCTTGGCCGAGGTGACGACCTTGGGATCGGGGCGGGGCTCGTGCGGCGTGGCCAGCGGCGGTGCGGGGACGGGCTTCAGAGCGTCGTCGTCGTCACCGAACAGGGAAGGAGTCGAGGCGGTCATTACGCGGGGGAGTTTCGAACGATTCGGGAACGGTGCGTATGCGGCCTGGGGCCGGGCAGGGCAAGTCTCGCACGGTCGCACCGTCGCCACATTCCGTCCTAGGGTGACCGACCTTCGTTCTGTGCGCTTTGGGGGATTCGACGTGAAATCAGGCTTCAAACCGGCCTTGCTGGCCGCGGTCCTGTTGCTGCCGGCCTGTTCGGAGCCGGTGAAGGCCCAGGGCGCGTCGGCGCAGGTCGTCGAAGGGCAGCCCTACGTCCTCAAGGACACCCAGGTCTGGACCGTGCCGGATCCGAAGTCGGGCCGGAGCTATCAAGTCTTCGTCAGCCTGCCGGCCTCCTACGCCAAGGAGCCTTCGCGGCGGTATCCGGTGGTCTACGTCACGGACGCCGACTACGCCTTTCCGGTGGTCCGGAGCATCTCCCGCCGCGTCGGCGCGAACGGCGAGGGGCTCGAGGACTTCATCCTGGTCGGCCTGTCCTACGCGGTGGGCGACGATCCCGTCAGCAGCCGCCGGCGGGATTACACTCTGACCCCGAACGGCCCGTCGAGCGCCCCCAAAGACCAGGTTCACGGTCAGGGCGCGGCCTATGCGGACTACGTCGTCTCGCAGGCGCTGCCGTTCGTGGACGGCAAGTTCCGCACCGATCCGGCGCGGCGCGTCTACATGGGCCACTCCTATGGCGCGCTGCTCGGGGCCGAGATCCTGTTCACCAAGCCCGAGACCTTCAGCCATTACATCCTGGGCAGCCCGTCGCTCTGGTACGACAAGCGGCACATGTTCGGAGTCGAGGCGCGGTACGCCGAGACCCATAAGGATCTGCCAGCGGACGTCTTCCTGTACATCGGCGCCTTCGAGACGGTGAAGGCGGGCGACCCGCGCTACACCGACACCGACATGGTCGGGGACAACCAGCGGTTCGAACAGACGCTGAAGGCCCGGAACTACCCGGGCCTTCGCATCGCCTCGGCGGTGATCGACGGCGAGGACCACCTCACCGTCTTCCCCAGCGGTTTCACGCGCGGGATCAAGCGCGCGTTGCCGCCGAGGAAGATCGGCAACCCCTGAACTAGTGGCTGTACGCGGGGGGGTAGCCGCTCGCGTTCGGGGCGGCGTAGCGATCGCGGAGCTCGAACGCTCGGGTGCTCTGGGGCTGTTCGACGCCGTCGATGAACACTGCGACCGGCCAGCTGGTGGTTTCCAGCGGGTCGCCGTTCCACAGCACCACGTCGGCCTCCTTGCCGGTCTCGAGCGAGCCGGTGGAGGTGAGGCCCCAGATCTTCGCCGGGATCGAGGTCACCGATGCGATCGCGGCCTCGCGCGGCAGGCCGTAGGCGACGGCCAGGCCGGCGTTGAGGCGGGCCTGGCGCAGGTTGTTGAAGTCGCGGCTGCCCATGATCGCCACCCGGACGCCGGCCCGCTGGAGGCGGGCGGCGTTGTCCAGGCGCGAGCCGAGGGCCTCGAATTGGCTGGGCAGACTGGCCTGGCTGTCGAGAATCACCGGCACGCCGGCGGCGGCCAGTTCGTCGGCGACGAGCCAGCCCTCCTCGGCGCCTTCCAGGATGATCTTCAGCTTCTCCTCGCGCGCCAGACGCAGGGCCTGGCGGATGTCGGAGGCGCGGTGGACGCGGAGCAGCAGCGGCGTGCGCCCCTCGACCACCGGGACCAGGGCCTCCAGGTCGATGCGCGACAGGCCCAGCTCGCGGGTTTCGCCGCGGGCGAAGGCGGCGCGGTTGCGGGCGTAGAGGCGGGCGTCCTCCAGGGCGGCGCGGATCAGCACCAGGTCGGCGCCGCGCGAGCCGCCGGCCGCCTGGGCGCCGTCCTCGCCGAGATCGAGCACGACGGCGACCTTGCTCTTCAGCAGCTGGTCGCGGCCGTCGGCCAGGGTGATGGCCGCCGCCTGGCCGGCGAACAGGTTGGGCAGGCCGTGGCCGCCGCCGCCGGCGAAGTCGTCGCGGCCGTCGCCTTCCCAGCCGTCATGGGCGTGGCCGCCCCCGCCGCCGCCCAGGGTGGGCGTGACGACCGCGGTGGTGACGCCGGTCTGGCGAGCCAGCGGGATCATCGCCGAGGCGGGGTTGAGGCTGTAGCTGATGTCGAACCCGGCCGAGAGGCTGCCGGAGTTGTCGTCGCGGGTGCTGCGCACCCCGCCGATCTCCGAGGCCGACAGGTTGGTCGACGGGAAGACCAGGCCCGGCGTGACCACGCCGCCCTTGGCGTCGACGACCCGGGCGCCGGCCGGCGCGGAGACCCCGGCGCCGACGGCGGCGATGCGGCCGTCCTTCAGCACCACGGTTCCCGACGGGATGGTCGGGGTTCCGTCGCCGATCTCGATCCTGGCGTTGACGATGGCCACCGTCTCGGCGGCGGCGGGAGAGGCGGCGATCAGGGCCGCGAAAGCGAAGAGGGCGCGTTTCATTGGTGGAAGGCTCCCGCGCCGGGCGTGCCGAGCTCGAAATCAGACTTGGGTTGGTAGCGGGGGTCCTTGCGGTCGTAGACCACGGCCCCGTCGAGGAAGACCCGCTCGGCGAGCGAGTAGGTGCTGAACGGATCGCCGCTCCAGATCACCACGTCGGCGCGCTTGCCGGTGACCAGCGACCCGGTCTGGTCGGCGATGCCCATGGCCTTGGCCGGGTTGGCGGTGATCCAGCTGATCGCCTCGGCGCGGGTGATGCCGAAGCCGATGCGGTTGCCGGCGGCCATGGCCAGGGCGGCTTCCTGGTTCAGCCGCTGGGTCATGGTCTCGTCGTCGGAGTGGATGACGGTGCAGGCGCCGGCCTTGTAGGCGATCGCAGCATTGGCCTCGATGCCGTCCAGCGACTCCATCTTGAAGCCCTGCCAGTCCGCCCAGGTGGCGAAGCAGATGCCTTCCTTGGCCAGCAGCGCGCCGGCCTTGTAGGCCTCGCTGGCGTGGTGGAACATCGTGATCTTGTAGCCGAACTCCTTGGCCACATCGATCATGATGGCCATCTCGTCGGCCCGGTAGCAGTGGTTCTGGACCAGGATCTCGCCGCGCAGCACGCCGGCCAGGGTGTCCAGGGTCAGGTCGCGCTTGGGCGCGTCGGCCTTCTCGCCCTTCTCGGTCTTGGCGCGGTAGTCGTCCCAGCGGCGGGCGTAGTCGGCCGCGTCGATCCAGGCGCGGCGGTAGCCGGCCACGTTGCCCATGGCGGTCGAGGGGGTGCGCCCCTTGCCGCCGTAGACCCGCTTGGGGTTCTCGCCGCAGGCCATCTTCACGCCGTAGGGCGCGCCGGGGAACTTCATCCCCTGCATGGTCACGCTGGGCACGTTGCGGACGGCCACCGAGCGGCCGCCGAACAGGTTGGCCGAGCCCGGGAGGATCTGCAGCGTGGTCACCCCGCCGGCGCGGGCGCGGTTGAAGCCCGGGTCCTGCGGCCACAGCGAATGCTCGGCCCAGACGTAGGCGGTGTTGGGATCGGTGGCCTCGTTGCCGTCGGACTTGGCCGGCACGGACGGCGAGGGGTAGACGCCCAGGTGGCTGTGCGAATCGATGATCCCGGGCGTGATCCACTTGCCGGTCCCGTCGATCACCTCGGCGTCGGCCGGGATCGCGGTGTCGGCGCCGCCGACGGCGACGATCTTGCCGCCGGACATGACCACGACGCCGTTGGGGATTTCCTGGCCGGCGGCCGTCAGAACCGTCGCTCCGCGGATCGCCGTCGTCCGCGACGGCAGCGGCGCGTAGGTGCTGGGGAAGGGATCGGGCCTGGCCGAAGGATCCAGTCCCGCGCGCGGCGGCTTGGCCGGCGTTTCGCTCTTGGCCGGCTTGCTCGCCGGCGTGGTTGTTCCGGTGGTGGCGCAGGCGCTCAGGAGAGCCGCCGTCGCCGTTGCGGCCAAGGCCGCGCGCAATCTGGGAGTCATTCCGTCCCCACCCCTTACTGAAGGCGCGCAGATCAGACGAAAAGCCGGAGACGGTCAATCCGAGGCGGCGACGATTTCCCGGGAACCGAAGGCCTGTCCCGCGCTTATACAGCGGTGCGACTGACGCCTGGGGAGGACTGCATGATCGCTCCAATCAAAGTGCTTACCGTAGTGGCCGCGTCCCTGCTGCTGTTGGCGGCTTGCGGCAAGAAGGAGGCTGCGGCTCCGGCCGCGTCCTCGACCGCTGCGGCCCCGGCCGCGGCGCCGGCGGCGACGCCGGTCAACACGCCCGCCGAAACCGGCGCCATGTGCGGCGGCGTAGCCGGCATCCAGTGCAAGAACACCGCCGACTACTGCGCCAAGCCGGCCGGAACCTGCAACGTCGCCGACGCGGCGGGGACCTGCACGGCCAAGCCGAAGGCCTGTACGCTCGAGTACAAGCCGGTCTGCGGCTGTGACGGCAAGACCTACAACAACGCCTGCGCCGCTGCGGTGAAGGGCGTCAACGTCGCCAGCACGGGCGCCTGCGCCTAGGCTGACGACCTGGCAGCTTGAAATGACATCCGCCGGCGGGCCCTGGGTCCGCCGGCCGTTTCCAATGGAGAGACCCATGATCGCCCGTCTCGGCGGCCTCGCCGCCATCGCCGTTTCCGCTCTGCTGCTCGCGGCCTGCCAGACCACCTCGGGCGGAGGGACGTCGCAGCCGGGTCGGTCAGCCGTGGCCGAGGGCGGCATGTGCGGCGGCATCGCCGGGCTGCAGTGCGGCGAAGGCCTGTACTGCAGGATGACGCCCGAGATGGTGAACGTCGCCGACGGCTCGGGGACCTGCACGAAGCGCCCGCAGGCCTGCACGATGGACTATCGCCCCGTCTGCGGGACCGACGGGAAGACCTACGGCAACGCCTGCGGCGCGGCCGGGGCGGGCGTCAACGTGGCCCACACCGGCGAATGCAAGGGCTAGCCCGAAGGGGACATGTTCCGCGAAGCGGCGCGTGTCCCCGTTTGCTGTCGGCGCAGGGGACACGAACCTGCGGTTCATGTCCCCGACTCGTTGCGTGGTTCGACACGCGCTCCTCGAGCGCTGCTCGCCATGACTATTCCCGGTCATCCTGAGCGGGCGCGAAGCGCCGTTTCGAAGGACGCAGAGCCTTTCCCCTAGTTCAGTCGCGCGCTGAGGCTGACCCCGATCACCCGGGGCTCGTTCACGAAGCCGGTGTTGTTGTTGAAGTCGATGCCGCCCTCGAGGTTGTCCTCGTCGGTGATGTTGCGCACGAACAGCGCCGCTTCCAGCGAGCCGTCCAGCTTGGCCCAGCCGAGCTTCAGGCCGCCCTCGAAGTTTCCGTCGCTGTTGAATTCCTTCGACTCGTACAGGAACAGGTTGGTCTTTCCCTGGACGCTCCAGTCGGTGAACACGAAGAACTCGCCGTCCTGATAGGGGATGCTGTAGCGGGCCGTGAAGTCGAGGATGTACTCGGGCGCGTTCGGGAACGGATTGCCGTCGACCAGGGCCTGGCCGAAGCCGTTCACCGGGTCGGTCAGGGTGCACTGGGCGCACCCGGCGACCGCCAGCCTGGAGTCGTCGATCTCGGTCTTGGCGTAGCTGTAGCCGCCGGTGAGGACCAGGTTGTCGGTGACGATCCATTCGCCGTCGACCTCGAAGCCCCAGGCCTTGCCCGCCTCGGCGTTGATCAGGCGGTTGAAGTTGCCGCCGCCGCCGACGGCGGTGAACTGCGGGTCCTCGACCTTGTAGGTGAACACCGCGCCGTTCAGGCGGACACGGCGTGAGAACAGCTCGCTCTTGAAGCCCGCCTCGTAGGACATGATCGTCTCGGACTGGGCGACCGACGGCGGATTGAAGAAGGCCACGTCGCGCCCCTGGATCGACGGGCCGCGGAAGCCCGAGGCCACCCGCGCAAACAGGCTGACGTCGGGGGTCAGTTCGTAGAAGGCCGACAGGTCCCAGCTGACCCGCTCGTCCGAGATCGAGACCGGGGCGGCCGGGTTGGGCCCGGCCAGCACCTTGAGATCCTTCTCGTCGCTGGTGTAGCGCAGGCCGCCGGTGATCTTCAGCGGGTCGGTGACCTGGTAGGTCGCCTGGCCGAACACCGCCCAGGAGGTGTTGGTGTGGCGCAGCGTGGTCGGCGGCGCGAACCCGGGGTTGGTCGTCGCATCCAGCTCGGAGTCGAAATAGTAGGCGCCGACCTGCCAGGTCATCGGGCCGTCGTCGCCGCTGGCCAGGCGGATCTCCTGGGTGAACTGGTCGAGGTTGTCGATGCCGTCGGTGGTGTCCGACTGGAACGGGATGAAGCCCGGCCCGCCCGGATTGCCGCCGTCGATGTCGCCGCGGCTGTAGCCGCTGGTGTTCTCGAAGGCGGTGATCGAGGTCAGGGTCACGCCGCCGAAGTCGTAGTCGACCTTCAGCGAGGAGCCCCAGCCGTCGTAGGCCTGCGGATTGCCGCCGCCGGCGTCGTACCAGACCCTGTCGCGGTCGTAGTTCCGGTTCAGCTTGTTGCTGCCCGGCGTCAGGATGTTGGCGCGGAACACCGCCGAGGTGCCCTGCAGCGTACGGCCATGAATGTTGAACAGGGCGCTGAGCTGGTCGGTCGGGGTGAACAGCAGCTGCAGCCGGGCGGCCTGTTCGTCGAATCCGCCCAGGGCATCCTTCTCGCCGGTGTAGCCGTTGTCGATCCAGTCGTCCCGGTGCTGGACCAGGGCCGACAGCCGGACGGCCAGCTTGCCGTCGATGAGCGGCCCGCCCACGCCGGCGTCCAGGGTGATCGTGCGGAACGTGCCGATGCTGAGCGTGCCGTTGGCGCGGAAGTCCTGGCTGGGCCGGACGCTGTCGAACTTGACGATGCCGGCGGTGGTGTTGCGGCCGAACAGCGTGCCCTGCGGTCCGCGCAGGATCTCGACCCTGTCGATGTCGAACAGCGGGGTGCTCTTCAGCACCACGTTCTCCATGACCACCTCGTCCATGATCACCGAGACCGGCTGCGAGGCGGCGATGTCGAAGTCGGCGTTGCCCAGGCCGCGGATATAGAAGCGCGGCGCCACCCGGCCGTTGGAGGATTCGACATAGAGCGCCGGCACGCGGGCGGAGAGGGCCAGGATGTCCTCGCCGCCGGCCAGGATGCTCTTGAGCTGTTCGCCCTCGACGGCGGCCACCGAGATCGGCACGTCCTGCAGGTTCTCGCTGCGCTTCTGGGCCGTGACGACGATCTCTTCGAGCGTCGTTTCCTGCGCCGCCGCCGGCGCGGCGGCGGCGAGCGCCGCGGTCAGCGCGGCCAGGCCGCAGGACAGGGTGAGCGCGCTTCGACCAAACTTCATGGGGACCTCCGCCAGCCATCGCGGGAGGCGGCGGAATCAGTCGCCCCTCGCGCCTGAGGGGAATCGGTAGGGCGAACGGCGGTATCCCGCTATCGCGAAACGGCTCGATCGCGGGTCGGGAAGGGCGTTTGCGACGATCCTGTGTCGCGGCTGCGACAGCATCGGGCGCCGCCGCACAAGAAAAGGGCCGGAGATCGCTCTCCGGCCCTTCCGTATCGGGTCGGCCGTCGCCGACTAGCAGGAGTAGTACATGTCGAACTCGACCGGGTGCGGATGCAGCTGGAGGCGCATGACTTCCTGCATCTTCAGCTCGATGTAGCCGTCGATGAAGTCGTCATCCATGACGCCGCCCTTCTTGAGGAAGGCGCGGTCCTTGTCGAGGTTCTCCAGGGCTTCGCGCAGCGAGCCGCAGACTTCCGGGATCTTCTTCTGCTCGCGGGGCGGCAGGTCGTAGAGGTTCTTGTCGGCCGCCGCGCCCGGATCGATGCGGTTCTCGATGCCGTCGAGACCGGCCATCAGCAGGGCGGTGAAGGTCAGGTACGGGTTGCCCATGGGATCGGGGAACCGGCACTCGATGCGCTTGGCCTTCGGGCTGTCGACGTGCGGGATGCGGATCGAGGCCGAACGGTTGCGGCTGGAATAGGCCAGCTTCACCGGGGCTTCGTAGCCGGGCACCAGGCGCTTGTAGCTGTTCGTCGTGGAGT
>VFQQ010000415.1_pt1 | contig 87893 bp, 71 predicted proteins | sample 3512341 | NCBI WGS metagenome assembly VFQQ01 (sample SAMN10412373, study PRJNA504923) | tailings metagenome | isolation source: Relicate 2 Philex TSF1 revegetated site | place: Philippines: Tuba, Benguet | collected 2017-08-29 | reverse complement strand
TACATACCCCCACAGTGGACTTGCACCACCTAGTTGATTGCCATGCACGGCACACAAAAAAAGGGCCGCTGTTATCAACAACGACCCTTTTATCATTAAACTGGTTATTTAGCTTTTTACAGCCTTCTTGCCTTCAAACCACTTGGCGGTATCAAGTACCACTGCCGAAGCAATGTAAATAGAAGAGTAAGTACCCACGAACAATCCAATCAACAAGGCAAAAGTGAAGCCTTTAATGGTTTCACCACCAAACAAGAACAGTACAAACACCACCAAAATGGTAGTTACCGCTGTAATGATGGTACGGCTAAAGGTGCTGTTTACCGCGCTGTTAATCACTTGCTCGCTGTCTTTGCCGTGATGCAGGTTTAAGTATTCACGCAAACGGTCGAATACTACCACCGTATCGTTGATAGAATAACCCACAATGGTGAGGATGGCAGCAATAAAGGCCTGGTCGATTTCCATGCTGAATGGCATGAACTTCCAAGTAAGTGTAAAAATTGCCAGCACAAACAATACGTCGTGCAGCAAGGCCAAAGCAGCACCAATGGCGTAGTTGGCTTTGCGGAAACGAATGAGGATGTAAATCGAAATGACTACCAACGAGAAGATAATAGACATGATGGCCGAAGCCTTGATGTCGTCGGCAATGGTTGGCCCCACTTTCTGTGAGCTCAAAATGCGTTCGGCTTTGAAGGTTTCGAAATCGATTTTGCTGGTCATGATGCCCGACAATCCTTCGTACAGCTTCTGCTCTACCAAAGCGTCAATTTCTTCGCCTTCTTCATTGATTTTGTAAGAAGTAGTGATTTTGAATTTGGTATCGCTACCGAAGGTTTTTACCTCGGGTGCACCTTCAAAGACCCCCGACAAGGCCGAGCGCAAATCGGTAGCACGCTTGCCTTCTTCAAAAGCTACTACGTAAGAACGTCCACCTTTGAAGTCAACGCCCAAATTAAAGCCTTGTGTAAACATGCTGATCATACCGGCCACAATCACTGCACCCGAAATGCCGTACCACATCTTGCGCTTACTCAAGAAATCGATATTCAGATTGTTGAATACACCCATGCTCCACTTGGTGCCAAAGCTTACTTCCTTTTCTTTGTTCAAATACCATTCAATAAGCAAACGGGTGATGAACAAGGCGCTAAACAACGAGGTAAGGATACCCACAATGAGGGTGGTGGCGAAACCACGGATCGGACCTGTACCAAACGAATACAGGATGATACCTGTGAGCAACGTGGTTACGTTGGCGTCGATGATAGAGGACAGCGAATTCTTGAAACCGTCGGCTATGGCCTGACGAAGGCTCTTTCCGCGCTCCATTTCCTCACGAATACGCTCGAAAATAAGAACGTTGGCATCTACTGCCATACCAATGGTAAGCACAATACCAGCAATACCTGGCAAAGTGAGCACCGCTTGCAATGAAGCCAATACGCCAAAAATGAAGAAGATGTTGGCAAACAAAGCCACATTGGCAACAATACCCGCTTTGGCATAGTATACAATCATGAATACCAATACCAACAACAAACCAGCAATTACCGAGAACAAACCTGCGCTGATGGCCTCGGCTCCCAAGCTCGGACCAACAATGGCTTCTTCCACAATACGTGCAGGTGCAGGCAATTTACCCGCCTTCAAAATGTTGGCCAAGTCTTTGGCCTCCTCGGTGCTAAATCCACCGCTGATGGACGACATGCCACCGCTGATTTCCTGATTTACGTTCGGATAAGAGTAAACATAATCATCCAACACAATGGCAATGCTCTTATTGATGTTGTCGGCAGTCAACCGACGCCATGTTTTTGCACCTTCTGCATTCATGGTCATGCTTACTTCCACCTGACCAAAGTTGTCGATGGTTTCGCGGGCATCGGTAATTACATCGCCTTCAAGCGGTGCACGTTCGTCGTTGCTGCGGGTTTTAATAGCCACGAGGTCGATGAACTTGTTGCCTTCGCCACGACCTTTCACCGTCCACAGCAACTTGAGGTTGCGGGGCAACAAAGCACGGGCTTCGTCCATAGCCAAAATCTTGTTGATTTTAGCCGTGTCGCGTGCACTGGCAGTACCTACCACCGGGCCTTTCATAGCACGCGTTTGACCATCTTCACCTTGGAAAATGGCAGGCATCAGCAAGCTGAATAATGGGTTTTCTAAACGGGCTTGCGCATCGCTCAGCTGTCCACTATCGCTAGCAGCAGCAGCAGCAGTGTCGGCAGCAGCCAACTTCTGCATCAAATCATTATCTGCGGCAAGCTCGGCTTTGGCAGTTGTGTCGGCTTTGGCAAGTGTTTCCTTGGCCGCACCCGCCTTTTCGAGCTTTTGCTTGTCGGCCAACATTTTGTTGATTTCGAAAATACGCTCAATCACCTCACCACTCTCGTAGGTTTCCCAGAATTCGAGTTTGGCAGTTCCTTGCAAAAGGCGACGAACACGCTCTGGATTATCAACGCCCGGCAATTCAATGATGATGCGGCCAGTACCCTGCTGACGCTGGATGTTGGGCGAAGTCACCCCGAATTTGTCGATACGCGTACGGAGAATGTTGAACGAACGGTCGATAGCGCCTTCCGACTCCTGACGTACCATTTCAATTACCTGCGCATTGGAGCTGTTGTAATCGATTTTGCCCTGGTTTTCACGGGTAGCGAAAATGGCTGCCAACTTACCATTGGGATCAACCTCGGCATAAGCTTGCTCAAACAGGGTTACAAAATCGAGCTGGCTGTTGCGCTGACGCTCGGTAGCCATTTCAATGGCTTTGTTGAAAGAAGCGTCTTTGCTGTAGTTGCTCAAGGCACGTACTACATCCGACACCGATACTTCCATCACCACGTTCATACCTCCTTGCAGGTCGAGGCCGAGGTTCAACTGCTGCTCTTTTACTTGCTGGTAGGTGAACGACTTCACCAAGAGGTTGTACACTTTTTGGTCGGCAATCGAATCTAAATAGGCTTTTTCTTTCACCGGATCACCACCGGCAAATTTGCGGGCCTTGCTTTCAACCCGGCTCGATACCAGGGTGAAGCTGAGCTGGTAAATACATACCAGCGCGAAGGCGATCACGAGCGAACGGACCAATCCTTTACTTTTCATGTTGTTTGATTTATAAATTAAAATGTAATTGCGGTTATGCTGTCAAAAAAGCCCGACAGCCGGCTAGATAGCTGCAGCGTCAATCAAGGCGCCAATGAGGGAATAATGTGCGTAAGCAACACCTGTTGCGCGAAAATAAGCGCATCGGGCATGCTACTGCGCGGCACTTCCATTTCGCGATCTTCATCGTCAAAAACACTCCAAATGGGCATGGCAGGCAATAAAACCCGCAAAGAGGCCTGACCGTGCTGCTGTGGCACCAAGGGCAAGCTTTTCAATTGGGCTTGGGCCGGGTCGTGGGCACCTTGGCTCGACTGTTCGGTAACCGGCTTGGCAGGTTCGGTTTTCACCCAATCTACCAGCGAAGCCGCCAACAGCAAACTCAAAGCCATTAATCCTATGCTCAACTTACGCCACATGGGGGGCGAATATAGAATAAAGCCAACAGTGCAACAAGCAATCGACACAAAAAAACGTTGTCTATCGAGTATCAACGTTCAGCGGCTCACTTTCCATCGAATCAATTACCATTCGGCACGCGCTTCGACTTAGGCACTCTGAGAAAAAATTGCGACCTTTGCACCAAATTTCCAACCATGATTTCGGTTAACAACCTTTCGCTTCGTTTTGGCAAGCGTGTGCTCTTTGAAGAAGTAAACCTCAAATTTTCGCACGGCAACTGCTATGGCATTATTGGCGCCAACGGAGCCGGCAAATCAACTTTCCTCAAAATTTTATCGGGCGAAATCGACCCTACATCGGGCCAAGTAAGCATCACCCCCGGCGAGCGCATGGCCGTTCTCAAGCAGAACCACTACGAATTCGACGAGTATACCGTGCTCGAAACCGTTTTAATGGGCCACAAAGAGCTTTACGCGGTGATGAAAGAGAAGGATGCCATTTATGCCAAAGCCGATTTCACCGATGCCGATGGCATTCGTGCGGGTGAGCTCGAAAGCAAATTTGCCGAAATGAACGGCTGGGATGCCGAAAGCGATGCTGCTACCCTCTTGAGCAACCTCAGCATCGACGAAAGCCTGCATTACAAGCTCGTGAAGGAGCTCGATGGCAAGCAAAAAGTGCGGGTGCTTTTGGCACAGGCGCTGTTTGGCAATCCCGACATCCTGCTGTTAGACGAACCTACCAACGACCTCGACTTGGCTACCATTGGCTGGTTGGAAGACTTTTTGGCCGAATACCAGAACACAGCCATTGTGGTATCGCACGACCGTCACTTCCTCGATGCCGTTTGTACCCACGTGGTAGATGTTGACTTCGGCAAGATGAACATCTACACCGGAAACTACTCCTTCTGGTACGAATCGAGCCAATTGGCACTCAAGCAGCGCACCGAGCAAAACAAAAAGCTTGAAGACAAGGTGAAGGAATTGCAAGAGTTCATCAGCCGTTTTTCGGCCAATGCTTCCAAATCGAAACAGGCCACCAGCCGTAAAAAGGCCTTGGATAAGATCAACCTCGAAGAAATCAAACCTTCGAACCGTAAATACCCAGCCATTTTGTTCAACAATATGAGCCGCGAGGCTGGCGATCAAATCCTCGAAGTGAACAACCTGAGTGTGCAGCAGCATGGCGAAACTTTGTTTAAAAACGTGAGCTTCACCGTAAACAAAGGCGACAAAATCTGCATCCTCTCGCGCAACAGCTTGGCCAGCAGTGCCTTGTATCAAGCCTTGATGGAAGAGATTCAACCCACCACTGGAAGCATCAAATGGGGCATTACCATCAATAAAGCCTATTTGCCTGGCGATAATTCGGCTTACTTCGAAGGCAAAAAACTAAACTTGGTAGACTGGCTGCGTGAATATTCACCCGGCGAAAAAGACGAGCAGTTCATTCGTGGTTTTTTGGGTAAGATGTTGTTTTCGGGCGAAGAAGTACTCAAGAATTGTAGCGTGCTTTCGGGTGGCGAAAAAATGCGCTGTATGTTCAGCCGCATGATGCTGCAGCAAGGCAATGTGCTGTTGATGGACGAACCCACCAACCACCTCGACCTTGAATCGATCACGGCCCTCAACAACGGCATGAAAGATTTCAAAGGCACCATCCTATTCACCACCAGTGACCACACCTTGGCCCAAACCGTTGCCACACGTGTGATTGAAATCACACCTAACGGCTGCTTAGACAAGTTGATGGAGTTTGACGATTACATCAGCAGCGAAGCCATCGACGCACAGCGTGAAGCCCTGCTCGCCTGATTAGAAACGATACACCAAGCCACCCGGAGCAGCTTGCAGTTTGCTGTAGCTTTGGGTGGCTAAAAAATGCCCAACGGCCTGCCCAAACAGGGCACCAACTACCACATCACTGAACCAGTGCTTGCCTTCGGCAAGTCGGCCGGCCGCTGTAGCCACACCCATGCCATAAAACAGCACAGGCACCCAACGGTGCTCCTCGCGAAAGGCCACGCGCATGACCGCTGCTGTTGCAAATGCTGAAGTTACATGACCGCTGGGGAAAGCATCGTGCTTAAAGCCCCCAAATGGACCAGCAAACCGAAAAGGTTCGCCAGCAGCCTCCAGCGGTCGTTCACGCTGAAAGGCGTATTTGGGCAGCTGCACCAACAACCTGCTTACGATGAATGCCTTGGCTGCAAGCAAGCCAGTGGTAGCCAGGTGTTCATTTTCACCCCAATATCCTATGCCCCACATCACCCCCGTTGCAGGTAGGGTAATGAGCCCGTTTCCCATGGCAGAAGCCAAATGAAGTGCAACAGCAGGTTGGTCAATTATTTGAATGGAATTGAAAATTGTTCGATCGAGCAGCATGGAGCCACCAACAGCAAGACCAGCCCAACCTGCTTTTTTCCATGCTGAAGTTGGTGCGTGAAAAGGTGCCTTCACCAAATCACGGGTGTCGGTTAAATACGATTTTAGGTAAAGCGGATGAACAGGATGCTGGGCTTGAGCTTCTACTTGAGTGAACGAAACACTGCCGAACCAAATCAAAACTAGCAAACCCAAAATCGTTACCGCCTGCTTCATGGCAATTTTTTGGCCTCATTCCAAAAGGCATCCATTTCTTCCAAACTCATGTTTTGCAGCTGTAGTCCGCGTTTGGCTGCCTCGTTTTCGAGGTATTGGAACCGTTTGATGAACTTCTGATTTGTTTTTTCCAAGGCATTCTCCGGATTGACCTCCAAAAAACGAGCGTAATTGATCATGCTAAACAACAAATCACCGAACTCTGCCTCCATTTGTTCGGCACGGCCAGCATCTACTTCGGCCTTTAACTCCTCTAACTCTTCCTGCAACTTCTCCCATACTTGCTCGCGGTTATCCCAATCGAAACCCACACCCCTCGCCTTTTCTTGAATGCGGGTGGCCTTCACCATGGCCGGCAAAGAAGCGGGAACGCCTTCGAGCACCGACTTTTTTCCTTCTTTCAATTTCAGCTTTTCCCAATTTTGCTTCACCTCTTCTTCTCCGCTCACTTTTACATCGCCGTAAATGTGCGGGTGGCGCGTAATGAGCTTGTCGCAAATGCCATTCAGCACCTCGGTGATGTCGAAGGCTTGCTTTTCGGAAGCGATTTTGGCGTAAAAAACGAGGTGAAGCATCACATCGCCCAACTCCTTTTTCACCTCTTCCAAATCGTTTTTGAGAATGGCATCGGCCAGCTCGTACATTTCTTCAATGGTAAGTGGCCGCAAGCTTTCCATGGTTTGTTTGCGGTCCCAGGGACACTGCTCGCGCAATTCATTCATGATGGTTAACAAACGACCAAAAGCTGCCAAGCGGGGATCTACATGTTGCATGCCCAAATATCTGCAGATTTAGGGCAATCGCCAGCTGCTGTCAGAAATTAACTCAAACCTGCTTTCACAAGGTATTGCACCAAGCCCACGGTATTCTGCACGCCCAATTTGCGTAAGATGTTCTTCCGATGGGTTGAAATTGTTAAATCGCTCAAGTGCAACTGTTCGGCTATGTGGTGTGTACTTAAACCATGACACAGCAGTCGGGCAATTTCGAGCTCTCGGCGCGTTAAAAGTGGGGATTCTGAAGATTCAAATACCTTATCAGGAAGCAAGTTGTACCACGATGGTCGGCCCTCTAAACCTATGATCGAAAGCACGGGCTTGAGGTCGGTTTTCAGGTGGGTGATGTCGGTATGAATGCCTAAAGTATAGAGCTGTGCACCCGCAGCATCTTGCCTCAAGCTCAGGGTTTGCTGCAACATGCGCTTGTATTGTCCATTGGCGCAGCGGAAACGAAAATCGAGGCTGACCTTGTAATAGTACAATTCTTCGGGACTGACTTGCTGCACCAACTGGGTAGCAACGGTTTGCTGGCTATTTACATAAAACGCCTGATCGTCGGGATGAATGGCACCTAAAAAATCACTTATTCCAAATGCGCTGGCCTTCCATCCAGTAATACCTTCAAACTGCTCGCTGATAAATTCGAAACGCATCTCTTTTACGTTGAAAACATAGTAATAAAATTCTCCTACGCCAAACAATCCAAGCATGCGCTTGTGCAAGTCGAGTTCAAATTGCAGTGACTCTGCTTCCGTGGCAAACGACTGCCTGTGCCAAATTTCTTTGAGTTTTATTAAAACCGGATTCTTAGCCATATGTACATTTCGGCCCAATACTACCCAACAACACGGATGACTGCAATACCCTAAAATGGTGATTTTTTATGGGCAAAATCTGCTTATTTTAAAAATACAAGCGGTTTTCTTAAAATTTCAGCCAAGCGGAACAAAACCACATGCTCATCGCTTGTATCTTTGCAAACAAAATAAAAGTCATGCTGCCCGTACTCATTCTCACACTCGGATTGTTGCTTCTAGGAATAGCCGGTTTGTCGATTCGCTTGTTGGTTCTCAAACAAGGTGAGTTTCGTGGCACCTGCTCGAGCCACAATCCTCTCCTAGCAGAAAAAGGCGTCGATTGTGGTACTTGTCCGAGCAGGTACAAAGGCGAATGCGCCGCCAGTAAGCACGCGCATTAAGGCTTATTTCGCCTCAATCACCAGTTTTTGCAAGCCTGGAGATACATATTGTTGTAATGCTCCCGAAGCGTCGCTATAAATCAGCACCGCTTCTAAACCTTCTTCTTTTTCTATCAAAGCCTTTGCCGCTTCAAATCCCATTACCATACAAGCAGTGGCAAAGGCATCGGCGGTCATACAATCATCCGCTACTACGCTGGCGCTGAGAAGATTGCTAGCAGCAGGATATCCGCTTTTGGGATGTATGGTGTGCGCAAACTTCTGTCCATTTTCTACATAAAAATTACGGTAGTCGCCAGAGGTGGCCATACTTCTATCGTTGAGTGGCAAGGTGTAAGCCAGCACTTTGGTATTTCCTGTGGGGTCATCAACTGGTTTTTCAATGCCTGCCATCCAACTAAAACCAGGAGCCTTTTTGCCAGCAGCCCGTAACTCGCCACCAATTTCTACAATGTAATTCGCTACTCCCCTGCTTTCTAAATAGCGCCCCACTTCATCTACCCCAAATCCTTTGGCCAAGGCACTAAAATCGACCACCACGCCAGGCAAAGCCTTCAGCAAACTGTCGCCCGAAATGCGCAACTTCTCCCAGCCCACAAAGGTTTTGAGTGAATCAATCAAGGCGCTATCCACTTTTTCAGCCATTTTTTTAAAGCCAAAACCCCAGGCATTTACCAACGGACCCACTGTGGGGTCAAATGCACCATCGGTTTTGAGCCACACCTCGGCTGCCTTTAAAAAATTGATGCGCATCATGGCATCCATGGGAGCCCCACCTGCCGATTGATTGATTATAGAGATGGTAGAAGTAGGAATGTAGGTAGATAGACTCGCGTTCACCACTCCCAACACACTGTCTACACCTGCTTGCAAATCGGGTACCTCCTCGCCTGCATAAACAATTTGGTACGTGGTACCCATGGTGGGACCGTTAAATTTATGCAGACTGTCTTTGGCGGTTTCGCCGCAAGAAACAAACACGAAGGAAAAAAGCAGCAGGTAGACGGTGTTTTTCATGCCGCAAATTTACGATTCCCCCTGCACTAAAGTGTTGATCGCGGTATTAGTTTAAACGAGGATCTTCAGGATAATTTGCCATCAAGCTGTATTCTTTGCCCAACTGCTTCAATACCCGCCGCCAAAGGTCCTCCTCCTCTTCCATTAAAATCAGCTGCTTGTTTGCCGAAGCCAAAATCCAAGCTTTGTCGTCCAACTCGGCCTGCAGTTGCTCGGGCGACCAACCCGAATATCCTATGAAAAACCGGATGTCGCCCGGCTTGAGCAATCCATTTTCAATGAGTTCGCGCACCACTTCAAAATCACCACCCCAATTCAAGCCAGGCACCACCGTTTTGCTACCTGGAATATTGAATTGCGCATTGTGTACATAATGCAAGGTGTTCTGCTCTACTGGCCCGCCCAAATACAATGGAACCGGAAATTCGGGAAAATCTTCCAATACATCGTTCAACAGCAAATTGGTTTTTCTATTGAGTACAAAACCAATGCTGCCATCATCGTCGTGCTCGGTTAGTATAACCACCGTGCGCTTGAAATTGGGATCGGGCAAAAAGGGCTCCGACACCAAAAACATGCCTTTGTCGAGACTCAGATTTTCCATAATCGAAATTACTTTGATGCCGCAAGCCGATTCCCACAAAATGAAGGATTGGCCTGTGGATAAACCAACGAAATAGCGTCGATTTAGGTTTTAGAAAAGCCAAAAGAGGCGTATTTTTACAAAAAGCTAACAATTCAGCCATGGCACTCAACGAACAAGAAATTCGCAATATTCGAACCGACTATACCCGGCACAGTCTCGACGAAAAGGATGTAGCTAGCAACCCCCTCGAGCAATTTCAAAAGTGGATGCAAGAAGCCATGCAGTCGGCTGTACATGAACCCAACGCCATGCACCTGGCTACGGTTACGGCAAACGGACGTCCGGCAGGCCGCGTAGTATTGTTGCGGGGGCTTGATGCCGATGGATTTAGCTTTTTCACCAATTACAACAGCAATAAAGGCATGCAATTGGAAAAATCGGGTTACGCGGCGCTCACTTTTTTTTGGCCCGAATTAGAGCGTCAAATACGCATAGAAGGTTCGGTTAGCCGGTTGACCGACAAAGAAAATGACGAATACTTCTATAGTCGTCCGCGTGGGAACCGCTTAGGAGCCTGGGCGAGTCCGCAAAGCCAACCCATTGCCAACCGCGAAGTTTTGGAAAAACTGGCGCAGGTCTTAGAAGCCAAGTATCCCGATCCGATGCCCATTCCCCGGCCCGAGCATTGGGGGGGCTTTAAACTGGCGCCCGACAGCATAGAGTTTTGGCAAGGGCGTGCATCGCGTTTGCACGACCGCATCCGCTATCGCAAAGAGCAGGAAACTTGGGTGATTGAACGACTGGCCCCTTGAGCCGGGTTTTCAAATTCAAGCAGTTTGAGTTGGATGATGCTGGTGCAGCCATGAAAGTGGGCACCGATGCCGTGCTGCTTGGCTGTTTGGCCGCACATCCCCATCCTGCTCACATTTTAGATATTGGCACAGGCAGTGGACTCATTGCCCTTCAGTTGGCCCAGCGCTTTGCCCACGCTCAAGTACATGCTGTTGAGTTAGATGAAAGTGCAGCTGCACAAGCGCTCAGTAACTTTCAAAGTTCGCCCTGGTCCGATCGATTACATGCCCATCATGCCGATTTTTTGGAATGGTCAACTTCGCTACGGTTCGATTTGATGGTGTGTAATCCCCCCTTTTACCCAAACAGTTTTCCGATAGAGGAAGTGGCAAGAAGGAATGCGCGCGTTCAAAACCGGCTCGATTTGGCAACATTGGCCCAGCGCATTGGCCAACTAGCCAGTTCGAATACCCTTTTTTATTATGTACTTCCTTCGCACTTTCACCCTCAATTAGCCCAAGCTTTGGCCAAAAGCGGGTGGTACCTGCATCACCAAGTCGATATCAAACCCAAAGCCGATAAGGCGAACAACAGGGTCATTGCTGGATGGGGCAAAACGCGGCAGCAGCCCAAACTCGAAGAGCTGTGCCTTAGAAAGGAAGATGGCAGTTATACCGAAGCCTATTTGGAGCTCACGCGCGACTTCTACTTATTTGCCTGATGCCTTTGGGGCAGATTTTTGTGAGATAAACAGGCGAAAAGACAGATATAGGAGCAACAAGCTCAGCAGTATGGCATAAAAGCCAACCATGAAATTAACCGAGGTGGTTTGCAATGGATTGAAGAAAACAAAACCTGCGAAAGCCAGACTCAAAACGCCATTGAGCAGCAACATGGTTCTGCCAATACCATTTTGAGTGGCTGCCATCACCACCAACGCCACACCCATAATTACAGCCCAAAGAGCAATGATGGCTAAAAAGATGCCCGCTGCCAATTCGGTTCTAAACAAGCAAAAATAGGCCAAAAAAAGGTCGAGCAGACCAAATACCCCCATACTCAGCCAGTTTTTCTGATTGGATTTGGCTTGCTGCGCCAAGATAAAATAAACCGCTCCCATGGCGGCTGATAAAAATCCAAGGTAAAACACCAACGTTTCAAGTGGCATATTGGGTGCAGTAACGGCAATGATGCCAATGATTAACAACAACACGCCTCTCGCCGCAAACGACCACCAATATTTCATCAAATATGCCATCCTAAATGGGTTGAAAGCCTGAAATTAAATGATTCTTAACAAGTTTTGACTTTGGCAAGCAGGCTTTGTACATTTAGGCATATTTTTTTTCTAAACCTTTTCTATTCATGCACTCGATTGCGCTTGTCGACGACCACCATATTCTATTAGATGGACTCAAGTGGGTCATTAGCCAATACGATTTCGTATCGAAAGTTAACGCTTACCAAAGTCCAAAAGATCTAATTAACGATCTCGAAAAAGGAGAAACCTTCGATTTGGTAGTAACCGATTTGCAAATGCCAGATATGTCGGGCTACCAGCTCATAGATACTTTGCGTGGTCAATTCCCTGAAGTCAGAATATTGGTTATGACCATGTTCAACAGTGCATTTGTATTGCAGCAAATACAAGCAGGCAAAGCCGACGGTTTTTTTATCAAACAAGGCGATCAAAGCGAACTTGAACTCGCTTTGCGCACCGTGCTTTCGGGCAAAACATACTGGCCAGCCGATGTAATTGAGAACGCCGAAGAGGAATTGGCCACCTTGTCAAAACTCACCAAGCGTGAGACCGAAATTCTTCGTCTGATAGCCCAGAACCTCAACACCAAACTCATTGCTCAACAATTGTACATTAGTGAAGACACGGTTTTAACCCATCGGAAAAACCTGATGGCAAAACTGGAAATTCACAATACGGCTGGCTTGGTGGCTTTTGCGCTCAAGAACCACATGAATTAATGCGCTACGTTGGGTTAGTCATACTAAATTGTGTTTTGTGGGTGTTTTCCAACAGCTCGGCACAAAGCATAGAAATGAAAATCAACCCCTCCTTTAGAAAGGGGCCTTTTCCGGCACTTTTGCAATCGATTACCGATACCAGCTTTAAGCTCAGCAGCACCCAAGTGGCGCAACAGATGGATAACGTTTTGAACACAGATTCAGAACGAAAAGTAAATTTCGGCTACAGCCATGCAGCCTTTTGGTTGGGCACTCAAATTTCAAATACCGGAAATTCACCCCGACTTATTACTGTGAGTTTAGAAAATCCGAACATTGATTCGGTAGAGTTTTGGATAAACAAAGGATACTCTTATACGCTTGCTGGAAGAGCTGGGGATCACTTGCCTCATAAGAAGTGGATAGAGGCTAGCAGACAACCTTCATTCACTTTCAGCATTGATTCAGGACAAAGTGTGGGATTGCTCATTCGGGCGCGCAATAGTTTTTCGGGCAACATGATTTTACCTATCAGAATTTGGGACGCCAATCATTTTGATTTGTATCAGCAAGGTTACCATTTGGCTTGGGGGTTGTACTTTGGATTTTTGCTTATCAATATAGCCTTGGCCTTTTCTGCCATAGTCTTACTTCGGAATGGCCTGTATGTTTGGTATGCTTTTTTCCTGTTGAGTTCGCTCAGCTATACTTTTTTCTCCTTTGGGTTCATGTACCAATACTTTACTGGCGATTGGTATGGCAGCAACGACCAATTGCGAACAACATCCGTCATTTTACTCAGTCTGTTTATGATGCGATTTTCGCAGCAATTTTTACGCTTCAAACGCCATCAAATTCGTTTGCATCATACAATTTCTGCCATAATGCTTGTGCAAGTGCTTTTATTGGTCTCGAGCTTATTTATCCTTGAATTTTTGCGGAAACACTTTAACAGCATTTTCCCATGGTTTTTGACATTGATGCTTATTGGTTATGTTCTTCTTTTGGTAGGAAGCTTTTTGGTGCGGAAAGATGAGCCATTAAGAGCCAAGGCATTTATTCTTGCTTATGGTTTATCGCTGATAGGTGGGGGAGTGTTGATTTTGACCGACTTGAACGTCTTGCCATACAACACCTATACCATTCACGCGGCTTGGTTTGGTAACAGCATCGAAATTTTGATTTTTACCGGTATCCTCTTTTACGAATTGAAATTGGTAGGCGATCAAAAAGAAAAACTCGAGCAGCAAATTGCCGATGCGCAGCAGCAGCGTTTGAAGGAGTTTTTTAGAGGGCAAGAAAAAGAGAGAGAGCGCATTGCTCGTGATTTACACGACCATGTAGCTGGCACCTTGGTGGGGGCCAGATTCCTCATGCCCCACCCTAATCGCATGGAGAAGCTGCTCGACGAAAAAACCTTTGTAGGCTACAGTAGGGCCATATACGCCTTAGATCGAAGCATTAAAGATGTTCGCAATCTGTCCCACGACTTGCAACCTCCATCCTTAAATGGGATATCTTTAAAATTTGAGCTCCAACGTTTGATGGCCGATTACAAGGTCATGCAACCGGAAGTACAATATTATTTGGCCTATGATCTAGATGGCCCACTGCTCAATGATGATTTAGCCGTAGCCATTTATCGTATCTGTCAGGAATGCTTGCAAAATGCTTTCAAACATGCCAAAGCCAACTTCGTAGGTATCAACCTCAGCAACCAATCAACCCGGGTTACTTTAGTCATTGAAGACGATGGCGTTGGATTTGACACATCGGAAAGGGCCACTGGCATTGGCTTGCAAAATATCAAATCGAGACTTGCTTTCGCTCCTAATCTTTACAGCGTCATCTATAGTCAACCTGGTAAGGGCACACGTATAGAATTATCATTCGATTGCGCATAAAAAAAGGCCAACAAAGTTGGCCTAGTGGTGATTTCGCTGGGATTCGAACCCAGGACCCATACATTAAAAGTGTATTGCTCTACCGGCTGAGCTACGAAATCTTACCCCCTTTTTCAAAAGGTTGTGCAAAGATAGAGGAGTGAACGACAATTACAAAGCTTCGGCCACAAAAAGCCTTAAAAAAATCGCCATTCAACGATTAAGCGGTGGTTATCAATCAGTTTTAATTTCGAATTTTTTTACCACCAATTCATCATTCAACGACTTTCGATAGGTAACATGACGTCGGAGGGGCTTGGCACCAGCTGCCTGGTGCAAGGCCAACATGGGCGCATTAAAGTCACCCACCCAAGCGAGTTCCACCTCATTTACATGCGGGTAATTTTCCTTGACGCGGCGATAAGCTGCATCGATCAATACCGACTCAAGCCCCAATTTCTGGTACTTTTCAATAACGCCCATGACAATGATTTTGAGGCGGGTGGTAGCATGTGTCTTGAGGTACCACCAAAGTTTTAGCCTACCGAAGAAATTCAAGTTGCCATTGATGTGGGCAAAGTGTTGGTTCATATCGGGCACCATGAGCATAAATGCCGCCGCCTCTTTTTCAATGTGCGCAAACCAAATGAGATCTTCTTTGAGCACATGCTTTAATCTTTCCAACTCTTCTAGCACCTCCTTGCCTTGTTTGGGTGTGAAGTTTTCAAATTGGTGCCATGCATGGTTGTAAATATGCGCCACCGACTGAGCGTAAAATGCTTTCGATTGGTAGCTGAAGTGTGAGAGCTCAACTTTGCCCTTTTGCTTCACCCATGCTGCAATTTTAAAGAACCTTTCGGGCAGCCCTGTTTTTATACGTATGACATTGGTTATTTGGTCGTAATACGGCACATAACCTGCCTCCTCCAAAAATCGGCTGTAATAAGGAGGATTCCAATTGGCTCCAAAAGAAGGTCTACCAAACCCTTCTACCAACAATCCCCAAAACTGATCGTTTTCACCGGGTTGAATCGGCCCATCAACATAATCTACTTCCCATTGCAAAAGCTGCTTTTCTGCTATGTCGAGCAGCATTTGAGCGGCCTTATCGTCAGCAATACAATCGAAAAAACCAATAGCACCCGATTTTTCGTCTAGGGCTGGTTTCGGATGATCGAAAGCAGCAATTCGGCCAATAAATCGCCCCTCCTTTTGAAGCAACCAGCGTTTGAGTCTGAGATGTTTAAGCCGTTTGTTTTTTGATGCATCGAACAAGTCCTGCTGAATTTGATTGGGTACAGCTACAAAATAGGGGTCATTTCCAAACAACTGTCTGGGCAAGTCGCAAAACAACCAATCCAATTCCTTGCCCGTAACTTCTATTAGGCTGTACTTCATTTAATTAGAGTAATGGTTCCTGTCATTCGGTAGGGCCTGCCATTTCTACCAATGCCTTCAAGCACATACGGATAAATGCCTGCCATGCATGGTTCTCCATTGCACCTGCCGTCCCATTTTATTTCTGGATTCAGCGAATAAAACACCCGCACGCCCCAACGATCGAACACCCTGAAATCGATACTGCTAAAATTGCGCGCTAAACCCACGAATACATCATTGGTGCCATCGCCATTAGGGGTAAAAGCATTCGGCAAAATCAAGGACACGCTATCTATGTACACAAAATCATAAACCATGGTATCGGTACAATTGGTGGCCTTGCTTTGTACACGCAGCTGTATTCGATAGGCGCCTGGTCTGCGAAAAACATGAATGGGGTTATCGAGCTGACTCGTGTTGCCATCGCCAAAATCCCAAAACGACCTCAAACTACCTGCAGGAACTGATAAATTTGTAAACGACACTTCCTGAGGCGCGTAACCTGTGTCAGGTGCAAAGGCAAAATTAGCCTCAACACTTGCATTAAAAATAGCCACCGTGTCGGGCAAACTACGGCAGTTACCCAACCAAACTTCAACCCACAACCGTGTATCGTTCGCCGACCAAAAGCGAATCGAGGCGGTTGTATCGCCTGTGCTCCAGCGGTACCTATTTCCTCCAGAAGCTGTTAATGTGATACTGTCATCACCACAAATAAATCGATCAGGCCCTCCGATAGCTGTAACGTTAATGGTAGGATTCAAAAACAAACTATCACGAAAGGTACAACCAAAAGTATCGGTCAACAACAAGTATACCCAACGCGCTGGTAAACTGCTAAACCTTTGATTCAATTGAGTTGGGTCAAGTATATCTTGATCTTGAAGCCAACTAAACCCAGTAAAATAAGGGGTCAATACAGGATTTACGCGAAGCGAATCGCCAAAGCACCAGCTATTATTGAGTCCTTGTAGCACCCTTCGCGGATTTGACACCTCCACAAAAACACTATCGGTTGAAACGCAACCACTGCTATCGGTCACTGTTACTACATACCATCGACTATTGTTGGCAAGTACTCGAATAAGACTACTTGAGGTGTCAGACATTCCTGGAAATCGCTTCCAGTTATAAGTTGAACCTCCATTCGCCTGTAATGCTATGGAATCTCCAAAACAAGCCCGGGGAGGAACAGTTAGTTGAATAACCGGCAGTGGCGACACCACCACATTTTGAACAAATGTATCGGCGGCAATGCATGTTTTGACAATCAATGTAACCCTATAAACTCCTAAATTGGTGTAGGTATAAGAGGGACTTCTCGAGGTACTGGTAGCCCCGGGAACCCCAAAGTCCCATAGAAACTCACCAAATAAAGTCCCAGTAGGATTAAACTGAACTGGCGTATTCACGCAGACCGTGGTATCTAGGTATTGTGTTCTAAAGCCTGCCACCGGATTTACGTACCCAAAATCGATTTTAAAAACTGCAGCATTACATCTGCCGCCACCAGGCCCTGCATTATTGGTAGGTGAAAACGCTCCGGGAGTGGTAGGGAAATCGCTGCTACCTCCACAACCTGCACATACAGCATGATAAACGGTACCGTCATTTGAAAAGCGCGAGGTGCCTCCATCAACATGATCGCTCGTGATGTTTCCGCCGAAATAGGTACCATAAACCAATGATTGGGCATTTTCTTCCAATACCATCAAGTACATATCGCTCCCGTCGGTTACTCCCCTAATGGCATCTGCTGTGGTTGGAAAGCCGCCAAAAGGTGCCATAAAACTATTTCTTTGGGTATTGGTGGTTCCACCCCATCCGCTTAAGTAAATTTTACGACAAATGTCTACCATAAAGGCTGTGGGCGACAGGCTGGGCCCTGAGGCATTGCTGGTACCCACTACTGTGCTGATTTGTAGTTGCGACAAATCAGAAGAATAGCGTTGAATAAAGTGCGGTGCCGCAGGGTTTGCATAAACACTGGCCGGCGTAATTGGCCATGTACCAAGGGTTATGCCAGCCACATATATCCTACTCGAATCATCTACATCAAGCAAATAAGCCTGATCGTAACTCGAAGTACCCAAAAAAGTACCCGAAAGTAGCGAAGCGCCAGAAGTACGTAATCGAAGCAGATAGCCGTCGCAGCTACCTTGCTGATTGCGGGTGTGCCCGGTTCCCAAACCCACAATGGGAAAATCATTGCTAAAGGTACTACCCACAACCACCACTGTATCGCCTCCTATACTCCTTACGCCATAGGTCGCGTCCATATTGCTCCCGCCCAGGTAGGTGCTAAACAACAAGTTGCCTAAGCCCGGGTCTAATTTAGCAAGCACGCCATCTTGCTGCCCTCCAAAAGTAGACTGTAAACCCTGCTGTATTGGAAAATCGGCTGATGACGAATTGCACACCACCAGCACATTTCCTTGTGCATCTAGCAGTATTTCGCCACGTCCGTCGTCTCCATAATTAAACTCCAGTGCTTGCAAATTGTAACGAACCGACCCAACGGCATTTGCTCCTTCATTGTCGCTTCCACCCAAATAAGTTGCTGCTTGCAACTGGCTGCCCGACGCACTGATACGTGCTACCACCAAATCGAGATTACCATTTTGCGTGCTGTCGAAAGCATTTGGACCCAGCGGAAAATCGAAGCTTCGCGACTTTCCAAGCAAAAAAACATCGCCGGCCGAGTTAGCCACCAGACTTAATACCTCATCGCGGTTATCGCCACCCAAATAGGTGCCATACAACTGAACCGTACCTTGCGGATTGTACCGTGAAATGGTAATGTCTACCATGCCTCCGAAAGTCGTTTGATACGCCCCGGTGCTCACAGGGTAACCCATTCGAAAGATAATTCCACCCAAATAAATATCACCATTATCGCCATGCGTAGCGGTAAAGCCCCAATTATCAAAACCAGCACCGCTATAGGTGCTGGCTACCAAAGTAGGATCGAGCACCAAGGTTTGGTTATTTTGGTAAGATTTTACGTCAAAAGCCCAATAATTAGCGCCACGCTTGTACTTTACCTGAAGAGGTATTCTTTCAGCGCCCCCTTCGTGCCAAGCTACCGGTGCCTCTTCAGTGAGCACACCACTTTTCGATAAATAGTCAATTCCCCCTTGCTTGTTTATCCTAAAATCAACCCCATCAACCAACATTTTTAGGGGCGAAATATCCGCTCCAGGATGCACTAAAAATTCATACTTAAAACCGTTTTCCGCAAATAACCGAACGTCGATGCCGGGATAGACCTCCTCTAGAACCAGCAGGTGGGCAGGCTGTACATTCGTTGCCCAATGCTTTGGATCGTTTCCTAAAAAGTAATTGAGCGAAGCGGGATGTACTTGTTCAAATCGGTGTTTGCCCGAAAAGCTGTGGTCGGCCCATTTGGTTTTGAAAGCATGAATCCAAAAAAGATTAGGGTCTTCACGATTATAATGAATGGCTTCTAGGCCTTCGTGGCTGGCATGCACCCATGTTAGCCCCTCCTGCTCAATAAAAATGCGCAAACCAGGCATATCGCAATGGGCGATGACCTGCTCAGGCCACTGCCCCTTGTTCGGTACAAAATAGGTTTCGCTTTTTCCTGTGCCGTGGGCAATTACCGCAGCTGCCTCAAACATGAGACAACTGAGCAGTAAAGCTCGTATAACCCTGAATCGCAGCCAGAACATTCGCACTAAAATAGTGCACAAGAGATTAAAATGCGCTAAAAACGATAAACGAATCGGTTAGCAAGGGTAAAATAAAATTTATCGATGGGCACAATGGGAGCTGTATCGTAAATACCATCATAATTGAGCCTGAACTCGAAGTTACGGTTTACCTGAAAAATTAACTCCAAATTGCCCGCGAGTCGATAATCTTCGAAGAAGTATTCGGGCCTGGCTTGGTAGTAAAAAGTGCTTCCAAATCGCAAATTAGGGGCAATTTGCCTAAAAAACCGAAGGTATACGTTGAACTTAAGCAAGTGCTTCGATACGTCGGTAAGGTCAAACGGCCTCCGCTCGCGCGGAACCGCACCAAAGCCCCATTGTTCAAATTCATAAAAGGCACCAAAACCAGCATACAAGCTTCCCAAACTATCGTGTTGCAAACGTTGGCGGATGTTTGAACCCAATAAATAACGATTTTTCAACCCCCTTACCCCGTCCCATTGGTATTGTGTATAATGCTCTACGAGCAATAGCTTTCCGGTATTGTCGCGCAAACGAAAATGAACAAATCCACCATTTAACAACAGGTCATCGCCGTTTCCGGTAACCCGCAGCCGAGATGCCGATAGCAGCGACTTGTCCTTGATGCGGTACGAAACATCAATATCGGTGAACATCGAATAAATAAGCGAAGCTTGTTTGTCGAGGTTAAAACCAAAAGCCGTTTGGCCGCGCCATTTTTGGGTAGGTTCATTCTGGCTTTGAAAAGCTTCTGCATTCAGAATTTGCGCCCAAGCCTCGCAAGTAGTAGCAGCCAACGCTACGATAAGCAAAACGAATCGAATGAAATTGCTATTCAAAGCGGTACCTGTCGGTATTTTTAAATGCATCGCGTACGTAAGGATACAATTCCACATCAATCACAAAAACCCAGTGCTTTCCCGGCTGTTTGGCCATTTGCTTGTTACTGGCGTTCAGCAATTGCCGGGCAAAGCGCTTTCTTAACTCCGTGTATTTTCCATTGGTAAAAGCATCCATATTGCTTCCCAAGGCTTGTAGCAGACTGTCGCGGCGGGCGCCTTTGGCAATCACTGCCAACGTTCTGTTTCGAAGGTATAACTCAGAAGCCAAATTTAATGAGTCTTTCACTTGCTTGGGTAAAGCCAACACCATGCGGGCATAAGCAGCAGTCCACGATCTTAAAAACAAAGAATCGGGATTTACATCGTGCCATAAAAGTGCATCATTTTGGGTTTGTAATTCATGCAGCACTTCTGGTTGCAAACTGGCTTGAAAAGGCAAAAGGTAGTTGGCTGGCGATGCTTGGTAAAACACCCCAGAAATCTGGCTATCGGCAAGCAAAGTTTCAAAAGCAGCCAAACCGCCCGATACAACAGCCCCGTCGTGAGGTACCACTTTCACCCATGCCAACACCTGCCGGTTGCTAATGGTGCGTACGGTCCACACCCCTAAACCAGTGAACACAAACACCAACAACAATAAAAACCACTGTTTTCGATCGGGCATATTGGCACAAAAGTAAGTTCAATTTGGGAGATTTAACGAAATGCTGCTATATTTCGAACATTCAGACCAACCACTGCAGTTGGGCTCCAAATTTTCTAAGATGTCATCAACCGATACTCCCAAAAGCTTTCCGGCCTATTATAATTACTACATCAGCTTGTCGTCGGGCGATTTGGTAACCAATATGCGCAAGGCACACGATACTACCCAAATCATCCTTTCACGCATCTCCGATGCCAAGGCCGAACAAGCCTATGCTGCGGGTAAATGGACCATCAAAGAAATCATCCAACACCTCATCGATTCGGAACGCATATTTGCCTACCGCGCGCTTCGCTTTGCCCGGGCCGATGAAACAGCGCTGAGCGGCTTTGAGCAAGACGATTACGTGGCCAAGGCTCAAGCCAACCGGCGCAGCATGCAATCGCTCATGCGTGAATTCGCTTGTGTACGCGATGCCAGCATTGCCTTATTCGAAACCTTTGATGCGGAAATGCTTGCCCATAGTGGCATAGCCAATAAAACCGAAGCCACAGTAGAGTCTATCGGCCGGGTCATTGTAGGTCACGAAATACACCACATGGATGTTATCAAAGCCAAATACCTCTGATGCCTTTTGCCGCCTCTGAACTGATTCTAACCCCTGCAGGGGCTGTATATCATCTGAATTTATTGCCCGAACAGCTGGCGCCAACCGTTATTCTGGTGGGCGATCCCGACCGGGTGAAAGAAGTTAGCAAGCATTTCGACCAATTGTGGTACCGCGTACAACACCGCGAGTTTGTTACACACACTGGAATGCTCCATGGCAAACCTATTTCGGTGGTGAGCACAGGCATTGGAACCGATAACATTGATATCGTACTCAACGAACTCGACGCCTTGGTGAACATCGACCTGGTGAGTCGCGAGCCCAAAACCAAGCTTACCCAACTCAATTTGGTTCGCGTGGGCACCAGCGGCGCCTTGCAAGCCGATATTGAAGTGGATTCATTGGTATGTTCGTCGCATGGCTTGGGGCTCGATGGCCTGATGCCTTACTATCATGCACCGCAAACCGAGGAAGAAGTACAGATGACGGCAGCTTTTAAACATGAGCTGCCCGAACTGGCCAAAGTTGCCCATCCATACGTTTTTGAAGGCAGCCCCGATTTGCTGCAGCAAATTGCTCAAAACGACCTCAAGAGAGGCATCACGCTCACTTGTCCGGGCTTCTACGCACCTCAGGGCCGCAGCCTGCGCTACCAGCCAGTGATTGAACAGTTGCCTTTGCAGGTTGGTGGCTTTGCGTTTGCAGCACACCGCGTTACCAATTTCGAAATGGAAACGGCCGGCATTTATGGCTTGGCTCGGGTTTTGGGCCACCATGCCCTCTCGGCAAATGCCATCATTGCCAACCGGGTACATGGCACCTTTAGCCTTACCCCTCAAAAAACCATCGAAAAGCTCATTACCACGGTACTCGACCGCTTGTTGGTTTAACCCAGATGCGACCGATCGTTGCGAAGCAACAATTTGTTTTCAAACTCACCCAGCTCTATTTTGTACAAGCTGAGGTTATCGTGCTCAAAATCATCCATTTCGCTAAACTCGCGCCCCAGTAGCAAACACAGCAACAGGCGCATGGCCCGGCCATGCATGCACAATAAAATGCGCTCAGCAGGGTAATCGTAAATGGCTTGTAAGCCTTGTTTTTGGCGGATGGCCACCTCAGCAGGAGAATCACCTTCGGTTGGGGCAGCGTGATAGTCGCCAGCACGCCAAGCGGCCAATAAAGCACGGTATTCGGCATTAAATTTACCAAACGAACTTCCTTCAAAAATGCCCCAGTCAAATTCATCGAAAGCATTTAAGCGGATTTCCGACAAATTTAACTGCTCTACAAAGGGAGCCACCGTTTGGTGCGTTCGCTGCAGCGACGAGCTAAAAATCACCTCAAAACCTTCGTTTTTGTACTTTTCGAAGAAAGCCAATGCTTGGGCTTGCCCCCGTGCATTTAAAGAGGTGTTCATGCCCCTGCCCTGCACAATGCCTTGTTGATTAAAATCGGTTTGGCCGTGCCTGATAATGTACAACCACTTTTTATTGCTCATGCTTCCTCGCTTTCGTCGGGTTTGTAGCGCGCATAATGCCGCCATTTATCGAGTAGACCGGCAAAGTCGGCTGGAAGTTCCGACTCAAAAAACAACCGCTCACCCGTAGTAGGATGCGTAAAACCCAATGATTTGGCATGCAAGGCCATGCGCGGCATGAGGGTAAAGCAGTTTTCGATGAACTGTTTGTATTTGCTAAAGGTGGTGCCCTTTACAATGCGGTTCCCACCATACACCGAATCGTTAAATATGGGATGCCCCATATATGCGCTGTGTACCCTAATTTGGTGGGTTCTGCCCGTTTCGAGTGTATACGCAAGCAAGCTTACATAACCCAAGCGCTCTTTTACCTCGTAATGCGTAATGGCGTGTTTGCCCTTGCTCCCATCAGCGAATGCCGCCATTTTGATGCGGTCGCGTGGATCACGATCTAAATGCGCATTCACCGTGCCTGTGTCTTCCGTAAAATCGCCCCAAACCAAGGCCCAATAGGTACGGTCGATGCTGTGATCGAAAAACTGTCGGGCCAAATGGGTCATAGAGTACTCCGTTTTCGCAATAACCAGCAAACCTGAGGTGTCCTTGTCTATGCGGTGTACCAATCCAGGCCGCGTTTCGCCGTTGCGGTGCGTAGGTAAATTGTTGAGGTGATGTACGAGTCCATTTACCAAGGTTCCGTTCGGATTCCCATGCCCCGGATGTACCACCAGTCCCGGAGGTTTATTCAAAATGAGCAGCTCCTCATCTTCAAACAAGATATCGAGGTCCATTGCTTCGGGATAAATGGTAGTATCGCGCGGTGGATAAGCCAATACCACCTGAATGGTTTCGCCGGGCTTAATACGGTAGCTCGACTTCACCGGCCTGCCATCTACCAAAACGTTGCCTGCTTTCACGGCATTTTGGATGCGGTTGCGCGATGTGGCGGGCAATCGGTCGATTAAAAACTTGTCGATACGCACCATTTGCTGGCCTTTATCGACCTGCAGGCGATGGTGTTCAAATAAATCGTCTTGTTCAGCGGCTTCCGTTGCCTGCTCCTCCCATTGGGGCTCTTCGTTATGCGTCATGCTTGAGGGTAAACACCAGCCAGTTTTGTTCCGTCAGCTGCTCCCCGGCAAAGGTACGGCTTCTGCCACCAACTAGCCAAACGGCTTCATCATTGAGTGTAAGTACCACAGCCAAAGCACGTTGCCGGTAGTTCCAGCCGCTTTCTTGCAATATATCGCTTACCTTCTTGTGTCCTACGCCCTCTATTTCAATTTTATCGCCAGCCTGCCAATGGCGCAATGCCCATTTTTGTTGAAGCAATTGGGCGGGTATACAAAAATCACCCGCAACATCCTTTCCGATTCGATGCACCGCTTCGAGTTGCGATGTATCGGGTAATTTCCAGCAACCAGGGCTGGTAATCATGACATGGAAAGGCTTTTTGGGCGGCATCACAAACCAATCGAAACCGGTGCGGGTGCGCACCACTGTCCAGCCAGCCGCCTCCATTTTTTTCCCAACCGGCGCTTCCCATAATTGCTGCAGGCTGTCGATAGCCGATTGCGACCAGCCATAATCGGTAGCCAACCGGCCCAATACCCAATTAAAATAAGGCTCCTGGCCAACAGCATGTAGCTGCCACCGGTGGTATTGCGGATCTACTTCTTCAATCCATACCGATTTGCGCTCTTGTATCCACGATTCCAAAATGCTTTCTTGCGCCTGCAACCGATCGGCTTCTCTGCTCAACAAGGCATCGAGTTGGTGAAAGCGGCTGCGTAACAAGGGCAACACCTCGTTTCTGATGAAGTTGCGGTCGTATTTGAGGCTTTGGTTACTGGCATCTTGGCGCCAAACCAAAGCTTCGTTTTGGGCAAACTGCTGCACCACTTCCTCCGAAACCCCCAACAAGGGCCTGACGCGCCGGCCCAGTTGCAAGGGCATGCCTGCCAAAGCCCTACTGCCTCTCCCTTTGAAGAGCGCCAACAGTAAGCTTTCGGCCTGATCGCGCTGATGATGTGCCGTGAGGTAAGCGGTATAACCATGCTCATCGCACAACTGCTCGAACCAGCCATAGCGAATTTCACGTGCTTTCTGCTGTAAATTACCTTCCCATTCCTGGTCCGATACCTGCTTTACATGGCAAACAACGCCCCATTGTACCGCAAGTGCTTGCACGAAGTCCTCATCGGCTTTCGAATCGGCCCCGCGCAATTGGTAATTTACATGGGCAAGGGCAAACGACTGCCCGAGTCTGTAAAGCGCCTGACCCAAAGCCACCGAATCGCGTCCACCGCTGATGGCCAGCAGCAAAGTGTCTTCTTTGCTCAAAGCAAGTGTAGCCAGCTTACGCGCTAGGGTTTGAACGAGGCTAAAGGTCATCTTGCAAAGTAAGCCGTAATTTTTGGTAATCGATTTTGGCCCCGTACTTCAGCAGGATATCGCCTCCCAATATGCCATGAATAGGCCCTTGCTCGAGTTGGTCGTAGGTCTCCAAAATGTGTTGCAAATCAAGGGCTGCTACTTCCATTTGTTTCACTTTGCATTTGCCCAATTTGAAATCAACCAATATGAAGGTAGCACTTTGCATGCTTTGCGTGCCCAAGCCCGCCGAGGCTTGCTCACTGGCTTGCAGCTCCAAATGGGGGAACCACTGCTGCACCAGCCGGGTATCGAATACGGTTTTGCTGGCACCGGTATCGAGCACCAGGCGGAGCTTTCGCTTTTGCCAGCGGGCTGCAACCAATAAGTGACAGCCAGCGGCTTCGAGTGTCACCAAGTTTAAGGAAATCTTGTATTTCATGGGCAAAAAAAAGACGATGTGTGGTACATCGTCTTTCATTTAAAGTTTAGGTCGATTTAAAACATCTTCATGTTGTCGAGCACGTCCATCACCTCTTTTACAGCGGCGGCCGACTCGTTTACCAATTGCATTTCGTCGGCGTTCAACTTGAGCTCAATCACCTCTTCAATACCATTTTTACCCAGTTTCACGGGCACGCCCATGTAAATGTTCTTCAAGCCATATTCACCGTTCAGCAAGGCGCAAACAGGGAAAATACGCTTTTGGTCGCGCACAATGGCTTCTACCATCTGTGCAGCGGCAGCGCCAGGCGCATACCAAGCAGAAGTTCCCAGCAAGTTTACGATCTCGCCGCCACCTTTTTTGGTGCGCTCGATAATGGCGTTCAGTTTTTCTTCCGAAATAAGTTCGGTAACCGGAATACCTCCTACTGTGGTATAGCGGGGCAAAGGAACCATGGTGTCGCCGTGACCGCCCATCAATACTGCCTGAATGTCTTTGGGAGAACAATTCAGCTCCTCGGCCAAAAAGGCACGATAGCGGGCGGTATCGAGCACACCAGCCATACCAAACACCTTGCGCGAATCCTTTTTAGCGGCTAAATAAGCGCAATAGGTCATCACGTCGAGTGGATTAGAAACCACAATGATGATGGCGTCGGGCGAATACTTAAGCACATTTTCGGTTACCGATTTAACGATGCCTGCGTTGGTTGAAATCAAATCGTCGCGACTCATACCGGGTTTGCGGGGCAAACCACTGGTGATTACCACTACTTCACTGCCAGCTGTTTTGCTGTAATCGTTGGTTGAACCTTTGATACGGGTATCGTACATGTTAACAGGCGCCGTTTGCCAAATATCGAGTGCCTTGCCTTCGGCAAAGTTCTCTTTGATATCTACCAACACCACTTCGTTTGCCAATTCTTTGTGGGCAATTACGTCTGCGCAGGTAGCTCCCACATTGCCTGCTCCAACCACGGTGATTTTCATATTGCTGATTTTAAATTTTTGCATCGCAAATTTACACAATCAGCCTTGTTTATTCTTATCTTGCAAATTGATTTGAGAACAAAAACAAACAAATATTTAACCATTCATCTTGGCATGAGAAAAATACTTTTGGCCCTCACCTTATCAGCGGGCATGTTCACCGCCTACGGGCAAAACCAGGAACTGGGATGCGGCACCGAACCCGCTCCTGCTTCAGCGCTTGATTTTATCAGCAGTCTACACGAAAGTGGGGTTTTCGATAATTTGGATATCGAAAGTGTTCAAAACACCATTTTCATTCCCATGCAAATTCATATCATAGGCACCGATGCTGGTCAAGGATATTACAGCATTGGCAATTTGATGACAAACTTGTGTGAATTGAACCAAAAATACCATCCTTTTGGCATTCAGTTTTTCATCCGTGGCAATATCAACTACATTAACAACACTCAGCTGTATAACCTGCCCAGCTTTCAAGTATCAGCAGCGGCTAACACCCAATACAATGTGGCACGCCGCATCAATGTGTATTTTGCCAATTTGAGTGTGATGTCTCTCTGCGGATTTGCCAACTATCCACAAACCGGCTCACCTTCCAATGAACCGCTTCGCCAAGGTGCCATATGGTTGTCACCCTCTTGCTCGGGTCCAGGGAACTCTACCTTTGCACATGAAATGGGTCACTTCTTAAACCTCCCACATCCGTTTGACCAAACCAGCGATGCTCCTGCTAGTCCATTGAGCGAACGCGTAACCCGCAATACCAATGAAACATCCCCGCGCTTGAGTGCCAATTGTGCTACCGCTGGCGACCGTTTCTGCGATACGCCAGCTGACTTTCGTCCCAACCGTTGGAACTGCCCTGGCCCCAACAGCACCGTAACCGATGTGAATGGCGATTTATTTACTCCTGATGGCACTTTGTATATGAGCTATGCTAACGACGCATGCCAAAACAAATTCTCACCACAACAAATTGCTGCCATGCGTGCTACGCTTACCGTTACACAAAGCCAAACAGGACAAAACATAACCGGGCCAAGGATGTACTTGCTTATTCCTGCCATTGAGCCTTACGATACCATTACCGGCAGTGCCTCGGTTCTTGAACCTACAAATAATAGTACAGGACACCCTGCCAATTGGGTATTTTTCCGCTGGAACCGCGTGCCAGGCGCAACCATGTATTCGGTGCGTATTCGACGCAACATCACCCTTATCGACGAGGTGATTGTTTATGGTGGTGATACTGCTTTGCTATATACCAAAAACACCCTGAATTCGGGTTTGCAATACAACGTATCCATACTACCTTTTAACCACAAAGTAACATGTCGTCCTTACGGTAATGCCATCAATTTTACCGTAACCCAAGGCTTTGGAACCAGCGTTGAAGAGCAAGTCAATCGCTTTTTCAAGGTTTATCCCAGCTTGTTAACAAGTGAAATGCCACTGCGTGTACAGGCTGCCGAAGTTGTAAATGAAGCCATGCAATATGAAATTAGCGATTTGAGCGGACGTACGGTGCGTAAAGGAATGGTAGCTTCTAGTGGTAGCGAGATGTTTGAAATCCCTACTGAGATGCTGAACAACGGTGCGTACTTACTGCGCCTTGTTCAAGGCGACAAAACACATTTCCAGCGCTTTGTAGTGGGCCGTTAAACACACAATAAGCAGAAATAAGGAGGCAACCAAACCAAGGTTGCCTCTTTTTTGTTTTAAGAAAGCTTTATATTTGAAAACTAACCACTAGTATGTTAACGAGATTTTTATACGTTTTTCTGCTTTTTCTTGGCCTGCCACTGCTCGGCCTAGGGCAATTTGAAAATGGGGCGTGCGGCACAGGCCCCGCACCAGAGCATGTGCGTGCCTTTAATAGGAGCGTAGACTATAACCAACCGCAACCAGAAGAGTATTCCACCATAAATATCCCCGTTACCATACACATCGTACGTACTTCAAATGGTGGGGGTGGCTTCTTTGAAAACAACGCCTTCTTAACCATTTGCGACCTCAACAATCGTATGTCGTCATCGGGCATGTTCTTCTACCTGAACGGTCCTGTGCGTTTCATCGACAGTGATGTTTACTACAATACCACTGACTTTGGCGACCTGTTCAACATGATTGACTTGGAGAACGTACCACGCACCATGAACGTATATTACACCAACCTGGGTCAACTTGGTCTTTGTGGATTCGCCTTTTATCCCAATACAGGGCCTGGAGGCTTTCAAAACGACGGTGCTGTGGTAATGAGCTTTGCTTGTTCTCAACCCAATGGCACCACCCTCACCCACGAGGTTGGTCACTTCTTCAACCTGCCGCATACTTTCGATCAAACAAGCAGCAATCCGCTCTCTGCTACCAATGCAGAACGAGTTACCCGTTTAACCAACGAAGTTGCACCACGGTTGAGCGCCAATTGTGCCACAGCCGGTGATGATTTCTGCGATACGCCAGCCGATTTTATTGGAAATCGCTGGAGTTGCCCTACGGGACAAGTTCAGTTTGATATCAATGGCGATCGATTCCGTCCCGATTCCAGCTTTTACATGAGCTATTCAAACGATGCCTGTATGAGTCGCTTTTCAACCCAACAGATATTGGCCATGCGTGCTACTTTGGCCAATACCGCTGCACCGAGAGGCTATTTGCTCACAAGCCCAATGCCCAACTTTGGAAGCATTACCCAAGCGCCAGCTCAACTCAGCCCCCAAACCAGCGATACCATTCCTGGAAACCAGGCAGTATTTAGCTGGAACAGGGTTCCTGGAGCCACTTTCTATCAACTAAGAGTGCTGCTTTTCAATTTTGCAGTAATTGACACCATAACCTCCGATACATTTTACGTGAGCAATACCCGCGCCATCAGGCAGCAGCGTGAGCACAGTTGGGAAATTCGTGCGCTTAATGGTGCCAACCTTTGTACGCAGTATAGTGGACGCGTATCGTTTTTTGCTGGTAACTACATTCAAACCACCTCCGTTGAAAACCCGCTGGGTGCTGTAAAGCGTATTTATCCGAATCCAGTGGCACGCGGTGGCAGCATCCAACTCGATGGATATCAGGGCGAAGAAAAATTAGAAGCAATGCTTTACGATTTAACAGGTCGAAAGGTAGCTTCCTTGGATGCGAAAGAAGACGCGTCGCTTTTGGTTCCCTATGACGTACGTCCTGGTATATACCTGTTACAGGTACAAAGCAAAACCCATCAACAAAGCTTGCGCTTGCTGGTGGAGTAATTTGTTTTTGAATTTGCCCGCCGATTTGTAATTTAGAAGCTATGAAGAAGTGTTTCACCCTCCTTGTAATGCCATTGATGCTTGCCTTTGCCGCAAATGGTCAATGGAACGACAACCAGCTCTGTGGCACCTCCTTGCCAAGCAACGACCACCTCGATTATTTGGAACGCATCAATGCCGACTATGATTTGGGAATGGAACGCGTTTCGAATGATCGCATCAATATTCCAGTAAAATTCCACATTGTTTCCGATTTTAATGGCAATCGCTACGATTACAATACCATGCTAACCGTATTGTGCGAACTCAATGAGCAGTTCAAAACAGCAGGTATGTATTTTTACATGCGCGGTGAGGTGAACAATATTACCAGCAATTTTTATTTCAATCACACTTCGTACAATACAGGCACCCAACTCATGCTGGAGCACAACCAACCCCGGGTGGTGAACATTTATTTTGTGAACCTCGGTCAAATTGGTCTGTGTGGGTATGCCTATTACCCTGGTAGTGGTCCGGGCAACACCATTTCTCAAGGCGGCGTGATGATGAGCATTCCTTGTTCTCAAGCTGGCAATACCACCTTGGCCCATGAATTAGGCCACTATTTTGCCTTGCCCCACACCTTCGATTTTACAAGCAACAACCCCAGAGACGTATTCGCGGAGCGCGTTACACGGAATAATAACGAGACCCTGCCCCGTTTGAATGCCAATTGTGCAAGTCAAGGCGATCGCTTTTGCGACACTCCTGCCGATTACATCGGCTTCCGCTGGAACTGCAACAGCTTTGCAATAAACGACAGCGACATCAATAACGATCGTTTTCAACCCGATCCCTCCTATTTCATGTCGTATTCGAGTGATTTTTGCATGAATCGCTTTTCGAATCAGCAAATCAATGCCATGCGGTCTACCTTGGCAACCAACCAATCTTCACGGGGATATTTAACGGTATTTCCCATACCTGCCTGGGACAGTATACCAGGCCCTGTAACTCTCCTAGAGCCATTGGCAGGCAGTGAGCCTCAGCCTGCCAATTGGGTATTTTTCCGCTGGAGACAAGCCCCGGGGGCAACCAGGTATTTTGTCCGCATCAGAAGAAACAATCTGCCTGTAACAGAATTCATCACCACCGACACGGTGCATTTGTACACCTTGCCCCTGTTGCAAGCCAATTTAACCTACACCTATACGGTAAGGCCATACAATCATGCCTATACCTGTGTTGGGCCAAGCCAAACGGGCACCTTCACTACCACCACGGCCTATGGCACATCGGTAAGCGACTTAAAACCCTCACAAATTCAAGTTTATCCGAGCTTGTACGAAAATGGCCAACCCTTCTTTATCAGGCACACAGAGGTTCAGCTGAAGTCGATGACGGTAATTGACATGCAAGGCCGCCAAATGTACAGCCAAGCTTTGGAGGGGCAGGGCGAATTACAACAAATTCAACTGCCCTCGTTACCTGCAGCCATGTATCAAGTTCGTATTGAAACCGAACAAGGACCGGTATTCAGAAGATTGGTAGTGCAGTGATTACAGCGCACTTAAGCACAGGGCCACCTCCTCCCATAGAGGAAGTGGCCTTTTCTTTTGAAGGACATTTCGTAAAACTACATGTTCAAAGAAATGACCTGATCCATCCGCTTGTTTCCGGTAATAAGTGGCGGAAACTAGCAGCTTTTGTGCAACCCCAAGCTGTAGGATACCTAAGTTTCGGAGGTGCTTGGTCGAATCATTTACTCGCCGTAGCAGCCATGGGCAAAATGCTGCAGCAAAAAACGGTTGGCTGGATACGTGGTGAAGAGCAACGAGAAACCAACACCTACGAACGCTGGTTGAAGCAATTGGACATGGAACTGCAATTTGTACCACGTTCCTTGTTCAAAAACAAGGAGGCCTTGTATGCGCAGGCAGCAAAGCACTACCCCGAACTGACGATAATACCCCAAGGCGGTTACCCTCAGCCCAGCTCCATTACGTTTGACCGGTGGCTACAGGAAATTCCCCCTTCCTTTACCCATTATCTCATCGGCTGTGGTACCGGTGCTACCCTGCTTGGTTTGGCGGAAGCTCTTCAAAAAAATGCACGCCCGGTAACGCTTATTGGCATCAGTGCCATTCACATGCCCGAAGAACTGGAACGCCTACAGCAGGAAGTACAGCACTTCTGGCCCAACTCAATCGTCAACGGCCCACCCGATGGCAAACGATTTGGTAAAATTTCGACCCAACGCTTGCGCTTGAGTAAAATATTCTTCGAACAATGCCAGCTTGCACCCGATCCGGTTTACGACGCTTCTTTGCTACAATGGTATGTAGAGGCAGTTCAATCACGCTACTTTGGAGCCAACGACCGCGTGCTTTGGCTTCACAGCGGCGGGTTGAGCAGTTGGGCCGGCTTTAGGCTAGAATGCCACGAATTGTTCGGCCTGTAAGCGCATAAATTGCCAGTACTCTTCATTTTGTAACTCGCCATTGCGTACATACTTGCCTATGTGAATGAAGCGTGGACGCAAAGCCAAGGTGTGAACCCCTACATAGTTGAGTACATCGGCAAAGTGGCTCATGGCCATGGCCGAACCTTGGGTGCCATCGGCAATGCCCAACATACAAGCTTTTTTGTGCTTGAAGCTTACGGGAAATTTCATGGCATCTACCCATACTTTCAAAATGCCCGGAAAACTGCCGTTGTACTCAGGAATGATAAATACAAACTTTTCGGTAGCACTCACCAAATCTTGCATGCTATCCCAAGCTTCGTTAGGCAGCTTCACCTTTTTATACAAGGTCGTTTCTAAGATATTGGTAGGAATGTCTTTCAGGTCGAGAATCTCGGCCTGCACCCCTTGCTCCGCTAAAACCTGTTGATAAAATCGCGCCATTTGCGCAGTGACTGCATCTTCGCGTGAAGTAGCAGCTACGATGGTAATTTTCATAAATCAACTAACAGCTTTGAGCCTGCTAATGTTCGATTTATTAAATTGTTGTTTTGCGTAATCTAAAGAAAGCTCAAACTTATCGAGCTTGGGCTCATGGGTTGGTAAGCTGAACATGGCATCCATCAAAATGGCTTCCATGATCGAACGCAAACCACGCGCTCCCAATTTAAACTCCATGGCCTTTTCAACCACAAAATCTAAAACATCGTTTTGAATGCTCAATTCTATTTGCTCTAATTCAAAAAGCCTTTCATATTGCTTTACCAGCGAGTTTTTGGGCTCGGTAAGAATGGCGCGCAAGGTGGCTTCATCAAGCGGATTCAAATAAGCTACCACTGGCAAGCGCCCTAAAAGTTCAGGAATTAAACCAAAACCCTTCAAGTCGTTGGGCATAACGTATTGCAGCAGGTTGTTGCGGTCAATCTGCATTTCGGTTGCGCGTCCAAATCCAATGGCACTTACTTTCACCCGACGAGCAATAATTTTGTCTAAACCATCGAATGCCCCACCACAAATAAACAATACGTTGCGGGTATCTACTTGAATGAACTTCTGCTCGGGGTGTTTGCGACCACCTTGGGGCGGTACGTTAACCACCGTTCCTTCCAGCATTTTCAGCAAAGCTTGTTGCACCCCTTCACCGCTTACATCGCGGGTAATAGAAGGATTGTCGGCTTTGCGGGCTATTTTATCAATTTCGTCGATGTACACAATGCCACGTTCGGCGGCAGCCACATCGTAATCGGCGGCTTGAAGCAATCGGCTGAGGATGCTTTCTACATCCTCACCCACATAACCTGCTTCGGTAAATACGGTAGCATCGGCAATGCAAAAAGGCACATTGAGCATGCGGGCAATGGTGCGGGCCAACAAAGTTTTGCCTGTGCCGGTTTCGCCAACCAAAATGATGTTCGACTTTTCAATCTCAATATCATCTTTCGCTTGCTGATTGATACGCTTGTAGTGGTTGTAAACCGCTACAGCCAGGGTACGTTTGGCTTCATCCTGACCAATCACATACTGATCGAGATGCTGCTTGATTAACAAAGGCTTTAAATTGCTGTACTTTTTGTAGTTGCTGCCTTTGCCCGTACTCTTTTCGGGCGCCATTTGCTCGTTCAAAATATCACTGGCTTGCTCTACACAGCTGTCGCAAATGTGAGCCTCCAATCCGGCAATGAGCATTTTGGTTTGCTCTTTTTCCTTGCCACAAAACGAACAATGTACCTTTTGCTTGGCCATGCTTTATTGTTTCGGATTACGAATCAAAACGTCATCGATCATGCCGTATGCCTTGGCTTCTTCGGCACTCATCCAGTAGTCGCGATCGCTGTCTTTGCTGATTTTCTCAAAGGTTTGACCGCTGTGCTCTGCAATGATGTTGTACAACTCATCGCGCACTTTCAAAGTTTCCTTGAGGGCAATTTCCATTTCGCTCACCTGACCTTGCATGCCGCTCATGGGCTGGTGAATCATCACCCGGGCGTGCTTGAGGGCAGTGCGCTTGCCAGCAGCACCTGCGCACAACAATACTGCCGCCATAGAAGCCGCCATGCCTGTACAAATGGTAGCTACATCGGCCGCTACAAACTGCATGGTATCGTAAATGCCCAAACCGGCATACACCGAACCTCCAGGCGAATTCAAATAAATCTGAATGTCACGGTTGTGGTCCACCGAATCGAGGAACAACAACTGGGCTTGGATGATGTTGGCCACCTCATCGGTTACAGGAACACCCATAAAAATGATGCGGTCCATCATCAAACGTGAAAACACGTCCATGCTGGCCACATTCATGGGGCGCTCTTCGATGATGTAAGGCGTGAGGTTGTTGATTTGGTGACGTACGTAACCATCAACGGTATTGCCCGACTGGCCCAAGTGGCCAACGGCGTATTTGCGGAATTCGGTAGTAAAGTTCATGTTCGAAATTTACTGCTATTAACCAGCATTTTGCTTGGTTAGTTTCTCAAATTCTTCGTAGCTGATAGGAGTTTCGGTTACGTTAACATTTTGACGCACCAAATCCTCGGCCTTGCGGTACTTCATCGAATAAAAGACATTGGTGTAATTGTCGTCTTTTTTGAGGTAATCGAGGGCGTATTTTTCCAAAGTTTGGTCGTCCATCGGAATGCCGTAGCTGCTGAACTGGCGGTACAACAATCCTTTGGCTTCTTCAATGATGTCTTCGCCTTGGAACTGTACTTGGTTCTCTTCCAGCAATTTATCAATCAACACATCGCGACGCAACTGCTTGGCGTACTCGGGGTACTGCTGTTCCAAAGTAGCCTCGTCGATCGGATTTTTGGCATTCGATGCTAACCAACGCTTCAAAAAGTCGTCGGGCAACTGAATGTGGTCGGTTTGGAAGAAAGTGTCCATCACTTCGTTGCGGAGCAAACGCTCGGCTTCTACCTGCAACGAACGGCCCAACTCCAATTTAATACGGTCGGTAAAATCGGCTTCGGTGGTAATTTCTTCGTTTCCAAACACTTTGCCAAAGAACTCGGTATTCATTTCGGCCAATCCTTCGCGCATGACGTTGCTTACGCTGGCTTCTACCTCGCGACCAATCAAGGCCAATTCTTCTTCCGTTTTTTTGATGCCAGCGGCAATTTTGGCATTGTCGTCGCCAAAAATCAGCTCCAAGCGGGTGCGGGTGGTGTACTCGCGGCCAATGCCGGTAAGTTCGGCTTGCAAGGCGCTATCGGCAATGTCGGCCAATTTTACCAGGCTCACAGTTACCAAACCGCCGGTTTTGATTTCGCCGGTTTCGTCCAATTCGCGGATGCGCAGGAATACCATGTCGCCGGCTTCCGACTTCTCGGGATAAGCCCCTTCGAAGTGGCGGGTGCGGAGGTCTTTGATGTAGTTTTCGATCAACTCCTTACCTGGCTCTACCTGGTAAAGATTAAAGGTTTTGCTTGGCGCAGCGGTGCTCACCTCGGGCTTGAGACCGATGCTGAAAGTAAAGCTGAAGCTTTTGTCGGTTTCGAGGCCATCACCAAACGGATCATTCTCCTCTTCGGGCATGGGCTGCGCAAAGATGTCGAGCTTGTTTTCGGCCAAGTAGTTGTTGATGCCGTCTTGCACCATTTTGTTGAGCTCTTCGTACAGCAAAGCCTTGCCATACATTTTTTTCACCATGCCCACAGGTACCATACCGGTGCGGAAACCGGGCATGGCCACCTTGCGGCGGTAGTTTTTAACGGCTTCATCGAACTTGGCAGCGTAATCGGCCGGTTCGATGTTTACAATCACCTTGTTCTCAAGTACGCTTACTTTTTCTGCTGTAATGTTCACTGCAATGGAATTTTATATCTCTATCAAAAAAGGGCCGCCAGCAATGGCCAGGCCCTGGGTTCATCCAATTTCAATGCTCCGTGTCCTCCGTGCTCTCCGTGTTTCACAAGCCAGCCGACTTCGGTCTTTTGAACCTTGAACTTTGAACCTTGAACCTTGAACTTTATTGGTGCGGATGGAGGGACTCGAACCCACACGCCTTGCGGCACCAGATCCTAAGTCTGGCACGTCTACCAATTTCGCCACATCCGCTTGTAAGGCCGCCTGCCTTTTGCCTTCACTTCAACCCTTTGAAGGTGTCGTCGTTAAGGCCTGCAAAGATATGGGAATTCACAAACTTTTCAAAGACAGAATGGGTCTATCTGAACCAACCTTCGAACAACGGATAAAAATCTTGAGAAATGCTTGAATTGTGTAGTTTTACTGCGAAATACTGGCTGATTGTATGGAGGATAGTGTTGCCCTAAGCAGAGAAGAAGTTGAAAGAGTAGAAATTTTAAGGCGCTACCGCTCGCTTTTACGCGCGGTAAAACCTTTCATGAAAAAAGGCGATAAGCGCTTGTTGCGCACGGCCTTTGACATGGCGCTCGATGCGCACAAAGACATGCGTCGCAAATCGGGTGAACCTTACATCTACCATCCACTCGAAGTGGCGCGCATTACGGTTGAAGAAATTGGCTTGGGCACCACTTCGGTTATTTGTGCGCTGCTGCACGATGTGGTAGAAGATACCGAAATCACCCTCGAAGAAATTGAGCAGGAGTTCGGCAATGTGGTAGCCCGCATCATCGACGGGCTCACCAAAATTTCGGGCTTGTATAATAAGTCGACCAACACCTCCAACCAAGCCGAGAATTTCCGCAAGATGTTGCTTACCCTGGCCGACGACGTACGGGTAATATTGATCAAACTGGCCGACCGCTTGCACAATATGCGCACGCTCGACAGCATGCCCAAGGAAAAGCAGCTCAAAATCGCCTCTGAAACCAGCTTTTTATTTGCTCCCCTCGCCCACCGTTTGGGTTTGTACGCCGTTAAATCGGAACTCGAAGACCTTGCCCTCAAATACACCGAACCCGAGGTGTACAAAGACATAGCCCGCAAACTGCAGGAAACCAAGGCCAAACGCGACCGTTTTATCCGCGACTTCATTGTGCCCATCAGGCGCGAAATGGAAACCACGGGCATGTCGTTCGAAATCAAAGGCCGGCCGAAATCTATTTTCAGCATTTGGAACAAAATGCGCAAACAAGGGGTCGAATTTGAAGAGGTGTACGACTTGTTTGCCATCCGCATCATCATCGACAGCGAGCCGGAGCGCGAAAAAGCCGATAGCTGGCGCGCTTACAGCGTGGTGACCGATTTGTATCAACCCAATCCGAAGCGCCTGCGCGACTGGATCAGCACCCCCAAGGCCAACGGGTACGAATCGTTGCACACCACCGTAATGGGCGCTGGTGGACGTTGGGTAGAGGTGCAAATACGTACCCGCCGCATGGACGAAATTGCCGAAAAAGGCTTGGCAGCGCATTGGAAGTACAAAGAAACGGGCAGCGACAATGCCTTCGACGATTGGTTGAGGCGCATCCGCGAAGTGCTTGAAAATCCAGAACCCAATGCCTTGGAATTCATCGACAACTTCAAGCTGCAGTTGTATGCCAAAGACGTATTTGCCTTCACGCCCAAAGGCGATTTGATTAAACTCCCCGGTGGTGCTACGGCGCTCGATTTTGCCTTCGAAATCCACACCGACATTGGCATGAAGTGCATTGGCGCCAAGGTGAACCACAAAATTGTGCCGCTCAGTTACGAATTGCAAAATGGCGACCAGGTTGAAATACTCACATCGAGCATTCAAAAGCCCAAAGCCGACTGGCTCAATTTCGTAACCACTGCCAAGGCCAAAAGCAAAATCAAGCAGGCCATCAAAGATTACCGCCGCGAGATGGCCGAGCAGGGCAAAGACATCTTTGAGCGGAAGATGAAGCAGTGGAAAACGCCCATCACCGAAGAACTGATGGCCAAAGTGGTGAAACAGTTCAACGTGCAAAGCGCCACCGACCTGCACTACCTCATTGCCACGGAGCGATTGGATTTGGCCCAGCTCAAAGCCTTCATCCTCAACCCGAACAAAGGCGAAAACCGGACTGCACCGCGCATCGACGAAAAGAATTTTGGCAGTTTGGTACGTTCGAACTCCTCGGCTGCCGACGACCTGCTGATCATCGACGACAAAATCAGCAAAATCGACTACACCCTCGCCAATTGTTGCAATCCCATTCCAGGTGACGAAATTTTCGGCTTTGTAACCATCAACGAAGGCATCAAAATACACCGCGTTAATTGTCCGAATGCGGTACACCTCCTATCCAAATACAGCTACCGGGTGGTAAAAGCCAAATGGACCGCAGCATCGGCCGTTAGCTTTTTGGCGGGTATTCGCATCACCGGCTTAGACGATATTGGCATCATCAGCGGCATTTCGCAGGTGATTTCAAACGATTTGAAGGTGAATATGCGGAGTATCAGTGTGGTATCGAACGATGGCATGTTTGAAGGCAACATCATGGTGTTTGTAAACGACACCAAGCACCTCGAAACCCTCATGCGCAAATTGCTACAAGTGAAGGGGGTTCTGAAAGTAAGTCGATTTGATTCAACCCCCGATTGAGTGAACCGTTAATCCAAAAAATTGTTGATTTTCGCATAAAGCAACACCATGCCAACCACCAAGATTGTAGAAGAAGTAAAGCAGATCTTTTCGGCCTACCTCGAAGAGCACGGTCACCGCAAAACGCCGGAACGCTTTGCCATTTTGGAGGAAATTTACAGCCGCAACGATCATTTCGACGTGGAGTCGCTCTACATCCAAATGAAAAACCGCAATTACCGGGTGAGCAGGGCAACGGTTTACAACACCCTCGATTTGCTGCTTGCCTGCGATTTGGTAACCAAGCACCAGTTCGGCAAAAACATGGCGCAGTTTGAGCGGGCGTATGGCTACAAGCAGCACGACCACCTCATTTGTGTTGATTGTGGAAAAGTAGAAGAATTCTGCGACCCCCGCATCCAGGAAATCCGCAACGATATGGGCAGTTTTTTCCACCATCAGGTAAAGCACCACTCTTTGCACTTGTATGCGGCTTGCGATTTGCATAAAAGCGGTGGCAATTGTCCACATTTACAGAAAAACCAAGGGCAAAGCTAAAAAAGCCCTTATTTTTGGGCTTTAATAGCTGTACATGAAAGCAGATGTGCTCTTAGGCCTGCAATGGGGCGACGAAGGCAAAGGAAAGATTGTTGATGTAATCACACCCGAATACGACATCATTGCCCGTTTTCAAGGCGGACCGAATGCCGGACATTCACTCGCATTTGAGAATACCAAAATTGTATTGAACACCATTCCCTCGGGCATTTTCCGCGAGAATGCGCAAAATATCATAGGCAATGGGGTGGTGATTGACCCCATTACACTGCAAAAAGAAATCACCAAATTGCTCGAGTTGGGTGTTCCTGTGGCCGACCGCCTGTACATTTCGCGCAAGGCTCACCTGATTATGCCCACGCACCCGGTGCTCGACGCTGCTTACGAAAAGGCCAAGGGCGACAATAAAATCGGTTCTACCTTGCGTGGCATTGGGCCCACTTATGCCGATAAAATTGGCCGTTCGGGCTTGCGGGTGGGCAATTTAAACAGTCCCGATTTCAGGGCCACCTACAACCAAATCAAAGAAAAGCACCTGCAAACCCTGCGTTTGCTCGATTATACCGACCCGGAGCTGGAGCAAAAAGAAGCCCGCTGGTTCGAAGCCATCACTTTTTTGAGTGCCTACAAAACGGTTGACAGCGAACTCATGATCAACCAAGCCCTCAAAGCCGGCAAAAAAGTGCTGGCCGAAGGTGCACAAGGCACTTTGTTGGACATCGATTTTGGGTCGTACCCCTTTGTAACCTCTTCGAATACCATCACCGCCGGCGCTTGTACCGGTTTGGGCTTGGCTCCGCAACGCATAGGTGAAGTTTATGGCATTTTCAAAGCCTATTGCACCCGTGTAGGCAGTGGCCCCTTCCCTACCGAATTGCACGGTGAAGCCGGTGAAGAGCTGCGTAAGTTGGGCCATGAATTTGGCGCTACCACTGGCCGTCCGCGCCGTTGTGGCTGGATAGACCTGCCTGCCCTCAAATATGCCATCATGTTAAACGGCGCTACGGCCCTGATCATGACCAAAAGCGATGTATTGAGCGGTTTCTCTGAAATTGGCGTTTGCACCCATTACGAAACGGCCGAAGGCTTAACCGACATCCTGCCATTTGACCTGGCCGATGCCAAGCCAGTGATTAAAATGATGCCTGGTTGGCAGCAAGACCTTACCGGCATGAGCAGTGCTGAGCAGCTGCCTGCAGAGCTCAAAAACTACATAGATTTTTTGGAAGCACAACTCGAAGTGCCTATCAAGGTGGTATCTGTTGGTCCCGACCGCAGCCAAACCCTTTTCCGCTAATTCATGGATGCACTTTCGCTGACTGCCGGCGAAGTGCAACCGGCTTTGCATCGGTTCATTGGGGCGCTCCAGCATTATCCGTATCTCGTAGTACTCAACAGCAACCTAAAACGCGATGGTTTGCCGCCACAATACCACCATTTTGACTGGATGGTAGCAGCTTCGTCGTACGCCACTTTAGAAGTAGCCTCCGCGGGCAATGCCTTCGAACAGTTGAAAATCAGCAGGCAAAGCAAAAAATGGCAATTTGGCTTTTTGACCTACGACCTTAAGAATGAGTTGGAGTCACTGAACAGCGAACAGCCCGATGGGCTGGGCTTTCCCGCCATGGCCTTTATGGAACCCGAATGGCTGTTTGTGTGCCAAAACGGGCGTATCGACTGCCTGCTCCAAGCCGACAAGACCCATTGGCATCATTGGCTGGAAGATGATGTGGCTGCCGATGTAAGCTTACCCAAAATCAGCTTTCAAAGGCATGTGAGCGATGCCGATTATTTGCGAACCATTGAAGACATTAGGGAACATATTGCCGCCGGCACGGTGTACGAATTAAATTATTGCATGGAGTGGAGTGCCTTGGTAAGCAAATTGGATGGCCCTACAGTTTACCGAGCGCTAAACGCAAAAACCCAAGCTCCTTTTTCTACCTATTTGCAATGGAATAACCGCTGGCTGGTTGGCGGAAGTCCCGAACGCTTTTTGCGCAAATCCGGCTCAGAGCTCATCAGTCAGCCCATCAAAGGCACCATCCGCCGGGCTGCCGATACCGAATTAGACGAACAATTGCGCCAGCAGCTTGCTTCCGACGAAAAAGAAAAGGCCGAAAACATCATGATTGTGGACCTGGTGCGCAACGATTTGAGTAGGTCATGCAAAGCCGGATCGGTACAAGTGCCGGCCTTGCAGCAGGTGTATACTTTTGCCACCGTGCACCAAATGATCAGCACCGTACGCGGCGAAATGAAAGATGCAAGCCAAGGCATTGAAGCCATTGCCGCCGCCTTTCCCATGGGTTCTATGACCGGTGCACCCAAAATCAAAGCCATGGAGCTGATTGAGGCACTCGAAAAAAGCAAACGTGGCCTTTATTCGGGAGCCATCGGGTATTTTACGCCCAACGATGACTTCGATTTTAACGTGGTTATCAGGAGTTTGCAATACAATGCCCAAACCGGTTACCTCAGCCTCATGACGGGTAGTGCCATCACCTACGATTCGGTGCCCGCACAAGAACTGGCAGAATGCGAGCTCAAAGCGGCTGCTTTGCTGGGCTTATTCACCTAAAGTCATGTTTGTGTCAAACAAACAACATTGAGCACAGCTTGTTGTGTTGCTTTGTATTTTCGTTTCAACCTAAATGAAATTGTATGAAGCAGATAGTACTTTTTTTGTTCATGTTTATGTGCATGAGCGATGCATGGGCACAGCCGGCACCTTGCAATCAAGCTGTTTCGCGCACCACCCTCGAAACCAATAATGTTAGGGCACACTACATGGTATCCGGGCCCCACTTATCGGAACCCAACACCCAAAAGGGCTTTGAAGTCCCCAAAGGTTCGGGCAAAAGTGCCTTTTCAGCCCTCAGTTTTTGGATAGGCGGCATCGATGCCGTTGGCACCTTAAAGGTAGCGGCACAAACCTACCGACAAGCCTCAACCCTGGGATTGGGTTACTGGGCAGGGCCACTCAATGTTGATTCGGCAACGACTTCTGCGGGTTTTTGTAATTTGTATGATCAGATATGGCGCATCAATGCCAACGAAGTGCGCAACCACCGAAACAATGTAGGCAATGCCGGTTACCAAGTGCCCGCCAATATTGCCAACTGGCCCGGAAACGGCGAAGTAGCCTTTGGATACGACGCCAATTTGGCACCCTACCACGATGTAAACAACAATGGCATATACGATCCAGCTCAAGGCGACTACCCCAAATTTTTGGGGGATGAAGCTTTGTGGATGGTTTACAACGATAGGGGCAATGCTGCTGTGGCGAACAAAACCCCTATTGGCATTGAAGTGCAGGAAACCATTTTTGCCTTCAACCGCTCGGGACCGCTGAGCAATGCGCAGTTTATGGAATATAAAATCATCAACAGGAGCACGATTCGCTTAGACAGTGTCTTCTATGGGCATTTTGTTGACCCTGCCTTGGGCAATCCGAACGATGATTTTATAGGTTGTGATGTAGCCAGGGGAATGGGCTTCGTTTACAATACCGATGACGACGATGAGGGCTTGGATGGCTATGGCGTACAACCCCCAGCAGCAGGCCTTGCTGTTTTTCGCGGACCATATTCCGAATTTAATGACGGTTTCGACAACAATTTAAACGGCCAAGTGGATGAATTAATCACCGGTTGTGACCAACAAGCAAGAACCGAAAGCATGACCATGTGGAACTTCATGTCGTTTGTAAACGACCCGACTGTCATGGGTAACCCATCCACCGCTGAACATGCCTTTAATTACTTAACGGGCAGGTGGAAAGATGGACAGCGCATGGTGTTTGGAGGCGATGGCTATCCCGGAAGCCCGGGTGCCACCAACATCCCGGCGCGCTATCAATTTCCAGGCAACAGCGACCCGAACGGCTACGGCATTGGCGGAAGCTTCACCAATCCGGTAAGTGCCCCGTTTAATTGGACAGCTCCATCGGGCATTCCCGGTGGCCCGAATGTACCTGCTGCCAGCCGCCGTTTTGTAATGAGCATGGGGCCGGGCACCTTGTTACCTGGTGCCGTAAATACCTACATTATAGGTGCCTTGTGGGCGCGTGCCACCAGCGGAGGAGCACAAGGGTCGTTAACCGCCTTGAGAAATGCCAAAACCCAAATTCAGCAAGCTTTTGATAATTGCAGCATTTATGGATTGAATGGATTATCGACATCAGAAAAATCCCTGGCACATATCCGTGTTTACCCGAACCCCTGCAATGATCTTGTATGGATAGAAGGGGATGATTTGGAAGGCCAGCAGCTTCAAATACAAATCCTCGACTTACAGGGCAAACTTATTCGAAAAGCAACATCTTCATTCAGCTACGAGCGTAGAATAGCCATCGATATGAGTGAATTGGAAACGGGTCTTTACCTCATTCAAACAAGGGGAGCTGGAGGCAGCAGGCTTTTCAAAGTGTTCAAGCAGTAAAACGAAAAAGCCGCAATGTTGAACATTGCGGCTTTTTGTGTATTAGCAGTTGCTCATTATTCAGCAACCACTTCAATGCTGAACTCAGCCTTCACCTCGCGGTGCAAGTCGGCTTCTACCGTATAGGTACCCACTTCCTTGATGTCGGCTTTGATTTCGAGGCGACGACGATCAACGTCGAAACCTTTTTCTTTCAAAGCATCGGCCACCTGGAGGGTGGTGATGGCACCGAAAATACGGCCACTCTCACCTACTTTGGCACCCAACTTCAAGGTCAGGTTGGTGAGGTTGTTCGCCAAAGCTTGGGCGTCGTTCTTCAGCTTTTCTTGCTTGAAAGTAGCCTGCTTTACGTTTTCGTTGCGCTCTTTGATGGTCGACTTATTGGCGATGGTAGCAATTCCTTGTGGAATGAGGTAATTGCGGCCGTAACCAGGCTTTACCTTTACTACATCGTACTTATAGCCTAGACCTTTAACGTCTTGTTTCAAAATAACTTCCATGTCTGTCTCCTCCTCTTATTTCAAACCATCGGCTACATAAGGCATCAGGGCCAAGTGACGGGCACGCTTGATGGCCTGACTTACTTTACGCTGATACTTCAATGAAGTACCTGTGAGGCGGCGAGGCAATACTTTACCTTGCTCGTTCACAAACTTCAACAGGAAGTCGGCGTCTTTATAATCGATATACTTAATGCCATTTTTCTTGAAGCGGCAGTATTTTTTGCGGTTCTCGTCCTTGACGGGAATGGCGGCAAAGCTATTGCTGATCATGGATTAAGCTTCTTCGGTTACGGGTTTAGCGGCATTGCTGCGGCGCGATTGGTTGTAAGCAATGGCATACTTGTCGAGTGCCACGGTGAGGAAACGCAGGATGCGTTCGTCGCGACGGAATTCGAGCTCCAATTTGTCTACCAAGGTAGATGGGGCTTTGAACTCCACGAGGTGGTAAAATCCTGAGGATTTTTTCTGGATGGGATACGCTAACTTCCGCAGGCCCCAGCTTGCCTGGTGGACGATTTCGGCGCCGTTTTCCTTCAGCACCTTCTCAAACTTCGCGACCGTGTCTTTTACCATCTCGTCGGTCAACACCGGCGTCATGATAAAAACGGTTTCGTACTGATTCATTCGATTTCAGTTTAATTTAAAAAATGGAATGCAAAAGTAAGGATTAAGCACTTAAATGCCAAAGGGATTGTGCTTTAAAATTGTGGATTAGCCCAAGTTTTGTGGAAAACCAAGGTGAAAGGTTGGATTAGGAGCTTTGAAAATGCTTTACATTTGTGAAATGGAGAATTACATTGTTTCGTTTCGGAAGTACCGTCCTGCCAGTTTCGATACGGTGGTGGGGCAGCACCACATTACAGAGACGCTAAAAAATGCAATTCGCACCCAGCAATTGGCCCAGGCCTTTTTGTTTTGTGGTCCACGCGGGGTAGGTAAAACCACCTGTGCCCGTATTTTCGCCAAAACCATCAACTGCACCAATCTAACCGCGGAAGGCGAGGCTTGCAATGCTTGCGATTCTTGCGTGTCGTTTAATAGAGGCGGATCTATGGCCATCCACGAACTCGATGCCGCTTCAAACAATTCGGTTGACGATATCAGAAGTTTGGTGGAGCAAGTTCGCTACGCCCCACAAGGCAGCAAATACAAAATATACATTATAGATGAGGTGCACATGCTCTCTACTGCGGCCTTCAATGCATTTTTGAAGACACTGGAAGAGCCCCCCTCCTATGCCATATTTATATTAGCCACTACCGAAAAGCACAAAATCCTTCCTACGATTTTGTCGCGCTGCCAGATTTTCGACTTCAACCGCATTCAGATTGACGACATCGCCAAACAACTGGAGCGCATTTGCAAACAAGAGGGTATTACCTATGAGTACAATGCCCTGCATGTAATTGCACAAAAAGCCGATGGTGCCCTGCGCGATGCCTTGTCGATCATGGACCAAGTGGTGAGCTTTTCGGGCGGACAACTGAGCTATGCAGCGGTTATTGAAAACCTAAACATCATTGACCATGAATACTACTTTAGGGTAACCGATTTGCTGTTGGCGCAAGACATGCCCGAAGTAAGTCTGCTGTTCGATGAAGTAATTAGCAAAGGTTTCGAAGGCATAAATTTTATTACCGGCTTGGCATCGCATTTCCGAAATCTGTTGATGGCCAAAGACAGCCGCACGGTGAAACTGTTGGAAGTGAGCGAAGAAGCCAAATCGAAATACCTGCAGCAAACGCAAAACAGCCATCCCGGCTTTTTGCTATCGGCACTTAATTTGGCCAGCCAAGCCGAGGTAAACTACAAGCAAAGCAAACAACCCCGCCTGTTGGTTGAACTTGCTTTGATGAAGATGTGCTTCTTACCTCAATTCCGCGATGGAGCACAATTGGGAGAAGAGCTAAAAAAAAAAGTAGCTGAACAACCCGTTGTACAAGCCTTTGTAAACCCGGCGCCGGTGGCTACGGTTAAGGTTGCTCCCCCACCTGCCGCGGCAAGCAGTTCAACTTCAACAGATGCAATTAAGAAGGACATCGGCAAATCGCCCATGGCCTCCATTAAAATCGGTAAAAATTTAGCAGGTATCAAAACCACCTTGGCCCCTGCTGCGTCTGAGCAGCCGTCGGATGCAGTGGTGAGCGACGAAGAAACAGGACAGCTCGACTTTGCAGCGGCCTGGCAACGCTTATTGAATGAGGTTAAGCTTGCCAAAAAAGATTACCTCCATGCGATATTGTTAGAGCATGCCCCTGTATTGGATGACGACAACGCCTGCAGCCTTCAGGTACTTAGCGACGTTCAGCATCACATACTCGAACAAGAAAAAGGAGAATTATTAGAAAAACTTCGTCGATGGACAGGGAATTTTAACATCAAATTTGCTTATGTTTTTTTAAAAAACGACTCAGATGTTGTCAAACCAGTAACATCGGTCGATAAATTCAGCCGAATGGTCGAAAAAAACCCACATTTGTTGAGCATGGTTGAGAAATTTGGGCTTGACATTGATTATTGAGCGTCTTATATTCGTCCAATATTTTGTGTCTTCTGACGAAAAACAAAAATTAAAAACAAGAACATGTTGGTAAAAATCCCTCTGAAAAACACCGATGAGTCGGCAATTGTAGACGACAAGGTGTACGAATTCCTCACCGAGAATCCGTATTTGAAGAAAATCGGTTTCGTAGCTAATTTGCGTAAACACTCACGCGGCTATGCGTTCTTCCAAAAGAACTGGCCTTTGGGTGATGGTGCTTACAAAAACGAAACCATCTATTTGCACAAGCTCATTGCCGAAAAGTTTATCCCAAAGCATGAGTCGAACGAGCGTTTGTTGGTGAACCTCATCAACAGCAATCCGCTTGATTGTCGTTTGGCTAACCTCGAGTGGGCTATCCGTGCGAAAGTGGTTCGCAACACCTCTAAAACCGAGAACCAATTTGGTTACCGTGGTGTAGTGAAAAGCGGCAAAAAGTTCCGTGCCATCATTTTCCACAATAAGGAGCGTATCGATCTTGGTCTCTTTGCTACTCCCGACGAAGCAGCTTTGGCTTACAATGCCAAATCGGTTGAGTTGTTTGGCAAAACCAATGGTTTGAATAACGTTCCTGAGAAGAAGTAATTCAATCGTTCTGTCAAGAAAAAAAAGCCGCGAAGTGATTCGCGGCTTTTTTGTTTTCAGAATTGAGGGTTACGGTTTGCACATTTGCGATGGGCGGGCTTTTTACCACAAATGTTTATGCGCAGCACAAAACTTTCTGCTACCAATAAACTGTCTGTCGAGCATGAAACCCCGCCTGTTGCAAATGTGCTGTTACCGGCTGGCGCTTCCTGTCTGCTTAGGTTGTTTTTTTAGTATTATTCTCTATTCTAAATAGTTTGTCACTTTGGGATAACTTAACTGCAAAATAGTCTGCTTTGCTAATCTCATCAGGAAGTTTGTCTTTGAGAATTGAGGCAACAAATTGAATGTTGTTTCTATTTACAAACTCTGCAATTTTTACCAACTGCTTATCATCCATTAGTTCCTTTTTGTCATTCAGTAAAAAATGCAAACACGGAATATTTTCTTCGTCTGCGAAAAGAGTGTATGCTAAGTCAAAGCAAGAAATTTCGCCTTGCTTTTTTCCTGAACTCATATTTGCGTTGAATGAACTGAACTTGTATAATCTTTGTCCCTTGGTATTTGTAATGATGTCGTATTTGACTGCATATTGCTCGCCATACAGTTCATTTGAAATTGATGCAAAGTGTTTGTTGAATTTGTTTAGTTGTGTTTTCACAACTTGCTCAAAGCTGTCACTGAAAAGTTCGGTATCAATTTCACTTAATTGTTTGTTAAACTCCTTGATGTTGGATTCAACCTCACTCAACTGTTGGATGATGTTTTCAAATTCGCCCTTCTTTCTGTATTTTTCAGTGAGTTCACCAATTACTTTTTCAAGTTCCTCAAACGAATTACTTTTTGAAATTGCAGTCACCAATCTTTTTTCATCTGCAAGTAATCGTTTTAGTGAATCATTATTTTCTGAAATAGATTTTTCAATTGCCGGTAATTCTTTGGTGATAAATTTCACCTTCTCCTCAATCATTGTGTTGTGAAATGCAACAAGGTCAGAAAATGATTTTTGAATTGTTGTAATTTTGCTCGTTGCTTGTTCGTAAATAATTTCCAACTGCCTCAAGTCAATGTCTGACTTACTGGATTTAAGTTCTGCCTCTGTTTCTTTTATCAAGTTCTTACGAATATTCAACTTGCCAATACTTGAACTCAACTTGTTGATTTGGTATTTTACTTCGTTAAGTTTATCCAAATCCTTTTCGAAGTTTTCGTTCAGATTGAAACTGCTTTTCTTTTTGTTCAGTTCTTCAATGTCGTTATTGATCAAAGCTAATGCCGTTTCGTAAGCAGTTTTTGTCTGATTTTTTTCAAGGCGACTTCTGTAAGTGTCCTCTTGCTTTAATCTTGATAAAATTTCTTGCTTGCTATTACCTTTCGTGAATTCACAACCAAAAAGAAAAAGATATAGTGTTTCATACTCTGCATCGGAAGTGTAAGTATCAAGAGTTTTAAGTGTGTTGTTAATGCTTTCGTCTTTGTATCGGATATTGTGTGAAATTATTTGCCTGAAAGTTGGTTTGCTTGCAAGATGCTCGGGGAAAAGAATGCTGCCTAATCTTAAATCAAATTCTTCTTCTGTCAACTGGTCTCCATTGATAGTTCTGATGAGTTCCTTTCTTGCTAAAAAATTTCTTTCAATTACGATGTCTTCAGTTCCTAGGTCCAAGTTAGAAGTCAGAACAAGTGTAATCAGGATTTTATTTTCAATCAGGTAATCCTTTACAAGTTTGTATTCCTGCTTTTTTGTTTCATGGTCAACATAAATGTGTTTAGGATTTGCACCTAAACAAAAGTCAACCAATTTCAGAACGGTTGTTTTGCCTACACTGTTGCCTGTGATTTGGTTTTCACTTTCATCAACAATCAAGTTAAGTCCTTTGTGAAATTCAATTTCACGAATGACTTTAGGACCGCTTGTTATCGTTAACGATTTTAAGAACATAATTCTATTTCGCCTTTGGGATTAAGTTTTGCAACTTCTAATAAATACAGCCAATCTAAACAAAGTATGAATACTGAAAATGACATTTGCTTTTTAGATTTCACTTCCTGATACAAGTCAAGCATTTTGTAGCTGGTTTCCTTTTTCAATGAATCAATCACAAATGCACCATTGTAGTAGATGCTATTATCGGGGTGAATGTTATCAGGTAGCAGCATAATTGTATTTGTCAGGGTTTTCAAATATTTTACACCTAATAAACGCATCTACCACAAGAATGTTAATGCAAAGTTCAAGTTCGTCAAATGGAATTGCAGTGTAGTTTGAACTATTCAAAACCTTTCCTTCCACTTTAGAAATTACATCAAAGAAAAGTTGGTCATCGGTCAAGCTGCTTTTTGCTTTTGCATATTCCTGTCTGATAGTAGAGAGAACAGAATTGCTTTTGTTGCTCCCTTGTGAATCAAATACTGTGTAGATTTTATCTACTCTTCCATAGTGAACTCTGTAATCGTCTATGATTGCTTTTGCAGAGTTCAAATTGTTGTGAGAAATTTTTCTGTCAATCTCAAAGCTGTTAATTTCTGCAACTGGTTCTGTTTTGTCCCAATCTTCTTTTGAAAGAATATTTATAACAGTAGCCAAATTTGATTCCAATTTCATTGGGTCTATTTCCATTACCAATTCCTTTTTTACAAATTGGTAAATGCGTTCTTGGTCGTCAATGTGCAACCCTCTTATTTTTGAAAGGATTGAGTTTTTATCAATAATGTCAGTAGAAGGAGTGAAACTAATTCCATGAGGGTTCTTGAAGGTGTCTTTTCTTAAATCGTCAGCATCTCTTGCAATTGAAATAAACTTGAAGGTGTAACCTGTGTAGGTTTTAATAGAGTCCTTGGAAAGAGAAGATTCTATTTTCTGTTTGCTTGCTGTTGACGAAACCTGAATTACAAACTTATTTTTGTGATCAATCAAATCAATCGCCTCAACATTTTGCTTGTTGTCGTTTTCGTTTGTAACTGACCAACCGTAAACCTCATTCAAGAAGTATTGATAGAAGTTTTCAGAGTGTCCATGATAGTCCAAAATGTTCAACTTGCCTCTGGAAATTATCCGAAGTGCAAGAAGGTTTAACCGTTCTTCAATGACATTAAAGTAATCTGGTCTATTCATTTTCGATTGGCAAATTTAAGCATTTTCTGTCCCAATTTCATTTTCATAAACTGCTGATTCTCCAAAGGTCAGTCAAGTCTCCATTGTGTTGTCACACGCTTGTCGGTAACTTGTTTATATGCGTGACTAATTTACCACCAAAAACAAAAAAGCCGCGAAAAGCGGCTTTTTTGTTGGTTGATTTTGTCTATCAGAACTTGATGCCCAATCCAAACATGATGTGGCGGCCAGGCATAAAACGGGCTGGATTGTCGGGTGGTGTGCCGCGCGAACGGAAGTCGCGAGGATCTAAGAAGGCCGGGTCGCGCTGGTTCGAAGGAACGGGATCGCCAGGCATCCAAGCACGACCAGTGATGGGATTCGGAATTACCGTATTCATCACATTGAATACATTAGTTACTTGAATGCTTGCCTCTATGCGCAATCGCTTTTTCAGCTGCCACCATTTTCTCCAGTTGATATCGACCCAATTCTGGCTCTCGCCCAAGCCCGCCCACAATGCTTGTGGATTGGGATCGCGCTCATAAATAGGACGGCCTGTAATGGGCTCGGTTCCTTGAAGAATAAAAGGCGTGTATCGGCGGCCTGTACGGTAAACCCCCTCAATGTAAAACGACATACGGTCGAGGGCTTTGATGCCAAAAAGCCCTTTTTTGTTGTTGATCGTAAAGGTGGCGTTACCCTTAATGTCGAATGGGCTGTCCCAAGCCAAATAGGTTTCGCGGGTATCTTCGCGGTTACCAGTGTTCAAAATTTGGTTAAGGGCTTCGTTGGCCGATGAACTTTGACCCGTTGCCACCATGTACGAACCCGACGCCTGACCCACGAACCACTTGCCAATGCGTTTGAGATAGGTTACTTCCAAACCACGTACGCGGGCATAATCGGCATTGATGCGCAAGGTACGCGTTACTTCACGGCCGGTGAAGTCACGAATTTGGACCGAAGCGGCGGTAATAAAGTCGTATTTGTCTTTCCAATAAGCCGATACCGTTAAGGCGTCGTTGTTGCTCAGCTGCGAACGCACCCCTAATTCATAGGAAATATCCACTTCGGGATTCAAATCGGGGTTGCCCACACGCGACAAAACAGAGCGGTCTTGGTACAACGGATTCAAGCCCTGATACACCCAGCTGGGGTGAGGCAAAATCATGGAGTGGTTGTAGTTGAAGAACATCACCTGATTTTCCTTGATGGGGAACGAGGCAGAAATTTTGGGCAACAAGCGCATTTTCATGCGGCGACCAAATACCCCCAAGGTATTGTCCATATAATTCTGCCTGATTTCGTCGCGAATAGGCGAACGGGCATCATTTACCGCATCGTCGGCAAATTTGCCCGGGAACCAATATTCTAAACGACCACCAATTTCGGCAATCAAGCCGCGGTATTTGATTTTGTTTGAGGCATAAAAGGCACCTCGGGTTGGGCTTACTTTCCAAACGTCGCTGTAATCGCCCAAGCGGAAGCTTTGACTCACACTGCCATCGGGCAAAGGAATGGGAGCACCAATCCACGGACGGATGATGTCGATCCAGAGCATGTCTTGGGCACGTACTTCGGTACCAAAAACGATGCGGTCGCCGCGCGAGTTGTAGTAGTAGTTACCGGTGTAGCGGGCGCTGTATTCGGTTACATAGTGATCGTGCCAAAGGGTACCAATACCGCCGTTGTTGAACAATCCCGGTCCGGGCAAAACAAACACCTGGCTATCGGCCGGGTTAAAATAGGTCACCGGAAAATTCACAATACTGGTGGGGTCGAACTCCGAGTCAACGTTTTCGGGGCGCCAGTAACGGCCATTGGCATCGGCACGCAAGCGCACAAACAAACGCGATGCATTAACGGTATACGAAAATTTATTGCTGGGTGTATGCGTGAAGTTCACCGTACCCATGTTGGTATCGTGGGTGTAGGTATTGGCATTGTCGGGCTGCAGCATAAAATCGTACTGGAAACCCGGCAAAAAGGGCACGTCGTTACCAATAATGCGGAGCATGTTCACATCCTGGTTGATGGTGATAGAACGCAGGTAAGTGAAGCTGAGGCGCATGCCCGGTTTAAAATCATAATCGAATTTAAGCATGCCCGCCCAGCGGTTGTCTTGGAAAGGCGACATGCGGGTATTGGGGTAGAGCGACGAAACCACTTGCTGCGCTGGCGAGCGGAAGTACTGATCGTCGAAACTGCCCTTAAACGAGCTGAAAACACGGATGGGCTTGGGAGCCAGGCCACGAATTGAACCGCCTACGGTTCCTTCGTACACTGCGTTGTTCCACACGGCATTCCAGCCACGGTTGAAGCCCAGGTTATCGCGTCGGTGGGTGAAAGAATATTCCCAGCGATCGCCGCCCGAACGGGTTTTGGTTTTTACGATACCCGAAGTTCCATCGCCATAAGCCACGTCGCCACCCCCGGTGGTGATGTCGATGCTTTCGATGGAGTTGGTGCCCAAGTCGATACCGAAGCCGGTACCTGCCAATGGGTCGCTTGCCGACACACCGTCGATGATAAAGGCGGTTTCGTAGGTTCGTCCACCGCGGATACTTACCCCTTCGGGATTCAATACCACACCCGCTTGGGTATTCAATACCCCTTGTAATTGCCGCACCGGAGCGGCTTCAATGGCTTCTTGCCCTACCCTTTGTTCGGTACGGGTTTGTTCGATGTCGACCAATGGCTTATCGCCCACAATAACTACCTCTTGGTCGAAAGTAAGCGACGAACGGCCCAAGGGAATATTGAGGGTACGCATAACGCCCTTCTCTATTTTGATGCCCGTGAACACCTTCTTTTCGTAGCCCAGGTAACTCACTTCCACATTATAGGTACCGGGGGGCACATCTTGAATGCGGTAGCGACCGTCGAAATCGGTGGAGGCGCCAAAAGTGGTTCCTTTGATGATTACGTTTACACCTATGAGGGGCAATTTATCGTTGGCATCGGTTACTACGCCGGTAATACCGCTTTTCTGCGCCAAGGCCGCAGTGGCCACTAACATGCAGAAGAACAGAGAGTAGAGCTGTTTCAATACGTGCGCTTTAATCGGGTGGTAAAACTAAGGAACTGACGCCAAAATGCCAGCTTTTTACACTTTAAGTTTGGGTTAAATGCCTTGGAATGGCAGCTTTTTTTCCACATTACCGCACTGCGACCTTATCGGATGGTGATTTCGGTCATGCCGTACTTGTAGTCGGCTTCCAGTAGCTTTTGCAGCAAGACCAAATCTTCGGGCCTGCGCACAAAATCGAGGTCGGTGGTGTGCACCATCAAACAGCGCATGCCGCTGGCCTGCTCCATGAACTCGCGGTAGCCCGCATCGATGTTTTGCAGGTACTCGGCGGTGATGTGTTTTTCGAAGTCGCGGCCGCGTTTGGCAATGTTTTCGAGCAGCCGATTGGTGTCGGTTTTGAGATAAACGAACAAATAAGGCTGCGGTAACTGGCTATTCACAATGCCAAACAATTCGCTGAAAAGCTGGTATTCGTCTTTATCGAGCGTCCGCCGGGCAAAAATCAAACTTTTGTAAAAGCTGTAATCGGCCAGCAAGCCACTTTTTTTGAAGTCATGGGCGGCAAATTCATCGCGCATTTGGCGGTAACGCTCCGACAAAAAAGCCGTTTCTACCGAAAAGGCATAGCGCTTCGGATCTTCGTAAAATTTGGGCAAAAACGGATTTTCGAGGAAGCGCTCGTACAAGGCCGGAATTTGCCATGCTTGCGAGAGCATTTGGGTGAGGGTAGTTTTTCCTACGCCTATATTGCCTTCAACTACCAAATAACGTTGCATTAGGCCTGTACCTCCTCACTTTTAACCACTTCTAAGGTATCGGTACATGCCGCCAGCAATTCGGCAGTGGTGCGTTTAAAAACGGGATGCAGCCATTGCGGCCATACTTCCATCAAAGGCACCAAGGCGAAGCGCCGCTCGTGAAGGCGTGGATGGGGCAGTTGCAATTGGGGACCCTGCTGCTGCTGCTCGCCAAAAACCAAAATATCGATATCGATGGTGCGGTCGGTCCACCGCTCTTCTCCCCTCACCCGGCCGAGCTCCAATTCTACTTTCAAACAGATATCGAGCAACTCGTGAGCCGTGATTTTCACCTCAAACACCAGCACCTGATTGAGGTAAGCCGCTGTGCTTTTTCCTCCCCAAGCTTGGGTGCTATAAATGGCTGAAGCCAAACACAAAGAACCTAACATTTGCTCGAGCTTTAGGCGTGCTTGTGTTAAGTTTTCATAACGATTGCCCATATTGGCACCTGTTAGGAGGGCGACTCGTGTATTGTTCAAAATAGCGATTATTTTAGCGCCACAAACCTAACTTAAATGCGTCAGTTTTTTAAATTCACCCTGGCTTCGATGCTGGGATTTTTATTTGCCGGTATCTTGCTCTTTGCCATTATCGCGGCCATGATTGCTGGCTTGGCCAGTTCGGGCAAAAAAGAGGTAAGCATTAAACCCAATTCGGTGCTGCACCTCAATTTTAACGCCCCCATTGTTGATCGCAGCTCGGAAGACCCTTTCGCAGGCTTCGACTTCATGACTTTCGAAGGCGGAAGTTCGGCCGTTTCGGTAAGCGATTATGTAGATGCACTGGCCAAGGCTGCTGAAGATGAGAATATCAAAGGTATTTTCCTCGATTTGGCTGGAGTAGAGGCCGACCAAACCATCCGCATGCGCATTCGCCGGGCGCTACTGGATTTCAAACAAAGCGGCAAATTCATTTATGCTTACAGCGAGGGCTATAGTCAAGCCGATTACCTCTTGGCCAGCGTTGCCGACAGTGTGTTCATGGTACCCGTGGGCGAAGTGATGTTCAACGGCATTTCGAGCTCGCCTACCTTTTTCAAAGGCATGCTCGACAAGCTTGATATTGATGTGAAACTCATCCGCGTGGGTAAATACAAAAGCGCCGGCGAACCCTTCATCCGCGAGAATTTGAGCGACGACAACCGCTACCAAATAAGCAGCTACCTCAACAGCATGTACGACCAAATGCTGACGGCCTATGCAGAGGGACGCAAAATTCCGGCCGACAGTTTGCGCGCCATGGCCAGCGAATACCGCATCCGCAATGCCGCTGATGCCGTAAAAAATGGCCTGGTAGATCGTTTGGTTTACCGCGACGAGGTATTAACACTGTTGGCAAAAGAGACTGAAGCCAAAAGCATCGACAAAATTGAATTTGTTGAGATTTCAGACTATATAAAAGCCATGCCTGCCGATAAAAAAACGGAGACCAAAGACCGCGTTGCCGTAATTTATGCCATTGGCGATATTGAAAGCGGCGAGGGCGATGACCAAACCATTGGCAGCGATCGCATTGCAGCAGCTATTCGCAAGGCACGTCTCGACGATAAGGTGAAAGCCATTGTATTGCGCGTAAACTCACCCGGTGGCAGCGCTTTGGCATCGGATGTAATTTGGCGTGAGACCATTTTGGCCAAAAAAGCCAAACCCTTTGTGGTGAGCATGGGCAGTTTGGCTGCTTCGGGTGGTTATTACATTGCCGCCGGAGCCGACAGCATTTTTGCCGCACCCAACACCATTACCGGTTCTATTGGGGTGTTCGGACTGATTCCGAGCTTCGATAAATTCATGAAAAACAAAATCGGCATTACCTTCGACCGCGTGGTGACTGGTCCATATGCCGATGCCATGAATGGCCTGCGCCCCATGACAGCCGACGAAGAACAAATCATCCAAGGCATGGTAAACCGCATTTACGAAGAATTTGTGCAGGTGGTTGCCAAAGGCCGTTCGCTGCCGGTTGACAGCATTCACGCCATGGCACAGGGCCGTGTTTATACAGGTGAGCAAGCCTTGAAACTGGGCTTGGTTGACCGCATGGGCGATCTCGACGACGCCATCGCCTGTGCTGCCCGCATGGCCAAACTCAAGGACTACAAATTGAGGGAATTGCCCGATCAGGAAAATCCCATCGAAAAGGCTTTGGAAGGCTTTATGAGCGCCCGCAGCCAGTCGGTGGTACAAGAGCTAGGCCCCTTATACAACAACTATGTAACAGCCAAACGGGTGTTAGAAAACCATCCTTTCCAAGCCCGATTGGAATGGGAAAATCTTCGCCCCTACTAAGCTCATCCATAAAAAGCCGGAGTTCTCTCCGGCTTTTTTATTTTTGCCCCTTCCCATGGGTTTAAAAATCCTGATTATCCGTTTCAGCTCCATGGGCGACGTTGTTTTGACTTCGCCCGTGATCCGTTGTTTGCATGAGCAATTGCCCGGTGTTGAAATTCACTACCTCACCAAAGGCAGCAATTACGAATTGCTGCGTGCCAATCCTTACCTCCACCGCATCCATTTGTTAGACGTGAAAGAGGCAAAGGTGATTGCACAATTGCAAAAAGAGCGGTTCGATTACATCATGGACTTGCACCACAACCTCCGCAGTTTGAAGTTCAAACGGGCCTTGAAGGGCAAGGCGAAAAGCTTCGATAAGCTCAATTTCGAGAAATGGCTGCTGGTGAATTTCAAAATCAACCGCATGCCTGCTGTGCACATTGTTGATCGCTACCTGGCCACAGTTGCGGCTTTGGGAGTGAAAAACGATGGCAAAGGCTTAGATTACTTTGTACCCGAAGATGCGCGGTTGTTGGCAGCAGATTTCGACAGTCGATTGGCCAATGGCTATGTAGCTTTTTCTATAGGCGGGCAACATGCCACCAAACAGTTGCCCAAGGCCAAAATCATGGAGATTTGCCAGTTAATTGGCTTGCCCATTTTACTCTTGGGTGGTAAAGAAGAGCAACAAACCGCTGCTGAAGTGGTAGCAGCCTGCACCAATCAGGTTATTGTGTCGGCCTGTGGACAGGTGGGCATCAACCAATCGGCCGATTTGGTGCGACAAGCCCGGGTGGTGCTATCGCACGACACTGCCTTGATGCATTTGTCGGCAGCCTTTAACCGCCCTACCCTGGCCATTTGGGGCAATACCGTGCCGGCTTTGGGCATGTATCCTTACCTCCCACAACATCCCGAACGGTTCGAAAATTTTGAAGTTTTGGGATTGAACTGTCGGCCCTGCTCCAAAATCGGTCACAAAAGCTGTCCCAAAGGCCATTTCAAATGCATGCAGTTGCAAGACAGTGCTTTCATAGCCCAGCGTGCCCGGTATTGGTTTGCGCAGGAGTTGTAAACCCTGTGGCTTTTCGAATGTTTGTCAAGACATGACCCAAGCTTTTGGGTAAATTTACCCCATGCCCGATTTGCTCGAATTCAGGCCGCAAGGCATTTATTGTCCGCCTGCCGACGTTTTCATTGACCCTTGGCGCAAGGTCGACAAGGCGCTCATCACCCATGCACATGCCGACCACGCGCGCTGGGGGCAGCGTCACTACCTGGCCCATGCCGACAATGCCTATGTGATGCGTGAGCGTTTGGGCAAGGATATATCGCTCCAACTGGTGGCCTATGGCGAAACCATTCACATCAACGGGGTGAAATTCAGCTGGCACCCGGCGGGTCACATTCCCGGTTCGGCACAAATCAGGGTAGAGCACCAAGGCGAGGTGTGGGTAGCTTCGGGCGATTACAAAGTAGAGAACGACGGCCTCTGTGCTGCTTTTGAGCCTGTTGCCTGCCATACTTTCATCAGCGAGTGTACTTTTGGCATGCCTGTTTACCGGTGGGAGCCGCAGTCGGTGCGGTATGCCGAAATCAACCAATGGTGGGCCCAACAAGCCGCTATGGGTAAAAATTGTCTGCTTTTTGGTTATTCACTGGGCAAAGCGCAGCGTTTGTTGAATGGCTTGAACCCAGGCATTGGTCCCATTTTCGTGCACCCCAGCATTGCCCAAATGAACGCTGCTTTGGAAGCGGTGGGATACCGATTGCCAGCCAGCCTTCCCCTATCGGCCTACAACAAAAAAGTGCATGGCACTGGGGTGATGGTGGTTGCGCCACCCGGTGCCGGAGGTGGTACTTGGCAGAAAAAGTTCGAACCTTACAGCGATGCCTCGGCTTCGGGCTGGGTGCAAGTACGCGGCAACAGGCGATGGCAGTCGCTCGACCGCGGTTTTGTGATGAGCGACCATGCCGATTATCCCGGCTTGCTACAGGCCATCAAAGCGTGTGGGGCCGAGCGCGTGGTATGTACCCACGGATTTACGGCGCTTTTTAGCAGGCAATTGCGCGAAATGGGCTGGAATGCCCGCGAAGAACATACCTTGTTCAGTGGCGAAAGCGAACAGAGCGAAAAAAGTGAGGAAGGCGCCGAAGGCTGATGGAAACATTTGTGAAGCTTTTCGAGTCGCTCGACCAAACCACTTCCACCTCGGCCAAAACCGAAGCCTTGGAACTCTTTTTCAGTGCAGCCGATCAGCGCGATCAGGTGTGGACCATTGCTTTGTTTACCGGCAGGCGTCCGCGCCGGCTTATCAGCAGCGGGCAACTCAGGCAATGGGCCGTGCAGCACAGTGGCTTCAGCGAATGGATGGTGGAAGAATGTTATGCCCATGTGGGCGATTTGGCAGAAACGCTGTCGTTGCTGCTGCCCCCACCAAAAGTACAGGAGCTACAACCAGCCTTGCACGAGCTGTTGACCGAATTGCTCGCTTTGCAAAAGGCCGATGAAGCTGCCAAAGAAGCCTTCGTAACCCATTATTGGCAGGCATTGTCGCCCACCGCACGCTTTTTGTTCAACAAGCTACTCACGGGAGGCTTTCGTGTAGGAGTTTCGGAAAAGCTGATTGTTAAAGCGCTTGCCAAGGTGTACGGGCGCGAAGAATCGGCCATCACCTATGCCCTTAGTGGTAAATGGGAAGCTCACCAAATTGATTTGGAAAAACTTTTGGCCAGCAACAAAAGCGAAGACGCTTCTAAACCCTACCCCTTTTATCTGGCCTATGCACTCGAAAACGAGCCCGCAAGTTTGGGCGAGGTAAGTGATTGGCAAGCCGAGTGGAAGTGGGACGGCATCAGGGCACAGCTCATCAAACGCGCTGGGGAAGTATATCTGTGGTCGCGGGGCGAAGAATTGCTCAACGATTCGTTCCCCGATTTGGTAGATACTGGGCGGCAGCTGCCCGATGGCACCGTGATTGACGGCGAACTGGTGATTTTAAATGAAACTGGCCTGCAATCGTTTGCCGATTTACAGCAGCGGTTGGGCCGCAAAAAACCCGGTAAAAAGCTGTTGAAAGAACTACCAGCCGGACTCCTTTGCTACGATTTGCTGGAATGGGAAAACCAGGATTTCAGGCAACTTCCGTTGCGAGTAAGGCGCGCCCAACTCGAGGCTTGTTGCCATGACGCAAGGTTGAACCAATTGGCACTTTCAGAGGTGATTGAAGCCCAAAGCTGGGCAGATTTAGTGAAGGCCAGAAGTGAAAGCAGGGCCAAACTGGCCGAGGGTTTAATGCTCAAAAGGCTCGATTCGACTTACGAAAGTGGTCGCAAAAAAGGCGATTGGTGGAAATGGAAAGTCGATCCACTGTCGATAGATGCCGTTTTGCTTTACGCCCAACAAGGTCATGGGCGGCGGGCTGGTTTGTACACCGATTACACCTTTGCCGTTTGGGATGGCGACAAACTCGTCACCTTTGCCAAGGCTTACAGTGGTTTGACCGATGCCGAAATCAAAGAAGTTGACAAATTCATCAAGGCCAATACGCTCGAAAAATTTGGCCCGGTGCGCACTGTAAAGCCCGAGTTGGTATTCGAAATTGGTTTTGAAGGCATTCAGGCCAGCAACCGCCACAAATCGGGAGTGGCTTTGCGTTTTCCGAGGATTTTGCGTTTCAGGCGCGACAAGCAAGCAGATCAAGCGAACACCCTGATTGATTTGAAGGCAATGTTGAGAGATTAAATTTTGATAAAATTTCGTCTTTTAAAGCCAGCACCTATGGCAAAGCCCAAGTAAAGGAAAGTTGATTTTAGTAGCTTTTGAAGCTATATTTAAAGCACTTAGCTAAGCCTTACCTCTCACGACAATAGGTTGACCAGTGCCGACGATCTGCTGAAGACAGGCAACAATGGCCTTTGAATTTCGTATTTTCGTCATTCTAAATGCAAAAAATGAAAAAAATTGTCTTGGCTTTAGTGCTTTGCTTGTCGACTTTCGTCGATTTGAGTGCACAAAACATTGTACAGATCGGCAATGACACCACAAGGGCTACCAATACCTTGTACAGTCCAATATACCGGTTTAGCGCAACCAGCACCACAAGAGGTTCTGTTGGTAATATCATTTTTCAGCAAGCCGAATTATTGGCTGCGGGCCTAAGCATTGGTTCGCGAATAGATTCTATTGCATTTCAAAAACCGAATCCTTCTGCCTCGACAGCACCATTTTTATTCAGAATGTTGATTGGAACATCGGCTCGGACGGTGCCCCTTCCAACGACCCTTACTTGGGGAGATGTAATTGCAAACAAGCAAGTAGTGATTAATGATACAGCCCATGTTTTGAGGGCTGACACGGGTTGGTATGTTTTCAGATTTTCGTCACCCTTTATCTATCCCGGTGGAAACTTAGAAATAGCAACTCAGGTTGATTATGGAACAACTGGTGTTGCCAGCATGATTAATGGCCCACTTCAATGGAGGTTTAGCAGTGCGTTCACAACCTCTGCCGTTGGAAATACCATTAGTGCAGCTGTAACCAACACCACAGCATTAAGTGGCACAGGCACTGCCCTAAAGCAAAGACCCAACATTCAGTTTTACGTTGGTGCAGTAATTGCCGACGATGCCGCATTAATGAATTACACCAGTTTAAATGCACCAATATTTTCTGGCTCCAATCAAACGGTGAGTGTTCAAGTTCTAAATTCTGGCATAAACACGCTCACAGGCATTTCACTGAATTATCAGCTCAATCAAGGTCCAATTATTAGCCAAAGTTTCACCACCAATTTGGCGAGTGGGGCCTCAACCACATTGTCTTTCACCACTCCCATTGTTGTTCCTAGTACACAAAACTTTCAGTTACGCACGTGGATATCGGGCATCAACGGGGGCGGCATCGATGGCAATGCATTAAATGATACTATAGGAAATACTTTTTGTACTGGCCTTCCTGCGGGTACGGTTACAGTTGGTGGAAGTGGTACCTTCCCCAACCTTCAAGCTGCGTTGAGCCAACTGAGTTGCGGTGGTATTGGTGGGCCTGTAACCCTTGACATCATAGCCAATCAGACCGGTAATTTTACGCTCTCAGCCATTCCGGGCAACAGCAACGGGGGCATTACCATAACTTCCAGTAACCAAGCAGTTATTGGCAATGCTGGCGGTAGCAGTGTATTGACTATTAACGGTGTTTCGAATTTATCGGTTCAAAACCTCATTTTCGAACGTACTGTGGTGCCTACAGCATCGAACTTTTTGTTGATTGGTGACAATGTCAACAATATTACCGTAGCGAATAACACCTTTAGGGGAATTGCAGCTTCCACATCAACGTTTAACAATTTGGTGCGGTTCAACAATAGCCAGTCTATCACCTTCATTCAAAATCAACTGCGCGATGGAAACATAGCCTATCAGGCCAATGCAAGCACTGCCGGACAGCCGAGTTTGAGCCACATTGTGAGTAACAATGCCTTTGAAAACATCTTTGGTTCGGGTGTTGTGTTTGACGGTACAGGTGGTTCTAACCTGGCACTTATTGAAGGCAATGTTTTCGTTAACAGCATAACACCCTCTACCACTGCCGATGCCATTGCTTTAACCAATTTGAGCAACGCCATTGTTCGCGGCAACCGTGTTAGCGGCAATATTGGTAGGTATGGCATTCACCTGAGTAACTACAATGGTACCAGTACCACGCCTAACCTCGTTGTCAACAACTCCGTTTCGGGACTGATTGCCAGTACTACTGGAAATGCTTTGCGTCTTACAAGTACAGGAACAGCACTGGCCGACCGCGACTTTGCCCGCGTGGTGAACAACAGCTTTCACATGCGCACTGCCACTACCTCTACCACAGCCAATGGGGTGGTGTTTTTTACTGGAGGTACTGCAGCGGCTCCAACAACCAATGGAGTGGTGTTTGTGAATAATCTTGTTTCGATAGGACACACTGGTACCAGGCCTCGACAATTGCGCATGTTGCATTTTTCGAACCGCGTATATATTGACTCTAACTTTGTAAATTTTACGAACAACTTTTATAACAATGGCACCGACAGCTTGGTACACATTGTGACTCCCGTGCAGACATTGGCCAATTTGAGCGAATGGCAAGCACTTGCGGCTGGTCTTGACCAGAATTCGGCAGCAGGTGATCCACAGGTATTGGCTTTGGCGGGCGACGATCTTCGTCCCACGCCAGCATCTCCACTTATCAATGGAGGCTTGTTTCAGCCCGATATTACCTTTGACTTGACAGGTGCTCCGCGCGATCCACAGCCAGATATTGGTGCTTTTGAATTTACGTCGGTATTGAATAGTGCAGCCCTGGTAAATGTAATGAATCCAGCCGCTGGCCGTCTTGTTCCCGGCACGCAGCAAGTAAGCATCCGTTTTGCCAATTTGGGCACGAATGTGATCAATAACCTACAGTTGAGCTACCAGTTAGGCAGTGCAACGGCGGTAACCGAAAGTTGGTCGGGCACCTTAAATCCGGGCGACTCTACCAATTACACCTTTACCACTGCTTTGGTAGTGCCCAACCAAATCATAACCAATTTGCAATTCAGGGCTTGGGTGGCCAATCCGAACGGACAGGGTGATGCCGATCCGGCGAACGACACCATTACCCGATCTAATTGCATCGCCATTGCGGCTGGAAACTACAGCGTAGGCAGCGCTTCGAGCACTTTTCCTTCGGTTCAAGCTTGGGTAAGTTATTTGAATTGTGCAGGTGTTACGGGTCCGGTTACCTTCAACATGGATTTTCCAAACAACGTACATACTGCCAGCACCATTCGCTTGATCAATGTGCCTGGCTTAAGTGCCACCAATACCCTCACTTTAAACGGCCAAGGCGACACGGTTCGGTTTGAGGCGGTAACGGGTGACCGCGCGCTTATTTATTTGGAGAATACAAGTCACGTGACTATTCGCAACTTCAACTTGATATCTACTGCTGCCAATTTTGGCATAGGCATACACCTCCATCTGTCTGACAGCGTGCGCATTGTGGGTAACCAGATTGATTTGAGTGCCGTGACCACTACATCGACTACACAAACCAATGGCATATTTATTTCTGCCAGTCCTTCGGCCTTCACTGCCACCACTGCCCAAGCGCTTCGAATTGATTCGAATGTGGTCATTGGTGGAAACAGTGGTATTCGTTTGGTAGGCAATGTCAGCAACAAGAGTCGGAATTTGTATATAGGCAACAATTTGGTCCGTGATTTTTACCAAAACGGCATTTTCTTGGTGCAAGTTGATTCGGCTTTGGTGGAGAACAATGAAGTTAACCGTGCATCACGTACTGGCGTTACTACCTTCCAAGGCATCAACCTTGAAGCTGGTGCCGAAGGGGTGATGATACGTGGCAACCGCATACACAGTGGGTTCAACTCGGCAACCACCCGAACAGCAGCAGCCTTTGGTGTAAGGATATCATCGCCTGGAACCATCACCAAAAGAAACTACATTGTAAATAATTTGATTTACGGATTTACAACCACTGGTAACCAAAACGGCATCCTGTTAAATGCAACTAATTTTACCGATATTCTTTTCAACAGCATTTTCTTAACCGATACTTTGTCGAGCGGAAATGTGAGAGCGGTGTATTTGCAAGCCTTAAACCAAAATGTACGTATCGTTAACAATAATTTGGTTGTAAATAAGGAAGGCACAGGCGAAAAGCAAGTATTGTATTTAGAGCGCGATACTACCAGCGTGGAGATAAACCACAATAACTATTATACTGCATCTACTGCAGGTATTGTTAATTTGTTGCATTTGGGTTCTGTAGGATATGCTTCTATTCCTGCTTGGAGGGCTGTAAATCCGCGTTACGACAGCTTGAGCACCAATGGAAATCCGTTATTCGTGAATGCTGCACAGGGCAATTTAACCCCTACTTCTGCAGTACTCGACGCTGCTGGAACGCCTATTGCTTTTGTACAAAATGACTTTAATGGAGCTGTTCGTGGTGCTAGCCCTGATATAGGAGCCATTGAGTTTAACCCGCCACAACGCGACTTGGCACTTACGCAATTGCTTACCAATTTAGAGGACGGTTGTGTGCCATCGCTGCAAATTCCGATCAGCGTTAGGATTTCTAACATTGGAAATACGGCATTCGATACTTTATTCGTTTCGTATCGCCTTAACAGCCAAGCTTTTCAAACCGACACCATTGCTTCGGGTTTAGCGAGTGGCAGCATTTTGCCTTACACTTTCCGCCAGCCTGCCACTTTTACCAATGGTACCGACACATTGCTGGTCATTGCCAAAGGAACTGGCGATAATAACCCCAACAACGATACCCTGCGCAGGGTTGTCAATAATTTCTTGGCAAACGTATTACAAGTGCCTTACAGCCAAGACTTTGAAAGCCCTGCTGTGCCCAATGCGCTGTGTGTATCGGCAGGCGATAGTGCCAGGATATTGGTTCAAGGAAACAGCATTGTCAATTTACCTATCAATGGCAATTCCAGTTTGGTAATGATGGGCAGTGCTACAGGCGCTCCTTGGACCGCTCCAACGGTAACAAACTGGTGGACAATCAATCCAAACCACCTATCGGAAGCCACCATTTATGTGAATGTAACCGGCTTGAACCGTTTAAATTTAGCTTTCAATTTACGCCAGTTATTTAACACCACTGCGGCAAACAACAACTTCCGTTTGTTGGTAAATGGCCAGCAAGTAACACCGGTAAATGGCACTGCTGCCACTATCAGGCCGGTGAATGCAGCTTCTAGCAGCACTACTATCCCACTGTTGTATAGTTTAGACGCATTTTTGCAAGGTTCTGATACGCTTGCCATTACTTTTCAGTCGAGCGTGCGGTTTAATACTGCCAATGCCACACCCAATGCCAATGCCATCGACTCTTTGCGCATCAGCATTCCACAAGAAGTAAGGTTCAATAATTTGACCCGAATTCCTTCAGTGTGTGCACCCGCGCCTCAAAACATCAGCGTTAGGCTCGATACCGTTGCCAGCGTTAACCAAGTTAGCTTGCAAGTTGGTGCATTTGGTCAAGCCTTCAGCAGCATTAGCATGACCCGGGGCACCACGCCAGGCACATGGCAAGCAACTATTCCTGCGCAACCAGTTAATAGAATAGTTCGTTATGCTGTAGTAGCTCAAGATGTCAATGGTAGCTGGAGCAGCGATACTTTGTCCTTTGAAAATAGGCCTGGAAGCATTTCGCTGGGTAACGACCAAAGTATTAACTCAGGTCAGCAAGCCACCCTTACAGCCTCTGTTCAACTGAAAGGAACACCAACTTTGCGCTTTACAGAATTTATGCAATACAAGTTTCCAGCTGCTAATATTCAAACCACATGGCCAATAGGTGTTCCAAACAATGCCGACGATATGATTGAACTGCAGAATTTTGGCAGCGATACTGTTGATTTGGCAGGATTGCGAATGCTTTTATTTGGAGCAGCTAATCGATGGGTATTAAATTTCCCAGCTGGTGCACGGGTTGCTCCAGGAAGAGTAGCCATTGTATTGCCAGGCTCTGGAGCACAAGATTTCGTCAACCAGGTATTTTACATGGGCGGAGCCAACAACAACACATTACTCAGCTCAAATCGAAATGGTGCCGTGCTTTTAGACACTGCCAGCAATGCGATCATCGACATCCTGATGACGAATGACTCTATATTGCCAGCTGATTTAAACCTGCCTGCTTCGGCATGGACAGGCTTCATAGGCAGTAATAATTCAACCGGCATTAGGAGAGTAAATCCATCGCTCAACGGAGCCGCAGCTTGGGGTGTTTACTCAGCAAGTGATACCACGGGCTTTGGATACTTAAATCCGGCCCTTACGTTGCAGCCCAATCCGACTCAAATTAATTGGTTTGCTGGCACTACTCCTATAGGTACCGGTATTTCGCAAACGGTTTCGCCTACAGCTACCACTTCATATAGTGTAGCTTTCAACTTTGGAAACTGCGTACTGCGCGACACCGTGGTGGTGAACGTGCTTACCACCCCTACTCCCGATTTAACCATATCGCGCATTGCGGCCCCAGTAACCGGCAACAGCAGCATCAATGCCCCTATTGTTCCGCGCATTTGGGTACGCAATCTGGGCACGGCAGCAGCGCAAGGTTTTAGCGTAAGCAGCACGGCCAATGGCACGCCTTTGGGAACACAAAACTTTACCCAAAGCATAGCTGCGGGCGATAGCTTGGAGGTGAGTTTGAATGCTTGGAATCCTACTTCGGGTACTTATGAAGTATGCTTCACTGTAAATACTCCTGCCGATGCCGATACGACCAACAACCGCCGCTGTGTAAGTGGTGTGCAAATCACCAATACCACCTCGGTTAACGAGGTGAATGCCTTGGGTGTGCGATTGTACCCCAATCCAGCTCAAAGCCATGTTACCATTGAGCTTCCCGACCTTAATCAAGATTATGAAGTACAGTGGATGGATGCCTCTGGCAGGTTGCTCGGCAAGCTGCAACATGAGGTAGGGCGTTCGGCGAATGTGCGCCTCGATGTTCAGGCCTTATCCAACGGCATTTACTACTTGCGTGTTCAAAACAAAGCTGGTCAATTTAGCCACCTGCGCTTTGTAGTTGCGCGCTAATCCAAGCCATTACCAAGCCCCGTCCCCAAAAGGACGGGGCTTTTTGCTTCATGGCTTTTTCAACATTTCAGCAGTTGGCTTGTTGTTTTGTTAAATTCGCCCCATGCAACAAAACGACATCATTATTGTCACCGGCGTGAGCAAAGGCATTGGCTTGGCCACTGCCAAATTGCTTTGTGAAAAAGGTTATACCGTTGCCGGTTGGGGCCGCACCCAGCCAGCTTTTACCGATATCAACTTCCATTTTATCAAATGCGACGTATCTGACCATCATCAGGTAGCCTCAGCCGTACAGCAAACCCGAAGCCGTTTGGGTGAAAACATCTATGGCTTAATCAACAATGCGGGCTTTGGGCATTTCGGAAAAGTAGAAGAACTATCCCTTGAAAAATGGCACGATATGTTCAATACCAATGTGCATGGGCTCATGTATTGTACCCGCGAGGTTGTTCCTTTTATGAAAGCCAAACAGCGTGGACACATCATCAACATCAGCTCCATTGCCGGTTTGAATGGCATTGTGCAAGGCAGCGGCTATTCGGCTACCAAATTCGCAGTACGCGGCATCAGCCATTCGTTGTATGCCGAGTTGCGCGAAGATGGCATCAAGGTTAGCTGCGTTTATCCAGGTTCGGTAGCTACCAACTTTTTTGATACGGTAGAGGGCATCAACATCAGCCCCAATATGCTGCAGCCCGATGATGTGGCTACCCTCCTGCTACAATTGCTGCAATCGCCACCCAATTTCCTCACGGTAGATGTAGAAATCAGGCCCTTGCAGCCGAAGGGTAAGAAAGGATGAGGCATTAAAGCCGTATTTAATGCAACAAGTACTTTTTTGAGATCATTTGCGTTAAGGGTTTTGTTTCGAATCGCGACAAAACCTTAATCTTGTATGCTAATCAAAAAAATCTTGGTCTTGTGCACCACCCTATGCCCTGTTGTGTTGTTTGGACAATTCATTCCTAAGCCCAATGCAATCCAACTGAGCTTTAGTCCTGGCCTCGGTCATTTGAGCTTTGCCAACCCCTTGTCTTTAAACCAAACTTTGCCCAACAAAAGCAACCAGCTTATAAGAGCCCCTTTTCCAAATTACCGGGGCACCTATGGTTCGCATCAAACAATACAGCAATACAGGCCGGGTCTGTTGGCATTTCACAACATACAGCTGTTGCTAGGTTGGGAACAACGCACTTCGGGGAAGGCCACTAGCCGGTTCGAACTCGGTTTGAGTTATCAACGAATGCCCGGCAGACGTTCGTTTTACACCAATACCAATGTGAGCAGCTTGGTGTTTGAAAGCGACACGACGCTCCAGAATTATTTTTACAGTTACGAAGAAAATTTCGATTTGGCCGAATTGGTTACACGCTATCAAGTGCGTATTTCACCTGAAGCATCCAAAAACGGACTTTTTATTGGTGTTTCGGCACGTATAGGCACCGAATTTTTGAAACGCGAAATTGAGGCAACCCTAACCAATTATCATTATGAGGTATTGCCAGAACGTAACATTTTCTATTACAGCGAAAGGCAGTTCAAACTTCAAAGCAGACGTGGTAGCTATCTCAGCTTTTTGATCCCCATCTCCTATGAGCGTAATCTCACTGAGCATTGGCAGGTAAACAGCAGCCTTTCTATGGGTTGGGGCATGGTGGCTTATGGGCCATTTTCTCGACGGCAGTATGAAAGATACAGCACTGCATTTGTAGATATTGGTTTAAGGTACCGCATCTAATGGTTGCCAGGGGTTTGGTGCACTCTGAACCTTACCTTTTTGGCGCAAACAGCAATATTTCGTTCCGCGTTTTTCGCCCTTAACGCTTTTATGCCTATCATTGCAGTCGAAAAAAAAGACCTCCGTTAAATAAGTCTACATGAGAGAAATTCAAATGCGCGAAGCCCTGCGTGAAGCCATGCAGGAAGAAATGCGCAGAGACGATCGCGTGTTTTTGATGGGCGAAGAAGTAGCCCAATACAATGGTGCATATAAAGTAAGTCAGGGCATGCTCGATGAGTTCGGCGACCGCCGCGTGATCGACACTCCCATTGCCGAATTGGGTTTTGCTGGTATTGGTGTGGGTGCTGCCATGAACGGCTTGCGTCCGATCATTGAATTCATGACTTTCAACTTTTCGCTGGTGGCCATCGACCAGGTGGTGAACGCTGCGGCAAAAATGCTGAGCATGTCGGGCGGACAGTTCAATGTTCCCATTGTTTTCCGTGGTCCTTCGGGCTCGGCGGGTACGTTGGGTGCCCAACACTCACAGGTGTTTGAAAGCTGGTACGCCAACGTACCTGGTTTGAAGGTGGTATCTCCCTCTAATCCGTACGATGCCAAAGGCTTGTTGAAGTCGGCCATCCGCGACAACGACCCTGTGATTTTCATGGAGTCGGAGCAGATGTATGGCGACAAAGGCGAAGTGCCCGAGGGTGAATACCTCATTCCTATAGGCGTTGCCGATGTAAAGCGCACTGGTACCGACGTCACCTTGGTGTCGTACAACAAAATGATGAAGGTTGCCTTGGCTTCGGCTGAAGCTTTGGCACAAGAAGGTATCTCGGCTGAAGTAATCGATTTGCGTACGATTCGTCCGCTCGATTCGGCTACCATCATCAACAGCGTAAAAAAGACCAACCGTTTGGTGGTAATCGACGAAAGCTGGCCTTTTGCTTCTGTATCGTCAGAAATCGCCTTCCGCGTACAAAAAGATGCTTTCGATTACCTCGACGCTCCGGTGCTTCGTGTAAATGGTGCCGATGTGCCCATGCCTTACGCCCTCAACTTGGTGCAAGCTTACTTGCCATCGGTTGAAAAAGTGGTAAAAGCGGTGAAAGAGGTCATGTACCTCAAAAAATAACCGAGCTTTATACATGGGAAAAGCGGCCTTCGGGTCGCTTTTTCTGTTAAAAGGCTTTCGTAATTCGAACTTCACCCGGTTTCATATCCTCCAATTCTATCCGACCAAAACGGGCGCGGATGAGCCTCAAAGTCGGAAAACCAATGGCAGCTGTCATTTTGCGCACCTGCCGGTTTTTGCCTTCACGCAATACAATGCGGAGCCAGGTGGTAGGAATGTTGGCTCTGAAGCGAATGGGTGGAATTCGAGCGGGTACTTCTGGTTCATGGGAGAACACACTTGCTAGTGCCGGTAGGGTATGATAACGCTGTTTGTTTACTTTGATAACCAATCCTCGACGCAAAGGCTCCAAGTCAGCATCAGCAGCTATACCTTCCACTTGCACCCAATACTCCTTTTCAACCCCTTGCCCTAATAAACGTGCATTGGCTTTGGGGTCGTTGGTGAGCAAAAGGAGGCCTTCGCTGTCTTCGTCGAGCCGCCCAACGGGATACACATCTTTGGGAAAATCGTAAACACTGCCCAATCCTAGCTTTCCTTCAACGGGCGTTGTAAACTGACTGAGCACGCCAAAGGGTTTATAGAGCATGAAGTAGCTGTAAGGCATGCGCAAATAAACAAAAAAGGCCGCGTCTCGCGACGCAGCCTCCAACCTATTGCTATGAAAATTCTCAGAAACCTACTGCGGCTTCGAGCATAAATCCATTGAATTTGCCTCCTGCGAAGCGATTGTTTGAAGGGAAGCCATTGTAGTTTTGGCTTACATACTCGCCTTTGAGCAGAATGTTTTGAGTCAAGAACCAACCGGCACCTACTTGGATGCGATTGAGGTCCACGTCGTTACCAGGAATTAAGGCAGGGCCAGTTGGTGCCAGTTTGCCACTTACTTGGTTGTAACGAGCGCCTACGAACACATTCTCAGACTTACCGAAGCGGTAAATGACCTCACCAGCTATTTGCTGCACCGGACGGCTATCAATTTCGCCATGGGCACGGCCACTGGCGGTTTCGTAAGTACCGAAGAATTCAAGTCCTTTGAATTTAACAAAAGGATTGATCATGATGGCAGTAACTTGGTCATTGAATCCTGGGATGAAGTGGCCTGAGTAGTGTGGGCTGGCAGTGGTTGCAGCCAAATTTTCCATGACGAGGTAATAGCGTGAACCAGCGCGGTCGCCATCATAGAGGTAGTTACGGGCCGAACTAGAAGTAGTGTACAGCGAGCCAGTTAAGCGCAAGCGCAGGTCGTCGTTCATTTGGGTATCGTAACCAGCCTTGAGGTACAAAGCGGGGGCAACACGTTGGTTGGGGTCGTTGGCATTCACCGGACCAGGAGTTACCAATCCTTTATTCTCGCCCGAAGAAACGGCAACCATACCCAACCAGCCTTTGTTTTGGTAGAGTACTTCACCACCTATTTGGGTATCAAAGGCATCGAGAATAATGTTGCCAACGAATGGAGAATAAATGCCATTTCCGTTGTCGGCACGGCGGAACTGTGCATCGCCATAATTCATTTGCATTTGACCAACACGAATGGTAAGGTATTGCATGGCGTTGTCGACCGCTGCCGATTTAATAAAGGGCAGTTTATCGAATTGGATGAAGCCTGCCTTTACCCATGTTTCGGGGTGGTGGCGCGATGATAAATAAGTCACCAAGTTCATGCGCACACCATCGGCCAATTGTACGTCGATGTTGAGGTTGGCAGTGGCCAAATTGAAGCCAGGTGTAATTTCCTTCAAGCGGAAGGCAGCGTTGGTATCGGCCACGTTGCTGTGGCTGATGCCTTGGAAGGTTTGGCTGAAGTGACCGCCAATGCGAACAGCCAGTCCTTTGTACTCAACGCTGTCTTTTTTAGGCGTTTCGAACATGTGAATTCCTTTTTGATCGTTTGGCCTGAAATATTGGATTTCGGCTTGCTGCGCAAAGGCAGGTGAAGCGGCCATGGCGAGGAGGGCGATGCCCATCCAGGTAAAGTGCTTTTTCATGTTTTGGTTTATTTAAAGGTGGTTTGTGGTTGTTTACTTTTTGAGAATGACGCTGTAATTAATGGTTACCAAATCGCCAGTTTTGATAGTCCCCATTAACGCAGTGGGTGCTTGCATGCCGTAGTCTTTCATGCTCAAGGCATGTGCGCCCCACACCTCTACTTCGCCATTGGGTAATTGGCGGGCAAAGACATCCATTTTCACTGGTTTGGTAACACCAGCAATATTCAAGGTGCCTTCGGTAGATAGTTTTGATATTTTGTCTTTGAGTTGTGCGATTTCTACTTGACGGAGACGGTAGGTAATGTTTGGATTTTTATCCCCTTTGAGCGCTTCACGGGTTTTGCCATCCATTACACTTCCTTTATCGCTTTTAATGCTGTTTACCTTGGCCGACATGGTTACCGTTCCAACGGTGCTCACGTATCCATTCACCAATTCCATCTCAGCTATCAAGCTAATCTCTTGTACATTGGTGGTCCAATCGTGCAAATTGGAAGTACCGGCAATGGTCATTTGATGTGAGCGATTACTGAAGCGCATCACTCCCATCCAAGAAGTAGTACTAATTGTAATGAGGCCTAAAACCAATAGGGTGCAGCATTTGCGTAGATGTAACATGGCGTTTGTTTTTGGTTTTCGGATATAAAGATATTTATGTCCATTTTTAAATCCAAATAAATCACGAAATTGAACCAAATAACAAAATCTCTGATGCTATATCTAAAATAATCGCAATATGTCGCCATCTGTCCAAGCATACACCATGCTCGGATGACTATCCAAATGAAATACCTCTCCAGTTGCTGTGAGGCCGATGGCTCCAGCAAAACCATCGAAAGCCGCCAATTCATTAAAACTCTTTTTAAAGGCTTCCTCTAAAGATGCACCGTCGGTAACCCTTGTACCAATGGCCGCCGCCAACGATGCACTTACAATGTCCTCTCCTACCCCTGTGCAGCTAATGCCCACGCTATGATTGGCAAAGTTCCCTGCCACAGTAGCAGAATCGCTGATGCGCCCCACCATTTCAAAGCCTTTTCCTCCGGTGCTCGTGGCAGCAGCAATATTTCCGGAAGTATCTAAGGCTACACAACCTACAGTACCTGTGCCCCTTGCTTTTACCTTGGCCTCCCACTCGCCAATACGCTGTGCTGTTCGTGGGTCATACACCTCAAAGCCCTGTGCTCGTGCAAAAGCAGTGGCACCTTCTCCCCCCAAAACACGATCGTCGAAAGACAAGAGCTTTTCGGCTACCCGAACAGGATTTTTCACCGCTTCAATGTTGATTACACCGCTGAATTTGCGACTTCGCCCGTCCATGATGCTGGCACTCATACGTACTTTACCATCGCTTTGTATTTGCGAACCAGTACCAGCATTAAACAGGGCATCGTCTTCAAGTAACTCACACGTAAAAACCACGGTTTCTAAAGCAGTATGGGTTAACAAGTACTGGTGCGCCTGTTTGGCAATGCGCGCCATGCTTTCTTGTTTGGCCAGTTTAGTGGCTGCATCGGTATGCGATTCGCTGAAAAATCCACCGTGGATAATGAGCTTAGGATGTAACATGCTACTTTTTAAAACTGCGCGAAGTTCTGAATAAAATGTACTACTTGATGGCAAAAACATCACCGGCGGTGAAAACCGACACATGCAGGCGCTTGGCTCGTAATAAGTTGCCTTTGTTTTTGCCTCGATGTTTGTTCTTAAATACAACTACCTGGGCATTGCCTACCACTTTTGCCTTTCCTCGGTGCACCCAAATGGCGGTTGATTCGTCGATGCCCACGCCTACTAACTTTGGGTTTTCAATTACCACAGAAATCAAACGATTGTAGCGCGACCTTTTGATAAAATGTTGGTCAATGACCGTTTGTGAAAGAAAGCCGTAACCTTGGTCCAGTACAACATTATTGGCCTCTAAGCGCGAAAAAGTTTCTTCATAAGGCACCTTGCGTTGTGCGCCAGTGAGCATTTTTTGGCTCATGATGGCTGCACCTGCACTGGTGCCGGCAATCACGGCTCCGCTCGTATAAGCCTCGTGCACGAGCTTTACCAAGTCAAGCTGTCGCGATAAACGCATCAAACGTTCTTGATCGCCTCCTGTGAAATATACCAGGGAGGCATTTTGAAGGCTATCGCGTTGGGCCCTGCTCAATGGCAGGGTGTCGTTTTTAAAATAGACTGCTACCCTGTTGAATCCTACCCGCTCAAATCGCTTTTGAGCAAAATAGGACGCAGAATCAGGCTCCTCGCTCGCCAAAGGAATAATGATGGCATAAGCGTTGGGCTGGTTTGCCAAAGGTGCGATCATGGCCCGCATCAATGCATCGTCTATTTTACCACCTCCTATGATAAAAAGATGTCCTTTTTGAGCGTGAAGTTGTTGCTGACAGCTCAGCAAAAAAACGAGAAGTAGGATTTTTTTCATCTGAAAAATGGGTCTGGCGGCATGAGCCGCCAGACCTCTTTGTTTATCGCACCAAAAGTTTGCCCACTGCCACCGAACCAGCTTGCTGCCATTCGAGCAAATACATGCCTGCGGCCAAACCACGCAAATCAACTTTTTGGGTAGTACCTCCCTCTTCCTGCCCTAAATCGTGGCTGCGCAATACCCTGCCTTGAATATCGCGCAACAGCAAGGTAGATGGCGCTTGTGCTGCCGGAATGTTCACAAAAGCTTCACCGCTGGCCGGATTGGGATAGGCTAAAAGATTCATTCGGGCCGACTCTTCTACCGAACTGCTTGGATTGAACATGAGCGTGATGTTGTCGATGAACAATCGATCTCCACCGGGCGCAGGAGTATTGTTCTGAAAGGCGAAATACACGGTGAGTCCGTTGAGCTGGTTGGGCAGTGCAAAATTCACGGTTTGAACTTCGCGCGAAGGAGCCGGATTGGTGAGCACCGCCGCTTGGCCGGGAATGGCCTCAAATGCCGATACATTGAGGTTGGGCTCGGTAGGTGCTACAATAGATGCATAAATGGTGTAACTATCGCGGAAATTGGCCGACCCGCGCGACATGGCCTGAAAGCGCAATACATTGCCACGTGGGCCAAGCGTAATGGCAGGTAACACCACCCAGCGATTGGTGAGTGCCGGCTGGGGTGCCAAAAACGAGGTAGATGCCATAACCCATGTTAAAGCTGGATCGGTGCTGTTTACGTTTTCAAAACTGGTATTGTTGTTCCATGCAGCATCGGTTTGACGCACTACCCATCCATCCTGTCCGTAGGTGGGTGAACCTGTTGGGTCGGGTGCTGCTCCATCGATATTGTAAATTTTGAAGCCAGCAGGTAGAACAGGAGTTGTGGTATTGGTTGCTTCAAAATCTTGCTGGTAAACCACTGTGAAGCCTCCCAAAGGATCGGGCAGCACGGTAAAGGTGTCGCTGGCTGGCGAAGCCGTCAAGTTGTCGCCGCTGATGCGGCTTACCACCAATCGTACACCGCTTTCTGCCACGTTGTAAGTAATGCCGCGCAAGGTGGCAGTACCCGTTCCTGCCTCAATGGTATCGCGAACTGTTCCTCCCAAAAGACCTGAACCGGCATTTCTAGTAACCTCTACGATGGTAGCTGCACTAACCACCGCCGGTTGGTTGGTGGCATCAACTGCTTGAATTTGCACTTGAAATGGGCGATTTTGGACAATGCCAGTGCCACTGATGGGGCCAACCGCATTGATGCGCAATGCCGTTGCCTGAATGGCCAGTGGATCGCCTTGTAAGTTCAAATTATCTAAGGCTACGCTCAACCTGCTGCCCGTTGGAATTTCCGAGAAACTGTAAAACAGCCAACGTACTTGTACCGAAGCTTGGTTGTTTGCTGCTGCAGGTAATAAGCGCTGTATGTTCAACGAATCGCCTCTTACGGCGAAACTGTCGGTGCTGAACAAACCATTGGGCACGTCGATAAAAGCACCCGAAGTGCCTACTCTGTATTGTAATTGACAATGCAAGGCAGTATCGTTGGCACCCACAAACTCGGTAAAACTAAGGGTATAGCCTACCCTGATGTTCTGGCTGCCCACGGTGTTTATACCCGCTACCAATGCCAAGGCGCGTACTCCCATACTCACCAAAAGGCGAGAATTGGAAGTGCCGCTGATAGCAGCGTTTAAGTCTTGGGTACTGGTGGCCGTACCCGCAATTAGATCGGCAAACTCAAAAGCCGATTGTGTATTGCGGTTGGCATAGGTAGCAGCATTAACGGCTGAAACACTGGTAGGATAAGTGAGCACATCGCTCCGCCAGCCTTGAATACCAGCGGGATAGGGAAAAATGTCGGATGTTCCGAAATTCTGAGTGTAAGGCAGCGGCTGGGGAACCGGATTGGTTTGTGCCCACACCAGGTTGGCCGTCAAAAGCAAGCCAGAGAGTAGAAGGTGTTTCATTTTTTTGATATTGATGGTTTAAAATTCATTTATTGATCCCACCAAAAACGGTCGAATAAACCGGGATTGGCAGGTGCGTTTTTATTGAAGTTGATTTCGTTGCCCGAGTAAGGAAAACGGCGTGGAATGGGACCGCCTGTGCGGCTGTTGATGACGGGCAAACCTGCTCTTCCGGCTACATAATTTTCGGTGCGGCGGTAGTCGTTCCAGCACTCGGCTTGTAAAAACAAAGCGATGTACTTCTGCCTGAATAGCTGCTCCCAGGCTGCTCCATCGTTCAAGTTGCTTAAGTCGGCTTGGGCGTTGGCGTAAGCATCGAGCGTTGCCGCCGGAATAGCCTGTACGAGATTGTCGTTATCGGCATCGGCCGAACCAACTGCTTGTGCACAAACCCGCTGTAAACTGGCCCTGATGGCTTCACGTAACAAGGGTTGTGCTGCGGTTCTTCCAGCTTGTTGCATGGCAATTTCAGCTTCCATAAACTTACACTCTTCGTAGGTGATGAGCGGGAAAGCAGCATCGGGCATGGAAACAAAAGGTCCGTAATTGGCGCGAATCCCGAAAAAAATGCTTCCCGTTATTTTCATGAAGAAGTCGCGCCGAGGGTCGCCCAAAGCAGTTAGTAAATTGGCAAAACTGGTGTCTACTTCGGTATCGCGGGTAGCGGTTCTTTCGAGATAAAGCGGCGCCACTTGGTCGGGGTTCCCAGCAATAAATCGAATCACACAATTATCTACATTGCTTTGCATGGCGTTGTTCAATGCGGCTTGGGCATTGGCAAATGCTGCGGGATCGCGCTTGACCAAATGCAACCAATACCTCGCCTTTAAAGCGTATGCTGTTTTAATCCACCTGGCCAAATCGCCTCCAAAAAACAAATCGTCGCTGGCTGGCATGCGGCCAACTGCCTGACGCCTCAGGTCGTTGATGGCAGCATCGAGCAGCGATTGAATTTGGGGGTAAATGCGCTCTTGTGCATCGAAACGGGGATCGGGAAATCGATCGGGACGAAAAGCCTCCTCAAATGGCACATCGCCCCACAAAGTGGTAACATGCCCGAGCGACGCTGCCAGCAAAACCTTTCCCATGCCAGCGTAATGAGGTGCACCATCGGTTTCGGCCTTTTCTACGAGTTGGTGTGCCCCATTCATGGCACGGGTGTAAAAGCGCTCCCACAAAGCAATATTGGAAGCATCGCCTGGGGTGTACAAATAGTCATTGAGCCCAACCGGCCCTTGCCGGTAAATGACCTGCCCCATGGTGTTGTTCACGCGTTTTACCATCCGGTCGGATAACAGCTGCATTAAATCGAGCTGCACCGCAGGCAATCGGTTGGGTAAGCCCACCGCGCTTCCGCTGAGATTATTGGGGTCAACATTGAGGTCTTCGAAATTGCAAGCTGGCAAACAAAGACAAGAGGTTAACAAAATGGCCACTATGTTTTTCATCAGAATTGCAAGTTTAAGTTGAACATGACGCCACGGGTATTGGGCATATTAAAAGCGTCGCGGCCGAAGCTATTGTCGTTGCCAGCCGCATTGGTTTCGGGATCAATGCCACTGTAACGGGTGAACAGCCATAAGTTTCGGGCACTAACGCCACATTGGCCACCTTGGATGCGTTTGTTTTTTTCGAACCATCGCTGTGGGAAATTGTAATTGAGCGCCACTTCTCGCAGCCTGATCCATGAACCATCTTCGATACCCCGCTCAGGCACATTGCCAAAATCACCACCCAGGTAGCTGTAATAGGCACGGTCAAACAAAATGGGAATGTCGTTGGCACTTCCATCTTCGCGCACCGAATTGGGGAAAATGCGTGCTTCTGCCCTGCTTTCCGTGTTTTTGTGGGTACCAATGGCCTCCATGTTCAAGCGGGTGAGATTAAAGATGTCGCCGCCCTGTCTGATGTCGAACAAAGCAGTAAAAGTGAAGGCTTTGTAGGTGAAAGTATTTCTCCAACCGGCAATCCAGCGTGGATTGGGATTGCCAACGATATAAAAGCCGCCTTGTGTAGGCGTTTCAATGATAGGTCTGCCCTGGGCATCTACCACCACAGGCAAATCGTGCCTGATGGTTAGATCGTTTGGATCTTGTCCGAAACGCTTGAACCTGCTCGCACCCAAAATCACCCCATACTCCATCCCCACAACGGCACCACTGAAGCCTTGGGTAAAGCCCGCTACACCACCAACCCGCTGAAAATTCCGAACCAGCGACTCCACAAATGAGCGCTGCCGGGTGAAATTGATCGACATATCCCAGCGGAACGACTTGGAACGTACCAATCCTGCGTCCAATACCAACTCTATACCCTGGTTGCGCAACTCTCCCCCATTAAGCAATGCATTGGTAAAGCCGGTAGAAGCTGGCACTTGCGCTACAATGATTTGATTGCGATTGAGGGTGTTGTACCAACTAAAGTCTAAACTCAACCGGTTTTGCAAAAATTTAAGCTCGGTGCCAATCTCAATCTGAGTGGCAATTTCGGGCAGTAAATTCGGATTGCCGCGGGTGAGCTGCGAGCGGAATGGATTGGTGCCCGCAAATCCACCTGTGATTGACGGACCGAAATAAGTATTGGTAAGGTACGGGCCGGGAATATTGCCAACCTGCGCCCAACTGGCCCTGATTTTTCCGAAACTGAACCAGGGGTTCGTAGCCAAATCGAGGGGTTCGGTAAAGACAAAACTGGTGTTCACCGAGGGGTAAAAAAACGAATTGTTGTTTACTGGCAAGGTACTGGCCCATTCGTTTCGGCCTGTGAAGTTGAGGTAGAGGTAATTTTTATAGCTCAACCGGGCATCGCCAAACAAGCCAAATAAGCCCTGCGCTCTATCGTTCCAACCGGGCACAAAGGTAGATTGGTCGGTATTCGAAAAATCGGGAAAGTCGGGAATGATGAAGTTATACGACTGCAAACTCAGCGATTCGCCCCTCGTCATCCAATAGTTTTGACCTAACGTAAAAACCAAGCCAACATCTTTAGATAGCTTTCGATCGGCGGTTAGCAACAAATCGGCATTGATGTCGCGCTGTATGTACTGACTTTCGTAATACGAACCTTTGTACGACTCTTGGTTGTGGTTTTCGGCCGAAAAAAGATCGTAAACCTCTTTGCTGTTGATTAAAAACAAGTCGGTTCCTGTTCGTGCCGTTAAATTCAGCCAAGAAGCCAATTCGTATCGCGCTTGCACATATCCAATCAATCGGTTGGTGACTTCGGTATTGGGGTTGTTAGCCGCACTGAAAAAAGGATTGTCGAAAACTGCATTCTTCCGCTGTGTGCCATCGGCAAATGTCCATGCTTCGGGCGAACGGTCGGGCCGGGCAGCTCCGTTGGCATTGTCCATATCAACCGGACTTCGCAACAAACTCACCATGGGTGCCGACCAATTGGCTCCTCTTCGCAGTCGTACCGATTGGCTATACAAATAATTGGCACTGCTACTGAGGCTGAGCCGGTCTGATACTTTGCTTTCGCCACTCAGTTTGATGCTGCTTCGCTCAAAACTGGTACCTGGTACCACACCCGTTTGTCGCAAATTGCCCAGCGATAAGAAGAAGCTATTTTTTTGGTCACCGCCTGCAAAACTCAAGTAATTGTTGAAGGTAAGTCCCGTTGTAAAAAAGTTGTTGAGGTTGTCGTAAGGCCTAACAGCTTCCAAATTTGGATCATCCGACCGGATGATATCGCCACGGGTATCCCAACGTGAAGGACTGCCGTTGTATCGAAGACTGTCGAAAAGAGGTCCCCATGCCCGCGAATCGCCAGCGCTGTTTTGGCGGCTGTTGAAAGTTGAAAAATTGCCATTGTTACCCCCTGCATAACGCATTTGCACCTCGGGCAATTTGTTTACCCGATCGAAACCTACACTGCTTTGAAATGTAATGCGCGTTTTAGCGGCGCCTTTTGCTCCTTTTTTGGTGGTTATAATCACTGCCCCATTGGCTGCTCTGATGCCGTAAAGGGCTGTTGCGGCTGGTCCTTTGAGCACGGTCATGCTTTCGATGTCGTTCGGATTGAGGTCAATGGCCCGGTTAGCGCCATCGAGCGAAGCCGAATTCCCCCCACCACTGTTGTCGATGGGTATGCCGTCGACCACAAAAAGCGGCGAGTTATTGCCTGTAATGGAGGTATTTCCCCTGATACGTATACGTGCCGCTGCCCCGGGAACACCCGAAGCAGCTGTAACTTGCACACCAGCAACTTTGGCGTTCATACTGGTAACGAGGTTGTTTTCGCCCGATCGCAGCATTTCTTCTCCCTTCACCTCTTGAACAGCGTAGCCCAATTCCTTTTTTTCTTTCGAAATGGCTACTGCAGTTACCACAGTTTCCTTCAAATCGACAGCTGCTGGCCTCAATACCACATCTAAAGTAGATCGGTCGCCAACCAGAATGCTCAAGGTTTGCATGCCTACAAAGCTGAAAACCACTTCGGGCTGCTTGCCTTGTAAACGCAATTGGTATTTTCCCGCGGCGTCGGTAATGGTTCCATTGGTGGTGCCTTTCTCTACAACACTCACTCCGGGAAGCAACAAGCCAGTTTCCTGATCGGCCACTTGTCCGCGCAGCCATTTTTCTTGAGACCACGCATTTAAACTGCATAGCATCAAGAAAACACACCAAAAAGCGTGTTTCATGATTGATAAATTTTTGATGAATAGAATTACAGCACAAGGACAAAGGGAGCCCAAGGTACAGGCCCCAAAATTTCCTAGTTATTGAAAATAGGCTGCAAACCCTTGAGGCTCAAGGCCTTACAAGGCAAACTTCCTATGCAATTGTATGGACGACGGTGGGTCATCGTGCTGTTTTGGAGTAAATTCGTTTGCATATTAGCAGAAGTTTCTGAATTTACCGCTCCATTCCTCAAAATTTTCTTTATGCACCGTGCTTTTTACCTGCTTCTGATGGCCATGAGCCCTTTGATAAGCCATGCCCAAGCCTATACCAGTTTCTTCACTGGTGACACCGCCGACGTACAAACCAGTGCACGCCAAGCTTATTGCCTGATGGGGGGAAGAAGCGAAAACGATGAAGCCATGCGGTGGTGGTTACAACGGGCGGCTGGAGGAGATGTGGTGGTGTTGCGTGCCAGTGGAGCCGATGGATACAATCAATACCTGTTCAGTGAGTTGGGCATAGCGGTAAATTCGGTTCAAACGCTGGTGGTACCCAACCTCCAAGCTGCCAACGATCCTTACGTTGCCCGTCAGGTGAGCAATGCCGAAGCCATCTGGATTGCAGGAGGCGACCAAGCCGTTTATTTAAATGCATGGCGTGGTACGGCGCTTCATCATGCCTTGGCTTTTGCGGGGCAAGTCAAAAAAATACCGCTCGGTGGGACCAGTGCTGGCATGGCCGTATTGGGACAATACTATTTTGGTGCCTTTTCGGGCAGCGCACTTTCGGCCACCGTACTCAACAATCCATTTCACAGCACGGTTGCTTTGGGTGGCAGAGACTTCATGAATCTCGATTACTTGGCCAATACCATCACCGATACCCACTTCGATAATCCCGACAGAAAGGGCCGACTGATTACCTTTATGGCGCGCTTAGCCGTTGACAGCGGCATAAGGCCTTTGGCCATCGCTTGTGATGAATACACTGCAGTATGTATTGATTCGGCAGGAATGGCGCGCGTTTTTGGTGAATTCCCAACCCACGACGATCAGGCTTATTTCTTACAAGCCAATTGTATTCCACCTGCTCTTCCAGAAACACTTCAAAACAATTTACCCTTAACCTGGGACCGAAATGGTGCAGCTGTTAAAGTATATCGGGTTAAAGGCAACTTAACCGGTAATAATTCTTTTGATCTCACCAATTGGCAATCAGGAAATGGAGGAGAATGGTTTAATTGGACTGTAAGCAATGGGGTATTAACCGAAACGCCAACCAGCATACTGCCACAATGTTCATTAGCAGCGAAAATCAATGAGGTTAGTAACCAAAAGCTGTTGATTTACCCCAATCCTTGTTTAACTACCTGTAATGTTGAAGGTTACGAAGGAATGTACACCGTATATGACTTGCTTGGACGCGTATTGATCTCGGGTCACACCTCCAATGGCATCCCCATGCAGTCGTTTTCTAACGGTCTCTATTTGGTGAAAGTTGGTGAGCATTTTGTGAGAATTCTAAAGAGTTGACAAATAATGTCAAATTATTTGATTATATTTGTCAAATAATTTGATGGTCATGATTGCCCTTGTTTTGCACGAAGCGCGTGTGCATGCCAAGCTCAGCTTGCGTGCACTGTCACAGCTAAGCGGCCTCGATGTGGGTTTGTTGAGCAAAATTGAAAATGGTCAGCGCTTGCCCACAGAAGCACAAATAGAGATACTTTCACGGGTATTGCAGTTAAATCAGGAGGTGTTGCGCAAAAAATGGCTCGCCACCCAGGTTTACAACCTCATTTCCAATGAAGACGACATCCAAAGCATTGTTTCAGACGTTGAAACCTTTTACGAGCGCAGCAAAAACGAAGAACAATCGTCGTTTATACCCACACCTAGCTTTGAGGCACTGCTCGAAGAAGTAACATCGCTGAAGGAGCGTTGGCAGGCGTTAAAACCGCTGAACGCACTACAGCTCAAACGCATGGAAGAACATTTCCACACCGAGTATACCTACGAAAGCAACCGTATTGAAGGAAATACACTCAGCCTTCAAGAAACCTTTTTGGTGATAAGTCAAGGTGTTACTATCGGTGGCAAAAGCATGCGTGAGCATTTAGAGGCCATTAACCACGCCGAAGCCATTATGTTATTAGAGGAGTTGGTGCAACAGAAAACACCCTTTAACCGCTTCACGCTGCTACAACTGCATGGGCTCATTCTCCGTAACATAGACAGAGACAATGCAGGTCGCTACAGAAATGTTCCCGTTCGAATTTCTGGCAGCAGCCACATTCCGCCCGAACCATGGCGCCTCGATGCCCTGATGGATGATTATTTTAACAAATATGCATTGCTACGAAAGAAAATGCATCCGGTAATCCTCGCTGCCGAAATGCACGAGCGATTAGTTAGCATTCATCCCTTTATTGATGGTAACGGCCGCACCTCGCGTTTGGTAATGAACCTCATTCTGTTGCAAAACGGATACACCATTGCCAACTTAAAAGGTGATTTAAAAAGCCGCATGTCCTATTATCATGCACTTGAATCGGTAAGAACAGAAAACACCAAAGTTCCCTTTTACGAGCTGGTGTTGCAAGCGGTTAAACTTTCGCTTCAAGAACACCTAGAATTGGCAGGAGGCTAAAAAGAGGACTTTGGGTCCTCTTTTTTATTCCTTTTCAAGCAATTGCTGTTCTTTATGAATGGTTAACTGTCGGCTGACCACATCAAAATAGTCGCCTTTGCTCATTACGTGTACAACCAAATTACTGATAGAAATGGGTGCGCCCAATGGCACATCGGTAATATTGGTATCACGCACATGGCGGCCATCTACCAAAATCACCAGTCCCGAACCCACGGCAATCATCTCTCCCCCATTTTTGATGAGCAATCCTGTATCCTCACCCAAACCAATGCCCAAGGCCATGGGATTGCTGACTACTGCTTGAAACAAGCGGCCAATTCTACCACGCTGTACAAAATGCGTATCGATAATAACGTCATTGATCAGCCCCAATCCACTGGTGATTTTCACCTCTCCTTTTAACAGTGCCTCTGAGGCAGAGCCTTGGTAAATCATATTGTTGGAACAGGCGGCTGCACCGGCCGAGGTACCAGCCAGTAGAAAGTCGCTTTCGCGGTATTTTTTGAGCAATAAGTGGTGGAATTCAGTTCCTCCCAAAATGGAGGTCAAGCGCAATTGGTCGCCACCAGTAAATACCACCACATCGGAATTGGCCAAACGTTCAATGATTTCAGGGTCGTTGGCCTCATCGCGGGTGCTGATGAACAGCACGCCCGTGTTGCGTGCGTCGAGATAAGAAAAAGCCTTCACATACTCTTCGCCTACTTCTACCGGCATTTGCGAAGCAGTGGGAATGATTTCGATGCGCGATTCCTTGCCTTTTGCCGATTCGGTGAGGATGCGCTTTAAGATGCCTTCCTCAAAAAAGTTGAGGTTGCTTGCGTCTTTTTTGTAGTTCTTCTCGGTAAAACTGCCGGTATCAACGGCGCCCCCAATCACAATGAGTTTTCCCCTCGGTGTCATGCTTTACAATGCCTTAATGAAGGCGTAATGATAGGGCAATTTTGGGAGAAGCCCAATAGCAATTTGCTCACATACGTGCCGATGCAATGAGCTCGAGGTTGGTGAAGGAGATGTTGAATTTCTCGCTCAGGTATTTGTTGGTGAGCTGACCATTGTAGCAATAAATACCCGCCCGTAAACCCTTTTCGAGCCACAAATAACTCTCTACACCTCCGTGCTCTCCGGCATCAATCAGCAAATTCCCCAAAACGTTACTCAACGATACCGAAGCCGTTTGCGACACCCGTGACGGAATATTCGGTACACAATAGTGGATAACGTCGTATTTCTTGAATACCGGCTTGGTGTGGTTGGTTACCTCAGAGGTTTCGAAACAGCCCCCTTGGTCGATGCTCACATCGATGATCACCGAACCCGGTTTCATGCGCTGCACCATTTCTTCGCTTACCACCATGGGCGCCCTGCCCTTTTCGGCATGCATGGCACCTACCGCCACATCGGCAGATCGTAGTTCTTCCCCCAAAATCTCGGGCTGGATGACAGAGGTAAATACCCGCTGGCCCAAATTGTTTTGCAACCGCTTGAGGCGCGAAATACTGTTGTCAAATATGCGTACATCGCTTCCCAAACCTAGCGCGGTACGGGCAGCAAATTCTCCTACAGTTCCAGCACCTAAAATAACCACCTTGCTGGGAGGAATGCCCGAAACACCACCAAGCAACTTGCCATTGCCTTGAAACTGGTTGCTCATGTATTCAGCAGCTATCAAGATGGCCGAACTACCAGCAATTTCACTCATCGAACGCACAATGGGCAAGCTGTCGCTTTTATCGCGCAGGTATTCGTAGGCAATGCCAATGATTTTTTTGTCGATCAAGGCTTTGAGGTAATCTTCCTGCATGGTGGGCAGGTGGATGGCGCTGAAAATGATCTTGCCCGGACTCAAAAACTTGATTTCTTCGGCCGGAATGGGACCAACCTTCACAATCACATGGGCTTTGTACAATTCTTCAATTTCGTATACAATGCGCGCGCCGGCCTCTGAATAAGCTTGGTCGCTGAAAAAGCTGGCCACTCCGGCCTTGCTTTCCACAATCACTTCGTGGCCCAAACCCACCAATTGGGTCACCGCCTGAGGCGTGAGAGCCACCCTGTTTTCTTGGTATCCGCGCTCACGTGGAACGCCAATGACCAACTGCGTGCTCTTGCGCGAAATGCGGATGGGGGCTTCGAGGGTGGTGGGACTGTACTTCGAGCTGAAGCCAGCCAGGGGTTGCGTACTCATGGCAAAATGCGGATGATGCGGGTTGATTGTTCGAATATATCAATTTTAAGCCTGAAAACCTGATCGGGCAATAAATCGGCAATACGCTCGGGCCATTCGATGAAGCAGTAATCGCCACTGAAGAAATAATCTTCGGCCCCCATGTCGAATGCCTCTTGTTGCGATTGTATGCGGTAAAAATCGAAATGACAAATGCGTTGTCCACCCCGCCCCTGGTATTCGTGCACCAATCCGTAGGTAGGCGAGCTGATGCCGTTGGCTACACCCAAAGCCTTACACAGCGCAGCAATGAGGGTGGTTTTGCCAGCGCCCATGCTGCCTTCGAAGCACCAAACTTTCTGGTCGCCGGCCGCTGCCAATAAATGCTGGGCCAGTTCTGCGGCCTCGTCGAGCTGTTTCCACTGCCATTCCATCGGCTGCAAAGCTGCGCTTACGACTGTTTTACGGTATTGATAAAGGCCTTCACACTATCGACCGGCGTATCGGGGTACACCCCATGGCCGAGGTTGGCAATGTGCGGACCGCCGACAAACGACTGCAACATCCGACGGGTAGCTTCAGCCACCTGCTCAGGGGAGGCGTAAAGTTGGCAAGGATCGAGGTTGCCTTGCAGGGTTTTGTTCGGCCCAACCACCTGGCGCGCCCATATAGGATCGGTATTCCAGTCGAGCCCAATGGTACGACAAGGATAATCGGCAAAATCTTCGATGGCAAACCATGCGCCTTTAGCAAAAACTGTCACAGGCACTTCGGTTATGGCTTCGCAAATGCGGAGGATGTAGCGGCCGCTGAATTCGCGGTACTGTTCGGGACTCAAAATGCCTGCCCAGCTGTCGAAAAGCTGCAGCATGGCCGCTCCGGCAGCAATTTGTGCCTTGAGGTAAGCAATGGTGCTTTCGGTGATCAAGTTGAGCAGCTGATGGCTGAATGCAGGATCGGTATACAAAAGTTTCTTGGCAATACTAAAAGTTTTGCTGCCTTTGCCTTCGGTCATGTAAGCGAAGATGGTAAAAGGAGCGCCCGCAAACCCAATCACAGGAACGCGACCAGCCAATTGTTTTGCGGTCAGGCTGATGGCGTCGGTTACGTATTTTAATTCGGACGGATCGGCTATATGCACCCTGCTCAAATCGGCCACACTGCGAATGGTTTGCGGGAATACCGGTCCACGTGCTTCTTCCATCTCATAACGGCAGCCCATGGCATCGGGTACCACCAAAATATCGGAGAAGATAATGGCGGCATCAACCCCCAGCAAATCAACGGGCTGTATGGTGACCTCGGCAGCCAATTCGGGATTTTCGACCAAGTTTTTAAAACTGCCAGCTTGTGCCCGCACTTCGCGGTATTCTTGGAGGATGCGTCCTGCCTGGCGCATCATCCAAACGGGTGTTCTTTCGGTTTTTTCGCCACGAGCGGCCCGCAGGATGAGGTCGTTTTGGTAAATCATGGCGCAAAATTACGGGAATTGGGGCTGAAATGGTGGAGAGATGGAAAAATGACAAATCTCAACGATTACAAGTGCTAGCCTATCCCAAAATAATCAAAGCGAACTGCTCACCAAAATCCTACGATTGTCATTGAAGAAGTATTGAATTACATACATTCAAATACTGCACAAATTGTTCAAACTCATTGGTTTTCATATATACTGTAGATCTACTTGCTTGCCTCTTAAGCTTGATAAACAAAGTCCAACTATTCTTACTGTAATAAGCCCCTACATGGAAATTTCACTCCATTCTGACCCACTTGTTTCACTGCAAACTGACCCGGGTGT